>Ga0209580_10001108_pt1 | contig 12784 bp, 8 predicted proteins | sample Coa_R1_5_FD_187153 | JGI IMG/M metagenome (GOLD analysis project Ga0209580, IMG submission 187153) | Surface soil microbial communities from Centralia Pennsylvania, which are recovering from an underground coalmine fire - Coalmine... | ecosystem: Environmental > Terrestrial > Soil > Unclassified...
CGGGACAAATTGTCGCAGTTTCGAAGGCTCCCATGAGAGGCGGAGCTTTCGTCCGAATGGTCGCTAAATCATTGAATTTCACTGTTCTAAACCTTGGTAATCAAGAAGATATCTTTTGGGCGGACTATTGTCCCTAATTCGTTGAAAATTTAAGCACTTCTCATGTCGTGGGTTCGATCCATTGGTGCGCGCGCGTTAATCGCTGGCTTAGCTCTGGCGGGATTTATTGTCTTTGCCTTCGCTTTCGCCCATTGGCAGACGAATGATCCGGTTAGGTTCGTCGCCTACCTGATCGCAGCGTTGCTGGCGTCGTCGTTGAAGGTCGGGCTGCCCGGCATCGAAGGAACGCTCTCGGTCAATTTCATCTTCACGCAACTCGGAATTCTAGAACTCAGCCTACCCGAGACATTGCTGATTGGCCTCGCCGGAACACTGGGACAGTTCTATTGGCGTCCCGCGCGGCAGCTCAAGCCGGTCCAGCTGATCTTCAATGTGTCGCAGGTTACGGTCTCTGGTGCGGCGGCCTACGGCGCTTATCAGCTTGTGGTGACCAGAGTCTTGCACGCGCCGGGGCCCCTTGCTCTCGTGGTTGCCGCTATTACGCACTTCGTGTGCAACACAACGGCGCTTTCAACGATCATCGGCCTGACCGAAGACAAATCCATCCGAAAAGTGTGGGGCGAGAGCCATTTGTGGCTCCTTCCCTACTACATGGTTGGCGCAGCCGCGTCAGGCCTTGTGCACTTCCTGAACGGCCATATCGGGTGGCAATCCTCGTTGCTGGTGCTGCCGCCGATTTACCTGATGTACCGATCGTATCGTCTGTACCTCGGCAAACTCGAAACCGAGAAGGTTCATGCCCAGCAGGTGTCGCAACTTCACTTGCGCACGATTGAAGCCCTGGCGCTCGCCATCGAAGCCAAAGACGAAACGACCGGCGAACATCTGCAGCGGGTACGCGTCTACGCCATGGAATTGGCCAACGACCTGGGATTAAGCGATGACGAGAAGGAAGCGATGCAGGCTGCGTCCGTGCTGCACGACATCGGAAAGCTCGCTGTGCCGGAGCACATCATCTCCAAGCCGGGAAAGCTTACGCCGGAAGAATTCGAGAAGATGAAAATTCACCCTATCGTCGGGGCGGAGATTCTGGAGCAGGTTCATTTTCCCTATCCTGTGGTGCCGATTGTCCGCGCGCATCATGAGAAATGGGATGGCAGCGGCTATCCGTTTGGGCTAGTGGGTGACGCAATTCCGGTCGGGGCACGAATTCTGGCGGCGGTCGATTGCCTGGACGCTCTCGCTTCTGACCGGCAGTACCGGAAAGCGCTGCCACTCGATGAGGCCATGGCGAAGGTCGCATCCGAAGCGGGAACAAGTTTCGACCCGCAGATTGTTGCCATTCTGAAGCGCCGCTACATTGAACTGGAGAAACTGGCGACCGAGCAGCCTCTGCAGGCGCCGCCGAAATTATCGACTGACATCAAGGTGGAGCGAGGATCTGCTCCGGCAGCAGGATTTGCCGAATCGTCGGAGCCGATTGCGTCTTCTGTTTCGTCTTCGGATTTCGAACAGCGCCTTCCACTGGCGCGGAAGCAGTCGCAGGAGATCATGGAACTAGTCCGCAGGGGCGGTTCATCGCTGCGTTTGGAAGACATCTTCTCGATGCTCTCGGTTCGCTTGAAGCATCTTGTACCGCACGATTCAATGGCCGCGTACTGTCCGTCTGGCGACAATCTGCTGGCGAAGTTCGTGAGCGGCGACAATTTCCGGCTGTTTTCCTCTTTGCAGATTCCTTTGGGAGAAGGATTGTCGGGCTGGGTGGCGGAGAATCATAAAGCGATCCTGAACGGCAATCCGTCAGTTGAGCCCGGATACTTGAACGATCCCACCAAGTACAGTACTCTGCGCTCGGCGCTGGCCGTGCCGATCGAGGCGGAAGGGAAAGTGGTCTCCGTTTTGGCCTTGTATCGCGCGGGTCAGGACGCCTTCACATGCGATGATCTTCGGCTGCTGGAAGCAGTCGCGGCAGGATTGGGGGCGGCCATCGAGATCGCCAGTAAACCCAAGGCTTCGGTGGCTGCTGCAAACTAGCCCGAGATGTCATCTGATGGAACCCGAAGTAGGACGCTCTTCATTTAGCGTCCTCATTCCATTTCAAAGCTCACAAACATCAATTCCCCCTCGCGCTCAATCTGCAGCACTGCCGGATCGCCGGATTTGAGTCTGTCGACCGCGGCGCGCAGCGTCTGGGTGGAGTCGATTGGAACGGTATTCAATTGGTGAATCACATCTCCGGCTTGCAGACCGGTTTCGGGAGTGATGAGTTCCACGGCTCTGCCCACCACGATCACGCCTGACGGAATCCGCAGCAGCGAACTGAGCTTGGTACCCAGTTCGCTGCTGATATCGATGGCGAGGATGCCAAGCCGGGGAATCAGGCTGTTCTCTGGGTTCACGTTATCGAGAAGCTGGTCCATCCGATCGTGATGCTCAATCGCCGGAATGTTGATCGTCATACGTTCCTTGCCGCGCAAGACTTCTAGTTTTACGACCTGGTCCAGACGGTGCAAGTAGAGGGCCGCCGATAGCGAGGGCAGAGTTTCAACACGGCGATCGTCGGCCAAGAGAATGATGTCCTGAACTTGCAGGCCGGCCGCCTGCGCGGGACCATCCGGTTTGACGTCCGACACCACGACTCCCCAATGCTGGGGAAGTTGCAACCCCTCAGCCAGGGTGGGCGTGATTTCCTGCGCTACTGCGCCGATCTCCACGCGGTGAACGTGCCCGTACTTGCGCAGGCTACGATACACAAACTCGACCACCCGCGCGGGAATGGCGAAGCCGAGGCCTTCGCTGCCTCCCCCTTCCGAGAGGATGAAAGTATTGATGCCCACCACCGAGCCATTCATGTCGACCAGCGGTCCGCCGCTGTTTCCAGGATTGATGGGAGCGTCGGTCTGTATGTAGGTGAGGGGCTTGCTTGGATCCGCCTGGCGTGCGAGCGCGCTGACGACTCCCATGGTGACAGAGTTCTGCAGACCCTCGGGACTGCCGATGGCAAATACCAACTGTCCGACATGAGGACGCTGCTGGCTGACAAGCGGCAAGGTTGGAAGGTCTGTCTGATCGATCTTGAGCAGCGCGAGATCACTTTCTTTGTGCTGACCGAGCAGCTTGGCCTCGACGATGCGACGCTTGCCAAGCGGAACCAGTCCTGACGAGTCCCCCATCGGCAAAGGCAACGCCACGCGAATGCGCTGGGCGCCCTCGACCACGTGCGCGTTGGTCATGATGTACCCGTTCGGATCCACGATCACGCCGGATCCGACCGCATGCTGGCGCACGATAAATGCAGTCTGGGAACGATCTTCCGGGCGAGCCGCGCCGTAGCCCGTCACGAGAACCTGCACCACCGCAGGAGAAACCTTGGCAGCAAGGCTTTCCAAGGCGCTATTGAGCTGAACCAGAACTGCGTTGGGTTCGGACTTCGACTCAGACGGCTTCGGACTTGGTTTCGCCGTTTGATCGGCGGGCTTATCCGCCGATGTCTGTCCAAACATGCCCACAGTGATAGCAAAGAAGACAGAGACCGTCATAAGACGCGGATTTCGCTTGCGTCCCAAGATTCTGAATGAACATGTCATAGGATTACCATTCCCTTGCCGTAACGAGTCTTTTCCAAAACACTACCATCTTCCACTACGACACAGCGCAGTTTGAGCCCGTCATTCATTCTTTCAGGGCTCACTCTCAGTTTTCGCTGCCCTTCCAAATGCTATCGTGTCCCAATTGCATTGCGAAACGGCCTCGACCGTTGTCTGCTAGTATTTTCTCGCCGATCGTTCTGAATCAGACTCCGTGGACCCCAACGTTTTCATCGCAGAAGTCTACCGCCGCATGGCGGCTCGGCACGCTGCGGGAAAGGCGCACCCTACATGGCAGGAGACGGAAAACCAGGCGATGGTGCTGAACGCGGCGCAGCAGTACGCCCCGTACCTGCCGAAAGATCGCGGTGCGCCGATCCTCGATCTTGGTTTCGGCGGGGGGTGGTTTGTAGCTGCCTGTCCGAAGCCGGGTTACGAGAAGATTTACGGCGCGGATTTCGGCATAGCTCATAAACAGCATGTGCGCGAGTAGGCTCCGGATCGAATCACTCTGTTTGACATCCCGAACGACATCGGGAATTTCTAAGCGACCAACAAGAACAGTTCGAGTTCATCCACATGTCGCACGTCATTGAACATGTGCCGAAGTACTCGTTGCTTTGGGTGGTCGACTCTTTCGTATGGGCTTTGCGGCGGGGCGGCTGTTGCGCACGCCGAACATGGAAGGTCCGTGCGCGAATTCGTCGTTGTATGTCACCATGTCGCACGAGTATGGATTCGCGGGATCCAATCTCATGTCGTTGCTCGATATATGCGGCTGTGACGATGTCAGGCTGCTCAGTTTTCGCGAGCCAAGCCCGAGCCTGAAGCAACGTGCAGGCGACCTGTTGCGCTGGCCAATTCTGAAGCTGAGCCAAATCCGGCATCGTTTGTTTGGAGTAAATCAAGGCAGTCAATTCGGCTCGGAATTAATCGTGATCGGTAGGCGCGGCGCATGGCCTCCTTATTTTGACCCGCGGTTCAAATAAGGAATGAGCAGTGAGCTATGAGCGCTAAGCAAAACTGAGGCCAGTTGCCTCACTCATCGCCCATTGCTCCCCTGGGCCCGACCCGGCTGTCCAGGGGGAATCGCGCCTACCGTTAACTAACGGGTTATCAGGCTTTTACATGAGTAACTTTCCGTGATATAACCGCCCGTGAGCACAAAAGTGGGCCCCAGCCCGCTGGGAGCTTGGTTTGACGACGTTGGCCTCATTCACAGACAGTACACAGACAGGTCAACCTAGAGGAGGTACCGTGGGGGAAGAAGCACGGACCGGGAAACGATTTCCGCTGGAATTGCCGATCAAGATTCATAAGGGTGAAACCGGTGCGGATGCCAAGGGAGTCACCGGGAATCTCAGCGCGGCGGGCGTGTACATCCGCGCCGACGCCGCGATGGAGATTGGTTCGCCCGTGGAATTTGAAATCACGCTGCCCCCGGAAATGACGGGTGGTCAGGAGAATGTGACCATTCAGTGCAAGGGGCGTGTAGTGCGCGCCGACGAGACTGGAGAAGGTGGAGAAGGCCGCGGCGTGGCTTGCGTGATCGACTCGTACGAGTTCGTCAGGAACTCATAAACCGGACTTTCTTGGAGCGCTGATAACATGCTCAAACTGATTTTGGCCGATAACCAGGCAATCTTCCGAGCGGGCATCGCCAAAGTGCTTGCCGTCGAAGATGAAATGCGCATTGTGGCCCAGGCACAAACGCCGGAACAGATGTTCATGGCGCTGGATAAGTTCCGCGCCGCCGTTCTGGTCGTTGCAGCAGGATTCCATAACGACTTCTCTGCCATCGTCCAGGGGGCCAACAAAGCGAAGACGCGCGTCATTGTGCTTGCCGATACCGGCGAGAGCGCGCAGAAGCACATGTCGAACGGAGCGCACGGCGTCGTCTATCGCAACGTAACCAGCGCCGCGCTAGTGGATTGTGTGCGCAAAGTCGCGCGCGGCGAGACCTGGGTGCAGGATGTCGCCGTGCCCAGCGAACTCACCGAAAACGATATGGTCGGATTGCGCGTCCGCGACCGGCTGACAGCGAAGGAACTTCGCATCGTCGCGCTAATCGTGCAGGGCTACAAGAACAAGGAAATCGCGTCGCAACTCGGCACCACCGAGCAGGTGATCAAGAACTATCTGCGCAACGTCTACGACAAGATCGGCGTGTCGGACCGGTTGGAGCTGGCGCTGTTCACCATCCACCACCGCATCCTGAACGAGGCGGCCGCCGCCACGACCGCCGGAGCAGCACCACAGCCGCCCGCGGGTGTTGCACAGTAGCTTCTAGCCGAACCAGGTAAATCAAAGGCTGCCAGTGTTGGCAGCCTTTTTAGCTTGATGCGAACGAAGAGTTCTAACTCTCGCAAGAGGAGTTAACTTTCGGTTCGCAGGTCGCTCGGCAACCATCGTCACTGTTAGTTCCTAAACATCAGCGGCTCAGGATAATGAAGCGCAGCGTTTCCTTGTGGTTGCCCGCTCCGATTGGGCAAAGTCGCGACAGCACGCGACCTGAGCCATGGCGAGCAGGGCCGAACCACAACTAAGACATTAAGTTGTAGTACCAGCGCAGGACTCGGAGGGCGCGCAGGGTGTTCCAGCGGCTTGCCCTGCCGACATCGGTCTCCATCTCCAATGGAACACGTTCCCGATGAAGCAGATTGAGCGGCCAGCGCCCGTTCTGGTGGCGGCGCTGGATAACGATTTCGACTGCCTCACGGACGCGGCTGTCGGGTTTGACTCTTGCATTCCGCAGATAATCGAGTCCGCGCAGGACGTCGTAGTGCCAAAAGGTCGGGAAGGAGAAGCGTAGCCAGCGTTCGTCGATGACTTCCCCGGTTCGAAGTGAGCGGAACAAGTGGCGATCGAGCAGATACTTCTCGCCTCTCTTGCGGGCCTTCGCGACGGCCGCCGATTTGCGCCCGGCTCGTTCATAGGCGAGAAGTCCTTCGAGCACGCAGATCGTGGTATGGAACGAAGAGCGCCGGCTTAGTGGACGCTTTGCTGAAGGTTCAACCGCCTCGCAGTTCCATCCGCCATCTTCGAGTTGCTCGCGCAGAAGTTGACGCGCCAGCGCGTCGTTCGGTTCTTTGAAATACGCGCCGACCGCGAGAATTCTGCCGTTGATGCAGGGCTCCGTTTCGCCGTTGAGAAAAGGACGGTTGTGGAGCGGCTTAAACACGAGCCGGTTGTGGACACGGTCGATCATTTTGCGAGCCTGCTTGCTGGAGGGGTCAAGACCGAGATCCATCAACAGAACGAGAGTGTAGAGCGTAATCAGCAGGCCTCGGTCCTCCTTCGGGCTGCCCCAGTTGCCCGCAGGAGATTGGAGGGCGAGAAGCTTGGCTCCCCACCCCTCGGTTGAGACGCGAGAACGTTCGGCTGCAACCGCGTCCGGTCGCACCCCGGTCAGATCCCGCATGACCTGCCAGCGGATGGCGGAGTCAGAATCGACGAGCCATTTGAGGTGCGCGGGGTGTGGCGCGTAATCGTCACGGCGCATGGGTTTCTTATAACAAATGATGGGATGTTTTGACTCGACGAAGTGCCTTCGAAATGCTTGTTGTGGCAGTACGGGTGCCAAAAAGATCTCCGGGAGCATCGTCGGCCAACCGGAAGACGACCCATAGAGAGGTATTATTCGGTCCTCAAGGCTTTCGCGGGATCAATCAAAGCGGCGCGACGTGCGGGGATGAATGCCGCCACCGATGCGGCGAGCGCCAGAGTCAGAATGGATGTCAGAAGCACGGCCGCATCAATTCCTTTTACTTCGTAGAGCTGCGCTTTTACGAATCGCACGCAGAGCCAGGCTACGGGAAGACCAATCGCCAGGCCCAGCACCGCCTGGATCGCCGCACCCCGCATGATCATCGCGGTAACTTTGGATCTCTCCGCGCCCAGAGCCATGCGAATTCCGATCTCCGACGTGCGCCGCGCGACCGCATAGGCGCTCACCCCGTAGAGACCAAGCGTCGCCAGCAGCAATGCCAATAACCCGAACAGCATGGTCAAGCGCGCCAGCATGCGATCGTCGGTGAACCGATCGGCAATCTGCTGATCAAAGGCCTGGAACTTCACCACCGCCAGGTTCGGATTGATGCTGGAAAGAGTCCGGCGCGCAAGGGCTTCCATGTCGTTGATGGGGTGAGCGGTCTCGAGCACGAACGCTCCCACGTACAACATCTCGTCTTGCTCGATCGGTCTCTTGTCGCTTGCGGGCCGCTGCAGCAGTGGCACGAAGTACATCAGGTGATCTTTCCAGCGCACGTCGGTGTAAACCGTGTCCTGGACGACCCCGACAATCTCATAATTGTGTAGCGAATTTTCCCCACCGCCGAAGTTGTGACCGATGGGATTGTCGCTCGGCTTGAAGAACTTCTTCACAAACGATTCGTTCACTACCGCGACGGTCGCGGATGTCGGCGTATCCTGTACTCCGATGCCGCGCCCCAGCAGTACGTGGGTCCCCACCGAATCGAAGTATTCTGCGTTGGCCCTTATGTTCGAAGCGGAAACGTGCAAATCCTCTTGTCCCTCCACTCGCACCGACCCGCTGTCGTTGTTATCTTCCATGGGCGTGTATGAGCATATGCCGACTTTTTCTATGCCTGGTATCGCGTGAAATTGCTCTTCGATGGAGCGGTACAGATCGCCGAGCTGCCGCTGCGAATAGCCCGCGGCCTGAGGGTTGAAGTGGACGATGTAGCGGTTGGTTGACTCGAGTTTGAGATCGGTGTGTTGGAGTTTATTCAGGCTCTGGGCAAACAATCCCGCGCCTACCAGCAGGATAAGCGATAGTGCTGCCTGCACCACCACCAGACTGCGCTGCAGCAGCGTAGCGCCTCCGGTCGTCCGTGAACCGCTGCGTAACGCATCGACCGGTTCTGTCTGCGCCGCAATCCATGCTGGCGCAACCCCGAACAACACGCCCGTCAGCAGCGACAGCCCACAAGCAAAAGCGATCACCTGTGGAGATGGGCTCGCATAAATCGGCAGACCCGCCGCATCGGGAAAAGCGAGCGCCAGCAACATCTTTGTTCCCGCATAGGCGACCGCGAGTCCCGCGAGCCCGCCCAGGCCTGCAAGCAACAAGCTTTCGGTCAGTAGCTGGCGAATGATCCGGTAGCGCATCGCGCCGAGCGCGGTCCGCACCGACATCTCGGCCTTGCGGCCCATGCCTCGCGCGAGCAAAAGATTGGCTATGTTCGCGCACGCAATCAACAGCACAAGGCCGGAACACCACATCAACAACTTGAGGTGTGACGCATAGTCTTCCTGCACGAGCTGAATGCCAGCCCCGCCCGGCGTCAGGACAAGATGCGCGCGCGCCAGAGCCGCCTGGCTATCTTTCGACGAGTATGTGTGCGTTGTTGCGAGAGCCTGGCGCAACAGGCCGCTCAGCTTTGCCTGGAGTTGGACCTGCGAGACGCCTGGTTTCAAGCGACCGATCATGTAAAGCCAGTTGCCATCGGGATCGTGTACGTACGTGACATTCGCCAAGGGAGGCATCGATTCGATCGGCAGGTAGAAGTCTGGAGGCATGCTCGAAAGCCGGTCCCCGTAGAAATCTTCCGGCGCAATTCCTGCAATAGTTACGGGCCTGGTATTTACATAGAATGTGCTGCCGACCACTGAGGGATCTCCGGAGTAGCTGTTCTTCCAGGTTTCGTAGCTCATCACCGCAACGATGGGCGCGCCTTGAACGTCGTCGGCATCGGAGAACAGCCGGCCCGCGCGAGGCCGTAGCCCAAAAGTCCGAAAATAGTTGCCGGAGACGAATTCTCCCATCACCGACCGCGCACTCTCATTGGTGTCACCGCGCCTGACGACCACAGGCCGGTATAAATAACCCGCCTGCATGGCCGCGAGCTCTTCAAATTCCGGCGCGTTCTTCTTTATGTGCTCATAAACAGCGGTGGAGAAAAGCGCATAGTTCCCATCGTCGCGATAGCCGAATCCGACACAACACATGAATTCATCGCCCAGCTTCACTAGCCTTTCGGGCTGGACCACAGGAAGGCTCTTCATCATGACTGCGTTCACCAAGGTGAAGATCGCGGCGTTGGCCCCGATGCCCAGGGCAAGGGCGAGGACGGCGGTCGCGGTAAATCCGGGGGTTTTGCGGAGCTGGCGCACGGCGAAACGGAGATCCTGCAGGATCGTTGAGAACATAGCTCTCCCTCTTCACGGACCTAAGGTTCAAGCAGCTTGCCTTCCACTCTCTCGCTTAGGCAATCCGTTGCGTGTCTTGTATTTGGAAAGATGGGCATGCGCGACGAGTGTCCTTTTGCGATGACTGGCGTCCGGAAACGGACATCGACTTCAGGTAGAATCATCCTCCTCTGGCTTGCATCTATGCGATCTATGGAATTCCGACAACTTGGCAAATCAGGATTGAAAGTTCCCGTTCTGAGTTTTGGGACGGGGACATTTGGCGGCGGGACGGAGTTCTTCAAGGCATGGGGAGCGAGCGATGTCGCCGAAGCGATACGGCTGGTCGATGTCTGTTTAGAGGCCGGCGTCAATCTCTTCGACACGGCGGACATTTATTCGAACGGGCTCTCGGAAACGATCCTCGGTAAGGCAGTCGCGGGGCGGCGCGAGAAGGTTCTGATCTCAACCAAGGCGTCGTTTCGGATGGGAGAGGGGCCCAATGATCTGGGATCGTCGCGGCATCATCTGATCGCGGCGTGCGAGGCGAGCCTGCGACGGTTAGGTACGGACTACATCGACATCTACCACCTGCACGGATTCGACGCGCTCACCCCGGCCGAAGAAGTGTTGAGTACGCTCGACAATTTCATCCAGAGCGGCAAGGTGCGATACATCGCGTGCTCGAATTTTTCCGGATGGCACCTGATGAAGTCGCTCGGCGTCGCCGATCGCTACGGGTGGGCACGGTATGCGGGGCATCAAATCTACTACTCGTTGATCAATCGCGAGTACGAGTGGGAGTTGATGCCGCTGGGGCTTGACCAGGGTGTCGGGGCGCTAGTGTGGAGTCCACTGGGATGGGGACGGCTTACGGGAAGGATCCGGCGCGGGCAGCCTTTGCCGAAAGAAAGCCGTCTGCACAAAACGGCAGAGCAAGGCCCGCCAGTGGATGACGAACTCTTATATCGCGTGGTCGACGCTTTGGACGAAGTCGCCAAGGAAACCGGAAAGACGGTTCCGCAGATTGGGTTGAACTGGTTGCTGCAGCGGCCGACGGTTTCGACCGTGATCATCGGGGCCAGGAATGAGCAGCAGTTACGCCAGAATCTTGACGCCGTGGGATGGAATTTATCCGCTGACCAAACGGCAAAACTTGATCGGGTCAGCGATGTGACGCCGATTTATCCGTACTGGCATCAGCGGCAATTTGTAGAGCGGAATCCGTGGGCGGCAGCGCCGAAGAACACATCGTTCGTGTAGCCCCGGACGACTTCGTCCGGGGCGCCCCTCGCGCAGGTCTTTGGCGCGGGGCGTCGCCTGCACACAACAGCGCGCACGGAAGGACACTCGTGCACCCTAAGCATTTGGGTGCACTTCGGCTGTAGGCACGCTCCCCTTCGCGTCGCTCAGGGTCGCGGTACGGACGAAAGCGTCCGTCCCTACACGACTAGAGGATTTTTTCGCCAACCGCTTTGGCTTGCGTGAACAGGTACAGGTAGTCCGGGCCACCGGATTTGGAATCTGTTCCCGACATGTTGAACCCGCCAAAGGGATGCGCGCCGACCATCGCGCCTGTGCACTTGCGATTGACGTACAAGTTGCCAACGTGGAATTCGCGAATGGCGCGATCGATCTTGTCACGCGAACTGGTGTAGACGGCGCCGGTCAGGCCGAACTCAGTGTCATTCGCGATTTCCAGCGCGTGGTCGAAGCCGCGCGCCTTGATCACGGCGAGCACCGGGCCAAAGATTTCTTCCTGCTCGAGCTTTGATTTTGGCTGGATGTCGGCAATCACGGTGGGCTGGATGAAATAGCCTTCGCCAGCCTGGGTGGCGCGTTCACCGCCTGTGATGAGGCGTCCGTCTTTCTTGCCCTGCTCGATGTAGCCGAAGATCGTCTTCATCGAGCCTTCGTTGATCACGGCGCCCATGTTCGCGTTTTCGGCAGGATCCCCGACTTTGATCTGCTCGACGCGCGCCTTCAACTGTTGCAGGAACTTGTCGTAAACGCGTTCGTCGACGATGGCACGAGAACAGGCGGAGCACTTCTGGCCCTGGAATCCGAATGCGGCTTGCGCGACGCCTTCGACGGCGGAATCGATATCGGCATCGGCGTCGACGATAATGGCGTCTTTGCCGCCCATCTCGAGGATGGTGCGCTTGATCCAGATCTGGCCGGGTGCTTGGGTCGCGGCCGCTTTGTTGATGTGCAGACCGACTTCGCGCGATCCGGTGAAGGCGATGTAGCGCGTCTTCGGGTGGGCGACGATGGCGTCTCCAAAGCTGGCTCCGGCGCCGGGGCAAAAGTTCACAACGCCCTCGGGCATGCCGCACTCTTCGAGCAACTCGACGAACTTCGCGGCGATGGTGGGCGAGTCGCTTGACGGTTTCAGGATGACCGTGTTGCCGCTGACGATCGAGGCCAGCGTCATTCCTGCCATGATGGCGCAGGGAAAGTTCCACGGCGGAATGACCGCGCCCACGCCGAGCGGGATGTAGTGCAGCGTGTCATGCTCACCCGGCAACTGGATGGGCGTTTGCGCTTTGGCGAAGCGCAACGCTTCGCGGGCGTAGAACTCGCAGAAGTCGATGGTCTCAGAAATGTCGGCGTCGGCCTCGGCCCAGTTCTTGCTGACTTCGAAGACCAGCCAGGCCATGTATTCCATCTTGTGCTGGCGCATGGTGTCGGCGACACGGAACAGCAGGCTGGCGCGTTCTTCGACGGGAGTGCGGCTCCACGATTCGAAGGCTTTGAGTGCGGCTTGCATCGCTGGCTCGACGTGCTCCTTGCCGGCCTTCTGGTGGATGCCGACGATCTCGGAGGGTTTTGAGGGATTCAAAGACTTGATCTTGTCGGAGGTCTTTACTCGCTTGCCGCCGATGATGAGGTCATATTCGCGGCCTAGCTGGCTGCGGACTTTGGCGATCGCGGAGCGCATGCGGCGCGCGTTCTCCTCGCTGCGAAAATTGAAAAAGGGCTCGGTT
>Ga0209580_10001109_pt1 | contig 12782 bp, 10 predicted proteins | sample Coa_R1_5_FD_187153 | JGI IMG/M metagenome (GOLD analysis project Ga0209580, IMG submission 187153) | Surface soil microbial communities from Centralia Pennsylvania, which are recovering from an underground coalmine fire - Coalmine... | ecosystem: Environmental > Terrestrial > Soil >...
TTCATAAAATTGAGATTGTGACCCATCCTTTCCGTGACCATTGAACGCGCAAAAGGCCTCAGCGCTTCATTGTTTTTCGCAAATTATGGTTAAGCAATATTTAGTAATTGATCAACAATGAGCGCTTGGGCGCAGCCACCGGCTTTGTGCCGCCCCTCCCCACCCCGCCACGCCAACACCGGGCGCGACGGGGGCCCCGGCTCTCAAAAAAACTTCATCCAAAGCGCCGGTGATTCTCCCAGTAAACGGGCCAGGGCATGCGCAAGGTATGACAGAGCAGAATGACGGGATGATCGCGCGATTCTTCGTTCTCGACTGCAAAGAGATTGGTATTTTTTGCGGCCACTCCACAGCTCTGGAACAGCTTCTGTGCTTCATCCAGATCGAAGCCCGTGATGATTACGATGTCCGGCAAGCGGGGGTCGTAGCCACGGTACCAAAAAGAATTGGTCAGACTCATCGCGCGCGGCAGACCGAGAGCAGGGCCGTAGAGATTGAGGGCGCCCGCTTCACCATAATTTCCTGTAAGAATTCCGGTGCGTTCACGTTCCTGCTCCGATAGTGAGTGATAGACACCGGCGACGGAACGGGCCAGGTCCGGCCAGCCGATCTCTTCGCGAAATTGGTCATGCAGCTTGCTGGTGACCTTCCAGACGCGGGAGCCAATGGGCGCAACCGGCATGACCAGCAGAGCAAAAATAATTCCGAAAGCGACAATGGCGGTCCATTGCACGCCGTAAAGCAGGCGCGACCATGCAGGCCGCAGGCGGCCCATGAGGCAGGCAAAAAGAACGCTGCCTGCGGCAACTAACATTGGATACAGCGGCGCCGTGTAATAGGAGCGCGAGCGAACGAATGCAAACAGGGTGAAGCTGATCACGAACGTCCAGCCCAGCAAACGGAAACGCTGCCCTTCCCGCCGAAAAAGATAGAACCACAGCCCCAGCAACGTGAAAGGAACCGCAGCCAGGCTCACGCAGATGAAAAGCTGTTCGGGGAAAAATCCGTTGTAGCGTCCCTGCCGCAGATCACGGGCGTGCAAGTAGGAAAGGAAATCCCGAAAGATAAAATGATGTTGCGCCTGCCATATCAGATTGGGCAGAAAAATGAGAAGCGACACGCCGACGCCGGCCCAAAGCCAGCCGCTCCGCAGAAATCGCCGCGCGGGAGTGAGCAGCACACTCACCGCCACGCCGAGAGCGAGAACACCCATGGTGTAACGTGTTTCCATGCCCAGGCCGATGACCGCACCAATAGGCAGCCACCAGCGCGGATCTTCTGACTTGAGCAGCCGCACCAGCAGGTAAGTGACGGTGACGCCCCAGAGATAATCGAATGCAACATATTGGAACACCGCGCCTTGGGCAAGAGAAACGGGAGAGATTCCCGCAGCTATGGCGGCCAGCCCCTGGACATGCCGGTTTCCTCCAAGTTCTTTTGCCATTAATCCAGCCAGCACCATGACGATGCTCACGGCGATGGCGGAGAAGGCTCGAAAGCCGACCAGCGAGGTTCCGAAGAGAACCAACTCGAGCCGTCCAATGAATGGCGTGATTGGCGGATAAACTACAAAGCCCCAATCAAGATGGCGAGCGTCATCGAGCGTCTGGAGTTCATCGCGATGAAATCCATATTGGCCATTGGTCGCGATGTGAATCAGCAAGCGTAGAGCTGCGATGAGAACTAATACACCCAGGTCGGAACGAAAAAAGGCTGTGATGCGGTCAGGCATAAACGAGAGATTTTATCTCTGATGGCGCGGAATGGAATGCGAGTCCGTTCGGCCTCAAGCCAGAATACCAAGAGCAGGTCATCACTTCAGCGATCACCTACTCGTCTCTTAATGTCACATTCGGATCTACGCCGATGGCGCGCCTGGCTGGGATTACCGTGGCAACCAGCGCAGTAGCCGCGAGGATTGCGACTACACTACCGAAAGTCAGCGCGTCCGTGGGGCGTACCTGGAAAAGCAAGCTGCTCATCACCTGGGTGAGCAGCACGGCTCCGGCAATACCGATCACGATTCCGATGCAGGCCAACTGCATGCCCTGGCTTACCACCAGTTTTACGATGTGGCCTGGCTGCGCTCCCAGGGCCATGCGCAGACCAATATCACGGGTATTCTGGCTCACCAGGTAAGAAAGAACTCCAAACACACCCACAGCCGCCAGGACCAGAGCAAAGACGGCAAACGCGCCGAGCAAGGTGCTGGCAAAGCGCGGACGCGCGAGTGAACGGTAGAAGATGTCCTGCATGGTCTGAACGTTGTAGACGGGCGCCGCAGGTTCAACCGCATGAATCTCCCGCACAATCGAGGGAGCGAGCGCGGCAACATCGGATGATGAGCGCACGGCCACGAACATGGAGTTCGAGGGTTGCTGAAGATTTGCAAAATAGACCACGATCTTGCCATCACTCGCCAGGCTGTCTTGCTTCACTACTCCAACAACGCCGGCAATGGTGAAGGGCTTCTTGGGATCGAACCAGAGATGCTTTCCGACAGCGCTCTCGCGCGGCCAAAAACGTTGCGCGAATTTCTCATCAATCACCACCACCTGGGGCGCGGTGGTTTCGTCATGGTCTTCAAAAAAACGGCCCTGGATCAGCGGAATCTGCATGGTTCGGAAATAATCACGGCTGGCGATGCGAAGGTCCACCTGCAATTCCTGCCCGGGTGAAGGCGTGTATCCTTCGACATGGATGCCTCCCCAGCCTACGGTTCCGGTCAGGGGCAGGACGTTGACTTCGCCTTCCGCAACTACTCCGGGAAGGCGCGAGATGCGGTTTTCAATCTCGCGATAGAAGCCAGCTACGGCCTCGTCCTTTTTATAGGCAGGACCGGTGACCGCGACCTCCAGCGTGAGGATGCGATCCGTGGTGAATCCAGGCTGGACATTCTGCAAACGCATAAAGCTGCGGATGAGCAGTCCCGCGCCGACCAGCAGGATGAGAGACAGGGCGAGTTCAGAGACGACCAGCAATCCACGCAATTGATGCCGCGAGACGCGCAGTCCGGCATCGCCGTGGCCTCCGCGACCTCCGGCCTTCAGCGTAGTATTCAGGTCTACCTTGATGGCCCGCCAGGCGGGAGCGAGTCCGAACAGAATTCCAGTGAGCAGCGAAATGCCGAAGGTGAAAAGCAGGACAGTGCCGCTGATGCCGATCTCATTCATGCGCGGGACATTGCCTGGCTTGATGGTATGCACGACATGAATGCTCCAGGCAGCGATGACGAGTCCGGCGGCGCCTCCCATCAGGGAGAGCAAAACGCTTTCGGTGAGCAACTGCCGCACCAGGCGCTGCCATCGCGCGCCGAGCGCGGTGCGGATGGCAACTTCTTTGGCGCGCGCGGAGGCCCGCGTCAGCAGCAGATTGGCCACGTTGGCGCAGGCGATCAGTAGAACCGCCGCCACCGATCCCAGCAGGACCAGCAGCCAACGGCGCACGTCTCCAACTACCTGCTCCTGCAGTCCTATGATGTGCATGCCAAAGGTCTGATCGCGTTTATCTTTCACGCGAATGCGATTGGCGATGGCGCTCACGTCCTCTTGCGCCTGTTGCAGGGTAACGCCGGGTTTCAGACGCACCATGATGTTGTAGTTTTCATCACCGCGTGCTTGCGCCGCATCAGGCCGGAGAGGCAGCGGAAGAATCATGTCTACGTTGTCCATTGGCCCTTCTGAGGGCATCACTTCGTTATTCAGAAGAAACTCAGGACGCAGTACGCCAACTACGGTGTATTGGTTTCCGTCCAGCGTGATGGCCTTGCCGACGATAGAAGAATCGGAGCTGAAGAGATGCTTCCACGCGCGTTCGGTCAAAATGGCGACCCGCTCCTTGCCCGGGTGATCATTTTCCGGAAGCAGCAGGCGCCCAAGTTTTGCCTGCGCGCCCAACATGGAGAGCAGGCTCGATTGCGTACGCATGATGGTTACCCGCTCCGGCTGGTCCCGGCCGGTCAGGACGGCGCTCCTGCTCTGCGCCAGCGCCATCTCATCAAAGGAATGGTTTTCGTTTTGAAGGTCTACGTATTGTCCGGGCGACGGCCAGTCGCGGAAGATTCCGATGCCGGGCGAGTGCAACCATATCGCCGCCAGCCGCTCCGGCTGAGGGTACGGCAGCGGATGCAACAAGAGCGCGTCAATCACGCTGAAGATGGCAGTGTTGGCGCCAATGCCGATGGCCAGTGAAAGGACGATGGCCAGACTGGAACCAAGATTCTTGCGCATCATGCGCAAAGCGTATAAGAGGTCTTGTAAGAGGCTGTGCATGGTCGTGAGGGCATGCTGAATATACCAGCAGCCGCCCTCTTGAGAGACGTGCAGCCATGAGTTTAGTTAACTATCTGTATATCAATATTTCCGCATCCCCGCTCTTTTGCGTGCCCGGCGAAGCAGGCACGCGAAAAAGCGGAGGCTATTTCAGGATTTTCGGCTACTTCTTGCGGCTGGGATCATCGCCCGGATGAACGTAGTTGAACTGCACCGGCGACTGGCCATGAATCTGGACCACCACCTCATCCTGGGCCATCGCATAGTGATGCATGTCCGGATCAAGATAAGCAAAGCTGCCCGCAGGAAAGGTCATCATACTTTCCTCCTGAAACCGGTCTCCCATTCCGACTTTAAAATTGCCGGAGATCACGGTGACGTTTTCGCGCTGGGGATGCCAATGCGGAGCGATGCGATAGCCGGCAGGCATTTTCAGACGCACAGTGTAGTCGCCGGTGGAAGCCATTGGATTACCTTCCAGGACCGCAAGCTGCGCTCCCGGCGGAATAAACGGAGGGGCGGGGCCGTATGGAACCGCATCCGGAGTAAAAGCATTTTTGTCCGCAGCACGAGCAGCGGCCCTGGCCCCCACAACGCCAGACTGAGCCAATACGACAATGGCCGCAGCCAATAGCAGGAGCAGGCATAAATTTCTTTTCATCTTAGTTCTCCTTGTTCTCTCTTCAATTGTTGTTCTTTCATTCATTAGGGACAAATATCGGCTTATTTCCCCGGCCTGGCAATGAGGGCAGAATAACTTTTATGTATTTTTCGTATATCGGCGTAGACTTATGAAGCATATGGGTTTATCAGCCAGAATGTACCGCATGCCCAGCGCCAGGCAGGGCGATGTTGAGCTGGACCTGGGCCGCTATGAGCTGCGCCGGGGCGGCCGCCGGATGAAGCTGGAAAAGAAACCCATGGAGCTTCTGATCTTTCTGGTCCGGCGGAGGGAGCAGTTGGTTTCGCGCGAGGAAATCGTGGCCAAACTCTGGCCCTCCGGTTTGCTCATTGATACGGAGCGGAACGTCAACAACATCGTGCGGAAAATCCGGACGGCTTTGGGTGATCACGCTGACAAGCCACGTTTCCTGGAAACGGTGGTCGGCAAAGGCTACCGGTTGATTGGTCCCATCCGCGTGATTAGCCCTCTGTACCAGGCTGCGGAGTTGCCGCAAAAGGAAATTGGGCCCGCGGCCAGGCGTGGGGATGAAAGCTGGCGGGCGGAGCGCACATCATTGGCCGTGCTCCCACTGCGAATTCCACTGGAGCGGGACGATCAAGCGCTTGGCCTGGGTTTTGCAGATGCCTTGCTTTCCCGGCTGGCGAACCTGGACGGAGTTGACGTCCTGCCGGCATCAGCAATTTTGAATCTGCCCAGCGCTGCGCCCGGGGAAATGGCCCGGCGGCTCGGGGTCCGCTTTGTGATGCACGGCTCGCTTCAGAGTTCCAAAGCGGAGTCGCATTTATCGGTGGAGTTGTTTGATTCACATTCGCAGAGCAGTTGCCTGGGACGAAAATTTGCTTTCGATGGGAACCGCCCTTTCGCGCACATTGATGAGATTGCCGGGCAGATTGCAAGGGCGCTGAAGCGTCCGCTCGAACAGCCTGCCGTGCAGAATCGAGTCCGCCACAGCCGTGACCCGATGGCCTATGCGGAATTCATCCAGGGGTACAGATACAGTTCTTCCGGCGATCCCAAGCTGCTGGAAAAAGCTACGCAGCACCTGATGAATGCAGTGGCGCGCGATCCGGGCTTCGCGCTGGCGCACGCGATTCTGTCTTTTACCTGCGCATCGCGCCATTTCGAATTTGATCCGGGGAGGAGCTGGCTGGAGAAGGCTGAATTTCACTGCCAGCGCGCCCTGGAGCTCGATGCATCCTTGCCCGAGGGACATGTTGCCAAAGCGTTTCTGCTGTGGGGGCCATCAAAAAATTTCCAGCATCTGGAAGCGATTGCAGAATTGAAGCGCGCACTTGCGCTGCAGAAGAACCTGCCTCACGCTTACAACCGACTGGGAACCATACTGGCGCATATTGGTTTGCTGGACCATGCCCGCAGCATGTACGAGAGGGGCATTCCTTTCAATCCGGGAAAGACCGTGAGCCATAGCATTACCCAGGTTTACCTATGGGGCGGAGAGCATGAACTCGCCCGCGAAGGGCTGGAGAGATGGCGTGCTGAGAATCCTGCCAGCAAGTATGCCCTCCATTTTTCGCTTCAACTCGCAATCCTGAGCGGCAAATGGAAAGAAGCCCAGCTTCTGCTGAATGAAGCTGACGCGGGGAAAGTGATGCACGACGAGCCTCTGATGACCAGCCTTCAAGGCGTGATGCATGCGGCGACAGGCAAGCCCGAGCAGGCGCTCAAGTGCATGAATCGGGCGTGCGCGAACCCGAAATCATTCGGCCACAGTCACCACACGTATTATCAGATTGCCTGCATTCTTTCCCTGCTGAACAAGCTGGACTTAGGCTTTGAATGGCTTGAACGGAGCGTTGACACCGGGTTCGCATGCTGGCCATTTTTCCTGAAAGACCCTTGCCTCAAGAACCTGCGCCATCATCCGCAGTTCGAACTCATGGTGAGTTCTTTGCAGGCTAAATATCCGGACCATCTGGGGCTGTTGTAAGTTATATGATCTTATTATCCAGCTTTCTCCGGACAACCGGCAAAAAGCTCTTGCACAAAAATAATCGAAACGCCTGGGAACGTTGTCCGTCTTTAAGTAAATGGCCAGCACTGGGAGGTGCGCGGTGAAGATCCTGGAATTTGTTGGGACGCTAGGGCAGGACGTACGTTACGCGTTGCGGCTCATGGCCAAGACTCCTGCATTCACGGCCATCGCGGCCGTCACGCTGGCGCTGGGGATTGGCGCTAACACGGCGGTCTTCAGCCTGATGGAGGCGGTCATGTTCCGCGCGCTTCCAGTGCAGGATGCGCCACAGCTCGTGGTGCTGCAATGGAGCGCCAACAAGAATCCAAAGTACCACTGGTACAGCAACTACGGCGATACGAAGCCGGTCCCGCGCCGCGACGGGAGCAATCCATCGGGAACTTCTTTCTCGCTCCCATTTCTTGAGGAGGTAGAGAAGTCGAATATCTTCAGTGGCGTGGCAGCGTTTGCCGGCGGCGGCCCGCTGGCCCTGAGCGGGAACGGCCCGGCTACCGAAGTCAACGGTCAATCCGTGAATGGCGACTTCTTTCACACCCTGGGGGTTCGCGCCGCCGCAGGACGGTTGCTGGAGCCAAGTGATGATCAGCCAACCTCCTCGCCGGCGCTGGTACTGAATTACGGTTACTGGCAGCGTGCTTTCGGTGGGTCCCCTTCGGCGGTGGGAAAAGTGGTGAACCTGAATGGGGTGCCATTCACGATTGTGGGCGTAGCCGAAAACAAGTTTGTCAGCCTGTCGCTTGGCAATGTTTATGACATGTGGGTGCCAATGGTAATGGCGCCAAGACTGAACCCGAATTTTGTGCACCGCCACAACGACGAGGCGGCATGGTGGCTGCTGATTGCTGCGCGATTGAAACCAGGGGTACCGGCGGCGCAGCAGCAGGCTGCGGTGGAGGTGCTGTTCAGGAACCAGGTGCTGCATGGCGCCAAACCACTGTCGCAAGAAGCGGATTCGCCGAAAATTACTCTGTCGCCGGCACAAGAGGCCCTGGTGGGCGCGAGCGGCCAGTATGCCGATCCGCTTCGCGTGCTCACGGTAGCTGTGGGGATTGTGCTGTTGATTGCCTGCGCCAACGTAGCCGGACTGCTGCTCTCGCGTTCCAGCGCTCGCAAGCGCGAAATAGCGGTGCGGCTTGCCCTGGGTGCGCGCCGCGGACGTCTATTCCGGCAACTGCTCACTGAGAGCGTGATCCTGGGAGTGTTGGGCGGCGCCATGGGAACCGCTCTGGCAGTGTGGGGCGCGCACGCCATGACGACGATGGCGGCCGGCAACAGGACGCGCCCGCTGGGGTTTACCGCATCACTAGACGGCCGGGTGCTTGCTTTTACTACTGTTGTTTCTTTGCTGACAGGCATTCTTTTTGGGATGCTGCCTGCATTGCGCAGCCTGCGGCTTGATTTGACCCCGGCGCTGAAGGAAGGCTCGGGAGCTTCCAAAGCGGAGTCGCGGCATCACTGGTACAGCGTGAGCAACACGCTGGTGGTGATGCAAGCGGCATTGGCGATTGTAGTGCTCATGGGAGCGGGCCTGCTGGTACACACTCTCACCAATTTGAAAAATTTGTATCCGGGATTCGACATCCGCAACACGCTAACATTTGGTCTTGATCCCCGGCTCGCCGGATACAAGGCCCCCCAGATTGACAACCTCTATCGCGATCTAAAGCAGGAGATCGGCGCCATGCCGGGTGTAACCGCGGTCAGCTACTCGGAAATGGCATTGCTCAGCGGAAACTGGAGCAGGACCTCAGTCATGTACCTGCCACCCGGTGGCTCCAAGAAAGTTGAGATTGAGGCGGACTACATGCCGGTAGGTCTTGATTTCTTTGACACGGTGAAAATGCCTCTGCTCGCCGGACGCACGCTGAATCAGGCCGATATGGAACGCGCCGCGATCAACGGAGCTGCAGACACCGCCATCCGGGAGGCCAAGCCCGGGACGCCGCCGCCACCAACGCCCGCGGTCCCGGTGCCTGCGGTTGTGAACCAGCAATTTGCGCGCAAGTTTTACCCTGGGGTGAACGCGCTGGGGCAACAGTTTGGCGAGAACGATGGCAGTGATCCCGACGATCCCGATAAGAATCCCGGCTATGTGGTTGTCGGCGTGGTCCAGGACGCAAAATATAATAGCCTGCGGCGGGAAATCGATCCTACCATGTATGTTCCGCTCACAGGCGGGAATGCAACTTTTGAAGTGCGGACAGCAGGTGATCCTAAAGCACTGATTCCGACGCTGCGGAATCTCATCAACCAGCACAATGCCAACCTGCCGATGACGAATGTGCTTACCCAGACGGAGCAGATTGACAGGCTGTTGGACCAGGAGCGGGTGATTGCCAAGCTGTCCAGCTTCTTCGGGATCCTGGCGCTGCTTCTGGCATGCGTGGGACTGTACGGCCTGCTTTCTTATGAAGTCACGCGCAGAACGCGCGAGATCGGCATTCGCATGGCGTTGGGGGCGCAGCGCGCGGACCTGGTCCGCATGGTGGTCACGCAAGGAATCGCCTTAGCGGTGACCGGTACTGCGATTGGACTTGGAGCAGCCGCCGGCATTAGCCGTTTATTGACCACGCTTCTTTACGGCGTGAAGCCGGAGGATCCGGCAACGCTGGCCAGCGTTACGCTTCTGCTGATTGTAGTGGCGATTGTGGCGGCATCTGTGCCCGCGCGCAAAGCAACCAGGGTGGATCCGATTGTTGCTTTGAGGTGCGAGTGACAAAGGCTTTCAGGCGGAATTCATCCCTCGAATTTTTTCTTTAAGCCCTTGTCGATTTTGTTCTCCCTTATTCGTTATTGACCTGGAACGAACAAGAGTTCCAAACGTCTAAGGAGAATAAAACTCGTGAAAACACTGTCTTTACTTGTCGTGACTCTGCTGTTCACTCTCCCCACGATTGCGGGAGGCGCTCCGGCCAATGCAGGCAACGATGCGGCAGCGGGCTTTGCCCGGCTCAAGGGCCTGTCCGGCGAATGGGAAGCCACGGTTGAGGGAAAGAAAGCCCATCTCATCTATGAGGTCATCGCCGGCGGCAACTCCGTGGTCGAGCATGAGACTACGGCAGACATGCCGGAGATGCTGACCGTCTACCACCTGGACGGTAACCGGCTGCTGCTAACGCACTACTGCATGGCGGGCAACCAGCCGCGGATGGAAGCCCGATCTTTCGATCCTCAAAGCGGCGAGCTGCGCTTCCAGTTCCTGGACGCAACCAACCTGACCAACGCCAATGCCGGACACATGCACAACGTTACCCTGCACCTGATTGATAATAATCATCTGTCCTCAGAATGGCAGTTCTTTGAAAACGGCCAGCCAAAATTCACAGAAAAAGCGCAATATACGCGCATACGATAGGAGATCAAAATTCATGTCCCAATTCATGCTCTTGCTTTACGACGATCCCTCCGGCTGGGAGAAACTCAGCCCAGAGGAAATGCAAAAGGCCCTGGAGAAATACATGGCGTGGAGAAAGAAGGCCGTTGACAGCCATCGCCTGACGCAGGATGCGGGCAAGGTGATCCGCGTCCAGGGCGGCAAGCCCCGGGTAAGCGACGGACCGTACAGCGAAACCAAAGAGATCCTGGGCGGCTACTACACGATTGAAGCAGCCAACTACGACGAAGCCGTGCAAAAAGCTCTGACCCACCCGCACGTGGAGTACGGGCTGGCGGTGGAGGTGCGGCAGGTCTACGGAACGTGAGATAACACCGGAGGCGAAAAACATTGGGCATCACGGCAGAACCCGGTGTCATTCTGGAACACCTGTTTCGGCACCAGGCCGGACGCATGACGGCGCACCTCACGCGCCTTCTGGGTCCGGCCTGGCTCAATGTGGCGGAAGAGGCAGTGCAGGAGGCCATGCTGCGCGCGCTTCAGACATGGCCCCACCAAGGCGTTCCGGAGAATCCAGCGGGATGGCTGTTTCGAGTAGCGCACAACTCCGCCATTGATACAGTCCGCCGCAGCAAGATTTTTGGCGACAAGACCGATGCGATGGTGGCAGAGCTCTCGCGCTCGGCCACGGCAGCGCCTCACGATCCGGAACTCGAAGAACAACTTCGCGATGACGAGCTGCGGATGATCTTCATGTGCTGCCATCCCAGGATTGGGCACGAATCGAGTGTGGCCCTGAGCCTGAAGACGGTGGGCGGCTTCAACGTCCGCGAGATCGCGCGCGCTTTTCTGGCGGATGATGCCACGATTGCCCAGCGGCTGGTGCGGGCCAAGCGCCTGATTCGCGATCAGGGGCTGACGCTGGAGATGCCACACGGCGACGAATTGCACCAGCGATTAGACGCCGTTTCTGAAGTTATCTACTTCATGTTCAACGAAGGATATGCGGCGCTGGAAGGAGAATCCCTGATCCGGCAGGATTTGTGCATGGAGGCGCTTCGCCTGGGCCGGCTGATCGCATCTTCTTCGATTGCCACGCCTTCGATTCATGCCCTGGTTGCGCTCATGGCAGTTCAGGCAGCGCGATTTCCGGCACGCACGGACGATGCCGGAGATATTATTCTGCTGGATTCGCAGGACAGGTCGCGCTGGGACCAGAAGCTGATCGCGCTCGGCTTCCATCATTTTGACCGCTCCATGTCCGGCGACGAGGTATCCGAATATCACGTCCAGGCTGCCATTGCGGCCACGCATGCGCGCGCCGCAGGACCGGGTTCGCGCGATTGGCCGGCCATCCTTGATCTCTACGATCAGCTCATTGCCATCAAGGATTCGCCGGTAATCGCTCTGAACCGGGCTGTGGCCGTGAGTAAGGTGCATGGCCCGGCCGAGGCGCTGGCGGCGATCGAATCTCTGGATGCCAACCACAGCCTGCGGCATTACCATCTGCTGCTCGCCGTGCGCGGCCAGTTTCTTCTGGAACTAGGACGAGGCAGTGCGGCGGCCGATTGCTATCGCGCAGCACTCGAGTGCCGATGTTCAGAACCCGAGCGCCGCTTTCTGCAACGCAAGCTGAAGGAATGCGAGGGCGACAAAGCTTACGACTGATCATGCACACGAACTACTCTTTTCGCGGGTGTGATTTATGAGCCATGAAGAACAGCAGGCCTTTATGTGCGCGGTAACGAGAACTTTGTTCTCGTTGTTCCGCAGGCTGTATCTCTCCATTTGAGAATTGGGTAATTGAGTAATTTGGTAATTGGGTAATTGAAAATCAAAGGCGAAAAACCCGATGTGCGACGGATATCAAGGCGAAGCCTTGGCTAGTTATGCCTTTTTTACAAATAGTGTGCCCTTTGGACTGGAAGAGAAACACAAGGTTCCTCCGGGTCTCCGCTTCGCGGACACCCTTCGGAATGACGACGCAGTGGATACACTATTTCTAAAACCGATATAGTCATTCGTAGTTGATTAGTAGTTAGTAATGAATAGACTAATAACAAAACTAGCATCAAGCATGACCAATGTCTGGTTAATCATCTCGCTTAATCCTCAAAATTTACATTGGTTCAACTTCACGTCAGGCAACCTGCTCCTGACACAGCAACTCAGATTGTGGAGGTGTTCTCTTCTCTGCCGGGCAACGCCAGACATTTCGGCTCGAACCCAGGGTGGACGATGCGTTCTTATCTCGTTCTTTTACTTGCAGCTCTCATGGTTTTCAGCCTGGCTGGCTGTTCAGGAGGCTTAGGGACTACAACATCGCAAATGCAAGATCCGCCGCCGCCGCCACCACCACCTCCATCTCCTCCGCCTCCGCCTCCGCCGCCACCGCCACCTCCACCTCCGCCGCCTCCGCCTCCGCCTCCATCGCCAACAGCAGCAGTAACTACCCGCAACTATGACAACATGCGCTCCGGGGTGAATTCGCAAGAGACG
>Ga0209580_10001110_pt1 | contig 12773 bp, 11 predicted proteins | sample Coa_R1_5_FD_187153 | JGI IMG/M metagenome (GOLD analysis project Ga0209580, IMG submission 187153) | Surface soil microbial communities from Centralia Pennsylvania, which are recovering from an underground coalmine fire - Coalmine... | ecosystem: Environmental > Terrestrial > Soil >...
TGGTGAGCACAGAATAGCATCGGCGATGTTGAAAAATGGAATCGTGATTCGGCAGCGCTGTTTGCTTTCCACTGGCTGGCATTACAATCAGGGATTCCGCATGGACAGCCTGACCTCGACGCCGCCGAAGATTTCCCCCCGCCGGTCTTCCCTCGGCCCCGCTATGGGTCGGAGAATTTTGCTTGGAGTGGCGATCGCTGTCCTTGTCGCCCTGACCGCTGCGGCCGGATATGGCTATTTGCTCGCGCATTCCGCGCTTCCGCAGCTGGATGGCCGCTTGCAGATCAAAGGTCTCTCGGGACCGGTGACGGTTACGCGTGACGGGCATGGGGTTCCCACGATCGAGGCGAGCACGGCGGAAGATTTATTTTTCGCGCAGGGCTATGTGACGGCACAAGACCGCTTGTGGCAGATGGACATCATGCGCCGCCTCGGAGGCGGCGAACTGTCAGAGGTTCTTGGTGAAAGCACTCTGCCGATTGACCGCGAGCAGCGCATTCTCGGGCTACGGGCCGCGGCCAGGAAGTCGCTGGCAACATTGAGCGCGCGCGACCTTGCCTTCTTAGAGGCCTATGCGCGCGGCGTGAACGCTTACATCGCAGGCCGGGGCCATCGACCTTCCCTGGAATTCCGCGTTTTGAAGTACACGCCCAGGCCTTGGCTGGCGGAGGACTCGCTGGTCATCGCCAACCAGATGGTGAAGGATCTCAATTATCACTATTTCGAAGACGCACTCGCCCGCGAGAAGATTCTGGCCAGGCTCGGACCCGAGCTCACAGCGGATCTGTACGTCAACCGTTCGTGGCACGACCGGCCTCCGACCGTGATGAGAGAGGATTTGGGACAGCCGGACAATACGAGCGGCGATTCTCAGGACGAGGAAGACGATGACGACTCGGGAGCGGATAATTCCGTGACGCAGAGTGGCGTTCCCGCCACGTTCCAAGCGCAGCTGGATGTTGCGCCCGTGAATGGATCCAACAACTGGGTGATTTCCGGCGCGCACACCGTAACCGGCAAGCCGCTGCTCTCCAACGATATGCATCTCGGCCATCAGATGCCGAACTTGTGGTACGAAGCCCATCTGCATGCCGGGAATCTGGATGTGGCGGGCGTGACCTTGCCCGGATTGCCCTACGTGATCGTCGGCCACAATCAGCGCATCGCCTGGGGATTTACCAACGTCGGACCGACGGTCACCGATGTCTACATCGAAAGCTTCAACGAAAAAGGGGGGTATGAGACTCCGCGCGGATGGATCAGAGTTGATCATCGTGCGGAGGTCATCCACGTGAAAGGGCAGCCGGATGTCACGATCGATGTAAGCATCACGCGACACGGTCCCATCATCACAGAGCTGATTCCCGGCGAAACCCGGCCACTGGCTTTGCGTTGGACGCTTTACGACGGGCTGCGCATACCGTTCTTCGATATGAATGCGGCGCAGAACTGGCCGGAATTCCGGAGCGCGCTCTCGCAACTGGATGCGCCCGGGCAAAACATCGTCTATGCGGACGTCGACGGCAATATCGGCTACCAGGCCACAGGAAAGATTCCCATCCGTGCCGCCGGGGATGGCAGCCTGCCGGTAAGCGGCGCCGACAACTCTCACGAATGGACGGGCTACATCCCATTTGAGAAGTTCCCCAGCGTCTACAACCCTCCGTCGGGAATCATCGGAACGGCGAACGGAAGAATCACGCCTGACAAGTATCCCTATTCGATCAGCATGGAGTGGGAAGCGCCATGGCGAGCCGCGCGCATCTATCACGTTTTGGAATCGGGCCGGCAATTCTCGCCCGCCGATATGCTCGCGCTGCAAAATGACATCCACTCGGAGGCTGACCTGTTCGCGGCCGAGCGCCTGGTTTATGCCGTTGACCACGCCGCTAAGCCTTCAGCACGCGCTAAACAGGCTGCTGATCTGCTGCGCAATTGGGACGGAAAAATGGCCGCATCCGCGGCCGCGCCGACCATCACCGAGATCTCTGTCCGCGAGTTGCAGCGGCTGTTGCTGGAACCCAAGCTCGGCGCCGCTGGTGTGAATCAGGAAGCACAGGAAACTGCACTGAGCTGGAGAACGTACGCGTGGGAGATGCGATCAGTGTGGCTGGAAAACATTTTGCTGCATCGTCCCAAGCGCTGGCTTCCCGCTCAGTATGCAAATTATGAGGAACTGCTTACGGCCGCCGTGGAAGCGGCTGTCAACCGCCCGGATGCGCCGAAGGATCTCGCGTCCTGGCGCTGGGGCAGCTTTAATGCAGTCGAAATTGAACATCCGATCCTGGGGAAGATTCCGCTACTGCGCCGCTGGGCCGAGCCCGGCACACAAGAACAGTCTGGCAGCGCATACACGGTCAAGGCTGTCAGCCGCCATCATGGGCCCTCCGAACGCTTCACCGCGAATCTTGCCGATCTGGATCAGTCCACGTTGAACATTGTGACCGGACAGGCCGGGAATTTCCTCAGCCCTTACTACATGGATCAGTGGCAGGCGTGGTACGAGGGAACGACGTTTCCTCTGGCGTTCTCTCCTACGGCAGTGAAGGCGGCCAAGACGCATGAGCTGGTGCTGGAACCGGAAAGGTGAAGGGCTGATTTTTGCGGGCGAGAGCGTCCGCGCCACGATTAATCAGAATGCTCAGAAGAAGTCGACCGCTTTTACGTCCACGATATGTCCGGTAATGTTGACGGTTCCTGCCACAATGAAGTTGTTGATCAGCAGCTTATCTTTCACGGTGTCGTAGACACGCAGGTTGCCGCCTTCCGCTACATATTCTTTGTTAAGACTGGTGAAGCTCTGCAGTCCCGTGACATCGCCGTTGTCTGGCGGAATAGTCACGGTCCGGTTGGCGGTGTTGAAAATCGATAAGCATCCCCGCACTTCTCCGCTGGGACTATTCACGTTGCCAACTTCAGTGCAGCCGTGGGATCCGATGAAAAGCTGGCCGTTGCTGCTCATGTCAAGGTGATCGTGATAACCGTCGGTGATCACGATGCGGTTGGTAACCTTCATGGAGCCGAGGTCGACAACATCGAGGCGGCCGCAAGTGGCCGCGGCAGTCGTCTCCCCGGCACAGGCGTGATTTGCCGGCGACGTCCCGGCTACGTAAAGCGTCGAGCCAGTGACGAATCCAACCGTTGCCCCGTCGACGGGAACCGACGCGCCGGCAGTCATCGTGCCCAAGTTCAGAACTTGCACGCTAGCCTGTGTCCCGCCGCATTCCGCTCCGCAGTTCAGGATGTAAGTCGTACCGCCGCTTATGATAGCGCCGACGGGCCGGTCGAATCCCGGGACCACCGTGCAAACTGGATTCGGAGCGGTATCACAGCCCTGATCCACGGGAGGGAGCGCGGTCGCGGGCGAGATTACATTCACGGAATTCGAGTCGTTGCTGAAGACGAGCAACTGCGTGCCGGTGGAGTTTGAGACAACGGTTTGCGCTCCCGGAGATCCGATGGTCGTGGTAATTGCCCCGGAAGTAAGATTCATGACCTCGATCCCGCCGGGCGTCGCGAAAAGGTTACTGGAAGCAGTGGGAACCGCGGCATATCCGGTGCTCGTAGTCGGAATCGCCAAGCTGGTGGTTGGGCCCGAAAGCTGGATTCTTCCTGTGTTGGTTTCCGTGGTTGTGTTTATGACCTCCACCGAGTTGCTGCCGGAGTCAAAAGCTAGCAAGGTTGCCCGGGTGGGCGAAATCGCCATAAATCCCGGCGAGGAGCCCGCACTGACCTCTGACGTGCGGGCGAGCGTGTCGTTTTGCACGTCCACGATGAATAGCCCGCCCAAAGTAAACGTCGCGCTCACGGATTGGGAAGCCATGACGCGCCGGTTAAGCCGGCTGGGAGGGAGCTTGATTCTTGGCGATCCACCGCCACAAGAAATCAGCATCGAGCTGGACCATACCAGAAGGGCGAGAACCAGGCCGGCTTTCTTCAAACGCAAGGCTCCTAACAGCATGAAAAACGAAGATTTAAATGCGAAATCGTGGATTATAGCAGACTGCAATCGACAGCCCGGCGCCCAAGCGCCGGCGTGAGATTCAAAAATCCGTTCCAATCCTGTATTCTCACCCAATATATATGGCGCCCGACTTTCTTACTCGGCTCAAGCAGACTCCGGTGCTGTGTGACGGCGCCATGGGAACGTTGCTCTACGCCAAAGGCATCTTCATCAACCGTTCGTATGACGAACTAAACCTGTCGCAACCCGACCTGATTCGTGGAATCCACCACGACTACCTGCAGGCCGGAGCGGAAATTATTGAAACCAACACTTTTGGCGCCAACTCGTTCCGTCTGGCACGACATAGCCTGGCGGATAAGGTGCGCGACGTCAATCTTGCGGGAGCGCGGCTTGCCCGGGAGGCCGCTAAGAGCTTCGATGTGTGGGTGGCAGGATCAGTTGGCCCACTTGGCAGCAGAATCGAACCTCTCGGCAAGACCTCCTACAACGAAGCACGTGAGGCATTTCGCGAGCAGATGGAAGCGCTTGTGGCAGGCGGAGTTGATCTGCTCATTCTCGAAACCTTTGGCTACCTCGAAGAATTGCATCAGGCCATGCTGGCGGCAAAGGATGTCGCACCCAAATTGCCTCTCGTCGCGCAGGTGACGATCGACGAGGACGGCAACTGCCTGGACGGCTCCGATCCGGCAACCTTCGTTCCTAAACTCGAAGAATGGGGAGCCGATGTCCTCGGCTGCAACTGCAGCGTCGGCCCGGTGGCCATGTTGGACGCGATGGAGCGAGTGCGCGCCGCCACTTCCCTGCCGCTGGCCGCCCAGCCCAATGCCGGCATACCGCGCTCGGTCGACGGCAGAAATATCTATCTTTGCTCGCCCGAATACATGGCCAGCTATGCGCGGAAATTCATTGCCGCCGGCGTGCGCCTGGTTGGCGGCTGTTGCGGGACGACCGCCGAGCATATTCGCGCCATGAAGTCTGCTCTGCGGGTTGGCGAAGCGCGAGGAAAAACGGTTTCGGCCCAAGTTACCGCGAGCAAGTCCACTCCCGCGGCAATTCCCGCGCTGCCGTTGGGGGAGCGCTCCATTTTGGGGGCCAAGCTGGCGGCGGGTGAATTCGCCACCATGGTCGAAATCGTCCCTCCCAAGGGGACCGACATACGCAAAGAGCTCGAAGGCGCGCGCTTCGTCAAATCAGTCGGCGTGGATGCCGTCAATATTCCCGACAGCCCGCGAGCTTCGGCCCGCATGAGCAATCAGGCGCTTTCTTTGCTGATTCAGCAGGAGGTCGGGATCGAGGCTGTTCTGCACTACACCTGCCGCGACCGGAACGTTCTAGGCATCCAGAGCGATCTGCTAGGAGCGGCCGCAGTGGGGATCAAGAACCTCATCTGTATCACCGGCGATCCCCCCAAGATGGGCAACTATCCCGACGCCACGGCGGTCTTTGACGTCGATGCCATCGGGCTGGTCAACATCGTACACAACTTGAATCGCGGCACTGATATCGGAGGCAATCCCATTGGGATGGGCACAGGTTTCGTGATCGGAGTAGGCGCTAATCCGGGCCTCACCGACCTGGACGAGGAGATTCGCCGCTTCGAGTATAAGGTCGAGGCTGGGGCGGAATATTGCGTCACGCAGCCGGTATTTGATCTGCGCCTGCTGGAAAACTTTCTGAGGCGGATCGGGCATTGCCGCATTCCCGTGCTGGCCGGAATCTGGCCGCTAGTGAGCGTGCGCAACGCCGAGTTCATGAAGAACGAACTGAGGGTCTCGGTGCCTGACACGGTCCTGGAGCGCATGGCGCGTGCGCAAAACCCGGAGGCGGCGAGGGCGGAAGGCGTGGCCATTGCGCGCGAGATGTTGCTGGCGCTCCGGCATACCGTGCAAGGAGCCCAGATCAGTGCACCCCTGGGCCGCTACAGCTCTGCCGTGGATGTTTTGGAAGCCCTGGGGACTGGCCGTCCGGCCGCCACGGCCTAAGGATTCCCGATTCGGACGCGATCATTCCGCAGTTTGTGATTTTCATCGAAAATTAATTGATTTTCCCATGAGGCAGTTGCACTAGAATGAAGTGGGAGCGGATTTCCGTTGGCCAAGTTTGAAGAGTGCCTCCAGCGACTGGAGAAAATTGTTCAGGAACTGGAAAAGGGAGAGGTTTCCCTTGAAAAGTCTTTGACTCTCTTCGAAGAAGGCATGCAGCTTTCCACCGCCTGCCGCAAGGAACTGGAACAAGCGGAGGGCAAAGTGGAAGTCCTGTTGAAGAAGAACGGGAAGCTCCAGCCCGAACCGTTCGAGCCAGTCGCAGACAAAGCATCGGTCCGACACTAGGTGCCAAGTCGTCGCTGTCGCTCGAGAGTAGTAACGTCTGTCGAGTTGGGCGGCCTTTCCTGCCCCTCCTCACAGCCTAGTCTGCCGTTGACGACGGTTGAAACTCGGAGGGATCCATGAGTCTCAGTGTCATTCTGTTTGAGAGTAATCCAAAACTGGCTCAGTCCCTGGCCGGCGGACTGCGCTCGCACTTCCCTGCTGTCCAGGTAACCCGTTCCCGTGAAGAACTGCGGGACAAGGTCGCGAAGAACCGGCCCGGGGCCGTGGTCTTCGACATCGAGTTTTCATGTCTCACTGACGTGCAAGACCTGCACCGAGAATTCCCTGCACTGCCCATCGTCTGCACCCACCGCATTCCGGATGAGGAGATGTGGATGGCTGCACTGGAGGCCGGCGCCTCTGATGTTTGCCCTTCCGACGATGTAGACGACGTGCTTTCCTCGATTTTGAGGAATACGTCGAAAATGCGCAGCGCCGCCGCATAAGAGCGCGCTTAGACTGTGAGGACGCCTTCCGGCGTCCTTTTTCTTTTTGACCCAATTGCCTTGTTATACTCACCCTTTCATGTTCAACCAGACGCTAGAACAGGGACGCGCCCTGACCGATGCGGCCTTGGACCGCCTGATTCCGCTCGAAAGCCAGCATCCCATCTCGATTCACAAGGCCATGCGTCACAGCGTATTTGCCGGAGGCAAGCGGCTTCGCCCCATCCTGTGCATGGAGGCCGCGCGTATGATCGCCGGCTCGCTGCCGAGTGGAGTTGAAGAATTAGGCGCGGCAGTCGAAATGCTTCACACCTATTCGCTAATCCACGACGATCTTCCGGCGCTTGACAACGACGATTTGCGCCGCGGCCGCCCCACCTGCCACAAGATTTTCGGGGAGGCCATCGCGATCCTGGCGGGAGACGCGCTGCAGACGCAGGCCTATGAAGTCCTGTCTCGGCTGCGCTGTCCCGCCGAGGCGCGCGTGAAAATCATCGAGGAGATTGCTCGTGGCACGGGAACCGTCGATGGCATGATCGGGGGCCAGGTGGTCGATCTCGAAGCCGAGCACAGCAAGCCCGATGCTGCGATGCTGGAATACATCCACCGCGCCAAGACTGCGGCCCTGATCACCGCCAGCCTGGTCAGCGGAGGTCTCTTTGCCGGAGCCAAAGAAAGCGCAGTAACCAAGTTGCGCACATTCGGCCGCTCGGTGGGCCTGGCGTTTCAAATCGTCGACGACATCCTCGACGTGACCCAAACTTCGGAACAACTGGGCAAGACTGCCGGCAAAGATTCCGCATCCGAAAAAGCAACCTACCCAGCGCTGTTTGGAATTGAGGAATCGGAGCGCAAGGCAGATGCGCTGGTGAACGAGGCGTTCGCGGAGCTGGAAAGCTTCGGTGAGCGCGCCGAGACACTGAAGGAACTGGCAAGATTCCTGGTGGAGAGAAAAAAGTAATCCAAGGTACTCTGTGCTCCTTAGTGTCCTGTGGTAAAAAATTATTGACCGGCGATGGAGTTCGCCAGAACCGCGTCGGGCCGATGGCCCGCGCTGATAACTCCTACAAACAATTTCAATTTGTAGGGGACTCCATCGTGAGGGACTTTCTCGTTATATCCATCGCCGCCATCGCCGGCGCCAATCTCCGATACCTGGTCAGCCGCCTCGCCCTGGAGCGGCTTGGCCCGGTCTTTCCTTACGGAACGCTCGTCATCAACGCAGTCGGCAGCTTCATCGTTGGCTTCTTCATTATTTGGACCACGGAACGGGTGCTGCTGGATGCCCGGTGGCGATTGCTGGTGGCCGTCGGTTTCTGCGGATCGTTTACAACCTTTTCGAGCTACGCCTTCGAAACCATGGCGTATTTCGAGCAAGGCCAGTGGGGACTGATGTTGGCCAATATCCTCAGCAACAACCTGCTGTGCCTGGGCACGGCCACGGCGGGCATGGCCCTCGCGAGGGCGCTGTAAACGGCAATCTCGCCATGAAACAAGCGCTGCCAGCAATGAAGATCAACCAGCGGAAAACACTGGCAGGAGGCATTGAGGACTCCGGCTATGGTTGCTGGAGACGCGATACGATCCTGCCTCCTGATTGAAACTAGGGAATCAGCTTGAAAGCCACGCCCCCCGTTGTATTTCCCGCTTCCCCACCCCAGAGCGTAGTGCCGTAGAGGTTGCCTTGTGCATCCATGTAGACAGGCGCCCGGAAAATGCGGCCGTCTGCACTTGGGAACTGGTTTTTGTTGAGACCCCAGAACACAGTTTCGGTCCATCCCGTCAAACCGGGGGTCAATTCGAAGACGCCGTACGCTGAGGTGCCCCAGAGATTGCCCTTGGTGTCAAAGAGCAGGCTGCCATTAATAAAATCTCCCTCTGGATCGGAAATGCTGAAATCGTGCAGAGTGGTCTCGGCGTAGCCTTTGGCGGCGGTAAGCTTAAAGACCGTTCCACCGTTGGACCCGGCGGGGCCGCCCATGAATGTGCTTCCGTAAACATTGCCGCTCCTGTCTAAGGTGACTCCGCCCGAGAAAGGGTGCGCTCCGTCGGTGGGTCCTCCTAAGAAGGTGTGCAGGATTTGCTCTTTCCACGCGCCGGTGGTCTGCGGTAACAACTTGAAGACGATTCCCACGCCTTTCGTACCGCCATTGTAGGCTGTGCCGTAGAGATTGCCGAGGCTGTCGAAAGCCAAGGGGCATAGGGGATTGACTCCATCGGCAGCGCCCGCAAAGGCGTGCAGCACAGTCAGCTTCCAGCCGGTGCTGGTGTGGCTTAACTTGTAGACCGTGCCCGCATTCCCGGAGCCTCCGAAGGCAGAGGTACCATACAGGTTCCCGGCACTGTCGCGCACCAGTCCCGCGCCAGGATTGCCGCCGTCCGTTGCTCCCGAGAAGTGATGAAGCACGGCTTCGGTCCACTGTCCGGTCGTAGTGGGAGTAAGCTTGAATATAATACCGCAGCCCACGCTCGAATCTATGCCGTCAGTGCATTGGCTCGACAGCAGGCTCCTCCCCGAGTTGTGCCGTAGAGATTGCCCGCGCTGTCCCTGAGAAGTAGACCGGACGGTCCTGCCCCATCCGAAGAGCCACCCTTGAAGTTGTACAGGATGGTTTCCTTGAATCCGCCGCCACTCTCGGGCGACAGCCGGTAGACGGTGCCGAAGTTGTGAATACCGCCGGTTTCGGTTACGCCGTAGAAGTTCCCCGCGGCGTCCACGATGAGGCCGCCGGTAGGAACGTTTCCATCGCCGGCGGTCACGCCGAAGTTGTGCAGAACTTCTACTGTCTGGGCTTGAGCTCCGACGGATACAAGAAATGAGAGCATCAGGGTTGCTAGAGCCGTGGCCAACCTCTGACCAGAGGGAGTGGGCATGCTGATTTCCTTTCCAAACGCCATTCGAGCTTTCGAACCGCCCCCTAAATTGCACCGTAACTGGCCAGGAAATGTCAGGGGGCCGTAAAAGGTTTGCAATTTTGACTGCTCAGCGATTGCCATTTACCGGGGCTAGGGAGCAGTGGCCAGCAGGACGATCGAATACAACGCTAGGGCAGGATCGCATGAAAGATTTGACCGGCACTCCCGGAAAATCCATGCAATGCGATCCCGCCTCGCGGTCGAAATCAGGGGATAAATTCCCAAGCCATGCCGCCGTTCGCCTGCCCGCCTACCAGGGTTGTGCCCCAGATGTGGCCCTGTGCATCCATGATGGCGGGCGCATAGACTGGGACGCCGCCAATCTCATCGAAGTCCATGAGCAAAGTCTCAGTCCATTCGGTTGGTCCCGGAGTTAATTTGTAAAGAGCGTATTCAGTGGTGCCGAAGATATTGCCGGTGGCATCGAAGAGCAGGCCGTGGGCGTTGGATCTGGCCGGGTCTGAGAGCGCGTTGAAATTGTGCAAAACCGTCTTGGCGTAACCGTTGGCCGCACTCAGTTTGAAAACCACGCCGGAACCGAGTTGGGTTCCACCTTTTAGTGTGGTTCCGTAAACATTGCCGCTCTTATCCAGAATGACTCCGGTGAGGGGCTCCGAGCCGTCGGTCCCGCTCTGAAAAGTGTGCAGGATTTTCTCCGTCCATGCGCCCGACGTTTGCGGAACCAGTTCAAAGATGACGCCGGCGTCTGCGGTCGAGCTGCCACCGGAGTAAGTACTCCCGTAGATGTTGCCGAGACTATCGAGGGTCAACGCGGTTTGGAACATCATAGGAGAGGCTCCATCCGCACCGCCCGTGAAGCTGTGTAAAACGGTTTCCTTCCAGCCGGTGGAAGTCAGGCTAAGTTTGTAAACCGTACCCTGACCTTTGCTGCCGCCGACCGGCGTTGCGCCGTAAAAATTACCCTTACTGTCCAGAACCAAGCCGGCAATAGAATTACCTCCGTCGGTTCCCGTGAAGCGGTGGAGCACTGTCTCCGCCCATCCACCAGTCGTTGTCGGGTGCAGCTTAAATATGACACCGCATCCCGTGTTGGGGACAACAGGGACGGTGCACACCGAAGCGATAATGCCTCCGTTCTCGGTCACACCATATAAATTGCCGGCGGTGTCTCGGACTAATGGACCTGTTGGTCCAGCTCCGTCGGCCGATCCACCCTTGAAGCTGTAGAGAATCGTCTCTTTGAAACCGCCGGTGCTGGTTGGCGACAACCGATAAACAGTTCCCATGTTGTGGGTGCCGCCGCCCGCGGTCACGCCATAAAGATTACCGGCGGCGTCCTTGAGCAGCGGGCCAGATGGAGTGTTCCCGTCGCCTGCAGCGCCGAAGTTGTGCAGAACGTTAAAAGTTTCTGCGTGCGATACGGTTGCGAGCACGAGCGTGAGCATGGTGGTGAAAAAAGCAAACCGCCGTGACAAGCGCTTAGATAGGGAATTCAGCATTCGATCTCCTTGTAGCGTTCTGCGGTACCGAATGCGGTGAACGTACAATCGCGACGGGGAGTAGTTGTCAACGGAATGCAAATAGTTTGCATTTTCTGGTTACATGACCGTGGGTTGGGGCGTAGGAGGATTCCCGTAAAATGACGAGTGCGATGGCAGTTCAAGTCACCATCTATTTAAACGAGTCCGACCAGTGGCATCACCGGCCGCTGCACATGGAAATTCTGAACTACCTGCGCAAGGAGAACGCATATGCGGCCATCGCCGTCCACGCGGTAGCGGGATTCCTGGGCCGCCATCGCGTCGAGACTTCGCATCTGGTCGAGGCCGGCGGCAAGCTTCCAGTGATCATTATTTTCGTCGACACTGAGGAACACGTCAGCCGTGTGCTGCCTACACTGAAAGAAATGGCGGCGCACCGGCTGATCGTCCGCGAAAACGTGGTCCTGGAACAGGGCAACCTTGACTGACTGTAATTCTGGGTGTTCGTACGACGGGCAGTTCAGGAACCTTGCACTTCGGTGGTTGCCTCGGGATTGGCTTCGATCTTGACTTCAACTTGGGCGCCTTCCATTAAGCGCGATTCCTTCCCTGCTTCGTCCTGTACCTTGTTTTCAATGCGAAGTTCGCGGTAAAGAGGATCGGCGCGCTGAACCGCGATCTGCGCCTTTTCCGGTTCGTGAGGGCTGGAGGGCTTGATGATTTTCGTGACTCGCGCCATTAACGTCTTCGTGCGTTTCTTGGAAAGAAAAGACATCGACTTCCCCTTTCGTGGTGGGTCTTCGGGCAATATGATGCGAGTCCGCGAATCGCGTCTGATTAGTAGTTCACTGTAATTCTCAGCCTGAGAACCCTGATGTAACCGCGAATATTGTGCGATGAATGCGATCGAGGGCGCGTTTGCACAAGCGGCTGTGCAAGTGTTTGTTCTGCGTAACGCATTTGAAGATGCGACCGCGTCGGGGGCGTGGTTGCGGGATTTTGTAGCTTGTCTGTATTCTCGACTGTCATGCTCACTTCCTCGCTCGACATTTTGGCCATCGCGGCCCACCGCGACGATGTGGAGCAGACTTGTGGCGGGACGCTCCTGAAGGCCGCGCAACGCGGACAGCGCACCGGCATCCTCGATCTGACGCAGGGAGAAATGGGCACTCGTGGAACCGCGAAAGACAGGGCGAACGAGGCTGCAGCAGCAGCGAAAATCCTGGGAGTGAGCTGGCGCACGGCGCTCGACATTCCTGATGGCCGGGTCGAGAACACCTGGGAAAATCGTCTGAAGGTGGCGAGCGCAATTCGCGAAACCCGGCCCCGCCTGGTGATTTTGCCCTACTGGCTGGGGCGCCATCCCGATCATTACACCGCTTCGGTATTAGGATATGAGGCGTGTTTTCTGGCTGGGCTGGCAAAGCTGGCGCTCAACCATCCGCGGTCAGGTATCGGCCAAACCGGTTCAGCAACGCGCGAAAACGAGTCGCTTCCGCCGCACCGTCCCTTCAAAATCATTTACGCCACGCTTTATTACGACGTGCGGCCTGCGTTCGTTGTCGATATCGGTGATCAGTTCGAAGGCAAGTTCGCGTCGATCATGGCCTACACTTCGCAATTCAGCAATCAG
>Ga0209580_10001112_pt1 | contig 12765 bp, 5 predicted proteins | sample Coa_R1_5_FD_187153 | JGI IMG/M metagenome (GOLD analysis project Ga0209580, IMG submission 187153) | Surface soil microbial communities from Centralia Pennsylvania, which are recovering from an underground coalmine fire - Coalmine... | ecosystem: Environmental > Terrestrial > Soil > Unclassified...
TCCCGACCTTGGTTCCAAGCAATCCCATAGGCATGTGAACACACCTCAACGACCCGAGCGGTCCGGGCGGCAAACAAGGGTCGCCGGGACATCGGTGAAACAAATTGGTAAGAGATGTATTATGCAGAAATGTAGGGGAATTGTCTACCGAGTGTGGTTAACCGCGGCGGCGCGGTATTCGGAGAGAACGGAGTCTATAAAGGTAAGAGCGATGGCTAATGTAACGTGCCAACATTGTAGAACGCGCCAAGAGATCGCCGGCGATGCTGCATTTTGCCCGAATTGCGGGAAACCCTTTTCCGCAGTTGAAGCCCCTCGTTCGAGGGTCGGCTATGCGCTCGCGCCTGAACCGGCCGCGGACCAGGCCGGCGGCTCATCCCTAAAAGGCTCCGCACCGCAAGTGGCACCAAGTCGAAGGAAAAATCGCCGGGCTGTCCATACACAACCGGAAAAAGATCGGCTCTTTCTTCCTCCCTTGGCGGGCGTTTTGGGGGCGTGGTCGTTCCTGGTGCTCATTTCCATGTTCATGCGCATTGGTCTGGCGGCAGCCATGTTGACCCTTGGTTTTCCCCTTATCGTACTACTCGGCAGCTGGTTTTGGTTGGCTACCGTCGGCACTCAAGATGGCATGTCCTTGCAGTATTTCCTGCCTCGTATCCGCCGTTGGAAGATGGAGGCAATCAAAGAGTATGTTCGGCAGAATCCCAGACGGGCAGGCACTCCCTTTTGGATGTCCATGCTAGCGGCGTGCCTGTTTTTTGTCGGCTTTGCCGTGTTGCTGATTCGCCAGAAACTCGGATCGAGGTAATTGACGCTTCGCCGAAATGACCAGGAATGAGCGCAACGGGAGATGACCTCCCTCTGGCCATCCCAAGGATCTGCGAGGCGGCACGCTCGCTGACCAAAACTCGACATCGTTGAAAAAAAGCCGTTCCCCGCTATACAGTGGCATCGCTCGACTCAGCCGCCGGCTGATATCTGCGACACTTTCGGGCTCGCCCATGGGCTTGTCCTAAAAGCCCCCTTCCGCATATGATGCGGACAGAGCCGGAGGGGTGGCAGAGCGGTTGATTGCACCGGTCTTGAAAACCGGAGACGCCGAAAGGCGTTCATGGGTTCGAATCCCATCCCCTCCGCTGGATCGGGAACTTGCAGCGCCGGCAAGGGATCGACTCTGTAGTCACCGATTCATCAGCTCATCAAATGAAACCTCGGCGAACCGGCGAATGTCGTTCTGTCCATCTGCCTTGGTGTCGAAGACAAATTCCTTTTTGCCGGTGGGGTGGCCGTTGAAATCGAGCTGATCGATCCAGCCGGCCATAAGTTCCATCTTTTTGCCATTGGCGAGTTCAGCACGGCCGTTGAAATTCTGCGTCTTGCCATCTTGCTGGAGCTGAAACGTCTTAATGGCGGATTGGTAATCCTTCTCGATCAGTTGCTTCAACTTCTTCTCCAGCGGCTCCCGATCGGGGCTTGCGTAACCATCGGACTTGCAGTCGATTAGCCAATTTCTAACTCGGCCGCGGGTCCTCATTTCCGGCTTCACCGTCACGCGGTACTTGGACCCTTCCGGAGTTACTGCGATTCCAGCGTAGTAGCCTTCCTTTTTCTCCATTAACGTGCGCACCACTTTGATGTCGCTTTGGACGAATGTCAAATTTACTTGTTCGGTCACCTCAGCCAGCGCATTTGTGTCGGACTCTTTCTTGTTGCGGCCGGCGAGGGCAAATAATGCTAGGGCCATAGCCAAGAATGCGCAGACCATTCGGCAGGGCATCGTGACTTCCTCGGCCCGGCGTTTTGGGTGCGTCTCCCGCCTCAAGTTAGGCATAACGGTGCTTGAGTCAAGCAAAAGCTGCATTCGAAGGCGGTGGGTTACGCTCCGACTTTCCCGCAATGGACTTGCATGCCGTAATTCCTCCAATTTAACTCAGCCGCGCTTGACTCCCATCTCGATTTGCCAGCATTCTCGTTACATTTTGGATCTTTATGCATTCCGCTTGACCGCATGTCGATATTCGCTATGAGACTCGCAGCTGCATATTCTGGATCGTTGGAGTTATTGCCGCATCTTGCCAAGTTATTGCATTGCGCCGCACGATCCTGGGTATCTGCAGCGAATGAATGGATTGTGAAATCCTTCTGAAACCTTTTTTCCCCCGGGTTTCCGATGGCCAAAAAACGTGCGCGGTGCGTAGCGCTTTCGGTCGAGAAGCTCGAAGCGCGTGAGGTTCCAGCAGCCTCGCCGTGGTCGGTGCAGACCTTTGCTCAGGCGACCCCTGGGAGTTTGCCCAGCGACTGGTCTCAATACTCCACCGACTCCAACGGCTATCAGATCGCCAGCAATGCGTCGCTCACCGGCGGCTCGGCCCTGCAAAGTTCGGGCGCGAGCGTCTCCACCGAGCGCGCCTGGCTGAATGCGGCGTTGCCGGCCGATGCTCAAGTTAGTGCTACGATTCTCGCCGACAGCCTCGTGCCGGCCCAGGTTATCGCGCGCGGCCAGAACCTCGACACGTCTACGCCCACCTATTATGCCGTCTCGATCACCCGCGGCCTTCAAGTGCAATTAGTCAAAGTCGTAAGCGGCCAGGTGACCGTACTGGATACATTGCAGTCAAACCTCTATTTGAGCAATGAATGGATTCGAGTTACGCTGACGACGCAAGGAAATAACCTTGGTGTGCAGGTTTTCCGCACCGACACGGCGCAATACTTGAACGCCAACGGCGACTGGCAAACGGCCAGCACCGATGCGATATCGACCCAGGACGGCGCTGTCACCGGCAGCGGACAGGCCGGCCTCGCGCGGCCGGCCGGCGTGGCGGGGACCGTCACGTTCAACGATTTCGTCACCGCCGCGCCGGACAGCACCGCGGATCCCACCACACTGGTCGAAGAGAATTTCGGTACGCCGCAACCGGGTGGCTTGCCGGCCGGGTGGCTGCAACGGAGCAGCGGCAATAGCAGCTTTCAGATATCGGCCACGTCTCCTTCGCTCACCGGCACCGGCAGTTTAACGATCGCTAATCCATCTACTGACGAAACGCGCGCCTGGCTCGATACGGTGCTGCCCGCCAACGTGGACGTTAGCAGCAATATCTATGTGAATAGCCTCATCCCGGCTGAAGTGATCGCCCGTGGCCAAAACCTGGGTTCCGACGCGCCCAGCTACTACGCCGTCACGGTCACGCGCGGTCTGCAACTGCAACTGATCAAGGTGGTGGATGGACAGACCACCGTACTCGATTCGCTTAGCGCGCAGCAGTGGCTCAGCGGCGAATGGGTGCACGTGACTTTCTCGCTCAATGGCAGCAATTTGCAAGCGCAGGTGTACCGTCCCGGCAGCGCTCAATACCTCGATTCAAACGGCAACTGGCAAGACGCGCCGACGTGGGCGCTGCAAACGACCGATACTTCCTTGACCAACGGCGGCCGCGTCGGCGTCGGCAAACAGGGCGGCTATTTTGGCAGCGTGACGTTCGACAGCTTGGGCGTCACCCAAGCGGCAGTCCCGCAGTCGTCGTATCAAGATAATTTCGCCAATGACGTGTCCGGCAGTTTGCCTCTTCCCTGGACGCAATGGAACAGCAATCAGCAGCCCGGTTTCCAGGTCATCAACGAAAGCAGCCCGGGCAGCCCCAATTCGCTGGCGAGTGACGGGGCCAGCAACCAATACTCGCGCACCTGGCTCAACGCACAGCAAGGGCCTGATACGCAAATCAGTGCCGACGTGCTTCTCAACAGCCTCGTAACTGGCGAATTACTCGTGCGCGGCCAGAATCTCGACACCAGCGCTCCGAGCTACTATGCCGTAACCGTGACGCGGGGCCTGGAAGTGCAGCTTCTTGCCGTGAATAACGGCCAGACCACCGTGCTCGGCTCGCTTTCTTCAAACGACTGGTTCAGCGGGCAGTGGGCCAATGTGACACTCATCGCCCAGGGCAACTCGCTGCAGATCCAAGTAACGCGCAAGGATAATGGCGAATACCTAAATCAAAACGGCGACTGGCAGAGCGATCCGGCAGTGGCGATTTCGGTGACAGACAACACGCTGCCACAGAGTGGCTACGTTGGCGTTGGCCGCGAGGCCAGCTACAGCGGCGAGGTCCTGTTCGGCAACGTGCAGGTCAATTCGCTCAGCAGTCCGACGTCTCCTACCAATCCGCCACCGACAACGCCTCCAGATACGACCGGCAGTGGCAACGGTTCCTCCACCGTAACGCCGCCCACGACTGTGCCGATCGTCACTCCCATACCAAATCCAACCGGCGGCTCGACATCAGGGACTGTCACCCAGCCGGCAAACGGAACTCTGCCGAGCGTTCCGCAGCATTATCCGTACATTCGCGTTGCGGAACTGGCGTACTATGGCACACCGTTTAATGGCACTGCTCAATCACTTTTGCAGAAAAGCGTGGACCTGGTAGTGTCGAACCCTGCCTATTTGAACCAAATCAACCAGATCACGCCCAGCACGCCGCAGATGATTTACTCGAATGCCTCCAACATGTACGGCGGCATGATTACCGACTGGATGAATTACGCCAATCAGCACGGCATGGACCCGGAATCGGCGTTCCTGCACGTTTCGCAGGCGACGCCATTCAGCGGCGCCAGCGCTTCGTCGATGCCAGTAAATTGGTTCTGGAACGTGCAAACCAGTTCCAATGGAACATGGTCGAATGAAACAACGGCCGCGCACGATGAATCCGCGCCTGTGAATTTCGGTACAGCCGGGGAATCACTGGTTATTGGCTATCCGGAGCAGTTCAACCTGATTAATTTCAACTTGAGCACGCCTGCCGGCGCTGGGTGGTCGGCGGTGATCGAGTACCCCACCGCCGTAGATGCAAACGGTAACCCCACGGCTTGGAAAACGCTCAGCCCAAAGACCGATGGCACGAATGGCTTCACACGCTCTGGGCAAATCCGCTTCGATCCGCCTACCGATTGGGTGATGTCTTCCATCGGCGGCTCCGCGCTGATGTACCAGCTGCGCGTGCGCACGGTAAGCGATGGCAATGCTCCGGTCGCCAACACCATTCTGGCCGACGATTATGTACACGCCAATGGCGGCAGCTCGGGCGTGATCCCGGCGTTTGATTACAGCCTCGATACGAACCACACCGGTTACTTGACCGATGCCCAGTACGCCATCGCCGTCGCCCACGGCTTCGACGCTCGCTTCGCCTACCAGGGCCGGGCGCTGTATCCAAACTACGGCCAATCGCGCTACGCCACGAATGTCGGCAATGCGAGCTTCCAGCAATGGGCTGCTGATTACACCAAGCGGCTTTTGCAAGCGAACCCACAAGCGGCCGGCGTGTTCATGGATAATTCCCTCGCCAAAATTGCCCTCGATCCAAATTCGCTGGTCGAATCGATTGCCAACTACACGACTGACTATGCGACAACCCTGGCAAAGATTAACGCCGCCATCGCACCAAACTGGGTGCTGGCCAACACCTCGGGCGGCGGGCTAGCGGTTGATGCGTTGGCCAAAGCGGGAATTTCCTACCTCGACGAGGCGGCGATTCGGCCGCTGGCGGCAAGCTATTCGCAGTTTGAAGATGTGGCAGCCAATCTGGAACGTCGTCTCGCCCTGGGCAACGGAAACACGTATGCCGTTCTCGACAGCCTGTTGACGAATGGCTCGCCCACCGACGCGCGCACGCAGATAGCGACGCTGGCTTATTACTACCTGATAGCCGATCCGACCCGCACCATGTTAATGATCAACGGTGGCGCCGAGCCCAACAGCGACTGGTCGCGGCACTGGACCAATGCAATCAATTTTAATGTGGGTTCGGCGCCAGGAACCTGGTCGGTACTCGACACGGGTCAAGACCCGGCCAACTCCGCGCTAACCTACAAAGTCTACGAGCGGCAGTACAGCAACGCGCTGGTTCTCTACAAGCCTCTGTCGTACTATCGGGGCCAAACAGGCACGATCACAGACACCACGGCGACCGTCGAGAAGCTGAACGGAACCTACCGGCCATTGCAGGCCGACGGCACCCTCGGCGCTGCTGTGACGAGCATCACGTTGCGAAACGGCGAAGGTGCGATCCTGGTGCCCGTGTAAACCGACCGGTTGCGGCTTCACCGGCGTAGCCGCACGCGGCAATTCAATTCCCCTGAAAATCTTTGGCAAACGCCTTCGGGCTCAACTCTTCGCCCGTAGTGAACTTGGTCAGGCCGCGCCAGTCGAGCGAGCGACCTGGCTCGAAGACTTTCTTTTTCATGAAGTCGCCCACGCGCTTGTCGCCGACGTAGAGCACCGTGTTCGGATCGGCGTCTTTATACACATCGCGGCAGATCGCATGGTGGACTTGCGACGCGAACAGTTGGCCCATCATGTAGTTGTGGTAATACACTGGGGCGCTACAGATGTGAATCTTGCTGCCATAGTCCGGGGCATTGCGGCCGACAGGGCGCTTCACTTCCTGATACTTTTCCACCAGGTCCCACCAGAGTTTGTTCAAATCCTGGTCCGGATTTTCGTACATGCTCTTCTCGAAGCGCAGCATCACCTGGCACCAGCGCGAGAAAATCAGCAGTTGATTGCGCTGGACTTTCTTCGCTGCTTCGTCGAAAGCTTTGGGATTGTCGATTTTCAGCCCCATCTTCTCGATCCAGCCACTGGATTTCGAAAAGCGCTCGAACTGCATGGCCACGCCTTCCGTCGTAAGAATGTGCGATTCGCAGCGGATAACGTACGGCAGCGAGGCCGGAATGTTCTTGCTGCTGTAGACGGAATGGCCCAGTTCATGCAGCATAGTGCCCATCCAGTATTCGTTATTGACGATGTTGCCGAGCACGCGCACATCGCCTTCGCGGTCGATGTCGGTGCAAAAGGCGTGCGGGCTCTTGCCGGTCTTGGGATAAAGATCCGACCGAGCGATCACGTCGTCGATCGGCAGGCCGATGCTGGCGTAGAAATCACGGCAAAGCTGCAGCAAGTCGGCCTTTTGAAATGGCGTGTCGAGGCTGACGCCGAAGACGGCCGGCGATTCCTGGAAGAACGGATCGTGGTAATGCCACGGCATCAGTTCTTCGACTTTGATCCCGTATTGTTGCGCCAGGATCGAATCAATCTCCGCCTTTGCCCTATGGAACGGTTCGCGTGTGAGTTGATCCAAATCGTCGAACAATTTGATGAGTTCCGTTCCATCCTGCTCATTCAAGTACAGCTGCAAAGCGTGGAAATTGGGAAAGCCGAGCTTCTTGGCCGCTTCATTGCGCAGTTGAACGAGTTCCTTCAAATCCTTCTCGACCTTGGCGCCCACTTCCTTGCTGGCCTCCCACACGGCTTGGCGGCGGGCGCTGTCTTTTGATTCCTTCAGCACCTTGCGAACCTCGGCATCGGGCATCTCCTTGCCATCCACCTTGGCCCGAAAGACGTTGAAAGCCTGCTCCACGGCATTCGCCTTGGCCACGATCTTCTTCAGCAATGCCGGATCGACCTGCTTTTCGAGATACATCAGATACAACACGTCGATGCAGCGGCCGACGATCTTGTCGTCGATCTGGCCCTTGTCTTTCGTTTGCTTCAATTCCTTCAGTTCGGCGAATGCCGTTGGGTTGGCCAAGGAGGCATCGATGGCATTTTGGGCTTCTTCCTTACGCGCGAAGTCCTCATCCTTGCCCGAAATATTCGCGTCCCACCAGGCGATGCCGGCCCGGCGGTCGAGCGGCTTGAATTTGGCATCGTGGGCCGCGATAAATTTCTTGGCGCGATCGGTGGTGGTTTCGTCGGCCATGGCCAGGTTTCCTGTCAGAGTCAAAATGAACGAAATCAGCAATCCCATTCGTGGAAGGGTCATGGAAGATTCCTTGCAAGTGCAACGCCGCAAGCGGCTAAGTTGAATACACCCATTTTCCGAGTAGCAAGGCCGGCGGCAACAGCAATATGATGAGCAGACCCGACCAGCCGGCTTCGGCCGTGCAGAGAATGGCATCGAGCAACATCAGACCGAGAATCGCCCGTTTGACGACTGCCTGCACGTGCTTGGGCTCCGGCTGACGAATGGCCCGGTATGCCGGCAGCCCAAGATAGAATCCGAACGCGACCAGAAGATATGGAAATGCCGGGATCACGCTGCCCGGCGGGCGGTAGACTGGCAGCACCAGCGCTAGCGCCAACGTTATCGCAACGAAGATCGCGGCGCCAACCAGGTGCGCAGGGTGGCTGCGGCCGGCTTCTTGCCGGGCGAACCAGGTCACGCCGACAATGTACAGGCCCACGATTCCCGCCAGGTGCAGCCGCAGCAGCCACGGCGCTTCGGTCGTTGTGGCGAGCGACAAAGCAAGCAAAACATTGAGAAATCGACAGGTCGCCATTGCCACGGGCCCCAAGAACGTGCGTTTTAGCCAGCCGTCGTAGAGCAGCACGGCGATCGCGATCAACGCCGCGAAAACGCCCGGCCAGACTAAATAACTTCCCGAAGTGAATCCCGCCGCCAATGCCAGTGCCACGCCCACGGCCAGCAATATCGATCCCAATCGAATTGCCGCAGTGCGCGAGATTTGTCCGGCCGGCAGCGGGCGAAAGGGCCGCTCGCGCTTGTCTACTTCGAAATCGAAGTAGTCGTTCCACACCATGCCGGCGCAATAAAGGCAACCGGAGGCCAGCAGCAGAGCGGCAGCGCCGAACGGATGTGACTGCCACGTTGCTGCCGCTATCGTGCCAAGCAAGATATCGGCAAATGCGGTAAAGACGTTGGGCAAGCGCAACAAGCGGGCGTAATTCAGGAATCGCATGCAGGAAATGGTAGGGCTGAATTCAGTACACCGCAAGCGGCTGGTTATTCTTCCCGCGCCGGCGCGGTCGGAGCTGGTTCGTCATCCGGCGTCGGCAGCTCGGTTGCGTGGGCGCCGAAATTATTGGGGTTGATATCGCTCTTTTTCATGTCCAGTCGCTTGGCCATGAAATCGTCGGGGCGCATTCGGGACCACGGCCGATCGGGAGATGGTTTGTGCGCGATCTGCATTTCCACAAAGGAATCTTCGCTTTCGTAAGTCTGGTCGCGCCAATTCTTGGCGGTAAGCGGCATCATCGGCATCATGGTGGTAGCATTCGGCAACTCGACATCCAGCATCTGCGTGAAGTTGCCGTATAGATTCATGCGGTTGCCCCAAGAAAGCACCTGGCCTTTCAAGGTTTCACCGTCAATCCCCACACCGTGCAACAAGGGCCGGTTATTCGCCGCTACAAACCGGCACATCTCGCACTTGATTTGCAGACGGTTGAAGCCGGCCATCTTGCGATCTTCCTCGCTGGCCCGGAAATCGAGCCAGTAATCGCTGAGATAAGTCGTCACGTGGTTGCAAACAATCTGGCCGTCGGTCGCAAACGCGGTCTCCTTCGGTTGGCCGAAAATCGTCGCGAAGTTACCATCGAGCCCGATGAGGCTATTGTTCAATTCCAACTGAAAGGGCCGGCTGGGTCGTACGGTTAATAGATCGCCACGGCCGCGAATGAAGCAGTTATCGAGGCGGATGTGCGGCGGGCCCTTGTCGGTCAGCTGAGCCATCGCATCGGCATCGGCCGACAACAGCACGACCGCACTGGGAATACCCGTGTTATCGTCCATCGTGATCACGCAACGCTGGAACGTGCATTCGGCGCCGCCCGCCAGCATCAGCACCCCGGCCCATTTACTTTCGTGCAGGCCCTTGAGTGGCAAATGGAATTGCAAATCTTTGAAGGTCAGGCCGCCGCTAAAGAGCGTGAATAGCGCGGCTTGCGGTTTTACCGTTTCCGAATCCAATTCCAGGATCGGGCGGTGCGAGCCGTCGGGCTGAATCGTTAAATGCCAATCCGATTTGGCGCATTCGACGGGACGAACCAAGATCACTCCGGTGTGGCGAATCAGGATCGTATCGCCGCTCTTGGCTTCGCTGATGGCGGTTTCAAGGGTGCGGTAGGTCAGCGGCGGCAGCGTGGCGTCTGCCGTGAAGGAAGGATCCACCACCCGCCGATTCGCGGTGGCTACTGCAGACTCTTCCTGGATTACTGGGAGGCGCGCCGCATCATAGGAATCGCCCCAGGTGCAGCGCTCTACACCCACTAGTTGATCATTCTTCGGCGCCGCCCGCAAGTTCGCAAACCCGATTTGCAGCGCAAAAGCCTGTGCCGGCTGCTCGCGTACCAGCGACAGTGGTTGCGGGTGTTGCCACGGGCTGAATGCTAATTCAACCGCATGGGCGTCGCGGAAGGGGAATTGCAAATGCTGGCAATCGGCCAATTTCGCCGCCTTTTGATTGCCATCGGCCCAGAATGTGAGGTGATGGTACACATTCCGCCAATTCTCTTTTCCTTCCGGACCCGCAAAGATTACTTTGCCCTGCGGAACGGATTGCCGCACGAGCACGACTTCGCCCGGATCGCCGCGTTCATTGCCACTGGCAAACAAGGATTGCGAAGCGCGAATGGTTCCCGCAACCGCTCCTTCAGGTTGAAAGATCGAGCCATTCCGCATCATGACCGAACAGTGCGTCAATGTCGCCAGAAGCCGATCCGGATTAGGCGCGGCCTGCACCACGTTTTCCCGCCAACGGAACAGTACGTCATGGGGGCCAAACGCACATTGTTCCGCTTGCACGACGCTTCGATTTTGCAAATCGATGCCGATTGGGCCGTGAGACATGAGGCAGCGCAGGAGAGACACTACCGGCGGTTCCGCCCCGGTTTGCCCTTCGAAACGCACCAGTCCGCCGCTCTGCCGCGCGCCTTCATGCTGAAATTCGCAATCCTCGAAGCGAAGGCTTTGCAAGCCCGCGGCCGAGATGGCGTACTGCGGAATCTCGCTGCCATTGGGCTGGACTTCAAAGCGCACCTGCTTGAATGTAACATCCGCGTCCGTGCCGATTAATTCCAGGGCGGCCAAGAACGTGGACGAATCCTTCGCGGCGGGCGCGTCCCAGCAAATGATGGGCAAATTGGTGCCATCTTTTTCGCCCTCGATTTTCAATCGCCGGCCCTTCCAGCGCAGCTGCGGGTCGGCGCCCAGTTCCGACAAATTGTAACTCTTGCCGGTTAGCTTGATTGATTCCGCATGTTGATTGAGCAAACGCGCCAGATCCTGCACGGTTTCTGCCGGCTCCAAGGTTAAGGGCGACGGCACCGGCGGCGTAGCTTGTGGGACGGAATTCGTCCGGACGGCCCCACCGTTGATGCTCGCTCGCGACGCCACATTGGTATGCTCCGGCCAAAGCGACTGCGAATGCATGGCGGTCGAATGGAAGCCGTTCCAGCCCAAAATCACCACCAGTATCGTCAGCGCCGACAAAGCGACCACACCTATCATCCACGGCAGATAGCGTGGCGATTGCGGCAGCGGTGCGTCCAAGAACAACGTCTGCGTTGTTATCCCGGATTCGCCTAATTCCAGTTTGCGCGCCATTTGAAACAGATGCTGGACGAGATGTGCCGGCGTTTGATAGCGGTCCTTCGGATCCTTGGCCATCATTCGTGCCAGGATCGCGGCGAGCTCATCCGGAATGGCCGGGTTGAATTCCCGCGGATCCAGCGGCTCAACCTGCTGATGATGGTGCAGCTTCTTGGCCGCGGTTCCTTCGGGCACCGGCGGCTGGCCGGTAAGCAAGTGATAAAACGTGCAGCCCAAGGAATAAATATCGCTGCGAATGTCGGCCCCACGAGGGTCGATGGCCTGTTCGGGCGAGATGTAATCGAACGTGCCAAGCGTCACGCCGGATTGGGTGACGCCGCCGGCCACGTCGGTTTGCCGGGCCAGGCCCATGTCCACGATCTTCGCGCGCCCTTCTTTCGTGATCAGAATATTGGAAGGCTTCACGTCGCGATGCACCACGCCGCGTTCGGCCGCGTGTGCCAGGCCGGTGGCGATTTGCAGCATGAAGGTTACCGCCTGCTGCGGCGTCAGCACGCCGTTCTGGTTCAACCAGGTGCGCAGGTCGATGCCTTCCACATATTCGAAAGCGATGAAGTGCAATCCCTGGTCTTCGCCGCAAAAATAGACGCGGGCGATGTTCTCATGGTCGAGCCGGGCGGCAGCGCGGGCTTCGGCTTTGAAGCGGGAAACATTTTCGGGGTCGACCGCCATCTCCGGCGGCAGGACTTTGAGAGCAACGATACGCCCGAGTTGTAGATCCTTGGCTCGAATAACCGCGGCCATGCCGCCCACGCCAATCGGCTGATCGAGTTCGAAGTGGCCCAGTTTTTTGCCCTGCAGCGCGGCCGCCACCGCGTTGGGGTCTTTGTCCTTGGGACGGTTCGGGCTGATGATGGTCGGGGCGTTTTCGGTAGAATCGGGTTGCGGCAGGGCCTTGGCGATGGACGACACCTCGGAATTCGGGGGCGCCGGCGCTTCACCGTGGCGAACGACGGAAGAAGGGCGCTCCGAAGGTTCCGGTGTCGCAGGAGTACTCATATAAGGCCGCACGGGCCGCGGGTAGAGAGCCCGCGCCGAACCTCGCCAATCAGGCGTATGAAGGGAGCCGAGCCTCCCTGCCAAGTTTCCCCACCAACCTGTCCACAGGCCAGCTTGCTGGCATGAACCTCCTGTCATGCCGGCGCGGGGTTTACCGGATTCGATACGTGTCGTCCACTAGTATAGCTTTTCGCGACGCGCGCTGTCAATTCTTTAGAGGCTTTTGCGTCACGATTGGTTCCCTGCCAGCGCGGCCGGTGACACTACGAGGACACTGCGCATGCGCCGCCGCACCAGCCATTTGGGCACCCCAATAATCGCCGCAATTAATGGCAGCCAATGGGCAATTTCA
>Ga0209580_10001113_pt1 | contig 12764 bp, 9 predicted proteins | sample Coa_R1_5_FD_187153 | JGI IMG/M metagenome (GOLD analysis project Ga0209580, IMG submission 187153) | Surface soil microbial communities from Centralia Pennsylvania, which are recovering from an underground coalmine fire - Coalmine... | ecosystem: Environmental > Terrestrial > Soil > Unclassified...
CCGCACAGGTCGGGGCACTGGCTGCTGTGGTGGTCATGATCGCCGCCCAGCCCCTGCCCGCCGGACCCTCCTCGCACGCCGCGCCCGCCCAGCCGGCCCCCTACTTCGGGACGTCGCTCGGAACGGCTGGATCGGTCAAGGCTCCGTCCTCGGCTCCGGCGGCCGGCGCGCCCCAGGCGCCTGGGCCGGCGGCAGCGATCCCGACCGCCCAGGCGCCGGTCGTGAGCCTGCCCGCCATCCCGTCGGTAAGCCTGCCGCAGCTTCCGAAGGAGCTGCCCACCGTCAGGACCCCCGTTCAGCTCCCGTCGCGCGCGTAGATCACGACGCCATCGACGGTTGCGACGACGTGGTACCGGGTCGCCACGAGGTTGGCCAGCACCGGGTAGTTGCTCATCGGGTACTTCGAGAAGTCGCTCCAGCCGGCTGAGGCCGTGTCCACGATCAGCGCCGGCGGGTTGGCCATGAGGTCGGACTGCAGGAGCGGCCACACGTCCGGCGCCGTGTCCCAGTTGTCCGGCGGCAGGTCGGAACCTCGGGCGAAGCCGCGCAGGAAGCCGGGAAAGCGCCCCGACATCGTCCGGTCGGCCTCGATGTAGACCGCCGGCCAGTCGCCCCAGACGAAGACCCTGTCGCTTGGGCTCGTGTGGCCGCGCACGTAGGCCGACACGTCCGCGTAGTGGGGCACGGGACCGGTGAAGTCGTACGTCAGCGGATCGCTGGTGAGGTTGAAGATCCACCACGCGCTGAGCGGGACCGCGATCCCGACCACGACCGCGGCCGCGACCCAGCGCGGCGGGGCGGCGCGCTCCAGCCCCATGGCCGCGAGAACCGCGAGCGGTCCCATGACCTGGATGAAGTAGTGCCACGAGAGATGGCCGCCCGCGAGCGATCCCACCATCGCGACGCCGAGCCACGCGACCATCAGGCGCGCCTTGACCGGAAGCTCGCGCCACCGCGCGGCGAGCAGAAGGGCGGCGAGCCAGAAGACCGCCATCTCGACGACGAAGGGGACGAGGCTGTCCTTCGCGCGCGCCCACACCTGCGATGGGATCCAGTTGCCCGACGCGTAACCGACGAGGGTGTCGATGGTCCAGCGCCAGAAACCCGAGAGCGACCCCGTCGCGGCGATGAGCACAGCGCCCGCGACGAGCCCGCCGAAGAGGCCCGCGCCGAAGATCGCCGCGGCGCGGACACGCGCGGCCGGCGCTTCGAGCCAGAGGATCGCGAGCGCCACGAGCAGAACGTTGACCGCCGCCGACTGGCGGAACGCACCGGCCGCGACGAGCAGCAGGCCCGACCAGAACCAGCGCCGCCTCAGCATGAAAAGGACGGAGGCGGTGAGCGGCAGCATCATGAAGACCTCGGTGTTGGAGGCGAGCAGCCGCGGATTCCCAGCTGCGGTCAGCAGCCCGTAGAAGAGCGCCGCGAGCAGCGCCGGGCGGGCTCCGGTCAGGTCGCGCGCGATCACGAAGATCAGCACGCACGTCGCGGCCATGGCGATGAACCCCGCCGCGTGCACCGCCCCCATCTGGTACGTGCCGAAAACCCGAAATACGAGCGAGTAGACCCAGAAGATGCCCGGCGGCTTGTTGTCGACGCCGCCCTCGGCATAGAGGCCGCCGCCCAGGTTCATCAGCGCGGCGATCGAGCCGTAGATCGCCTCGTCGCCGTCGAGCAGGCGGTGGAAGAACTCCGGAAGGTGCGCGACGAAGACGGCGAGCGCCGCCAGCGCGGTCCAGGCCGCGAACGGCACCCGTGTCGACGCGGGACGGGTCGCCGCGGCTCGGGCCATGCGTTTGGAATATAAGAGTCGCTTGATGGTGGTGGGGTACCGTCGAGTCATGGCTGCAGGGCGGAGGCGGTGGGCGTGGGTCGCCGTCGCGATCGTGGTGATCGCGCTGGCGATCGACCTCGTGCACCGCCACGACCACACCGGGGTCGACTTCCACACCTACCTGGCCGCGGCCAGGGTCGGCCTGTTCCAGGGCTGGAGCCACATCTACGACCAGCCGCTCGTCGCGGTCGAGCAGCGCCGGCTGATCTCCTGGATGTGGACGCAGCCCTTCCTCAGCCCGACGGCGGTGGCGTGGCTGGCGGCCCCGCTCGCCTGGCTGCCGTACGAGCAGGCTTACACCGTCTGGGCGTGGGTGACGTTCGGCGCCTTCGCGGCGGCCCTCACGTGGGCGGCCGTGAGCACCGGCGTCTCTCGCTGGATCGCGGTGGCCGGCGCGCTCTCTCCCTGGTGGGTCATGCACGCGGTCAACGTGGGCCAGGTCGTGCCGGTCGTGGCGGCGGCCACAGTCGTGGCCTGGCGGCTGCTGCGGGACAGGCACGACGTCGCGGCGGGCCTCGTCCTCGCGGTGATCTTCCTCAAGCCGAACACGGCGATCCTGGTCCCGATCGCGCTCGTCTTCGCGGGACGCTACCGCGCCTTCGCCGCGTGGTCGGGGGCGGCGGCGGTCATCTTCCTCGTGGCGGCGCTGACCCTGGGCCCGCACGGCCTCTCCACGTACGCCGGCCAGCTGACCGGAAGCCTGCCCAGCGGCGCCGACAACCTGACGCTCCACGGCGCCTTCGGCGTGACAGGAGCCACCGCGATGCTGATCAGGTTTGCCGTCATCGCTGCGGTGATGGCCGCCGCCTACCGGCTCCGGGGCGCATCGAACTCCGTGGTGCCGGCCGCGATCATCGGCTCGCTCTTGATCTCGCCCTACCTGCACGGATCGGACCTGTGCCTGGTCGCCGCCGCGGCGTTCATGGTCTGGGAGGAGCGTCCCGTCGCCACGTGGCGCGTGCCGCTCGCCGCCGGCTGGGTGCTCGCCAGCCCATTCCTTTATGTGGGCGTCGGTGTCGTCCCACCGCTGGAGCGCTGGCCGGTGGTGGAGCTCGCCTTCCTGGCGGCCCTCGTGGTCTCGCCCTGGCTGTCCTTGACAGCCAGGGCTGACTTGAGGCGACGGGCGCCCGCATAATCAGGTCGCCCGCCGCCACTCGGGAGACCTCTTGCCACTCGACATCAAAGACATCGACGGACCGGTGCGCGTGCTCGCGGGACCCGGCACCGGGAAGACGCACGCCCTCGTGGACCTGTACGAGCAGGCCGTGCGCGAAGGCGTCGCGTCGCGCGACGAGATCCTGGTCCTGACCTTCTCGACCGGCGCGGCCGGCGAGATCGGGCGGCGGATCGACGAGCGTCTCCAGGACGACTACGGGGAGGCGTGGATCTCGACGTTTCACAGCTTCTGCGCCCGCGTGCTCCGCGACCACGCTTTCGACCGCGAGCGCCTGCAGCTCAGCGGATTCCAGGAATGGCTCGTCATGCGGCGCGTGCTGGCCGAGCTCGACCCGTCGGTCCTCGGCTCGCTCGAGGGGGTGCGGCGGTCGGAGGCGTTCGCGCATGACGTGCTGACCTTCGTCGCGCTGATGAAGCAGAACCTGGTCCATCCGCCGCCGCTCCTGCTCGGCGTCGAGGCGACCGGCACGGAGCGGCTCCGCATCCTGGCCGCCGTGTACCTGGCCTACCAGCGGCGCCTCGAGCAGGCTCGCATGGTCGACTTCCGCGACCTGGTCTCGGGCGCGGTGGAGGTGCTTCAGTCCAACGCGGCCGTCCGCGAGCGGATGCGCTCGAAGTTCCGGCTCGTGCTGGTCGACGAGTTCCAGGACGTGGACCCCGCCCAGTTCGAGCTCCTGCGCCTGGTCGCACCGCCGGAGCTCCGACCCCGCCTGGTCGTGGTCGGCGATCCCGACCAGTCGATCTACGGGTTCCGCGGCACCGTGCCGCGGCTGCTCGGCACCGACTTCGTATCGGTCTACGGCGCGAGCACGCGGCGCCTCGACGACTGCAGGCGGTGCTCGCAGGCGGTGCTCGACGCCGGCGAGCGGCTGCTCGCCGCGACCCAGCCCGAGCGGCCTGGGCGGTTGCTGCGCGCGGTCGCCGAGGACCCTCGTCCCTCGGTCGTGGTCGCGCGCGAGAGCGACGCCGTCGACGAAGCCTTCTTCGTCGCGCGAGAGATCAAGCGGCTCCAGGCCGAGAACCGCGGGCTGCGGCATGCGGACTTCGCGATCGTGCTCCGCAGCACGACCTCGCTTGGCGCCCCGTTCGAAGAGGCGCTGCGCGCGCTCGAGATCCCATACGAGGTCCGTGGTTCGGGCGCCACCGCGCGCAACGAGGTGGTGCGCTTCCTGATCGGCTACCTGGAATCGCTGCGCCGGCCTGACGACTCCGACGCGTTCGAGGGCGCCCTTGCCTCGAGCCTGGGCGGTGTCGGCGCGCGCACCGTGAGCCGCCTGCGCGCACACGCGCGCGAGAGGAACCGCCCGCTGATCAAGGTCGTGCGGCGCCTCATGTACGTGCTGGCGGCGCGCGATGCGGCCAGGTACCCGCTGCCCTGGGGAGGCGAACCGCCGGCGGACGAGCCGAGCCTGCCCGACTACCTCGCGTACCTGAGCGACGCGGAGCTCGACAGCCTGCACCACGCGATGGTGGTCCGCCATCGATTGGAGGCGCGGGCCGTTGCGCTGCCGCTGGCCGCGCTCGCCTACTCGGTCCTGATCGAGGACGGTGCGATGCGCCGGCTGCTCGACCTGGGCCTGCCGCCGAGCGACCGCGCGGAGGCGATCGCCGACCTTCGCGCGGCGATCGACGGCCTCGAGGCGATCGAGGTCGTCCACGAGAGGCTGAACGGAACCAAGCCGCTGCTGAGCGACGTCACGGGCTCGCTCGAGACGCTGCTCGCGGCCGCGGCCGACGACAGCGAGGCCGCGTCGGGCACGCGCGACGCCGTGCAGGTGATGACCGTGCACCAGGCCAAGGGCCTGGAGTTCGAGGTGGTCTTCTGCTCGGCCTTCGCGCATGGGCTGTTTCCCGTCCAGGCCCGGCCGCACCCTCTGCTCGACGCGGATGACCGCGCGTGGCTCGAGGCCTTCAGGGTCGGGTTCATGCCCTCGTGGCCGGCAGACCCGGACGGCCACATGGCGGAGGAGGCGCGCCTCGCCTTCGTCGCCATGACCCGCGCGCGCCGGCGGCTCTACGTCACGTACGCCGACTCGTACCTGCGCCAGGCCGGCGCCTCGGTGTTCCTCGAAATGGCGGCGCCGGACGCGGAGACCCTCGAGCTGACCCGTGCCTCGGCGCGGCTCGAGCCCGACGACGTCCTCCTGCCGCGAGAAGCGGAGGTCCTGATCGCCTCCCACCGTCCCGGCATCGGCGACGCCGCCATCGAGCGCGCCGCCCGGCTCGGACTCGACGTCGCGTTCCTCATGGACCGGGCTTCGGGCGAGCCGTTCGAGCCGTACGGCGAGGGCCGCAACCCGACCTCGGTCGAGATCGACCATTTCAGCCCGACCACGCTCAACGACTACCTCAAGTGCCCGCGTCTCTACTGGTACAACCATCACCCCGGCCTGGTGGAGGAACCGCGGTCGGTCGCCATGGAGCGGGGCGGGTTCCTGCACGAGGTGCTGGAGGACTTCCACGCGCAGGAGGGCGCATGGCGTCCTCTGGAGTCCGCGCAGCAGAGGGAGTGGCTCGAAGCTGCGCTGCAGCGGCACCTCGACGGCTACCTGTCGCGGATGGAGGGCGTGCTCGACCGCAAACGAGAGGAGAAGCAGGTGCGCTCGCTGCTCAGCAACTACATCCGCTTCGTCACCGGCCTGCAGGTGATCCGCAGGCTCGGCACGCTCGCCATCGAACGTCGTTTTCACCTTCAGCTGGACGGCGTGGAGATCGTCGGCAAGATCGACAGGGTCAACGACGTGGGGGACGGCGAGGTTGAGGTCGTCGACTACAAGACCGGCTCGGGCAAGCCGATGAAGTACGCCTACGAGGCGTACTTCGGTCCAGAGCTCTACGACGTCCAGCTCGCGCTCTACTACCTTGCGTGCAAGGACGGCGTCGACGACGAGGGCAAGCCGCTGGGATTCCAGCCTCGATTCCTGTCGCTCTGGTACCCGAAGGACTGGGTCTGGGGCGGCATGCGGCAGGACATCTTCAGCGTCGGCCGTCCCGCGGGCCTTAAGGAATACCGCGAGAAGCCGCTCACCGCCGAGGACCTCGAGCGCAGCCGGGACGCCGTCACGAAAGCGATCGACCGCATCAAGGCCGGCCATTTCGAGCCCGCGCCGCGCGAGCTGCCGGGGACGTGCGTGACGCGCTTCGGCACGTGTCCGCACGCCGCCGTCTGCCCGTACGGGGGAGCACCGCCGGAATGAGCGCCATTCGCGTTCATGGCAGCCCCGGGCTCAGCGGCGAGCAGTCGGCGGCGGCTCACGCCGGACCGGAAGGCGCCTTCCTGATCGCGGCCGGGCCCGGCACCGGCAAGACCTTCACCGCCACCGAACGGTTCTGCTGGCTCGTCGAGCAGGGCGTCGCACCGGACCGGATCCTGACCGTGACCTTCAACGACCGGGCCGCCGAGGAGCTGAGGCTGCGGATCACGAGGGAGCTCGGTGGGCGCCGTCCGGAGCTGGGCCCACAGGTCCTCGACGGCGCCTGGATCGGCACCTTCCACGGCGTCTGCGCCCGGCTCCTCGACGAGTTCGCGTACCTGGTCGGAGCGCCGCGCGAGATGCGTGTCCTGGACGAGACCGGACAGCGCCTGTTCGAGCAAGAGCTGATCGCCCGCCTGCGGAGCGGCGCCGCGACGCCCGTCGACCCCGATTCGTTCTTCGCCCTCGGCGTGGAGGATCTCGACGACCTGCTGCGCTCAGGCCTCCGCTTCCTGCTCAAGCTCAAAGGCCGCGGCATCACGCCGGAGCGGTTCCACCATCGCGCCCTGGACCTGCACTCGCGGCACTGGGCCGAGAGGCCGGCGGTGAATGGAAACGGGGCCGGCGGTCCGGACCCGGCACGCGCCGAGCTCGAGGCGATCGAGGTGTTGTTCCTCGTCTACAACACCTACGAGGAGGCGCTGCATGCGGCAGGGCTTCGCGACTTCGACGACCTGATCCTGGAGGTGATCGACGCGCTCGAGCGGGTGCCCGAGTTCCGGCGCCGCTGCCGCGAGCGCTTCCGCTACCTGCTGGTCGACGAGTTCCAGGACACGAACCGCATCCAGCTCGACCTGATCCGCCTGCTCGCCGCGGATGGGTTCGGCAACGTCGCGGTCGTCGGCGACGCGAAGCAGTCGATCTACGGCTGGCGCGACGCGGAGATCGAGAACATCCGGAGCCGCTTCCCCGGGCGCCGCCTGCCCCTGACCCACAACCGCCGCTCGTACCAGGGCATCCTCGACTGCGCGACCGACTTCATTCGCCGCGACGCGGACTTCGCCGGCGAGCCCGAGCTGACAGCCACCCGCGGCGCCGGGATCGGACCGCCGGTGAGCGTGATGATGGCGCCTGATTCGCGGACGGAGGCCCGGTCCGTGGCGGAGACGATCCGCCGCCTCCATCTCGGCGGCCGAGCGTTTCGCGACATCGCGGTGCTGGCTCATTCGATCCGCATGCTCCCCCGCGAGTTCGAGGACGAGCTGCGGCGGCAGGGCATCCCGTACGTCACGAGCGGCGGATCCGGCTTCTTCGACCGCCAGGAGATCAAGGACGTGCTGGCGCTGCTCCGCCTCACCGACAACCCGATGGACGACGGCGCATTGGTCCGGATCCTTCAGGGCCCGATAGTCCGGCTGCCCGACAGCGGCATGTATCGCCTTGCGTCGCGCCGCAAGGACCGGTCGGGCATGCGCCTGCGCGACTGCTTCGACGAGTCGGCACGGGACGGCTTCCCGGAGATGGAGCCGCGCGTCGCGGAGCAGGCCGCGCACCTGGTCGACCTGACCGACAGGATGAGCCGCCTGCGCGACGCGCTGACCGTCGCCGACATCCTCAACCGCCTGCTCGAGGAGAGCGGATACCTGCGGTGGGCTGAGCTCCGCGCGCACCGCGACGCCAGCCCGCGCGCGCTGCTCAACCTGCGCAAGGTGTTCCAGCTCGCCGGGCGGTTCGAGCGGGACCTCTCGCTCGCCGGGATCGGCGACTTCGTGCGCCACCTCGACGAGGTGATCGACGCCGAGCTGCCGGTCGGCGAGGCGGCCGAGGAGACGGACAGCGCGGAGGCGGTTTCGCTGCTCACGATTCACGCCGCCAAGGGTCTCGAGTTCCCGATCGTCTTCCTGGTCAACCTGAGGCCGCCGCGGCCGCGAGACACGGAGCGGCTCTTCTTCGATCCGGACTCGCTGGGTTTTGTGATGAAGAGCTGGCGGGGCGAGAAGCATCCGCGCTACGTCGAGACCTCGCCGGGTGCGCCGGCGGTCAGGCTCGCGATCGGCGAGCGGCGTCGCATCGTCTACGTCGGCCTCACGCGCGCGAAGGACGCGCTGTACGTGACCGCGACGCGGGACGAGCCGTCGCCTCGCGACGTCGGAGCCGGCGGCCTCGAGGAGGACGACCACTTCGCCGAGATCCTGAGCTGGGCGCTCGCGCGCCCGGACGCGGCGACCATCGTCGAGTCGGAGCAGCTCGAGCTGCCGGTGCCGCGGGCTCCCAACGGGAGCGCCGGCGACGCACCGGGGGTGGTCGCCGCGGTGCTGGACCGCCTGGAGCGGATCCGCCCCTCCGCCGGCGAGCGCACGTCCGCGGCCGAGGCGAAGGTCGAGCTCAGCTTCTCGCAGCTGCACGATTTCGAGCTCTGCCCGGTGCGCTACCGGTTCAGCCACGCGTGGAAGGTGCCCGCCCCGCCGGACGAGCTCCAGCCGCCGCACGTGCGGGCGGCCGGCTCGACCGACCTCGGCGCGTCTGTCCACGCCGCCCTCGCCGCGTGGCATCTGTCGGGCGGCGATCTCCTCGCCCTGTACGAGGGGCCCGAGCAAGGTCGCGAGATGCTGGAGCGGTACCTGCGGCACCCGCTCTCTCGCGCCAGGACCCTGGGCGTCGAGGTCGGGTTCAACATGCACGTCGGTCCGACGCGGGTGCGCGGTCTCGTCGACAGGATCTGCGAGCTGGACGGAGACGTGATGCTGGTCGACTTCAAGACGAACGCGAATCTCGACGCCGCGCTCAGGGCCGCCTACACGACGCAGCTCCGGCTGTACGGGCTGGCGGCGCACCGCGGACTACTGGCTGGGGGGCGCGATCCGCATCTCGTCCTGTTCGACCTTCGCCGCGGCGAGGTGATCGACGTGACACCCGACGACGCGGGGGTCGCGGCGCAGGTCATTGCCGCGGCCGGCCGGATCGCGGCGGGCGACTTCAGCCTCGGTCCCGAGCACGCGGGCAGGCCTTGCTCGCTGTGCGCGTACAGGCGCATCTGTCCAGACGCGCGCGTACCTTCGAAGGCGTGACCGCGGACGGGCTGCCGGAGAGATATTTCGAGCGGCGCGAGATCAAAGCCGCGATCCAGTTCGCCGAGTCCGGCGGGATCGCGATCCACCGCAACTTCGACCACTACCACGGGTCCAGGATTCGTGGGATGACGCGCGAGAGGCCGTTCCTCCACGTGATCGGCCTCCGTCCGCTGCTCGAGGAATGGGGACGCAGGCACGGCCTTCGGCCGGAATGGATCCAGCCCGAGAAGCGGCGCCGCGTCGCCCACTACGACGTGTTCGGACCTTCGGCCGAAGCCCTGATCAAGCGTTTCAACCCCGGCTCGGAGAGCCCTTGACGCCGATGACGCAGTGCGTTATAATGCAGTGCGTCAAGAAATCGGCAATTGAAGTTAGGAGGGCTCGAACATGAGCACTGAGTTCACGGACACCGCCACGGCGGTCGAGGAAGTCGCTTTAGGGGCCGCGAAGACCGCGGCCGAGGTCGCGTCCGACCCGGTCAGGTCGGCCAGGAAGCAGTTCAAGGGGCTGGAGCGCAAAGGCGCGCCGGTGGCCCGTAGGGTCAACCGCAGGATCAACGCTCTGATCCCGGACAGGCTCACCATCATGGGCCTGGAGGTCAACGGCAAGCTGCCCGAGAAGGTCGCGATCAAGGGCATTCACCTGGTCAAGGTGCAGGCGCGCCGGCAGGACGTCGTCGGTGACGTCGCCAAGCGGACGCTGCGCATCTTCAACAGCTCGTTCAAGACGATCGCCCGCACCGCCACGCGCTTCGAGCAGGCGAGCGAGCTGACCACCCGCCGCGACAATGTGGGCGGGACGGCTGCCCGCACGCGCCGGCCGCGGCGCCGCACGGTTCGCCGCCGCGCCGCTTAACCGAGGCTGACATCAGGGGCGCCCCACGCGGGCGCCCTTTTTGTTTTCAGGAGTCCAGCCTGGCTATCCACAGATGGCCGGGTTGGGTTCGCCGGAGCGCCCCGGCCAACCACCGGCGCGACGCGGGGTCGAGGAGCGGCAGCGTGCCCTCGAAGTCGGACTCGTCGGCCGGGCGCTGCGCCCTGGCCTTGAAGAGCAGCACGACCTCGGGAATCACGTAGGGAACGCCGTCTTTCGTTCGGTGGATGAGGTCCGCATACAGGATCCGGATCGAGCGATCACGGCGGCAGATCCAGACCTCGCCGTCGTGCGGCTCGCGAAACAGGTCGAGCTTGTAGGCGCCGGACGCCGGGTCGCGAAGCCACGTCTGGTGGGTGGACGCGAACGCCTTTGGGTCGGAAAGCGGCCAGCGGCGACCAGAGCCGACGATCTCGAACTCGTATGGTGCCAGCGCCGCCCGCACCTCATCGAACGCCCCGACCGGCACCGCGATGTCGACGTCACGGTGCTCGCGCGACTGCACGCCGAGGAAAAGGTCGATCGCCCAACCGGAGGCGACCGCCCACGGCGCCTTCACACCCTGGAGCCGCGAGGCGACCTCCCAAGGCGACCAGGGCTCCCAGCGAAAATCGCCGATCGGTTCGCCACCTTTCAAGTAGCCTTCAGCCGCATGGTCGTGTGCACCGGCTCGATCGCCTATGACTTCATCCTCACGTTCAAGGGCCGCTTCAAGGACCACATCCTCCCCGACAAGACCCACATCCTCAACCTCAGCTTCCTGGTCGACGACCTGCAGAAGCGTCGGGGTGGGGTCGCGGGCAACTACGCGTACAACCTAGCCCTGCTCGGCTATCCGGCCGCCGTCCTGGCCACGGCCGGCACCGACGCGTCGGAGTACCGCGACTGGCTCGTGGCCCGCGGCGTCGACTGCCGCGGCCTGCGGCTGCTCGACGGGGAGCTCAGCGCCACCGGCTTCACGACCACCGACATGGACGACAACCAGCTGACCGGCTACTACGGCGGCGCGATGTGGAAGGCGGCGATGCTCGGGTTGGACGACGCGCCGCCAGACCCAGACGCGGTGATCATCGGCCCCAACGATCCGGGCGCGATGAAGCGCCTCGTCGGCGAATGCCGCGACCGCAACGTCCGTTTCGTCTTCGACCCGGCTCACCAGCTTCCGATGATGGACGCAGCCGACGTCATGGACAGCACGCGCGGGGCATGGATCGTGATCGGCAACGACTACGAGCTCGAGCTCGTCCGGCAGCGCACCGGGAAGGACGTGAAAGGCCTGCTCGAGCTGGCACAGATGGTCGTCACGACGCTTGGCCGTCACGGATCGCGCATCTCCACCAGGGACGGCGAGGTTGACATTCCAGCCGCGACGCCCCTGCGAGAGGCGGACCCGACGGGCGCCGGCGACGCCTACCGCTCCGGTCTGGTCGCGGGGCTCCTTCGAGGGTTGGACCTGCCCATTGCGGGGAGGGTCGCCTCCCTGGCTGCCACGTATGCGGTCGAGCAGGTGGGCACGATCGAGCACGCCTACACCTCGGGCGAGTTCAGCGCTCGGTATCTGAAATCATTCGGCAAGTCTTTGCCCGGCCGGTTCTGGCGCGGTTCCGGTTGAATTCTCGGGGTTCGGTTAGCATCGGCCAGAAGTGAAAGGCATCGCCGTCGAGGTGGTCGACCTGCACAAGTCCTACGGCTCCGTGGAGGCGGTGCGAGGTGTCAGCTTCAAGGTGTCCGAGGGCGAGGTCTTCGCCATGCTGGGTCCCAACGGCGCCGGCAAGACCACCACTGTCGAGATCCTCGAGGGCTTCCGCAAGCGCAACCACGGCAAGGTCTCGGTTTTGGGTTTTGATCCGGCGTCAGCCGATCGCAAGCTCAAAGAGCAGGTTGGGATAGTCCTGCAGACGTCGGGGGTGGATCCGTATCTGACTGTCGCGGAGACGGTGGACATGTTTCGGGGTTACTACCCGAAGCCCCGACCCCGTGCCGAGGTGATCCAGCTTGTCGGACTTGAGGACAAGGCTGACTCCCGCGTCACGAAGCTGTCCGGAGGGCAGCGCCGGCGTCTCGACGTGGCCATCGCCCTCGCCGGCGACCCGCGTCTGCTATTCCTCGACGAGCCCACGACGGGATTCGACCCGGGTGCCCGGCGCAATGCCTGGGAGGTGATCAAGGGCCTCGCGAACCTTGGCAAGACGATCTTCCTCACGTCGCACGCGATGGACGAGGTGCAGTACCTGGCCGATCGAGTGGTCATCATCGCCGCCGGAAGGATCGTCGCCGAGGGAACCCCCGAATCGCTGCAGGGCCAGCAGAAAGCGGAGACCGTTGTCAGCTTCACGATACCCGCGTCAGTGCAGCTGCCTGAGCCGCTGCGCGCAACCGCCCGCCTCGATGGAGACGGCATCCAGATCGATACCGACGACCCGACACGGACGCTGTTCGACCTCACCTCCTGGGCCGTTCAGCAAGGAGTGCAGCTGGAACGCCTGCAGGTGATGCGGCCGTCGCTGGAGGATGTCTACCTCGAGATCACCAAGGAAGCCGAAGGCGCTACGGCATGAATGACGTGAAGCTCGCGCTGAGGCAGGTCTGGTACATCAATCAGGCTTTTGTCCGCAA
>Ga0209580_10001114_pt1 | contig 12764 bp, 9 predicted proteins | sample Coa_R1_5_FD_187153 | JGI IMG/M metagenome (GOLD analysis project Ga0209580, IMG submission 187153) | Surface soil microbial communities from Centralia Pennsylvania, which are recovering from an underground coalmine fire - Coalmine... | ecosystem: Environmental > Terrestrial > Soil > Unclassified...
CGGCCACCACGTAGTCGAACTCCTTCTCCACCAACAAACCAACACCTATCCATACTCAGACCCGGGGAAGAAGTCCCTTCCGGAGCCGACTTTTTCAACACCCACAGGCGTTTGCACTCAGATTTCGGTTTTTTCGATTACGTCCGCATCTAAGCGTTCGTCGGAGGGCAGTCGAGGGCTGAATCACCTGGCTGTGAACGGAACGGACATCACGGAGCGCCTGCCCTTTGTTCAAGTCGACACGGCTACAGTACTTTCAACGGTGTGAGACTGGAGAGCGCGACTGTTTCTCACCGCCCTGACGCCCAGAATGTAGCCGAGAGCGAAGCCGAGCATCATCCCCGAACACGATCAACATGGCAATGTCGATCCAGAGATGGCGCAACGTGCACAGCACTTCCTCAACGCGACGTCGGATGTCGGCCCGGTCCGGGAACTCGCGGGGCTCACTCTCGGTCATGCAGGACGGATTATAGAACCGTGGCGGCGAATCGTTTGACCGTCACACGCGCTGTCAGTTGCGGTTTTAGTTGCGGTGCAAGGTATGGAAAGGCAATGAATCGCGTTGCACGCGTTTCTGCGCGTTCCAGCGCTATCAGTAAGTTGCAGCTTTTTCAGCGGCTTGCGGATGGCCTGGAATGGATTTTGAGTCCGCTGCGTCTGCCAGTTCCGCCATCCCGGCACTTCTTGGAAGCGATTGATTTTACAGCCTGTTCTCTGTTTCTATTCCTTCTCCCAAACAACAAATGCGAAGCTGTGTAACAAAGTGTGGTGCTTTTCGAGGATTTGCACAGCCCAACCTTATTTTTACCCGATGAAATCCTGCGACTCGTTCTCGGGCTCAGATGCCCCCGACCAAGTTCTAAAAGAGGCACCCGTACGGGATTCTACCACTATTGTCAGCGAATCCGATTTGGCCCGACAGTTAACCCGCTCCGTTCTCACCCCCTTTACTGTTTCGTGGCGCGTGGGCAGGCTCGTCATGCATCAAAATCTGGCCGCCTTTAGGATCGACTCTGTCCATGCATGGTTAAAGAAGCGCGTCTGAGCCGTCGGCCAGAAGAGCGGAACATTAGTGGCTGGTTTCCTCTCCTTCTGGGCTTAGAAACAGTACCGTCCAGTTCGAAACAAACCTGCCGAGCCGTGCCAACTTCCGGTTTTCCTGCAAGAACTCAAGAAATCCTTGCTGCCAGGAGTCTTTTCAACGAATCGCCGACTGATCGGTCAGTAGCCGACGGAAGCTCCATCGGGCTCAGCCCTTGGTGCAGCAACTCGTTTTCTTTGAGAAGCGAGTGACGCAATCTGTTGCATTCCGATGATATAAGCTGCCCTTTAGCAACGACCGGCCCGCTTAGGCGTTCGGGAAAACTCCGAATGCTACCGCGCGATGAGTTTTTGACCCCGCTCCAGTATTACAAGTAAGAATCGATGCTGATCCATCGACAGCGCTGGAACGGAGGCACATAGTGAACGAGTTCGGTAGCAACGTCGAGCGTCATCGCCGCGAGCTGCTGCTCCACTGTTACCGCATGCTCGGCTCTTTGCCGGACGCCGAGGACGCGGTGCAGGAAACTTTGCTTCGCGCCTGGCGGTATCGCGACAGCCTGAAGGAAGGTGCGCCGCTGCGCCCGTGGCTCTACCGCGTGGCCACGAACGCCTGCCTCGATGCGATTGCCCGCGATGAGCGGCGGGCGGTGCTCGCAGCCCGGGCCGCGGCGGATGATGGCTGGACCGGGGAGCTCGATGATGTCGTCTGGCTGGGGCCGATTCCGAACACAGTACTCGCACCAACCACCCCGCCAGCGAGGACACCGGAGGCGATGACGCTGATGCGCGAAACCATCGAGATCGCCTTTCTGACGGTAATCCAGCTCCTAACACCGCAGCAGCGGGCTGCCTTGATACTGTGCGACGTGCTGGACTGGTCCGCCAAGGACGCTGCCGACCTGCTCGACCTCAGCGTCCCAGCCGTAAACAGTGCATTGCAGCGCGCGCGGGGCAGGCTCCGCGAGCGTCTGCCGTCTCGCAAGCCACCGTGGCCCGCCAACGTGGATGCCAGCGCGGCCGAGCGCGACCTGCTAAAGAAATACGTCGAGGCGAGCGAATCGGCGGACTTTCGGGCTTTCGAATCGATCATCCGTGCGGACGCGACCTTCCGCATGCCGCCCGATTTCGGCGCGGCCGATGGCCGTGACGAGATGTTCAAGCTATGGGTCGAAGGGGGATTCGGCTCCGAACGGTTTGGTCGCCTCCGCTGTGTTGTGACCCACGCCAACCTGCAGCCGGCGGTCGCCGCTTATGTGTGCCGGCCGGGTGATTCCGCCTGGCGTGCCATGGCGCTGGACGTTCTTCGAATCGAGGATGGCTTGATCACGGAGATTGTGGTGTTCCCACCGGATCGTTTCCCGATGTTCGGGCTGCCGATGACGATGACGATGGAAGCCGCGCAGGAGATGAACTGATGTCATTGATCTACTCGATGCTCATGTCCGTGGATGGTTCCGTGGAAAGCCGGGCCACCCGCCCGAAGCAAGTAATGGCGGTTGGCCGACAAAATTTTAAGGGGATCAAATGAGAAATGTAATCTTCGCAATCAACCTTACCATTGATGGCTGCTGCGACCATACCAAATTCAATCCCGATGAAGACACGTTTGGGTATTTTACGCACCTCTTGCGAGATGTTGGCCTGCTCGTCTATGGGCGTAAAACCTATCAATTGATGGTTCCTTATTGGCCTGATATCGCAAAATGCCAGTCCGAGACAAAAGCGGATATCGAATTTGCTCAAACCTTTGTCTCCAAGAAGAAGGTTGTTTTTTCACGATCGTTGGCCAGCGCTGAAGATGAAAATACGAGAATTGTTCGTACGAACCTTCGCGACGAAATACTTAAACTGAAGCAAGAACAGGGCAAAAGTATTTTGGTCGGCGGTGTAGATGTTCCTTCGCAACTGATGGAGCTTGGTCTGATTGACGAATATCGTTTTGTCGTTATGCCAACCATTGCTGGGGAAGGGAGACGGTTGTTCGAAGGCGTCAACCTGCCGGAGAAATGCCGATTGAAACTTGTTGAGTCAAAGACTTTTAAATCAGGATCCGTTGCGCTTCGTTACTTGAAACAGTGACAAACAAAACCTGCGACAGAAGCGATATTTCGCTGGTCTAGTTGGCGAAATTCAAATGTTCTGCCCCGCGGTCGTCGGCGCCGGAAAACGGTTCTTCCCCGGTCGTGTGCGGTTGAAGCTGGAATTGGTCGACGAGCACCGTTTCTGCAACGGCGTGGTCTTTCTGCGGTACGTTGTCCGTGGCTGATCGAGTGAAGGGGACTCCTCTGCACCTTTTATCCAAATCTTTACCGCCGTGTAACCTTCCTGTGAACAAACACGCGTAAGCTCATCGGCACATTCGTAAACCATTTGTTCGCCCCGGCGCGGGCCGGCGTGAAGGAACCGCGAAATTTTTATGAAAACTCTCACACTGGCTGTTTTGATTTCTACTCTCGGTCTGTGTTCTACACTCCGGGCTCAGTCGTCTTCTCCGTCCCGCAACGAATTCCCTCTCTACGTAAAAGTCCAACTCGATAGTTCTGTAAAACTGTCGTCCCTGAAGGCTGGCGAGTCCGTAGAAGGCAACCTGACGCGGGATGTCTATTCTCCGGAAAACAGGGTCTTCGCGTCAGGTAGTCACATCCGTTTGACGGTGAGTCGGGTTGAACGCAAGCGTAAGAAACCCAATGAGAAATGGCCATGGATCGCTAAGATCTTTCTCCCTCACCATGAGAATTCTCCCGTTTTCCATGACGCGGCGATTTCCATGCCTGACGGAACGAAAAGTGCGATACAGGCCTCGTTGCTTTTCTCCAATCGCATGAAGGAAGTGAGAGTGCCGCCGTCTCGCGACGGCGGGAAGAAGTCGGAAAACACCGCTTCGATCGAGGCCAAACCAACCGAGACAGGAACAGAGAAGACCGCCTCGGCGCCACACGGCCCGGTGCTCTACCTCGAGGCATATCGAAATAGTGTTGAGCCTCTCGAAAGCGCCAGTTGGGTTCACTCCAGCTCATCTGGTCCCTCGATAGTGCCGGCGGGAACGGTTTGCAGAGTCCTGCTGTTGGAAGACATCAGCGCCTCAAAGAGCCACGTCGGCGACGAGATCCATGCTCGTCTGCTTGAGCCGATTTTGTCCGATTCGCAGATTGTTATTCCCGCTGGCAGCGTGTTTGAGGGCCGGGTGGTGAAAGCAGCGCGTCCGCGAATACCAAGCCGGGCAGGCTCTCTCACGATTACCTTCGATTCAGTCCGATTGCCGGAAGGTCAACGCATTCCAGTCTCTGCATCTCTTGCATCCGTCGATGTGAACGCGGGATCTCCGCTCAAAATGGACCGCGAGGGACGCCTTCACGGTTCCCGACCAGGTGCAGTCTGGTTCTTAATCAACGGCGGAGTTGCGGGTGGTATCGCAAAGGAAGTCGATGATGGGGCGCAGTTGATCGTGGAAGCGATTATCTCGACTGCCACGGATGCCTCTACCGCTGGAACGGCTCGCGTCGCGGGATCCATCGTTTCGGCGGTGTATATGCTTACTCGGAAAGGCCACGATGTCGTGCTTCCGAACCATACAGAAATGGCCATCACACTCAATCGCCCATTGACATTCTCTGCGCAGGTGGCAAACATTCCGTCGTCCGCAGGACAAAACAGACCCAGGAACTGAAGTTAGTCTTTGCGACGTCTGAGAATGGAACTCTCCGGTTGGCAGTCGGGGGAACAATTGTCATAGCGAAGCTGTAGTTGGCTCCTGGTTGAAACTATTACCAGCGACAAGTGAACCGACCAGCCGTTGCGATTCCGATGGCCACGCTACAGCTTCCACGTCAGGTTAGCGCCATGTGCCAGTCTTCAAACCCGGCCGCGCCGCAGCAGGTGGCGCCCCTGCTTGCGTCGGCCACTGAGTTACTCAGGGCCGGGCGACCCGCCGATGCGATCGCGCCATTGCGTGATGCAGCGCTGCGGGAGCCATTCAATTCCACTATCCAGCACGATCTCGGCCTCGCTTGTCTTGAGGTCGGCCGCATGGCGGACGCCATCGCAGCTTTGCAAAGGGCCGTCGACATCGACCCGCGCTACGGTGATGCACATTTCCGCCTGGGAATCGCCTTGGAGAAGCAGGGCGACCTGCGCGCGGCAATTGTTGCGTACGACCGCGCCACCCAGCTGCTTCCATCCCTGACCGAGGCGTGGTTCCGCGCCGGCGCATTGGTCTACACCTTGGGCCATCTGGACGAGGCAATCGGCTGTTTCCGGCGCGCGGCGGAGACCGGCGGCAAGACCAGCTTCGGGCGCCTGGGCAAGGCGCGGGCGCTGCTGACCGAGGAGCGCAATCAGGAAGCTGAACTGGTGCTGCGACAGACGCTGGCGCGCGATCCGGGCAACGCCATTGCGCATGATCTGCTGGGCAATCTGCTCTCAGAGTATGGCCGCTTTGACGAAGCCCGTGAATGCTTCCAGCGGGCGATCGCGATCGCGCCGCTGCTGGCAGGAAGCTACTACGATCTGGTCCGTTGTCGTCGCGTCACTAGCGATGACGACGTTCTGCTGCAACGGATGGAAGCCGCCCTGGCCACGCCGGCGTTGGAACGAGCGCAACGCCTGCGGCTTCACCTTGCCATCGGCAAGGCAGCGGACGATCTTGGCGACTACGCCTTGGCCATGCAGCATTTCGACGCCGCTGACGACGTACGCCGGGCCTTTGGGTCGTTCGACTCGGCTACCTTTTCCACCGAGGTCGACCGCCTGATTACCCGCTGCACACCCGAATTGATCGCGCGCGCGCCCGAACTCGGGGGACGCGATGCGACGCCGGTACTCATCATCGGCATGCCGCGGTCGGGCACAACGCTCGTTGAGCAGATCGTCTCTATGCATTCCGAGGTCAAGGCCGGCGGCGAGTTGAATTTCTGGAACGAGCGCGGAGCGGTGTGGCACCGCACCGGCACGGCCGGGAACGAAAAAGCGTTCCTCACGAAAGCGGCGGCAGACTATCTCGCCGTGCTGCGCCCGATCGCGCGCAAGGCGGCGCGCGTAACCGACAAGATGCCCTTCAACTTCCTGTGGGCAGGGCTCATCCACTTGGCATTCCCACGGTCAGCCATTATTCATTGCCGCCGCTCTGCAGTCGACACTGCGCTCTCGATCCATCAAACTCATTTCAATCCGGGCCTGGCGTTTCCCACCGGAGGTACTGAACTGGTCGCGTATTTCCGCTGCTACCAGCGAATCACCGACCATTGGCGGCGCGTGCTGCCCGCGGATCGCTTTATCGAGGTCGATTACGAGGAACTGACCCGCGAGCCCGAACCAATCATCCGGCGGATAATCGCGGCCTGCGGCCTGACCTGGCGCGACGCGTGCCTGCACCACGAACGCAATCCGCGGGCGGTGAAGACCCCGAGCAAGTGGCAGACCCGGCAACCCATCTATCGCACCTCGGTCGCGCGCTGGCGGCGGTACGAACCCTGGCTAGGCCCCCTGCGGGCGCTCGTAGGCGACGGATCAGAACCCGGCGCGGGTTACTTCAACCCAATCCCTAGTCCACCTCACCCAAAAATCGGCATGGAACCAGACCATTGATTCAGACGTATCTCACTATACTCACGAGGACCGAAGAACAATGCATCCCTGCCTGAAGCTGAGCCTGCTGTTGTTTTTTGTTTGTCTGCCTGTATTTGCCCAGAACGAGAACCCTACTCTGGATGCCACCATCCGGCGCGAAGACGCGGCGTTTTGGGAAGCGTATAACCAGTGCGACGTGGGCCGGATGTCACAATTCTTCCGGCCCGACTTCGAGTTCTATCATGACAAGGGTGGGCTCACAGTCGGACTCGATTCCTTCGTCGCCCTATTGAAAACCGGCCTGTGCGCCAAACCCAACTTCCGGCTGCGGCGCGAAGCCATTCCCGAAACTGTGAAGGTCTACCCTCTTCAGAAAAATGGCGTGACCTACGGGGCTGTGCTGTCCGGCGACCACTACTTTTACGTCAACGACAACGGCAAGCCCGAATACCGTGACGGTGTGGCAAAGTTCTTCCACGTCTGGCTGCTCAAAGATGGCGTCTGGAAGATGGCGCGAGCCATCAGCTACGAACATCGCGACGCCCCGTACCAGAACAGCCGAAACGAAATTACCATTCCAGTCGAGACTCTCGAGCTCTACGCCGGCCAGTACGAGGCGCCGAAATCTGGGGCGTTGACCGTCACACGTGCCAACCACTTCCTCATGCTGGTGCTCGCAGGCGACAAAAAGTTTGTGCTCCACCCCGAGTCAGAGAATGTCTTCTTCACCACCGATCGTGACCTGACGTTTGAGTTCGTGAAAACAGGGACAAAGATCTCCAAGATCGTCGTCCGCGAACACGGCGCGATCACAGAAGAAGCAAGTCGGAGTAAATAAAAGCGCCCAGCGCCACCGACGCAGAACGATCCGCCGATTTTGCTAATGGATCGACATCTTTTCGTACGCGAGATAGTGCAATCCAATCCAAGCCACGCGGTCACTGGCAAAATGGCGCTGCATGGCGCCGTGAGTGATCGCGTTGCCGAGCGCGGCCATGATCATGGATTGGTCGAGCACGAGGCGGCGATGACCTACTGCGCCAGTCGTTGGATTCACGGCGTCATAAAAGCCGCCATCGGAGCTGTAGACGTCGGGAAATAGGGTCCGCAAGTTGACGGGGTTCGCATAGGCCTCCGTCGGCACAACGGAGAGTGCAAGGAACGACGCATCCGGAAACCCACAAACACCTTCCACGAGACAGACTCCTGCTGACCGTCGACTTCCCGCGCTCGCTTCCCCAGAAATAGCAGGTGTAACGGAAGGTTAACTTTGTCGTCATCAACCCGTCACAATTGCCTGTTAATGTCGCGGACTACAACTCCCATGCGCAGCCCTACTTGTCGTCTTTTGCACGCCATCTCGCACGTCCTGTTCCGGTTGCGTGACGAAACAAACTCAAAGATGAAGTGAAAGAGAGGAGAACAGCACATGTCCCGACAAAGGTCTTGGTCTCGAAATAATTCTCGAAAAAAATCCCGGAGGACGCATCTGAGTCCGCTCGCCGGTCTTGTGGCGGCCGCGGGGCTGAGCCTTCCGGTACTCGCGGGTGCCCAGTCCGTGCCCTACCCGACCTACGTCACCGGCCCGCAACCCAACGGCTCGTGGGTGGTCGGCGATGGCCAGGTCCTCACCCCTGCCGGCATTCAAGTCGACCTCGGCATCCGGGTGCGCGCGAAAGCCGTTGCACTGAACCCAAATTTGAAAAGTCACACCGCCGCCGTCCTCACCATGGGAGCGTCGGAGGCTGTCGAGGTGTTCGACACCGAGACCGGTGTTGTCCTGCAGAATTACATGGCGCTTGGACATGATTCGAGCGGCAGCTATACCGGCATAGCTTATTCGGCGGACGGCAAGCACCTGCTGTTCAGCCAGGACAGTAGCAATGTCACGATCGCAAACGTCACACCAGAAGGCTTGCTCGAAGACAACGCCCAAGTCAGCGTACCACCGGACACTTCCTTCATCACCTGCTTTCCGAACAGCCCGATCGGCGATTACGGCAGATCCTGTGCCACGTTCTACAATCCGTACACTTCTTATCCTGGAGGGATCGCGCTCTCGGCGGATGGCAAGAGCGCCTATGCTCTGCTGAACCAGAACAATACGCTCACCAAGATCAACCTGGCGGCATCGACTCCGACAGAGGGTATGCAGATCCGCGTCGGCAACGCGCCACACAGTATCGTGATCAACAAGTCCGGCACGACCGCCTATGTCAGCAATGAGGGTGGCCGGGAGGCTACGGAGGCGGACTTCCAGATCTACTCCGCCGGCACGGAAATCGTCGCCGACCCTGTGGTTGGCGCCGCGATCACCGGTACCGTTTCTGTGGTCGATCTGCCCTCGATGACGGTCACCGCGAACATCTCGACCGGTCTGCATCCCACCGGGATGGCGTTCTATGGAAAGTACCTGTTAGTAGCCAACGCCTATAGCGACACGATCTCGGTGATCGACACGAACACCAATACGGTGGCATACACCATCAGCGTTGGGCTGCCCATCGGAGTGCCAGGCCAGGGCTCGGCCTATGGCGCAGGGCCGAACTCGATCGCCGTCGATCCCGGGAAACACACGGCCTATGTCGCCTTCTACAATGCCAACTGTGTCGGAGTGGTCAACCTTGCCAAGGGTGCCGCGAATCCCGTTGTCGGGATGATTCCGGTCGGCTATGCGCCCGCGTCAGTCGTGCTGGACAAGGCCAACAACACGCTCATCGTTGCCAACGACAAGGGCATTGGCACTCGTTATTCGTTCGAGTGTGACCACGGCGTCTGCGGCTACAACACCCACCAGGACAATGGCACCGTCAGCATCGTACCTGTGCCGAGCACCACGACCTTGGCCACAATGACGAACCAGGTTTTCGAGAACAATCACTGGGATCTCGCGCAAAATATCCAGTCTGCCTCCGGTGGCAGCCCGAAGACCAAGCCCGTTGCACTCCCGAGGAAAATCGGCGATCCGTCGCTGATCAAGCACGTGTTCCTGATCATCCGTGAAAACCGCACTTATGATCAGATTTTGGGCGACGTGGCGGCTGGCGATGGCGATCCATCGTTGGCTGTGTTCGGCGGCAAGGATACGCCGAACGTGCACAGACTGTTGAAGCGCTTCCCTCTCCTCGACAATTTCTACAACCCAAGCCGCCAGTCAGCCGACGGTCACCAGTGGATCACCGAGGGCATGGCGCCCTACGCCGACGACATCCAGTCGCCTGACTGGAACCGCAGCTATCCAGGCGGGAACGCCGGCGATGCACTCGCCTATACGAGCAAGGGCTTCCTGTTCTCGGAAGCGGCGGCCGCCGGTCTGCCGGTGAAGATCTACGGCGAATACGTCGAGAACGATAAGTTCCTACAGCCGAACGGGTCAACCAGCGAGCCCAGCTGGAGGGACTTTTACAACGACTCGCAGTGCTTCGAAGGAGGGCCTGGTTGCGCAGCACCTGGGGTCGCGGGAGAGAAGACGCTTTACTTTCAGAATACGGTCCAGGCAGAGTCCTCTGTCCCGGCCGTGTTTCAACATCTCATCAAGAACTTCCCGCAGTTCGATCTGGGTATCCCCGACCAGTTCCGCGTCGATCTGTGGGTGCAGGACTTCAACAACGACGTCGCGGCCGGTACGGTGCCCGCGTTGAGCATCCTGTGGATTATGGACGACCATACTGGCGGCCCGCCGACCCCGGACGCCGAGCAGGCCGATAACGACTTGGCCGTGGGGCGCATTATCGACTACATCAGCCACAGCAAAGTGTGGTCCACGTCGGCGATCTTCCTCGAGGAAGACGACGCGCAGAATGGCGTCGATCACGTCGACGGCCATCGCAGCCCAGGCTATATCGTCAGCCCATACGCCGTGCAGTACGGAAAAACCGACCACACCTACTACACGCAGGTCAACATGACGCGGACGATCGAACAAATCCTCGGTCTGCCGACCATGAACCAGTTCGACCTTGTGGCGTCGCCGATGAGGACGGCTTTCCTCAAGGGCACTCCGCCTGCGAGCAACTTCAAGCCGTGGACTCACGTCCCGAATCAAGTTCCGTTGGACGAGGGCGTCACAGCGAGCGCAGCCCCCATGGCAGCGCCCACGAAGGAAGGCGCTCGGATAAAGGCCCTGAGGTCAGCTTGGCTTCAGAAGAAGGCGGAGATCTTCGCCGGTAAACTGACCAAGCCCGACTCAGAAGACCCGGACACCGTCAACCATCTGAACTGGTACATGTCCACGGGATTTAAGCGGCCCTATCCCGGCGAGAAGACAGTTCGCCCGCCGAGCGACTTCAACAACCCGGCACCCGCTGGTGAAGACTCGGACGACTAAGACACGTTCCGGCTGCAATGACCCTCTCCCCGATAACCGGGGAGAGGGTTTTTCAGCGCGACGTGAATTCTTTTTTTGTGCGGGCGGACGATCCCGGACAGATGCGCCCATCAACCGTTTGTGCTTCAACCATGCGAGCGGGTTGCAGATCGCTGGGAGGCGTACGAGAGGCATCAGAAAGTGGCGTGTCGCCAACGGAAATACTGCGGAGTGCTTGCGGACATGATCGTCGCTTCTCTCTTCGTGAGCACGGCGATTTTTCGACACGCGCAACAGAAAACTTTCCGTGAACGAAGCGTGAACAACAGACCCAAACAGACCGTCCCAAGCCAGCCCAAACCGCGTTAGATGCGCCGAAGCAATTTCTGTTTGGAGTCTCACTTCGTCAGCAACGGAGTCGGCACATCGACGGCAATCAACGGAAGTTCTGCGCGAAAAGTGGCGCCCTCGCCGGGCCGGCTTTCGACGGAGATTGCTCCCCGATGTTGCAACACGATCCACTCAGCAATAGCCAGGCCCAGTCCAACTCCTCCTTGGCCCCGGCTGCGAGCCTTGTCGACGCGGTAGAAGCGTTCGAAGATTTTCTCCTGGTCCTCTTGGGCGATGCCCGCTCCGGAATCTTGGACCGTGATGACAGCTGTTTCTTCTCGGACTTCGAGCCCAAGGCGCACCGAACCTGGCGATGGAGTGTATTTGAAGGCGTTGTCGAGAAGGATGTCTGCCAGCCGACGGAGAAGTGTCGGGTCACCTATTACATAAGCATCAAGGCTGCATATGTCAGTTGAAAACTGGAGACTGCGCGCTTCGGCAACCTGCTGCCAACCGCTGATGACGCTGCGCAAGACTGCCGGGAGATCCACCGGCTGCATGATCAACGATCCGCGGCCGGAATCGGCGCGGGCCAACTCCAGCAATTGCTCGATCAGCAGGGTGGTACGTTCTGCCTCCTGCAAAATCTGGCGCAGCGATTCCTCATACTCAGCTTCCGTGCGCGACCGCCTCAGCGCCAGTTCCGCCTCCGTGCGAATAAGAGATACGGGTGTGCGCAACTCATGCGAAGCGTCGGCGGTGAACTGAGTAATTTTCTGAAATGCCGATTCGATACGCTCGAGCATTTCGTTCAGCGTGTCCGTGAGCCGCTGCAGTTCATCTCCGGTCTTGAGAGTTTGCAACCGGCGATTGAGATTAGTTCCGCTGATATCCCGCGCCGTTCGCACCAGCGCATCCACAGGGGCCAGGGCTTTGCGGCTCATCCAGTACCCTACCCCGGCGGACACCAGGAGCAACAGTGGAGCGAAGATCAGCAGGTACGAGCGAAACAGTTGAAGAGTCTCGAAGGCATCATCGGCCGGAGCGCCCATTTCGAGGGTGTAAACGCGCCCGTCGACATTAAGCTTCTCGAAAGCAAAGCGGAAATGTTCTCCGTTAATGCGCCGGGTTCGGAGCAGGGGGCGGTTCACCTGATCGGGCTGCAAGGGTGCCAACTCATGCGCCTGCAGGAACCTGGAACGGTAAACCAGTTCGCCGTTCTGGTCATGAACCGCAAGAAAGTCGCCCGCGTGTTCATGTTCGTAAATTGCCGCTATCTCGTCCCGGAGTTTTGCGGTGCTGGCATCTTTTTGCTGTGCTCCGAGAAAGTTTCGTAAGTCTTCGATCTGGCTCTCCAAGCCATCATCGACAAGATCGTAGAGATTGTGTCGCAGGATGAGGAACATGCTTGCGCCGAAGGCCAACTCTCCTACGGCGAAGATGGCCACGTACCAGAGCGTGAGCCGCACTCCAATGGAAAGTTTTCTCATGCCTTCTCATCCGAGCGAATCATGTA
>Ga0209580_10001116_pt1 | contig 12760 bp, 9 predicted proteins | sample Coa_R1_5_FD_187153 | JGI IMG/M metagenome (GOLD analysis project Ga0209580, IMG submission 187153) | Surface soil microbial communities from Centralia Pennsylvania, which are recovering from an underground coalmine fire - Coalmine... | ecosystem: Environmental > Terrestrial > Soil > Unclassified...
TCATCCAGGGCTTTTGGTGGCCTTTCCTCAAGGCCAAAAGCTCTGGGGTTGTTCAATATGTGCCCCAGCATCAGATAGACTTGCTTGACTCGGTCTTTCATAACATCTCCTTCCGGCTTGCGCCGTAAGGCCGCGCTTAAGCGCGACTCCTCCGAACTGTTTATTATTCAAATTTTCGGGTGAATTTGGCTGTGACCACGATCACTGAGAGGAGTGATATGGAATCAAAATCGTGCGTCTGAGCGGATAGCAGGGAACTTTGAACGGCTTACACAACAATGACAGCTGCACCGTCAATCGCATCATTCTTGACCGCCGCGAGGGCTTCATTTACGTGATCGAGAGAGAACTCGGTGGTTTTGGGACGCAAATTGATCTCGGCGGCAATTTGCAGAAAGTCGCGTGCATCCGAGCGAGTCATATTGGCGACGCTGCGGATTTGCCGCTCACCCCACAAGAGACGATCATAGTCAAACTCAGGAATGCGATCCAGATGGATTGCATTAATGGCAACCACGCCGCCCTTGCGCAGACTGGCCAGAGCGGCCACCACCACATCACCGCTGGGCGCAAACGTAATAGCGCGATCAAGCTGCACCGGCGGTCGCTCCGTCTCACTGCCGACCCATGTTGCGCCAAGAGAGTCCGCCAGTTGTCGATGAGAAGCTCCTCGCGTGGAGACGTACACTTCACAGTTCCAGGCCCGCAGCACCGCGATGGCGAGATGCGCTGACGCTCCAAAGCCAAACAGCCCAACGCGCTCTCCATGTTTTACTTCAGCCACGCGAAGGCTGCGAAACCCGATAATGCCTGCGCACAAAAGAGGAGCTGCCTGTAGATCGTCAAGCCTGTTGTCCAGCGGAAACGTAAAATCTGCACGTGCGATTGCATATTCGGCGTAACCGCCATTCACGCTGTAGCCGGTGAACGTCGGAGAATCGCAAAGGTTTTCCATGCCATGCTGGCAATACCAGCAGCTTCCATCCACTCCGCCAATCCACGAAACGCCAACGCGAGTGCCTGCCGCAAGGTCGGTCCCGCCGGCGTCTGCAATTTCTCCAACAATCTGGTGGCCAGGAATGATTTCATTGCAGCGTGGCGGCAGTTCGCCTTCCACAATGTGCAGGTCCGTACGACAAACGCCGCAGGCGCGCACCCGAAGGAGAACATGGCCGGGCTTGAGTTGTGGTCGCGGGACCTCGCGAACCTCAAGGGGGCGCTGCGAAACATCACGCGGTAAAGAGAGAACGGCGGCTTTCATGGCGTATCAAGGTTTGTTCAGCAACGTCCTGAACAAACAGATTACGCCTTGGATTGCCGTTTAGAGAAATGTGATGGGCCGCAGATGTAAGTCATTCGCGGCCAGTATTCGATTTACCAGCGACGGACTCGTCCCACATCCACGTGTACGAACTGCTCCCGCGCGTAATAGCCCACACCACCTTCGTGCAGCCTCAATGCCGCATCGCGCAGTTGCGTGGTGCTAACGCCCGGTACCCGGATGTCAATGGCCATGGCCTGCATGTGCAGGCTGTGCTGTGCTACGGCGGAAGAACGGCGGCGCAAAAATGCGTTGCTCCATGGCGTTCGATATCCACAAACAATGTCGATTTCTGAATTCGGCCGTCCCAGGGAACTCGTCAGGTCGTGAAGCAGATCGAATACCCGCGGATCATAGGGACGCACATCGTTCGTCCGATGATCACGCAAAAAGTGCTCCAACTTTTCGAGCGCAATGGGATCATAGCTGTCCCCATGCCGGTAAACAATATCCAGGCGCTCATTGGTATGCGTGTGGTAAAGACGTAGTTCGTAAACTGGCTCCGTGGAAGCCGCAATCCGTACCCCTGCGTTTGACGCCGGGGCTGGAACTAGGAGGGCAACAAGCGATGCAATTAGGTACAACACAACAAATAGACCTTAACACCTTGTCGGCAAATTGGGAATCGGGGGACTTGCGATTAGATGCAGGTCGCGTTAATTTGATGAAGTTTTCTCTAAGTTATTACAAAGGATAGGGATAACCCTTTGCCAGTTCCTGCTCCAGCTGTGCGTCCTGCCCATATATATCGGCAAAGAAACCGACTTCGCCGCTTTCGGCGACTGCGGCCGTAGTGTACAGGACAAGTACGGGGATTGGTTTTGGCAGGTTCACCCGTTGAGACTGGGAAGCATTCATGGCCGCCTCAATTCTTTCATTCGTCCATGTCGGATCACCCTGCAATACCCATACGGCCAACTTTGCCGGGTCTTGCACACGAACACAACCATGGCTTATCGCGCGGTCAGCATGCAGGAACAAGGCGTGTTCCGGTGTGCCGTGCATGTAAACGTTATAGTCATTGGGAAAGACAAATTTAATCAGACCAAGTGAGTTGCCGGGGCCTGGCCTTTGCCGAATCTCAAGGTCTCCGGAGCGGAGCCGGGCTATAACCGAGCTGTCTGAAATATCTGCTGCTACCACCTGCCCCTGGCGGGTCACCAGTTCAAATGCGTGTTTGGCCATGTAGCCCGGTTTCTTCTTCAGGTCAGGAATGATTTCATTGCGCGTGATGCTGATCGGAACATTCCAATAAGGCCTGAATATCAGGTATTCCATCTGGTCCTGAAAAAGTGGCGTCCGGCGCTCTGGAAACGTTTTGCCTACAATCACCCGCATGTTAAGAGTTACGTGATAATTGTCGTAAGCGCGCAGTTCGAACTCAGGAACATTCACTGCAATCAGTCGTCCGGGCAAGTCACGCGGAAGCCAGCGCCAGCGCTCCAGGGCGAGTTGAAGCTGTACGATGCGGCGGCTAAACGGGGTCACCAGATTTTGGAAGGTCGCCTGATCAATGATCCCATTTACCGCCAGGCCATTTCTATCCTGAAAATTCTTGATGGCGTCAACCACCGCGCCTTCATAAACAGCAGACCCGTTTGAATGCCAGTCCGGTGAAAGGTCTCCAAGGCGTTGCAGCCTTTTTGCCAGTTGATTCAACCCGGGATATGACTCGCCGGGCTTGATCGCCTTCCTTATTGGCGGAAGCGGCTCACCCTCTCCTTCCCGTTCGAGGTCCATATATCGCTTGAGCGCCAACAAAGTTCGCCGGTAACCGGCATACGCGCATTCAACCTGCTCAAAGACTGAATTTACGTCAGGCGCTTTCACCAGATTTGACCGTACGAACTCGCCTAATTTGTATCGATTGTGATTGATATTCAGATCAACCCGTAAGCGCCGAGGATCGACCCGGCCCCGGTGAAGAGCGGAGACATATCGCAGAACGGAGACTGTCAGAGCCAGATCGAAGCGGTCCAGCTCAGCGGGCGATGGCTTGGAGCCCGGGGATGCAATACGCGCCACGCGCTCATTCCAGAGTGCCCCGTCATAGTCCTCGGTGCGCAGGCCTTTTGCCTCAACGCCCTGCAGTACCAGAATGATGGACTGGGCCTGTGGTGTAAGTTTGTTTTCTGCGGTCCAGGCCCTGGCATAATTCGAAGGCAGATAGAAATCCCGGACTTCGTCGCGAATGTCAGAAAAATCAGGCCACCTCAAGCTATCAAGGCGGCCCGCTTCGACCAGGGAGCAGAGTTCCGAATGCGTACTCGACGTGCAACCGACGGGAGATGCTGCTTGCGGTGTTTCACTGAGAGCAGAGACCCATACAAAGCCCGCAATGCACCACAGCAGAATCAGAACGCGGAGAGATGGAGTACTCAGCTTCACAGATCATTGTGGATCTTGGTGGGCTTGAGAGCACGTGACTGCCGTCACATAGAGGCGGGCTGATTCTTCCAGGTCGCCAACTAAACAACCCTTACGTTTTGCCCAGACAAGCAGGCGCATCTCAGCAATACTCAACCGACGCTTGGCCGCAATGTCTTGTGCATCAGGAAACGTTTTGCGATTTCCACCAGGAACAGGTACGTTACCGTCGCCACAGCGAGGAAAGCAAAATAGACAGGTGGCAGGGGCGTAAATCCCAGTCTTGTCCCCAGTGGCAGAAATGGGAGAATAATTCCCAGCAAGACAATCCCGAGTGTGGTGGCGGTAAGCGCGCGGCTGGGGCGGCTGCGGAAAGGATTACCGCTCGTCCTGATCACAAACAGCACCAGTGTCTGCGTGGCCAGAGACTCGACAAACCAACCTGTGTGAAACTCTGCTTCTTTTGCGTGCAGTACCGCCAAAAGCACATAGAAGGTCAAAAAATCGTAAACGGAACTGATTGGACCGATAAACAGCATGAAGTTACGAATCAGCTTGATGTCCCAGTGCTGCGGCGCACGCACGTAAGCGGCATCAACATTGTCCGTGGGAATAGTGACCTGGGCCATGTCATAAAGAAAATTATTCAACAGGATCTGTGTGGGCAGCATGGGAAGGAAGGGAAGAAACAATGATGCTCCGGCCATACTCAGCATGTTGCCGAAATTTGAGCTGGTCCCCATCAACAGGTACTTCATCACGTTGCCAAAGGCGCGGCGGCCTTCAAGGATTCCCGCATGCAAAACCTGAAGTCCGGGTTCCATCAGGATGATGTCTGCCGCATCGCGGGCGATATCCACCGCTGTGGAGACAGATATGCCTACGTCGGCGGCGTGTAGCGATGGCGCGTCATTAATGCCGTCACCCATGTACCCCACCACGTGGCTCCGATGTTTCAGCGCCATGATGATGCGGTTTTTTTGTGCCGGAGAAACGCGCGCGAAGACCGTTGTCTGTTCCGCTATGTGGCCCAGAGCGGCGTCAGTCATTTTTTCCAACTCGCTGCCCAAAACGATCTTTCCCGCGTTCAGTCCCACCTGTTCACAGATCCTGCCGCTTACCAGATCGCTGTCACCAGTAATGATCTTTACTTCCACTCCATCTCGCCTGAGCGCTGCAATGGATTCGGCGGCGTCTATCCTTGGGGGATCGCCGAAAGCCAGGTAACCGGCCAGTGTAAGGCCGCGCTCGTCAGCAATTGAGTAGGCTTTTTTTGCCGGAACATTTGCGTAAGCCACGGCCAATACGCGAAATCCATGGCTGCTGAGATCGTCGTAAGTTTTCTGGCAGCGCGCCAGCACCTCATCGCCGATGGGTAACGCCTGATTAGCGCACTCGTAACCCGAGATAAGCGGAAAAATCCCTTCAGGAGAACCTTTCGTGATCAGCATCCGCTCATTCGCTTGCTCCACGACCACAGACAGCCGTCGCCGCTCGAAATCGAACGGAATTTCATCGCATTTCTCAAACCCGTCTGACGATGGGCACGGCAATTTGCAGATGGCTACGTCAAGCGGGCTCTTAATGCCGGTTTCAAGTTTGCTGTTCAGCCATGCCAGCCGAAATGCTCGGTCAGATGGTTCTCCGAACGGATCCACTGCGCGATCCAGCACCATGTCGCCCGTCGTGAGCGTCCCGGTTTTGTCGCTGCACAGCACGTCAATGCTGCCAAAGTTTTGAATTGCCGAAAGGTGCTTTACGATCACGTTCTTGCGCGCCATCGCCAGAGCGCCTTTTGCCAGGGTAACGGAGGTGATCATCGGCAGAAATTCTGGTGTCAATCCCACAGCCAGGGCCACCGCGAACAGCAGCGATTGCAGGGGATCACGGTGCAAAACAACGCTCACTACCAGAAGAAAAAGCACCAGGAAAACGACGGCACGCATGATTAGGTTGCCGAACTGTCGCAGACCGCGGTCAAAAGCGGTTTCTTCCGGACGGGCAGCCAGACGGTCCGCAATATCACCAAAGGCTGTCTGGCGTCCGGTGGTTGTGATGATTGCCGTGGCTGTCCCGCTGACCACGGAAGTGCCCAGAAAAACCATGTTGCGGGCATCGGGCGTGGCTGAATTTCCTGCGCCATTGGCTTCCTTTTCTGCCGGCAGTGACTCGCCTGTAAGAGCCGCCTGCTGAACATAGAGATCCCGCGAAACAACAAGACGTGCATCGGAAGGAACCAGATCGCCGGCGCAAAGTCGGATCATGTCTCCCGGAACCAGTTTCTTTCGATCCATTTCCTGCCAGCGACCGTCTCGCAGAACGGTAGCTGTGGGGGCGACCCTTGCCCTCAGGCTTTCTATGGCGATTTTCGACCGGTAAGTTTGGTAAAAATTGATGCCTGCACCGACGAGCACCATGGCAACGATGATCCCGGCATCCAACAACTGCCCAATGAACCCAGAAATGACCGCGGCAATCAGTAGAATGATGCCGAGCGGATTCACGAACAGGAAGAGTAGCTCTGTAAGTAGGGAATGACGGCGTGCCGGGGCGGGATCGTTAGCGCCAAATCGTTTGAGCCGCTCCTCAGCCTCCTGAGACGTTAATCCGATACTGTCAGATGGGTTGCTCTGGATCACTTTTTCAGCAAAGGCCTGCGGCATGAACTCCTCGGTAGTGCTTCTATGTACAAACCACTTACTATCGGAAATTAACTTATTTATTAGTTCAACCTAAATCCTCTTCTAAGAAGGCTCTTGTACTGATATCAAAGAAAGCAACATTTGTTTCTTCTTAAAAAGCACATGGACACTTTAAAGTAACACTGTTCATGGACATAGGCATATCGTCTTATCGGAATGAATGCCGCGCATACTGTTCGATTTTGGAAAGCGCAAAAAAAAATTCATTGCGCTACATAATGGGCCATTGCCAACTATCTTAATTGAATCCTCGGCAAACGAAGCTTTTGCAGCCTCTCAGGAGAACCTGGTCTTGTATAGTGAAAAACAGGGTGTTTCTGGATGAAATCGAGAGATAATTGCCAGTGTGCTGCTACAGATGGCACGGTTGAATCAGTTGAAAAGCGAGCATTTTGATCCTGACGCATTGTGGCACCGCGTACATGGTGACGTGACCCTGCTCCGTGAGTTGGTGGAGTTGTTTGATTCCGAAGTTCCGGGCATGCTGGCGAGAATTGACAAGGCGATCAAGCACGCTTTGCCATCCGATCTGGAAAAAGCCAGCCATAAGATCAAAGGATCGATGCTTCAGTTCTCGGCACACGCCGCTGCTGCTATCGCTCTCAATTTGGAGAAAAATGGACAGATCGGCGCAATTGCTGGGGCTGCGGAGCTGTTGCAGAAATTGCAACAAGAAATCTCTGAAGTGCAGAAAGCGTTGCACGCAATGTTACGGGATGGAGCGCAGCATTAAAGCGGCTACAGTACCGTGAGTCGGAAAAGATCTGGCGAATAGAAGCTCCAAGGAGTGGATGCAAGAATGTCAACGCTGGTCATGGATTCTCGACAGACGGAACTGCTTAGAGTGCTGTTGGTCGAGGACAACGCGGTGGACGCAAAGTTCATTACGGGACTGCTGCGGGTGCCCACGGCCACTTTGCAATGCAAACACGTCACCCGTCTTGCCGAAGCCTTGGGACATCTGGAGAGGAACCATCCTGACGTAATTCTTCTTGACCTCAATCTTGAAGACAGTGCCGGGTATGAGACTTTTTATCGCATCCGGCAAGCAGCCTCCCGCGCTGCCATTCTGGTGCTAAGCGGATCAGATGACGAAGATCTGGCCATTAAGACGGTGCGTGAGGGCGCCCAGGACTATCTAGTAAAAGGCACGTTTGACGGGCGGCTGCTCCTTCGCTCTATTCGCTATGCTATTGAACGCAAGCGTACCGCAGAAGCATTGCGCCAAAGCGAGGCCACTGTCCGCGCCATCTTTGAGAATTCTCTGGAAGGCATTGTCATTTTTTCTGGCAATGGTATATGCCTGGAGGCGAATGACGCTGCTGGTGCCCTGGTAAACCTCTCTCGCAAAGAGTTGATCGGTTGCCGCCTGTGTGACTTCTGCGAAAAAGGGTTTGAGCAGGTGTGGGCGGAGCTAAGCGCGTCTGAAAGCGGTCGGGGCCAGTTCTGGGCGCACCTTAAGAATGGGTCGCGCCGGCTGGTGGATTATTGTTTTACCGCGAATATTCTTCCCGGCCAGCATCTGGCCATGCTGCGTGACATCACTGAACAGCAGGATATGGAAGAACAACTTCGGGATTCGCAGAAGATGGAGGCCGTGGGCCGTCTGGCGGGCGGCGTCGCGCACGATTTTAACAACATCCTGGGCATTATCAGCGGCCACGCTGAGCTGCTTGAATCTAGCGCGTCTAATCCGGCTGAACGCGGACGCGCCGAAAAAATCATCTCCGCGACCGAAAAAGCTGCGTCCCTGACGCGGCAACTGCTTGCCTTTGGCCGCAAGCAGGTCATGTCTCTTAAGTTGCTGGATCTGTCGACAGTGCTTGAGGGTGTAAGCAGCATGGTGGACTGCCTGATGGGCGCAGAAGTGCAAATCAGCATTCAAGCAACAAAGGATGTTGGTCTGGTGCGCGCCGATCAAAGCCAGATGGAACAGGTCATTATGAACCTGGCGGCCAATGCCCGCGAGGCCATGCCCGAGGGTGGAACTCTGACCATTACCATTGATCAGTATGTGAATTCCACTGATCAACCCGAGTTGCCGCCGGGCGAATATGTGCGTTTATCCATCAATGATACTGGAACCGGCATGAGCCAGGAAGTTCAATCGCGAATTTTCGAGCCCTTCTTTACCACCAAGAAAACCGGCTCAGGTCTGGGACTATCTACGGTGTATGGAATTGTGAAGCAAAGTGGTGGCTACATTACCGTGCAGTCTGAGGCGCAACGCGGTTCAACGTTCAGCGTTTATCTGCCGGTGATTAGTGGCAGCGATCTAAATCCGGCTCCATCGGAATCCAGGAAACGGTCGCACGTGCCGGGACACGAGACTATTCTCCTCGTCGACAACGAAGGAGACCTGCGCAACGCATCGTGCGAATATCTGGAGAGTTGTGGTTACCGGGTTCTAACTGCGGGAGATGGGAAAGATGCGATCGAAATTTGTGATCGTTACGCGGGTCCTATCTCGCTGCTGATCTCCGATATTGTGATGCCAAGGGTGGGCGGCCGCGGGCTTGTGGACCATGTGCGCAAAACTCGTCCGGGTACAAATGTGCTGATAATTTCCGGCTATGCCGATGACGCAGTGTGGCGGCACGGCATCGCGCTGGATCCTTCATGCTTTCTGCAAAAGCCCTTTACTTTTCAAGCGTTAAGCGCAAAAATTCGAGCAATACTTGATAAAGAGGCCTGACCTGTCCGCCTGTCTTCCGAGCGCACCCTTCTCGTGATACATTCAATCTTTCCCCTATGACAGAACGCGCTACTCCGCGTTGGCTTGATGTTCTTTGGCTTATCTTTCTTGGCGGACTTGCGCTTATACCGCCCGTCGCCGAGTTGCATAAGCAGCTCATTTTGCTGATCATCGGAATTTTCCAATTGCTGGAGACCCAATTCGTACGGCTTGCGGGAAAGCCCGGCCCGGCGTTGACCGTGCTCATCAAGATCACTCTTGCCACTGTCCTGATTAATCACACAGGAGATCCGGCGGCCATCAATAGCGGTTACTATCCCATCTACTATCTGCCAGTAATGACTGCCGCCATGTATTTCGGGCCTGTCGGAACGTTGCTGTGGACCCTGGCAGCGTCAGTGGCGTATAGCTCATATCTCTATCAGGCGAACCTGCACTTCACGATCACGGCCAACAGCATGTCTGAACTGCTGATGCGCGTCCTCTTCTTTTTCTTTGTGGCGATGACCGTCAATCGCTTCGTGATGCAGTATCGGGTGCAGGTTCGGCGGTATCAGGTACTTTCCGAGACGCTCACTGAGGCGAATCGCAACCTGAAGCTCGCGCAGGATGAAGCCCGCAGGGCGGAAAGGCTGGCCGCGCTGGGGCAACTTTCAGCCGGCTTGGCCCATGAGATACGCAACCCGCTGGGCGTGATCAAAGGATCGGCGGAAATACTTGCCCAGAAACTCGACGACTCAAATCCTCTCGCGAAGGAACTGGCTGGCTATATTTACACTGAAGTGAATCGCGTGAGCGCCCTGGTGAGCCGATTCCTTGATTTTGCCCGGCCATCTCAGCTTGATCTGGGAGCGGACGATCTGGCCACAGTTGTTGAACGATGCCTGAAGACGGTTTCTGACCAGGGAGCTTGTAAGAAGGTGAGCATAAAACGTGACTTTGCTTCCGACTTGCCGCCGGTCATGCTGGACCACGATTTGTGCGATCAGGTCTTTACCAACCTTTTTATGAACGCCTGCGAAGCCATGGGCGAACAAGGTGGAGATTTGCGCGTCAGGCTTCGTGCATCGGACGAAACAGCAGGAGCGCGAAGCGTGGTAGTGGAGATTGAAGATAGCGGTCCAGGTGTTCCGGCGGAAATGAAGGAGCAAATCTTCAATCCTTTTGTTACAACCAAGAAATCAGGCGTCGGGCTGGGGCTGGCGATTGTCTCCAAAATTGTCGATGCGCATGGAGGCTCGCTCAAGCTGGTGAGCGAACCGGGGCACGGAGCTTGTTTTCGAGTCGAGTTTCCCGCAGTGACGGTCCCGCAAACCGAATCCGGAATGAAAATAGACTGATCTATGGCGAACATTCTTATCGTTGAAGACGAGCCGCGAATGCGTCGATTGCTTGAAATCAGCCTGAGCGAAGATGGTCACAGCGTTCACACGTCGGGCGACGCTGAAAGCGCGTTGCTACACCTGCGAAAGGCATCTGCGGACCTTGTAGTGACCGACCTGAAGTTGCCTGGAATGAATGGTCTTGAGTTCTTGCAAGAAGGGAAGCGCCTGAACTCATCTCTGCCATTCATCGTAATGACCGCATACGGCAGCGTTGAAACCGCAGTGGACGCGATGAAAGCCGGCGCCAGCGACTATGTGTTGAAGCCCTTCACTATGGCGGAAATGAAATTGGTCATCAATAAGGAGCTTGATGTCCAACAGGTGCGCGATGAAAACATACGCCTGAAAGAAGCGTTGGGAAAGCGTTACCATTTCCAGAATATTGTTGGCCGCAGTAAGAAGATGCAGGAAGTGCTTGCGTTGGTCGAACGCGTAGCGCCGACAAATTCAACGGTGCTCATCGGCGGGGAAAGTGGAGTAGGCAAGGACCTGATCGCACGGGCTATTCATCAGAATTCGCGACGCGCGGGCGGGCCGTTCATCAAGATCAACAGTACTGCCATTCCAGACACGCTTTTTGAAAGCGAACTATTCGGCTTTGAGCGTGGCGCATTTACCGGCGCATTGGCCAGCAAGCCGGGTAAGTTCGAACTGGCCGATAAAGGGACTCTTTTTTTGGATGAAATCGGCGACGTGCCCGCAGCAATTCAGGTGAAACTACTGCGTGTCCTGCAGGAACGCGAGTTCGAGCGCCTGGGAGGAACGAAAACCCTGAAAGTGGACATACGCATGATCGCTGCAACCAATCGCGATCTGCGTGCCGCGCTGGAAGAAGGCACGTTCCGCGAGGATCTTTATTACCGGCTGAATGTTGTGCCTATCGATATTCCGCCCCTGCGGGAACACAAGGAGGACATTCCAGAGTTGGTGAGTCATTTTCTCGCACGATTCGCCGCTGACAGTGAGAAAGAAATCGAAGGCATTACGCCCGCCGCCCTCAACGCGTTGATGGAATACCACTGGCCGGGCAATATTCGCCAACTGGAAAACAGTGTGGAGCGCGCGGTAGCGCTCTCGGCAGGCCGGACGATCGATGAGAAAGACATCCACCTTGATACAAGGCAAACCAAATCTGGCGCCGCAGCGTCATCCTCGGGCCAATTTCTTCCCGACGGCATGACCCTGGAGCAATGGGAAGACAATATGATCCGCGAAGCCCTGCGTCGCGCAAACGGCAACAAAAGCCAGGCCGCGCGGCTGCTGGGACTTTCGCGGAATGCGCTCAGGTATCGGCTCGGCAAGCTTGGTGTAGCCGATGAAGGGGAGTAAAAACGATCGCCATAAGAAAAGGCCTCGAGCATCGAGGCCTTTCCGGCTGACTGTGTTCGTGTCTAGCGTTGGCCCCAAAGCGAGAGTTCAGGCCTAGCCGAGTTGGGTCGGGCCTTCGCGTACCATAATTCAAAGCTCTTAACAAAGCGGTCGCCTTGCAGTTCGATGGCACGGCTCTTGCCGCCCCGGCGGATCACGTCGCGTACTTGCAGAACTTGTGGCTCACCGTCGCCGTAATGGACCACGATGCGGTCAAATTCAATTGGCGCGTTCTTGACGCGGATCTGCAGGAACCGATAGCGCCCCGCCGCCTTTCCTACTTCAATGTTGTCATGGTCGTGCTGGCCGTCAACGTGGGCCTGGCCAAGATAAACCCAGTCATCGGCGTCGGCATGGACTGAGGGCGCTACCCAACCCAAAAGAGCTATGGCAAAAAGTGCAATCAGGACTTTCTTCATTTGAAGCTGTTCTCCTCTCAATTTGCGTTCCAGGGTGCGGAACCGCGACCATCATGGTGTTCTTCCGCCAGTTGGTCAAGTTCTGAGAATGGTTCCGCTGGATCAAACCCGGCACCACAACGTAAGTTGCCGGAATTTTTGTTATCGCAGAGCCTGAAACTGACGCAGCTCTCAAGATATTGTGGAATTGGAGGTAACGAATGGAATCAATGCAATTAACCTGCCGAGGCTGCGCTGCCTCTTGATGCTGGATTTATCAATTTTATTCGCAGCCAATGATTGAGCGGTTCAGAATAAAAACGTGCTACCAGGTAGCCAAGCCCTCCGGCAAGAGCCAGTGCGGCAACAAACCAAAGCGGCGCCAGTTGAATGCTTTGATGGAAATAAAAAAAGAGCCCGACCATCGGCCAGATTGCGAACATATGAATTAGGTAAACCTCATAACTGTTGCGTCCAAACCAGCGCAGAAAAGCCGTTGAGCGATACGGAGCCTCACTCATACG
>Ga0209580_10001118_pt1 | contig 12754 bp, 20 predicted proteins | sample Coa_R1_5_FD_187153 | JGI IMG/M metagenome (GOLD analysis project Ga0209580, IMG submission 187153) | Surface soil microbial communities from Centralia Pennsylvania, which are recovering from an underground coalmine fire - Coalmine... | ecosystem: Environmental > Terrestrial > Soil >...
GTGCGCCGCAGGTGCTGCAGCTCGGGCAGGCCCCTGAGCTGCGCGTCGACACGCTCATCGACAAGGCGAACGAGGCGCTGGATCGGATGAGCCAGTCGAACCCGAATCGCTGGCTGATTCTGCAGATGGGTGCCGCGATTAACGAGCTGGTCCGCCGCGTCGAGACCGCCGAGGCCGAGCTGCGCTTGCTCAAGACGAAACAGGGGGAGTAATGGCCGCGCCGACCGTCGACCTCGACAACATCTTCACGTATCACAAGCCTTTCGGCGATCAGCCGGTGCGCTTCACCGCCATCCGCGACAACGCCCGCGAGCTGGCGAAGCTCATCGTGTCGATGACGCCGCCGAGCCGCGAGCAGTCGCTGGCGCTGACGAACATTCAGCAAGCCGTCATGTGGGCCAACGCCGCCATCGCCATCAACGAGAAGGAACCCGTGACCGACCCGGCCGCGATTCTGGCCGGCGACCCGGACAAGCCGCTTCGCGTCGTCGAGCTGGCACCCACCGAAGGCCAGGCGAAGGTCTCGAGCGACCCGCCGGTGGCAAAGTCCGATCGCTAAGGCCCAGACGCCGATGCCTGCACGCGTGGAAAAGCGGTCGACAAAGGGGTTAGCGAGCACCCCGGCGGCCCCGCCATCCAGCCAGGCGCCAGGCGGCCAGGGCCCTCGGCCGGTGGCAAACTGCCGGCACGACTGGGCCCCGACCGTCGAGGCCGGCCAGGGCGATGACGCCGGGCTGCTCATCCAGACCGGCCCGTGGGTCTGCAAGCTCTGCCACGCCGAGCGCGACGTGCTCCCGGTCGGCGACGTGCCGCCATCGTGGCTGCGCGGCGACATGGCGGCAGCCGTCTCGCTGCGCGTCGAGAAGGCGCCCGAGCCGGGCCCGGTACTGCTGCGCATCGACGACATCGCCCGCGAGTACGGGGTGACCGACCGCGTGGTGCGGAGCTGGATGCAGCGCCAGCTCATCCCCTACGAGCCGGTGGGGCGGTCGAAGGCGAAGCACGTGGACCGGGCGGCGCTCGAGCGTCGCGTGCCGGCGAGGACTGACCGATGAAGCATCAGAACGTGTCCCACAAGCCGCAGCCCGGACTTGAGCAGGCCCGCCGCGATCAGGAAGCGGCGAATCGCATCGTGGTCGCCGAGCGCCGGCGCCAGTTCGACGAGCAAAAGAAACAGCTCGACATCCTGCGGAAAACGCGGTCGCAGCGCAACGTCGGCACGCTGGAGATCCCGCGCCATCTGCAGAAGCAGATCGCCGTTTCCCAGGCGCAGCTCGACAACGAAAGCGCCGGATCCAGCCGCCGCGGGCCCGACAAGATTCTGATCGACCCGAACACTGGCCGTCCCTTCGAGTAGCCCCGCCCTATGGCAGCCCAGGCCCCGCACGACCGCCAATTTCTGAAGCCGCGTGAAGTCGCCACGCTCATCGGTGAGAACGTCGAGACAGTGCGGCGCTACATGCGCAAAGGCGTCATCACGTACTACGAAATCGGCCCCTTCAAGCTGAAGCGCATCCACGTGCGCGACGCCCAGCGCCTCGTCGGCCGGTCGGTCGGCGCGATCTAATCTCGGAATTTCCGCTACACCTGGACATAACCCCCTAGACAGTCCGCGCGGGCAGGGCGCATCGTGAGCCCTGCATGTCGGCGGTGTCGGTGGTGAAGACGTTCGAGATTGAATTCTCGAAGGTCGACCCGGAGCTGGGCATCGCGTTTGGGTTTGCGAGCGTCGCGGTCGCCGTGGACGGCACGCTCGTCGAGGATCTGCAGGGCGACATCTTGCCGCCGGCGGAACTCGAGCAGGCGGTCTATGACTACGTCCTGCACTCGCGCGAAGGCGACGACATGCACGAAGGCCCGCCCATCGGGGCCATCGTGGAAAGCATGGTCTTCACGCCGGAGAAACTCGCGGCGTTGGGCCTGCCGGCCGGCTGCATTCCGACGCGATGGTGGATCGGGATGAAATTGCTGCCCGAGTTCGCGTCGAAGGTGAAGGCGGGCGACCGGAAAATGTTTTCGATGGCGGGTGAGGCTGATCGCGTGGAGGTCTGACCGTGGCAACCGTGCTCCGCAACCTGCGGATTAAGCGGGTGGCCATCGTCGACAAAGGCGCGAACTTCGACCCGGAGACCGGCGATGGCGCCCACATCCTGCTCTACAAGCGGGATCTGCGGAAGACGGCCGGGCCAAGTTTGGGCGACGTGCACGTGCCCGTCGCCGGCAGCGAAGACGACGACCAGCGCGACGAGTACGAGAAGGCGACGCTGACGTCGGGGCAACGAAATGCGCTGCCGGATAGTGCGTTCGCGGCCGTCTGGACGGACGGCAAGGGCAAGAAGCAGCGCAAGCTGCCGTACAAACACCCGGACGGCTCGATTGATACGAACCATCTGGGCGCGGCGCGAGGCCGCATCGACGCAACGCCGATGCCACCCGACGTCAAGACCGCCGCGCGAGCGAAGTTGGATGCCGCAGCCAAGGAGAACAGCAGCGTGGCCAAGCAAAAGCAGAACACGTTCCTCAAGCGTCTGACCCAGGCCATCGCCAAGGCGTTCCCGCCGGCTGAGAAGCCCGGGCTCGACGTCGCGAAGGCGAACGAAGAGCTGCAGACGATGCAGGCGCATCACGCCGCGCTCGGCAAGGTCATCGACCAGCACACCGCCGCGGTCGGGGGCGACGCCTCGAAGCTGCCCGCCGATCATCCGGTGCACCAGCTCAAGGCGCTCCACGCGCAGCTCGGCAAGTCCATCGAAGAGAACCAGGCGAAAATCGCCGCCGCGACGCCGCCCGAAGGGGGCGACGAGCTGGATCCCCTCGACGGCATCGCCGAGGATCCCGACGAGTGCGATCCCGAGGATGGGGAGGGTGACGACGTGAATGCTGCCGCGCCGGCGATGGCCAAGCGCATCGAGAAGCGACTGCGGACGACCTTCGAGAAGCAGATGGTCGACCTGAAGAAGACCGCCGACGACGCCGTCAAACGCGCCGAGGCCGTCGAGAAGGCCGCCGCCGCCGAGCGCGACATCCGCGATCGGGAAGGCGTCCGCGCCGAGCTGACGAAGTTCCGAGGCGTCTCGGTGGATCTCGAGAAGGACGTCGAGCCGCTCCTGCGCCTGAAGAAGAGCGACCCCGAGGCGTACGCCCGCACGATCAGCATTCTGAGCGGCGCCGATGCGCAGGTCCGCGAGTCGGCCCTGTTCAAGCACTACGGCAGCGGCTCGGACGGCGGCACCGGCGCCGGCAGCGCCTGGGCGGAAATCGAGCGGCTCGCCGAGAAGATCGTCGAGAAGCGCAACGGCAAGGAACTCACCCCGCAGCAGAAGATCGCCAAGGTGCTCGAGAACCCGGCGAACCGGAAGCTGGTGAAGCGGTACTACGAAGAGCAGGCGCAGTAAGCCCGCGCCGCTCGCGAGCGACGACAGCAGCAGCGATTTCGATTTCAGGGAGACCCCGACATGCCGTCAGCCGTCTATGGTCAGCAGCCCGTCAAACTGACGGGCGTCATCACCGACACCGCCATCACCACCGCCCTGCTCTTCACCTTCGTGAAGTACTCGGGCGACAACAAGGTGACGCCGTGCGTCGCGGCGACCGACGTGCCCTGCGGCGTGGTGCAGGCCCTCGCCAGCATCAACGAGCCGGTCGAAGTCGTCGCCCTCGGCGAGACGCAGCTCCAGGCCGGCGCCAGCCTGTCGGCCGGGCAGCTCATCGGCACGAACGGGTCCGGCCAGGCGGTCCATCTGGTGCCCGGCACGGACACCACCAAGTACGTGGTCGGGCAGGTGAAGCGCGTCGTGGGCGGCACGACGGCCGGCGACTTCATCACCGCGACCGTCGACTGCATGGCGCCGGGTCGAGCGGCGTAAGGGTCCGAAGCTCGAGGCGATTTCGATTGTGGCGCCCCTCGGGGCGCGTTGAAGGAGCGAGACTGCTATGCCCGGAGCTGCCCCGTATCTCTCTCAGGTCCACGTAGACCGACCGCTGACCAACATCAGCATCGCCTACATCCAGGACCAGACTGCCTTCATCGCCGGTCGGGCCGCGCCCTACATCCCGAGCGACAAGAAGTCCGATCGGTACTTCAAGTACACGAAGGACGAATGGTTCCGAGACGACGCGCAGGTGCGGGCACCCGCGTCGGAGTCGGCGGGCGGCGGGTACGACATCGACAACACCCCGTCGTTTTCCTGCATCCCGTACTCCTACCACTTCGACCTCGACGAGCAGATCGACGGGAACGCCGACCTGCCGTTGAACATGCGCCGCGACGCCACGAAGTTCGTCACGCGCAAGCTCCTGCTGCGGCAGGAAGTCCAGTGGGCCACGACCTTCTTCACGACCGGCGTCTGGGTGGGCTCAAGCACCGGCACCGACCTCACCATCGGCGCGGGCTTCGCGCTGACGTGGGACGACCCGAACTCGACGCCCATCGAGGACGTGCAGGCGCAGCAGCTCGCGATGCTGCAGCTCACCGGCTTCGAGCCGAACAAGTTCATCCTCGGCTTCAGCGTCTATCAGAAGCTGGTCCGCCACCCCGACGTCATCGACCTCATCAAGTACGGCGCTGGCCCGGGCAACCCCGCCATCGCCAACGAAGAGGCGCTGGCGAAGATTTTCAACGTCGAGGAAGTCATGATCTCGAAGGCGGTCAAGAACACGGCCGCCGCCGGGGCCACCTTCTCGGGCTCGATGATCGCCGGCAAGAATGCGCTGCTGACGTACGTCGCCGATGAGCCGGGCATCATGATGCCGTCGTCGATGTATTCCTTCTTCTGGACCGGCGTCAGCCGCGGCCTGGGGGAGACCATCGGCGCCTACACGATTCCGATGCCGTGGCTCGGACTGAACACCGTCCGCATCGAGGCCGAAATCGCGTTCGTGCACGAAGTCATCGGCTCGGATCTCGGCGCCTTCTTCTCGCTCGTCGTCGCGTGATAAAGTCGCGGCCATGCCGCGACAGCCCACGCCGCCGATTGCCCCGCTCGGGCCCGTGCGCACGACTCGAGCGATGACGTTGAACGGACGCGCGTACGCACAGGGCGAGCTGGTCGACACCAGCTCGCTCAGCAAAACGAAGGTGGCGCAACTGCTCGACCTGCGTCGCCTTGAGCCGGCCCCGGCGGATGCGCCGGCTGCCGAGTAGGAGCAGACACCATGCAGGGCGCACGCGGTCGGTGGAAGGCCAGTTCGACGCTCTATCCCGGCGGCATCGTCATCCCGATCACCTTCACGGGCACGCCCACCAACGGCACCAGCGGCACCGGCGCCGGCCGCGCGGGCATCGGGTCGATTGGCGTCAGCACGACGACCGGCGCGGTGTACACGAACACCGGCACGAAGGCGTCGCCGGTCTGGACCCAGATTGCCCCAGGCGGCGGCGGATCCTCGACGACCGTCACCCCGCTGAGCGCCGCCGCGATCACCACGCTGCACTCGGTCCCCGTCGCGGTCGTCGCCGATCCTGGCGCCGGCAACGTGGCGCTGCTCGAGGGACTCTTCTTCGAGTTCATCTTTGGCACGGTCCAGTTCACCGGCGGCGGCGCGGTCTCGGCCCGCTACCACGGCGGCGCGGGCGCGAATCTCATGAGTTCGACGATCGCCGCCGCCGACATTCAGGGCGGCGTGAGCTTCGGCAGCAACTTCATCGGCGCCGCGACGGCTGACGGCCAGGTGGTCGGCGTGACGAACGCGGCCATCGAAATCGTCGCGGCTGGCGCAGACTTCGCGGCTGGCGACAGCACGGCGAAGGTCTTCGCCCGCTCGCGCGTCATCGCGCTGTAGCGCCGGGCCGATGAGCAATCGACTCCGCGCGGCCGGCTCGTCGTATCTCGCGCTGCAGGCGCCACTCGTCATCACGGGGGCGCTCACGGCGCAGGTGACCACGCCGCAAAGCATTGCCGGCACGACCTATCTCGCCGTCGAAACCCAATTCACGTACGGGTCGGGGGGCACGACGGTCGACGTCTGGGTCCAGACGTCGCTCGACGGCGGCAATTCCTGGATCGACGTGATGAACTTCCACTTCACGACCGCGACGCTGAGCAAGGTCTCGGCGGTCGTCAACTCGACCGCGCTCGCCGCTGCGGTGGCACCCGGCGATGGCACGCTCGCGTCTAACACCATCCTGAGCGGGCTGCTCGGGGATCGCGTGCGGCTGAAGATTACCACGACCGGCACCTACGCCGGCGGCAGCACGTTGCGCGTGGACGCGGTTGCCAAAGCGGCATAGAATCGGGCCGTGGCCTGGACTTACGATCCGACGCTGTTTCAGAGCACGACGCCTGGACAGTACCCGGGCTCGACGCAGGGCGACCGCTATCAGATCCGCTTCCTGATTCAAGACACGATCTCGACGCGTCCGCTCATGCAGGACGAGGAACTCGACTGGCTCGACACGGTCGAGTCGAACGTCTGGATGGCCGCGGCGGCGGCGTGCGAGTCCCTGGTGGCCCGCTCAGCGGGCGTCCAGAACCGCAAGGTCGGCGATCTGTCGCTCACGTATGACCCGAAGTTCTATCGCGAGCTGGCGGTGAGTCTGCGGGCACGCGGCGCCGGCAATCAGGTGCCCTACTTCGGCGGGCAGTCCATCAGCGACAAGATCGCCACCGAGTCCAATCCCGACGCCGTGGTGCCGGCCTTCGCCGTGGGGCTCGACGAGAACCCGGCAGCCCCGCGCCCGGCGGTCATCTCGCCGAGCCCGCTCACCTCAGTGCCGCACTAGCGGGCGACCGTGTCCCTCGAGCCCGAGCTGCTGCAGCTTCTGACCGAGACGGTCGTCCTCGAGCGATGGACCGGACAGTCGACGTACGGCAAGCCGGCCTTCAGCGGGCCCACCAGTTACCCCGCCCGTATCGAGCTGAAGTCGCTCATCATCCGGCTCAAGGACGGGCGCCAGGCGGCGGCGCGAGGCACGGTCTACGTCGGCATCACGAACATCGCCGACATCCCGACCGTCGCCGACCTGCTCACGCTGCCGAACACCTACATCCCGCGCACGCCCCCGATTCTCGACGTGCAGACCGAACAGGACGAAACGAATCTGCATCACGTGAAGCTCATCATCGGATGACCCCGAACGACCTGCAGGTGCTCATCCGCACCTGGAACCCGGTGCTGCGTCGGCAGTTTCTGGCGGCGGTGGCCAACGCCGGCGAGAAGCTGTCGGACACGGCGCTCGTCCGGGCCATTCGGCAAAAGAACGTCGCCTCGATCATCAAGCTCATCGGCGACGCGACGCCGGATCTCCGCGCGATGGAAGCGACGATCGCGCAATCCTTCATCGCCGGCGCCGTCGAGGGCGCGGTGGCGCTGAACAAGACGCACGTGGCCCTCTACGGCTCGCTGCAGCAGAGCAACCCGCTCGCCCGCGTGGCGGCTGAGTTCGCCGGGCGACGCATCGTCGCCGTGAGCCTCGACACGAAGGCGGAAGTGGCGCAGCTCATCGGCAACGCCTTCGATCAGGGCGTGACCGTGCGGGACACGGCGACGCTGATCCGCAACGTGGTCGGGCTCAGTCCGCGCGACGTCGGCGCCCTGAACAATTTCACCGATGGGCTCGTCGAGCAGGGCCTGGGCCCGACCGACATCGCCGCCCGCGCGGCGCGGTACGGGCAGACGCTGCTTAATCGCCGGGCGACGACCATCGCCCGAACGGAGATCATCGACGCGAGCGCGGCGGGGCAGCAAGCTCTGTGGGATCACGCGGTCACGACCGGCGTGCTGTCGCCGAACAGTCAGAAGGTCTGGATCGCCAACGATGACGCCTGCCCGGACTGTGACGCGCTCGACGAGACGGTCGTCGGCATCGGCGAGAGTTTCGAGGGCCCGGACGGGCCGCTCGACGGGCCGACCGTCCATCCGAACTGTGAATGCACGGTCGGGCTCGCGTCGGAAGAGGCGGGCTGACCGGAATTTCCGCTACACCTGGACACAACCCCCTGGACGTTTCGAGGGCTCGGCCGCAGAGTGAACCGTGCCGCTGAACGGCTTGGATGCCCTTGTGGCCAAGCTGCGCACGATGGCGCAGGACACGCCGAAACGCGTGGGCTCGGCGCTCTATGCCGAGGCCGGCATCGAAATGACCGAGGCGAAGCGTCGCACGCCGGTCGAGACCGGGGCGCTGCGCTCGACGGGCGTCGTCGCGGAGCCGGAACTCTCGGGCAACCGCGTCACGGTGGCGATGGGCTTCGGCGGGCCGGCGGTCGACTACGCCGTGCCGGTGCACGAAAACCTGGAAGCGCATCACCCGCGCGGCCAGGCCAAGTTTCTGGAATCGGTGCTGAACGAAGCGGCGCCGTTCCTTGGGCAGCGCATCGCGGCGCGACTGCAGCTCGGCAGCAGCGCCCCGGCCGAAAGCGCACCGACGTCGGAGGAGTGACCACATGGCCCGTACCGTTCTGACCCCGCAAGTCCTCGCTGGCGCCTATCCGGGCTCGAACCCAGTGCCCGCGCTGACGCTGGTCGCCGCCGACAACGTGAACGGCAATCAGTTCACGATGGTGAAGGGCGACATCCTGGTCATCCAGAACACGGATGGCGCCGGGGCGCACACCTTCACGCTGTCGTCCGTGCCCGACCGCGAGCTGCGCACGCAGGACGTGACCGCGCAGTCGGTGCCGGCGAATGGCATCGTGGTCTACGGCTCGATGGACTTTCCCGGCTGGCAGCAGAGCGACGGCACGTTCCATCTGACCGCCAGCTCGGCCCTGATCTTCTTCGCGATCATCCGCCCGAACTAAGGGGCGTCGATGCTGTCGGACGATCTGATGACGCTCTTCCAGAACGCCGCCCTGGTGACGCCGGGGGTCGACGCCTTCGTCGGCGCTCGCGCGAAACTGCCGGACAGCGGCGACGGGCCGTTCACCGTGCTCGTCGAGACGCCCGGCATGGCGCCGAACTACGCGCACACGCAGCCGCAGCCGTGGCGCAATTGGCTCTCGGTGCAGGTCTCGGTGCGGGCCCAGGACTATGAAGTCGCGCTGGCGCTCGCGCAGAAGCTCTTCGCGCTGGTGACCACGCCGGTCAACCGCACCATCAACGGCGTCTTCTATCTCGCGATTCGCCCGCGGCAGTCCTGCCCGTTCGACATGGGGCTCGACCCGGCGCGGAACTTCCCGAAGATCGGCTTCAACGTCCTGGGGCAAGCCCGTGGGTGAGCCGCGACTCCCGGACGGCACCTGGGGCGGGCATCCGCGCTACCAGTGTCGCTGGTGCCAGTTCGACCGGCTCGACAACGCCGGCGCCGTCGAGCTGCACGAAGAGCTGGCGCATCCCGACCAGGTGCTCGAGCTGATGCTTGCGAAAGAGAAAGCGGCGAAAACCGCCGCGCCGAAACCGTCCGCACCGGCGCCTGTCGCGCCGACGAAGGGGTAACCGATGGCTGACTCAGGGGCAATCCAGGCACAAGGAACACTGCTCAAGATGGGCGATGGCGCGAGCCCTGAGAACTTCACGACCATCGCCGAAGTCCGGGACATCACCGGCCCGACGCTGTCGCGCAAGTCGAACGACGTCACGCCCATCGATGCGATCTTCGAGCAGATCCTCGCCGGCGGCGTGGCGCGGCTCGGCTCGCTGACGTTCGTCATCGGCTACATCCCCGGCAGCGCGACGCACAACATCACGACCGGCTTGGTCTACAAGTGGAAGAACAACATCAAGACCAACTTCAAGCTGATCTTCACCAACGACGTCGCCGGCAGCGCCACCTATCTGTTCGAGGCGTGGGTGCTGAAGGTCGAGCCGGTGACGAAGGTCGACGGCGACGTGACCGCCAACGTCGAGATCAAGCTGACCGGCACGCCGACCCTGGTGTAGTAAGCTCTGCCGCGTGAAACCGCGGCCCACTCACCGGCACTTCGGTCGGCGCGATGCGCTGCGAGAACAGAGGCAGATGATGACCGAGCTTAGGATTCTCAGCGCCCGCGCCGACATCCTGGCCGCTGACGACATCAAGTACGCGGTGGTGCCGACGCCGGAATGGGGCGAGGGCACCGGCGTCCGCGTGCGAGGGTTGACGGCCGGGGAACTCGAGACGTACCAGAACTCGATGACCACCGAGAAGCTGATCGACAAGACCATCCATCGGGTGAGCACGAACGACGGGAAATCGAGGGCCCGCCTCTGCGTGGTGGCGATCGTGAACGAGAGCGGCGCCCGCGTCTTCTCGCCCGACGACGTGGACACGCTGAACGGCAAAAACGCGGCGGCGCTCGAGCGCATCGTGGACAAAGTGCTCGAACTGTCGCGGGCGAAGACGGAGGACCGGATCAAGCTGGGGGAAGCCTCGGGCGGAACGCCGAGCGCCGCTTCAGGTTCCGCCTCGCCCTCGCCCTCGGCTGCACCGTCGCCGAGCTAAATCAGCGGCTCTCCGCAGCCGAACTTGCGGAGTGGGCGGCCTACGCGGAGATTGAGCCCTTCGGCGCGTGGCGAACGGAACTGTGGTGGGCGAAGACCTACTCCATGATGTTCAATCGCTGGCGCGATCCCGATAAGTCGCACGAAACATCCGTCCTGGATCAGCTCGGCCCGCAGTTCATGGGCGGGCTGCTCGAGCGACGCGTCAACAGCCCGGCGGACCTGCTCGCGAAGTTCCAGATGTTCGCGATGCTCGGCACGCCGCCCGTAAAGCACTGACATGGCGATCAGCGTCGGCGATCTCCAAGCCAGTCTGTCGCTCGACGACAGCTTTAGCGCCAAGATGGGCCAGGCGGCCGACGCCGCCTCGGCCGCCGGCAAGCGCATCGCGGACAGTGTCCAGTCGACGACCGAGCGGGCCGGCTCGGACGTCAGCGGCTTCGGCGACACGATCTCGACCTTCGGGCAGACCGCCACCGACGCCTTCAACAATCCCATCACCGCCATCGGCGATCTGACGAGCGCCCTCGGCGGCGATCTCATCGACGCCTTGAGCGGGCTCGGCGCCGCCGGCGCGGGCGCGGCCGGGGCGCTCGGCATCCTGGCCGGCGGGGTCGCGGCGGTCACGGGCGTGGTCTTCGGCCTGGCCGACTCAGCCGCCAAGTCCGGCGAGGCCGTACTCGATTTCAGTCGGATGACCGGCATCGCGGTCGAGAACGTCGGCCCGCTCGAGTTCGCGGCGAAGGCGGCGGGCGGCTCGCTTGAGGGTCTGCAGACCGCCCTGCGCATGATCGACATGAAGTCGGCGACGGACACCAGCGGGAAGTTCGCCGCCGCGTTGAAGGACATCGGGGTCAACGCCGACGCCTTCAATCACATGGACAACGAGTCCAAGCTGATGGCCATTGCCCAGGGCTTTCAGCAAGGCGCGAAGTCCGGCAATACGATGGCCGACGCGATGGCCCTCATGGGCCGGCAGGGCGCGAGCAATCTGCCCGTCCTGCTCGAGCTGAATGACAAGCTGCTCGCGACCGGCGCCGCGCTCGGCGTCCAGTGGTCGCAGGAGAACGTCGAAGCCGCCAAGCAATTCAATCTGGCCCTGAACACCGTCGAGGCGGCGCTCGGGGCCATCGGCACGAAGATCGGCATCGCCGTCCTGCCGGCGCTGTCGAAAATGCTGACGCAGCTCGCCTCGTCGCCCGCCTTCATGGCCGACGTCGTCGGCGCCACGAACGCCCTGGCCCACGGACTCGGCTACATCGTCCAGGCGGCGGGCGACGTGGTGGGCGCTCTCGGGTTTCTGATCACCCAGACCATCGGGCTCGATGCGAAGTTTGCCGCCCTCGACGTGCGCACGGGCAAGTGGGCCGTCGACACGCTGACGTATCTCAGCAAGATTCCCGGCGCGGGCACGCTGGCGGCGGTCGGCATCGCCGCGATCGAAGTGCCGCTCGTCCAGGCCGAGGCCGATCAGAAGTCGCTCGATGCGGCCTACAACACCAGCAAGGCGACCTTCGGCGCCTTCTTCGGCGCGGCGAACACGGTCGCGACCGCCCTCGAGAACGTGAACGTCCAGGTGGGCAAGTCCACCGGCATGAATGCCGCGTTGAACAAGGAAATCGACGAGGGCGCCGGCAAGATCAGCGCGAGTCAGAAGGCCATCGACGCCTACAAGGCGAAGATGGCGGAACTCAGCGACAAAATCGGCGCGGCGATGGCGGCCGGCGAAAGCATGGACGCCATCACCGAGCAGCTCGGCAAGCAAGTCCATACCGCCGCCGACGAGGCGAGTCTGTTTGGGCTGAAGCTCTCGGATCTGCCGTCGAACGTGGTCGACGTCAACGCGTCCTTCAATACGCTCGTCATCGCCACGGCCATCGCGAAGGCCAATGAGCAGATGCTCAAGCTCGGCACCAACCTGGCCGACGTGCGGGCGAAAGCCGCCGAGGCGGCCGCCGACAAGTCCTGGAAGGCGATGGCCCAGGACATCAGCGACGCGGTCACGCTCTCCGACCAGTGGAACGCCGCCTTCACGTCGGCGACCGATCAAGCCATCGCCAAAGCCAACGTCTTCGCCGCGACGTGGAAGGAGAAGGTCCAGACTGCCTTCGACCAGGGCAAGATTTCGGCCGCCGACTACTTCGCCGAAATCGCCGAGATCGACGAGCTGCAGCAGAAGATGATCAGCGATGCCCACTTCCAGGAATGGGAGACGGGGCTCTCGCAAATCGGCTCGGAGATCACCACCATCGGCGGGCTCATCCCGGGCACCTTCGGCCAGATGGTCAAGAGCATGGGCGACGCGATCTCCCAGGCCGGCAATCTGGTGAAGAGTCTGCAGGACGTGCACGATGCGACGTCGCTGCTCGGCAGCATCGCCGGCATCACCGGCGTGATC
>Ga0209580_10001119_pt1 | contig 12741 bp, 8 predicted proteins | sample Coa_R1_5_FD_187153 | JGI IMG/M metagenome (GOLD analysis project Ga0209580, IMG submission 187153) | Surface soil microbial communities from Centralia Pennsylvania, which are recovering from an underground coalmine fire - Coalmine... | ecosystem: Environmental > Terrestrial > Soil > Unclassified...
CCGCCCTCGCCGAGGATGGCCCGGTTCATCGCGGCCCGGTGCGTGTTGAGCTGGCTGGCCAGCTCCGACGGATCGGCGTGCTCGGCGATTTCGAGGACCAGGTCCTTTTCGAGCAGGCCGCCGCGGCCGACCGTGCCGAGATCCCAACCTCCGTGGCCGGCGTCAACGACGATGCGCATTTTAGGCACGCGGGCGCGGAGCAACTGATCTTCTTTTGTCGGCGGTGGAATGACGATTGAGGCGAGGGTTTTGGCGTTCGATGGATTGGCGAACAGATCCAGCGAGGCTTTAGGCGTAGCGCCGATTTTGCGCAGCTCAACCACCAGGCGATAGGGATTTGGCTCCAGGCTGACGGAAAAATTGGAGTTGCCCCGAGTCTCGAGCACGATCCGCGTAATGCCCGGAAGCGGCTGGGCCACGCGGATTCGGTTGAGCAGGGGGTCTCCGACCTCGATACTCTTGCCGTTCAGCTCCAGAACCAGGGCGGTGTCGTGAAGATCGAAATAAATCCGGTCGGGATGGCTCAAGCGATGAGCCTCGTACTGTACCTGATCTTGCAGATCAAGAACGACGGTGCTGGAATCGGCCGACGACCAGTGACGAATGCCGCTGACTTGGGGAAACTTGGATAGCTGTTCAGCCGTGGCTGCGGGCGGGTTCGCGGCCGATGAGGAAGCGAGTCCAAGATCGGCGTCTGGATTAACCATCCCGCGCGGATTCGCGATCGCAGGAGCGGAGATCGGTTGCTTTGGTGCTTCCCGGATGGAGTCTGCCGGTTCCGAGTCCTGCCGTTGCGCCTGAATCATCTCACTGCCCAATTGAGCATTCTTGACCTTCCACCAAGTGCCGCCTGCGAGGACGGCGGCGATCACAACGCAGATCAAGGCGACGAGTACTCCGGGGCGATGCGCGGAGGGCAAGGCTTCTTCCGTCTTGGCCGCGGGTATTGAGGAAGTTTTCGAAGCGACAATTTTCTCTGGGGCGGCTGCGCCCTCAGGCAGAATCGGTGTGGACAACGCGGGTTGTGCCGCATTCAACTGGATGACGGAGGACGCGGGCTTATCGGTGGATGGAGGTGTCGCGGAGGCGGACTCCTGAGATGCTTTGGACGACAGCTCCTGGTTGACATCCGTGACATGCGCTAACTGCGTGGCTGCCACCTGCGCGGATTCAGCGAAACGGTCTTCGTCTTCGGGCTTGAGCGCTCCCAGAACGAGCTCAGCCAAGAGTTCCAGATTGCGGACATCGCTATCATTAAACCCGAAGGGCGCCTCGGAGAATGCCTCGAGCAGGCCAATCACCCGGCGGCGTCCGCACAACGGCACAGCTACCATGGAGCGGGCGCCCAGTTTCCGGCAGGCTTGCAGGTTTACGCGGTCGTCAGTTTCAGTGTCATCACAGCGCACAATCTGGGCGTGACGGAAACAGGCGCCGGAGAAGGCGGAATCGCGGTCGATACGAGCGCCCACGTCAGGCCGGATCAGGCCGGCCGATGCGCGCAACACAATCTCATTATTTTCAGCCAGAGCGATGGCGAGGCCATCCGCCCCGGTGATGGCGACTGCCCGCTCGGCTACTAACTGCAAAACTTCATCGAGAACAAAGTGCTCTCCCTGCTCGAATTCGGCAGGCGTGGAAAGAGTTTCGAATCCATTGCGGCCGGAAGCCAGAGCGCGGCGTCTCCGCACCTGGGTATGCAAAGCCGAAAAAGCAAGCAGGGCTTGCAAGGCGTCGCGATGAGAAGCGTCGCCAGCCGGCCCAGCGGTGGCGCCGGTAGGTGGAGACACAAATGCGGCGTCGCGTGGCCAGACGTGTGCGCTCGCTCCGCGAAGGGGCGGAAGTTCCGCTTCAAGGCTCGGTTTGGTGGAAGTGGTGGCCATACCACCCCGCGCCTCCACCGGAAAGTGTGGACGGCGTAGGAGTTCCTGTCAATCACCCGTTTCGCGCAGTCAATCAGCGTAGACGCCGCCGCCAAGCTTCCGTTCCATCCGGCGAATGCCGCTCAAAACGCGCCAAAAACACAGGCCCATTAGTAAGTTAGCGATCTTTAAGGCAGCTTGCAATTGTCTGATAGTGCCCTCCGGTGCATGCACTTTAGTAAGCGGCATTTACCGCCGGATAGGTGGGCAGACGTAGGGTCGGCCCTTCGGACAGAGCCGGTACTACAGGGAGGAGGGCTGTTCCCGTTCGGAATCCGAGTCGCGGGGTAGTGGTGCGTTCAGCAGGGCTCGTTCTCGCTCTGATAAAGTTAAATACTTGCGCAGTAACAAACCTAGACAAGTCCGGCAAGGCGCAAGAATGAGGCTCTCTCGCTTAAAGATTGTTCTAGTCGGTATATCGTTCTCTTCCGGAATGGTGCTTTCTGCCCAGTCTCCGGGACGACCGGACATTTCCGAGACCAGTGTTGTCTCCGAGGACCAGTCCGCCACTTTGCGCGTACTTTCGGGAACCGTGCTTGATGGATCGGGGGCGGCCATCGCCCAGGCCCACGTATCGCTGTTTGGTTCCGACTCCAACTCCATTGCTCAGGCAACCACCAACGACTCGGGGCTGTTTCACTTCGACCATCTCGCGCCCGGCAACTACGTCCTGGAGATTCACGCCGAGGGTTTCCGCGATCTCCGCGTCAGCGCGACGCTTTCTGCCAAGCCGCAGAATCCCCTGCGGATCGTACTGCCGATCGCAGCGCGCATAGAGAACATTACAGTTGCGACCGGGGATCTGGTGCCGATCGTGAGCACGGAAACCTCCGAGAACCAGAATGCCAACGTCATCGGGCGCAGCGCTCTGGACCGGGTGCCGGTGTTCGACCAGGACTACATCACGACCATGTCGCGATTTCTCGACGACAATGCCATCGGCACGAATGGGGTTTCACTGGTCGTGAATGGGATCGAAGCCAATGGGCCGGGAGTGACGGCGTCGGCGGTTCAGGAAGTCAGGATCAACCAGAATCCTTACTCTGCGCGCTTCTCAAGGCCGGGACGCGCCCGGCTGGAGATTATTACCAAGAGCGGCACTCCTGATTTTCACGGTTCGCTCAACTTCCTGTTCCGCGATTCCGTCTTTGACGCGCGCAACGCCTTCGCGCTGGTGAAGCCGCCCGAGAGCCGGCAATACTATGAGGGATCGATTACCGGTCCTCTGGGGCACTCCAAGCGCACCAGCTTTCTGCTCGCGCTCGACGAAGATTTGCAGGACCAGCAGGGCATCATTGATGCGGATGCCATTACTGCAGCGCAATCGGCTGGGCTGGTTCCTGGGCCGCAGACCGTGCCCAACCCCACGCATCACTTCTTTGGATCAGGCCGAGTCTTCCACGATCTGGCCAATGGAGATCAATTCTGGATCGGCTACTCGTACGAGCACCGTACGGTCAAGAATCAGGGAGTGGGGGGCACGACGCTTGCGAGCGCGGGAACGGACACGCGATTTCTCGAACATGAAATCAATGTCAGCTATCTACACCAGTTCTCGCCACACTGGCTCGACCAGTTGCGATTCCTGGTTGGGCACTATGATAATTCGGTTGCGAGCATCAACCCTACGGCTCAACTCGCGGTGTCGGGGCTGTTCACGGCGGGAGGAGCGCAGGCCGACTCGCGCCGCACCGAATACCACTTTGACGGCACCGATTTCGCCACGTATGCCAGCGGCAAACATCAGCTGAGCTTCGGCGTCGACATCCCGGACATCAGCCGCCGTGGGCTGGATGACTTCACGAATCGGGCCGGCAGTTATACCTTTGCCGATCTCATCGCATACCAGACAAATAGCCCTTCAGCCTTTGTGATCCAAAGCGGTCGCGGCCATGTGACGTTCCTGGAGCGAGTTGTCTCCGCGTTCGTCGAAGATAACATTCGCCTGCGTCCCAATTTCTCTCTCTACCTGGGAATGCGCTACTACTTCCAGAACTACTTCCACGACGAGCCGCACAATTTTGCTCCGCGCGCCGGTTTTGCCTGGGCGCCCAGCGATCGCAGCAAGAACATTGTCCGTGGCGGGGCCGGGGTCTTCTATGACCGCACCGGACCTTCTCCTATTGGGGACCTTCTCCACTTCAACGGAGTGAACTTGCTGCGTTTGATCGCATCACAACCGCTGGTGACTTATCCCATAAATCCAGCGGTGTTGTCGCAAATTCCTACCAGCATCGTGACCTTGGACTCGCGCCTGCGCATTCCCTACGTGCTGCAATACAGTGTGGGGCTTGAGCATCAGCTGACCTCGAAGACTACATTGGCCATTACGTATGTTGGATCGCGCGGTATCGACCAGTTCCGCTCCATCGATGCGAACGCGCCGCTTCCGCCGGCCTACCAACTTCCCCGCCCCAATCCCAATCTCGGCCAGGTGCGCGAAATGCAGTCGGAGGGATACGCGAAGGGAAACTCGCTGGAAGTGACATTTCGTGGAAAGCTGAACCGCTACTTCTCGGGCCAGGTGCAATATACACTGGGGAAAGCGGAGAACAATACCAGCGGCATAACCTATTTTCCGGCCAACAGCTTTGACCCGGGCGCCGACTGGGCGCGGTCAGACAACGACCGCCGCCATAAATTCGACTTGCTGGCTTCCAGTCAGCCCACGCGGTTCTTCACGCTGGGAGCGGCACTTTCGCTGTATTCGGACAAACCCGTGAACGTGACCACCGGCGGGGACCAGAACAATGACGGCATCATCAACGATCGTCCGGCGGGATACTTCCGCAATTCGATGCATGGTCCAGGTCTCATTGATCTGGACCTGAACATTGGCCATGATTTTCCACTGGGAAAATCCAAGAAGGAAGCCAAGGTTCTGACCGTCTCACTGAATTCATTTAATGTGCTGAATCACACGAATGACGTTACGTATGTCGGTGTGATCACTTCCCGATTCTTCGGCCGCGCCGTTGCCGCTCAGCCGCCACGCCGGACTCAACTAGACCTGCAGTTTAAGTTCTGATGGATCGCAGCGCCGGGCGGACAATCAATCCACCGATGCGTCCATGGCAGCGATCTTGTTGTCCGCCGTCAGCGAAAAACGCAGTTCGAGCGTCATTTCGGCAAAGGTGGCGCGATACGTGTATTCGCGTCGCCCGCCTCCCTCTTTGCGATCCAGTAGTTCAAGCGATTTCAGCGGACCTGCGGCCTTGAGACTTTCCTCCTGGTCTTTAATTTCGTTGGGAAAGAGCTCAGCGCGGAATTCAGGTGCAAAGTCGTTTGGATCGGCGCCGCCGGAAGCAATTTTCTCCAGCGTCGTTCGGAGGAACGCCGTGACCTGCGGTTCGCGGTCAGGAATGACTTTGAGCTCCGGCGGCGTGAGGGCAGCGCTGTAGAGTCCGGCGACGTGGTGAGCGATCGTTTCAGGATTGGAGTGCGCAGAATCGAGATTGGTGAGCACAACCACGGTTAGCTTGTCATCGACATAGCGCGCAATGAACGTGGTGAATCCCTGCCACGCTCCGGCGTGTTCGATGACTTTGTGGCCGTTGATCTCATTTATTTCCCAGGCAAAACCATAATGAGCGGCGTTGGGCTTGCCATCGTTGAGATTGAATACCGTCCACATGCGATCGAAAGTTGATTTCTTCACCAGCTTTTCCGTGTACAGGGCGGCATCCCATTTGGCCAGATCGAGCACATTGAAATACAGCGCGCCGTCAGCCGTGGAGTTGAAAGTCGGAGAAACCCATTCCTGATTCTTGAGCTGTCCCTTGACCAGTTGATAGCCCGAGGAACGATTGGGAATGATGTCGGCCTCGCTGATGATGCGCGTACCGGTCATGCCCAACGGCTTGAAAATTCGATCCTGCAGGAAGTCGCCGTAAAACTGCCCCGTAACCTTGTGGATTATGACTCCCAGCAACACGTAGTTCGTGTTTCGATAGGCCCACTTCGATCCGGGTGAAAAATCCATGGGAAACGATTCGATAATCTTAACTAGTTGATTTTCGGTGTAATCGGCGCGCAGATTAATTGGGCCGCCCGGCTTCACTTTGTCGCTGGATTCGTACTCTGCCAGTCCGGACGTGTGACTCAGCAGATTCTGAATCCTCACCTCCTGCCACGCAGCCGGCGCCTCCGGAAAATATTTGCGAATGCTATCGTCCAGGCCAACTTTGCCTTCCTCTACCAGCATCATGACCGCGGTGGCAGTGAACTGCTTGCCTACCGACCCCGACTGGAAAATGGTTTCTGGCTTCACGGGCACGTTGAGTTCAATGTCGGCAATACCGTAGCCCTGAGCTCTGACAATTTTGCCCTCGCGGTAGATGCCCAACTCCAGGCCAGGAATGTGCTGCTTGTTCATTTCGGCGATCACGTAGTTATCGATTGCATCCGGCGAAGAACCCGGAACTGCACCCGCCGGAAGCCCTCGAATGATAAAAAAGCAGGCAATTGCAATCTTGCAGAGTCGACCCATTTCAGTCCCCCCGAGACGTGAAGACGCGTTTCCATTTCCGCACAGACAGCTCGAAAATGTATCATTCGCACGCCAAAAATTCCCGCCTTTTCATTTCCTGGATTTCGGCTTTCCGGAACCACCTCGGTCACTCCAAGCCTAAGCGCGGAAGAAATACAATCATTGGCTGAGCTCTGCAGATAGATCCTATCGTTCTCCGGCGGTGAGTATGGAAGCAGTATCGACCCCCGCGCGCTCCGCGCGTGCCCAGCACCGGCAAGAACTGCGAACCTTAACCTACGTCGCCCTCGATGAAAACAATGGCGGAATTATCCGCAACCTGAATTGCCGGGGCCTCGCGGTTCAGGCGGTGGGGGCGCCGCATGTGCGTCAAATCGTGCGCGTGCGCTTTGAATTGCGTTTCCCCCGCCTGCGAGTGGAGGCCCGCGGTGAGGTGACATGGGCCAACGTGCACGGACAATGCGGAATCCGGTTCATAGATCTTTCTCCGCGGGCGAAACGGCAAATCAATGAATGGATCTTCGGTCAATTGCTGGAAGGTTTACCGCAACGCGCGACGAGGATGGACTCAATCTTCGCAAGTGCCGGGCAAGGCTTGCCGCTGACCGACGAGAATGACGGCCTGCTCGTGTCGCCAGGGCCGCGAAGCGTCATTCAGCTTCAGGCGCCGGTGTTTCACGTGAGCCACGTACCGGAAGCTGCAGGCGAGGATGCTCCAGCAAACCCTCTCGTGGAGCTGGATTGGCTTTCGCAGCCGGTGTCGGCAAAAAGCCTGGCGCGTGCTTTCGACCTGCTCATCGTCGCAGCAGCATTCCTTCTTTTCTCCGTGATTTTCCTCTTTATCAATGAAGAGCTTCCTAAGTGGTCGTGGGCGATTGCGGCGGGCGCTGCGGTCTTTGCGGGACTGTTCTACTGGGGATTCTTTGCCCTGTTTGGCGGCAGCAGCATCGGAAGCCGCCTGGCAAACCTGGCCCAGGCGCGGTCAGAGGACAACGAATCTTGCGGCGCCGGAAACCGCTTCCGATGAAGGAATTGCCGGCGACTGAGGGCTAATTTGCGAAGAATTGCTGCGCCAGCCACAAGCGCAACAGTTTCTGCTCGCGGCGCGCAATTTTGACGAAGCGAAGGCCGCGATTTCCGCCCTGGTCCTGCCAGGTAACTTCCGCCTGAGCTTTCATCCCGGTCTTCGAACCCGGCAGCTCGAAAGCCACCCGCAACGGCTGTGCGGTCTCCAGTGCGGCATTGGTGCGGATCTGCATGCCACCCTGGCTTACATTGACTAAGTGAGCGTGCACCGGCTTGCCATGGTGGCAACTCACCGCTACAGGCACTTTGAGCCCGGCGCGGTGGTAGCGAAGCCGGTCGTCAAGAATCAGGCTGCGGGCAGCAGACAGCGTGTGCACGGCCTGTTCCACGGAGATTGGTTTTTCGAAGGCAAACAGGGCACCCAACTCGTCGAGCGTGCTTTTCGAGGGATTGCCTCCCATGATAACCAGAGGCACCGTACTGGCATGATGGCGGTCATGCTGGATCTCACGCAAAAATTGCGTGGTCCCGTTGAGATCGCAGTCGACAATGAGCGCATCGATCTTCGATTTCTGCAGGCGGCGCAAAGCGTGTTGTGGCTCTCGTTCAACCGCAACATCCATGTGAAGACCGCCGAGAATGCATTCCAGGACACTAACTTCCTGCCAGTCGCGCGAAACAACCATCGAGGAGAGCGTCATGCCGCTACTGTAGTGTGGACGGGTAATGGGACGTAGATAACCAACGTAATGAAGACAAATTTTGAATGTCAGCTTAGCGAAGCCGAAAGAAATTTATGTCTTCGCGCACTGGCGATACCACTCCACCGTACGCCGCAGGCCCTCTTCAAAATTTACTTTCGGGCGATAGCCGAGGTGAGCTTCCGCTTTGGAAATATCCGCCAGGGAATGCTTGATATCCCCCCCGCGTTCGGCGCCGTACTTGGGAGTTCCTGAATACGAGGTCAGCTTTTCTAACAGCTGGAAAGTTTCATTCAAAGTGACGCGGCGGCCGGTTGCGATGTTAAAGACCTGCCCCACCACCTGGGCTGACGGAGCGGTACAGGCTAGCAGATTGGCCTCGACGGCATTGTCCACGTAAGTGAAATCGCGGCTCTGCTCTCCGTCGCCATAGACGGTGGGCTGCTCACCGCGCAGCATTTGCGTGATGAATTTGGCAAGAACTCCGGAGTAGGGCGAAGAGGGATCTTGCCGCGGTCCGAAAATGTTGAAGTAACGCAGAGCGACGGTTTCCAGCCCGTAGCAGCGGTAAAACGAGATCATGTAATGCTCGCTCGCCAGCTTGGCCACGGCGTAGGGCGAAATAGGATTCGGCGCCATGCCCTCGTGTTTGGGCAACGTGGGCGTGTCGCCGTAGGCGGACGAGGAAGCGGCGTAGATCACACGCTTGACTTTGGCATCACGCGCGGCTACCAGGACGTTGACCGTGCCATCGACGTTGGCTCGATTGCTCGCCAGAGGATCGAGCACCGACTTGGGCACCGACGGAATTGCCGCCTGATGAAGGACATAGTCCACCCCAGCGCAGGCTTTTTTCATCGCCTCCAGATCCAGGATGTCGGATTCGCGGAAATCGATGTGGTCGAGAATCTCGCCAATATTGTCGCGCTTGCCGGTAGCAAAGTTATCGACACCGCGAACTTGTTCGCCCCGCGCCAGCAAAGCCCGCGCCAGTGAAGATCCGATGAAGCCCGCGATGCCTGTGATCAGAAAGAGTGCCATACGTATTGATGATAACGGAAAGCCGGGTTGGCGCGTCTGCAGCGCGCGTAGTGTGCGAGAAATCGATGCCAAGGCTTTATCTGGACGGGGCTTCTTGGCTTTTTCGAAGAATTTTAAGGAAGTCACTGCGCGCAAGGCTTGGGTGGATTTCAAAAAATTCGATCAAGGCTTGCACCGCCGCAATCGGGTTTGAGATGAGAGGCACGGATGTGACCTTGCCGGGGGACGGAAGAGAAGTGATTTTCGATCCCATGACGACACACGTCCGGGAGAGTGTCTGCACCAATTGTTTCAATTGAGCGCGATCTTCCTCAGAAATTTCCGTGAAGGCGATGCCCATACCAAGAGAGGGATAGGCGACGCGCACCGTGCCTTTGCAGCGAACCCGGAATCCTTGCGCTTCCAGCTTGAGTTGAAGCGAGGCGCCTACCGTGTACGTGGACATCGCCTCGACATAGCAGCCGTGCAGGCTGATGTCCTTGAACGTGGCCCAAGTTCGGCCGTTGCAGTCGTCCTGCACGATTTCTGCGCTGCCCTCGCACTTATAGCGCGGGCTACGCCGCCGCTCCGCGCCGGCACGAATTGGCGGGCGAACGGAAGCAGCCGCGGCGTCGTTGTCGGCTGCATTTGGCTCATGCCCGGCGGTTACCGCCGCGTCCCCTTGGGCGGCTCGCTTCAACGCCTGCAAGTAGGAGATACCGTCTTGAGAATCCTGTGTCATCGAGAACCCGCCGCTCGAATCTCACATCCGTATCCTGATCCAGAGCAGCGCAGGCATTCACCCGCCATCACCAAACTCATCGGCGCATTGGAGAGGAGATATTACGCGGGAGATGTTCGGCTGGCCTAAATGAGAATGATCTAATGCTCAGCCACGCGTGAGGCCGCGGCGAGGTCGCCTTGATAGCGGGCTGCCGCGTGGCGGATGTGTTTCCACAACTCGTCGCGTCCAGCACCGGTTTTCGCGGAGTAGGGCAAAATTCCGGCAGTGGGATACTCCTGAGCTAGGGTTCGCATCGCATGGGGCAGCGTATTGCCGGAAAGCCGGTCGCTTTTGGTGGCGACAACCAGGACATCGCGGTGATGGGCGCGGAGAAAGTCCAATAGCTGGCCGTCACTTGGTTGCGGTGCGACGTTCGCATCGATTAACACTACACACAGCGCGAGCGCGGGGCGCTCGGAAAGATAGGGTTCAATAAAATTCGGCCATTCCTGGGAAATCTCACGGGAAATCTTGGCGTAGCCGTAGCCCGGCAGGTCGGTGAAAACCACCTCGGGACGCGGTTTTCCCGGCCAGCGGACTTCAAAGAAATTGATGCTCCTGGTGCGTCCAGGAGTGGAACTTGTGCGGGCCAGTTTGGTGCCGACCAGCGAGTTGATGACGCTGGATTTGCCGACGTTCGAGCGGCCCAGAAAAGCCACTTCCGGAAGGCCGAGAGCAGGGAACTGCGATGCGTCGGTAGCGGCCGCGAGAAAACGCGACAAGACCCTCATGCCCAAGTTTGCAATGCGGAGAGGGGAGTTGGCAAGCGATCCGGATGCGGGCAGCAGGCTGCCATCTAGCGCCGGAATTGCTTGCTTAGCGTCAAGGCCTGTTGCTGATAGGAAGATCCTATGTTGGTGCCGTAGATTTTGTCGGGGCGGGACAACAGTGGCATATAGTTCAGGCGTCCGACGAGTTGTCCGTGTTCCATCAGGAACGGCACGTCATGGGCCCGAACCTCAAGCACGGCGCGGGTTCCCTTGATGTCGCTGGAACCGTATCCAAAGCCGGGATCGAAGAAGCCGGCGTAGTGAATGCGGAACTCTCCGTCCGAAGGATCGAAGGGAACCATTTCCGCTGCGTAGTCAGGAGGAACGCGCACTCGCTCGCGCGAAGCAAGAATGTAAAAATCGCCGGGATGAAGGATGAGGCTTCTTCCGGGGCCCTGGTGAAGCTCCCAAAACTCTTGCGGAGAGTAGTGGTTGATCTTGTCCAATTCAATCACGGGGGCATTGCGTTTTGCGCGGTAGGCGATCACCTCGTCCTTTTCGGCGCCTTCGAGATTGATCGTGATTCTCAAACCGCGATCCAATTGCGCTTTGACGGGACTGTCTTCGTCCATGTAGACCAGCGTCTCAGCGCGGTCCAGCTTCTTGATGGTGCTGTCGCGAGTGTCGGGATTACCGCGAACGAAGCGGAGCTGGCTCAGTCGCATCCCCGCCCGGATTCCCACCGTGAACGTGCGGGACACAATTTCGGCGTAGAGTTTGCCTTTATAACCGGGCGGCACGCGGTCAAATTCGACGCCATGATCGGTAATCAGGCGAGTAAAGATGTCGAGGCGGCCGGTGGTGCTCTTGGGGTTGGCCTTTCCGGAAATGTCTTCCGGCAAATCCACTTCCTCGAGCAGGGGGACGATGTAAACACAGTCCTTTTCGAAGACGGCGGCGCTGGTCAGATCGACGCGGGTCATGCGCAGTTCTTTAATGCGGGCCTCGACGGTATTGTTCGGGCCGGGGAGAAAGCTTGCCCGCACTCGATGAGCGATGTCGCCCAGGCGCAAGTCGAGACTGGCAGGCTGAATATGCTGTTCCTCGATGGATGGCGTAGCCGTAACAACGCCACGATTGACCAGTTCCCTTATTCCCTGGGACGGGACGATCCCTTTTGTTCGCGCTCCCGCCTCTACGGTTTCGAACTCTGGGAACAAGGCTACGTCCCCACCTCTGCTCTCGGGACTGGACATCGTCGCTCCTGGTTGATTTGTTGCGGGCTCGGAAATGGCGACGTGATCACGCGCGGCCACTTGTTCGGCCCTGATACCGGGCTGGAAGTGCTCCCAATCTAAGAGGGCGGTGATGCGCTGTCAAGTTGCAGGTTCGCGAAAAATCGGCTTACTGGTGTGCGGTCGGACTTTCTCCCGTGCCGGCGGTCAGCGGCGCCAGGGGCTGTGTCACAGTTTCTTCGATCGAAGGCAGAGGCGATTCCAACGCAAATTGCAGTACCTGGTCCATGGTATCGACGAAATGGAGCTTCATGGCATTGCGCAGGTTTTCCGGGACCTCCGCCAGGTCCTTCTCGTTTTCCTTGGGCAGGATGACTTCGAAGACGCCGGCGCGATGCGCCGCCAGCAGCTTTTCCTTGAGTCCGCCAATAGGCAGAACTTTTCCCCGCAAGGTAATTTCGCCGGTCATCGCGATGTCGCGGCGCACCGGAATCTTGCTGAGTGCGCTGGCGATTGCAGTTGCGATGGTGATGCCGGCTGAAGGACCGTCTTTCGGAATCGCGCCTTCGGGCACGTGCACGTGAATATCAAAGTTGCGATAGAACTCGCGGGTCAGGCCCAGGCGCTGCGCTCGCGAACGAGTGTAAGACATTGCGGCGTGGGCTGATTCCTGCATCACGTCGCCAAGCTTGCCGGTCAGGGTCAGCTTGCCTTTGCCGTCGACTACGCTGGCCTCGGTGCTCAGGATGGATCCGCCGACTTCGGTCCACGCCAACCCTGTCACCAGTCCGATTTCGCTCTTTTCGTGAGCAAGCGTGTCGCGGAATTTGAGCACGCCCAGGAAATCGTTCACGCTT
>Ga0209580_10001120_pt1 | contig 12729 bp, 10 predicted proteins | sample Coa_R1_5_FD_187153 | JGI IMG/M metagenome (GOLD analysis project Ga0209580, IMG submission 187153) | Surface soil microbial communities from Centralia Pennsylvania, which are recovering from an underground coalmine fire - Coalmine... | ecosystem: Environmental > Terrestrial > Soil >...
GGTGAGTGTCGGGGGCGTGGAAGATAAACCCTTCGAAATTGAGTTCGCGCACGTCGCGAATCTTGGGTCGGAACTTGAAATTGCTGTCCAGGTAGTTACAGATGCAGTCCAACCGTTCGAGAAAGCCGACCTCGGGGTTAAAGTTCGGGCCCACCTTCCGGTGTTGGGCGAACAGCTCAAGCCAGTTGCTTTGATAATTCAACCCCGCTCCGACGTCGGTCTGTCCCGATAAGACACCCGGCGTTCGCGTCTGTGCGGCATAGGCGCTGACAGCGAGGTTCTTGAAAAACACCAATCGCGTGTCCGCGCCAGTGGTCTGGTTGTAATCATCTAGGGGGTTACCAGAACGCTTGTCGATCCCCATCACTCCAATGTACGAACCGCCCCAAAGGGAACGCTTCACCCGCGCCACCGCGTAATTCGCACTCGGATTGGGCCCCAACTGACGAGTGTCCACATCCATAACGCCGAGTTCAAAGTTGCCCAGAGATCCCGTAATCTTGGCGCCGCCGTTGACTGGAACTTCAATTCCGGTGATCGGGTCAATCCCGATCTGACGGCTGAAGAAGAGCAAGTCCCCACTGTCTCCTCCCAAAGGAAAGCTAAACACGGCAGCGTTCTCCAGGAAGAACTGGCGTTTCTCTGGGAAGAAGATCGGGTATGGTGTCAGATTGAACTGCTGGGTGTCTACGTCAGCGTCGGCGAAATCGGTGTTGGCTGTGAAGTTGGCGACCAAGTTCGAGCGCAGTCCAAGTTTGACGTCGACGCCACCCGTGTAAAGTCCGCTAGTTCCCGGTGTCAATCCCGTCCCCGCAGCGCCGGCAGGGAGACGAGTGAAGCCGACAAGCCCGTAAGGTTTGACGACGAAGAGGCGACCGCTTCCGATATCTGAAATTCCATGGAGTTCGCCGGCGTGGCTGATCCGCGCAGCGCCATAGACTCGTCGCCAGCCAGACCAGATATCCTCTTCATTCTTACGGCGGATGAAGCGTTTGAAGTTGATGCCCCAGACCACGTTGCGCGACTGCATGAAGTTGAGGGTTGAAAAAGGAATGCTGACGGTGGCCGTCCAACCCTGTTCGGTGACACGTGCTTCCGAGGTCCAGACACCATCCCAACCAGGATCACCATCGCCCGTGTCGCCATCGGTGCGTTGCTCTTCCGTAATCAGAGCGTCGCGTTGAGTGCCGAGCGGATTTATTTGAAAGACGTATGCGTTCCGGCGGTCATGAGCGGAATCAATCACGATTTCAAAGTAGTCATCCAGCTCCTGGGGAACGTCCCGGCGCAACTCGGTCGCGATGATTCTTTTGAAATCGGAGTCGAGGCAGGTGATACCGAAATAGACTTCATGGTCGGTGTAAAGAATACGCACTTCAGTCTTTTCGGTTGGGGGCTGCCCCTCATGGGGCTCGCGCTCTAAGAAATTCGAAATCGGTGTCGCCTGTTGCCACAAAGGATCGTTGAGGGTGCCATCTAGTTTCGGGGCTTGTTCAACCCGGCTCGCTTGTGCCGTTCGAAGAGGTTCCGGTGCACCTGCTAGCGTCGATGTTTGGTGACCGGGTGATCGTTGTGCGAAGAGTGGAGAATGGACGCAAATCACCATCAGAAACAGACAAGCACTCTTCAGCTCCAGCATGGAGAGTCGGCTCATCGTATTGGTCCGCGCACGAGAACCCCGAACTGGCTTCGCCTGTTGGGTCATCTTGCAGCGTTCTTACTGCTTGATTCCTTTGCCTAACTCATCCAGAGCAGCCTTAAATCCGGTTGCGAGCTTGTCCGCGGGTCCGCGACCCCAATAGTGGAGAAATATGATCATCGGCCTGGTGTCGATCATGTGGTGGTGGATGGCTACAACATCCAGTCCATTTGAACGAAGCGCCTTGAGTGTAGGATTCACTTCACTCTCCAACATCGCGATGTCTCCCGCCACCGCAGCATCCTCATTTGTCCCAACGAACGCCGCCCAGGTGTTGAGTCCCATTCGGGCGTTGATCGTAGCCCCCATCTCTTTGATGTCCAAGTCGTCGCGGCCAATTGTAATTTTGTAAACGGTCCCGGTCTGCTCACCAGCATGACCCACGATTTTCGTGATCCGGTTTGTATCAAGAGTTTCTTGCTTTGCATTGGCTGGCTTTGGACTTCCGACTGATTCTCCTACTTTCGCGAAACCAATCAAATCGAGCGCCGGCTTCAGCCTCTTCGCCAGATCAATCGCATCCCCATGTCCATGTATATGCATAAAAAAGACGCGCGGTTCCTCCCAGAAAAAATGGTTGTGGAGGGCCGTTACTTCCAATCCGTGATCCAGCAAAGCGGACATGACAGGATTTACTTCGTCCTGAGTGAGAACGAAGTCTCCCATGACCACATCTTCTCCACGGTCGCCTTTGGTCATCGCAAACCAGCCGCCAAAACCGAAAGGAGTTGGAACGGCAAAATTGGCAACCTTCACGTGCAGGTCGTTACGTGGAATGTTAACTTTGAGGACATTCGACTTGTAATCGCCTGACTTACCCACGATCTTCAAGACCTGCTGATAATCGGCTGGGATTTCTTGTGCCGTCGCTGCATTACCCGCGGCGGAAATGGTGATCACCAAGATAGCTATTTTCAATGTTTTCATTTTTCGTGCTGTGTTCATAACCACTCCTCGCATCAGAGATATTCGTATTGTTGGGCCGCCATTTGCAAGCCTGCGGACGTGCGGCAATGATAAGCAGCTCCTAGACTGTCGATAAATCTCGATTACACTCCTTGACGCCGCAGAGCCACGCAGTTTCAGGCGCGCGGTAAGCGCAGTGTGGCGCTCGTTCTGAATTCGTAACAAGAATCGAAAATTCCACTTAATCTGAGCTCGTACCTGTATGCAGTACGGCGCTGGCAATTAACGGCAGTGCACCGAAAAACCCGGTCAAGCAGTACTGTTGTGCTCCAAGTCTTCTGCAATTTTCAGAAGATAGCCGTTCGGCTCGCGGCCGATAGGCTCAATCCACAAAAAGTCGTTATAATTGCGCTCCGGACCGAGGAGATTCCATGTATCGCTTGCTGATGATTTTGTTGGTTGTGTCGGCTGTGGCCGCTTCGCAGGGTCAGCCACCGAACAAGTGGGCCGGCTGGGAGCCTTTTCTAGGCACGTGGTCGGGAACCGGCAGCGGTGAGCCGGGCCAAGGCGCCGGCGATTTCAGCTTTGGGCCTGAGCTCCAGGGCGCCGTGCTGGCCCGGCACAGTTATGCCGAGTATCCCGCGACCAAAGATAAACCCGCATACCGTCACGACGATTTGATGGTCATTTACTCGACCCCAGATCACAAGACGCTTGCCGATTACTGGGACAACGAGGGCCACGTCATCCGATACGACGTCGAGGTGCTTGACGGCAAGCTCGTCTTCGTCAGCGATGCGGCGCAGCCTGGGCCGCGATTTCGCCTCATTTACGTCAAAACCGGCGACAACACATTGAGGTTGACCTTTGCTATAGCGCCGCCAACTGATCGGGATAATTTCAAAACCTACATCGAAGCTACCGCGCAACGAAAAGCCAAGCCTGAGGACTCGCGGTCTGGAACCCGCTGATTCGAGCCGATCTCTTACGGTTTAGAATCGAATTCGCATGATCCATCCCTGGCATGACGTCACTCCCGGCAGCAAACTGCCGCAGGAGTTCAACACAATTGTCGAGATTCCGTTTGGTTCGAGCGTCAAGTATGAGCTTGACAAAGCCAGCGGCTTGATCAGACTGGACCGCGTGTTGTATTCCGCAGTGTATTACCCGGCAAATTATGGATTCATTCCGCAGACGCTCGCTGAAGATGACGATCCGCTGGACGTGTTAGTCCTGTGCCAGGAAGCGGTGGTGCCGCTGACGATTATCTATGCGCGCGCGATCGGCCTCATGACCATGATCGATTCGGGGAAAAAGGACCACAAGATCGTCGCCGTCGCGACCAAAGACCCGGAGTTCAACAGCTACCGCGAGGCGGACGAGATGCCGCAGCATCGCCTGCTGATGTTGCGGCGCTTCTTTCAGGATTACAAGCAGCTCGAAGGCAAAGCGGTCGAAGTGGATCAGATTCGCCCGGCCGCCGAGGCTTATCCGATTATCAGCGACGCGCTGCATCGTTATAGCGAGCAGCGGCGGAAAGGCTTTCAGACGCAAGAGTAACTCTGGCCCGAAGTTTTGTCACGTACACCGATGTCATCCCGAACTGGCCGGAAGGCAGGAGGGATCTGAAGTGCAGTCTGCAGCCGCGGTGTAGTTGGGTAGGCTTGCCAGAATCCCGCATATTGGCTGCTCTACGCCTCCGGTGACACTAGAGGTTCTCGTCAGATCCCTCCGGGCGCTGGCCCGTTCGGGATGACATTGTGGCTAGACTGCGGGAACAATCTGCTGTGCCTCACGAGCACCGTTTTGCGGTTTGTAAGAAACTCTGTTGCGCAAACTCCATCGCCTCGTCTTTCGTCCGAAGCCTGCCTTCAAGTTGCGCATCTTCTACCAAACCTAAAATTTCCTTGAACGCCGGGCCTGGTTCATATCCAGCGGCAATCAGGTCATCTCCGGTAATGAGAGGCGTGGGACGCACCTCCGCAGGTGGAAGCTGCGCCATCTTCTCGCGCGTGAATTCATACAGCCGCAGACTGCGATGGCTGGCCTCGCAATCCAGACGGTGCAATTCGAGATGCTCATCGAAGTGCGGCAGCCGAATAAATTTCTTGAACGTTGATTCCTTCATCCGTTCGACGTGACCAAAGCGCATGTGATTGTCCACCAGCGCGAGAATCTGCTTTGTTTCTTCATTTGAGAAACGCAGGCGCCGGCAAATCGCCTCCGCCATCTTCACACCCACATCCACGTGATCGTCGAAGCGAATGCGGTCCGGAGCTCGCCTGAAGGTTGGCGGCTTACCGACGTCGTGCAGCAACGCTCCCCAGGCAAGCGTCACCGAACAAGGCTGCGGCAGCTTTTCCAGCAGCAACAGCGTGTGCACGTAAACATCACCCTCGGGATGAAACTCGGGCGGCTGCTCAACGCCTTTCATGGCTTCGATTTCCGGCAAGACTTCATGTAGAAGACCAGCCTGATCAAGCAACTCGAAAGCCCGGCGGGCGTGGCCTTCGGTCAGCATGCGTGTAAGTTCATCGCGCACCCGCTCGCGCGAGACTTGATGAATTTGCGGCGCGAGCTGCCGGATGGCGGTGAAAGTTGCTGGCTCGATCGTGTATTCAAAGCGTGCGGCGAACCGGACCGCGCGCAACATGCGCAGCTTGTCTTCACCAAAACGCAGCGCCGGATCCCCAATGGCGCGAACGATCTTTGCTTTAAGGTCCTGCTGGCCGCCGACAAAATCCAACACCTCGTCTTTGACGGGATCGAGCAGCAGACCGTTGATGGTAAAGTCGCGACGCTGCACATCTTCGCGCGGATCGTAGCTGAAACGCACTTCATCGGGATGGCGGCCGTCGGAATATCCCACGTCGCAGCGAAACGTCGCGACTTCAACGCAAGCCTTGTGATGATGGCCGAGGCCAGCAGATTCCTCGCCGGCTAAGGCTGGCTCGGCATGACAAGCATCTTCTTTGCCTGAACTCTGATCTGCCCCTTGTCGCCTTTGCGACTCACGCTCGCTTTGTGGAATCGGTACCAGCACGACTCCGAACTGCACACCCACCGCGTAGGTTTCCGGAAAGATGCGCATGACCTCGTCCGGCTTGGCATCGGTGGCAACGTCATAGTCGGCGGGCTCACGCCCCAGCAGGAGATCACGCACACATCCGCCAACCAGATATGCCTGGTGCCCGCGATCGTGGAGCGTTTCAACCACCGAAATGGCAAAAGTCTTTGACACAGGCGTGAGAAGTTAGGCGTCGCAGCGTTACCGACAGATTTCAAGTTAATGATACAAGCAAGGCGTAGTAGGACCTGGTGCACCTGACGGAGTTAGTTTCTACTGAACGTTAACTTCTAAGTTGTATCTTCCACGAGCAGCAACTTCTATCGACTCGCCGCCGCCTAGATACGGCTGCAGAACGCCCGGATCCATCCAATGCAGGTCCCAACCATTTGCCAGCGCAATCACTCGGTATTTACCGGGAAGCACGTTGTACAGAGAAAACGTTCCGTCACTGTCGCTCTGATCGCGACGTACCAGCGTGGAATTGTGTTCGATGTCCTCCGGGATGAGGACCACCATCGCTTCCGAAAACGGTTTGCCGTCGCGCAAGGCTGTGCCATCTACGCGACCCACTCCTTGCGAAAGCGTGATCGTCAGCTGCACTGACGCGCTGGGGCCAACTTCGATCTGCTCGCCAGAAATCTTCGCCCCAGATGCCAGAAGTTCCCGGATGACGCCGTTCTGCACTCCGAAAACCAAAACATCGTATGTCCCGGGGCGGACGCCCTGGCTGGACATCTCGAACTCCCCTTTTTCGGAGACCTGGCTGGTGAAATTTTGTCCAGACCCTCGGTGCAGAAGCTGCACGAAAGCACGTTGAGGCAGGGCTTTCCCGGTGTCGAGGCGTACAACACCGCTAATCGTCGGAGCGGCCGAGGTACTGCTTACGTCAGTTTGGAGGTCCTGGGTGAGATCAACATGGTCCTGACGACTGCTTGGTGTTTTGCCCCAGCTCTGTAATGTGAGATCAAACTGCCCCGGAGGAACGCCGTCAATTTCGATCTCGTGATTGCCCGAAGTCGTTATCTGACCGTTGACGGGTATCTCCAGCCCACCCATTGTGCTCTGAGTCAAGGAGGCGCCAAACCCTTGCGACGTGGCGAGGCCGGTTATGCGCAGCCGCAACGCCGGGACCGGACTCAAGGCGAAGTCTGCAACCGCTACATCGCCGGGCTTCACGACGATTGGAGTTGCGCCGCTCGGATCAGTACTGCCCGAATAATATGTGGCCGGATACGCGACATTAAACTGTTCTGCTGCTTGGTCCGATGCAACGCTGGAATTCGCGAACCTGAAGGTCTCTCCTTGAGCGCTCAGTCGTGGTTGTGCGTACCACGGTTGAGCCACAACTGCGACGTAGTAGATCCCTGGCCGTTGATGGCCCAAGCGGTACACGCCACGATCGTCGGTCTGGCCTCGGTCCGCGACGCGGGTGGCAGTGGTCCCTTCCTGCACGCCCGCTCGAAATAAAATAACCTGGGCATTGCGCACAGGCTCATTCTGTTCATCTATCACACTGCCGGTGATGGTTGCGTCAGGACGCAAGCGAAATACGAGGTCCTCAGATTGCACATTCGGACCAACCGCAATGGCGGTTGAATAGTTTTCATGTTCGTCGAATCTCTGTGGCGGAAATCCCTTGCCTTGCGCGGCCAGCCAGTATTTGCCTTGAGCAAGGTTTTCAAAATGGAAGCGGCCATCCTCGGCCGTGATCATGGTTTGCACCGAATCCGAGCCCTCGTTTTTCCCAATTGCGACTTCTACTTCGGACACAGCTTCTCCTGAAATCGCATTTACCACTGTTCCGCTGATGCGGAAGTGCGGCTTCAACGCCGTTGCAGGCCGGGGATTTTCCTGCGCCGAGGCCGCTAGCGTTAGCAGCACGACCAAAATTGGCAAAGCACGCATCGCACTCACTCGTTAACGCTTGTTAATTGAACATCCACTTGCTGCTCTTGGTTCGGCTGAAGGACGACGTGCGCAGCTTTCGACATGTATGGCGAAAGCACCTCAGGATTCGTATATTCCAAACCATCTGCATGATCGAAAGCCAGTACGCTATAGCTGCCGGGCGTCAAGTTGCGCAGCCCAATAGTCCCGTTACTGAAAACAGTTTGGGCATGGACCGAAGAGCCGTTGTCGGGAACTAACAGGATCAGCATTCGCTCCTGGGATGGCCCGTTGCTGATTCGCACCTCGAGGCTCGCGCCGTCATCTCGAAGAACAATTTCAACCGGGGGGCTTTGGACTCCGGCTGTGATGGTGAGCTCGTCGCGCAACAGATCGGTAGTGCCGCACTGCGCAGATTGCACGTACCACGGCCCATTGACGCTCAGTTCGACGTGATACTTCCCTGGCGACAAGTTCTGTAGCGACAGTGACGGATTACGCGGATCACCCTGGACTACGAGAGAATACATTCGCGCGCCGAGACGGCTGGTGTCGATGAGATGAACTGAGGGGACTGCCGGGCCTCCTACCAAGAGACTTTGTGTTGCCTCTGTCCTGACATGCACTGGAATTGAAGACTCGGGCGAGAGGGCCAGCCGTATTCCAGATTGATCGGAAGCTACGTTCAGCGGTATCTCTGCCGTCGAAGGCGCGCCCGCCTGGTAGGCTGTGGCGATTAATGTGTATCTTCCGGTCGGCGCCATGGCGTCGAACTGGCCGCTCGCCGGGTCAAAGTGGTGCATCACAGGAAGATTGTTGCCCACATGATCGACGATCTGCAGGTTTATACCGTCGCCGCCCCCGATAACCGATCCGGAAATCTTGAAGAATTGAGCGGATGGCAGTTCAAGGTCTGCATTTACCTGCTGGCCAGGCGCGATTTCAATTGGAGAAGCGGAGGTGAGGTCAGGACTGCCCGGATAAAACGATGCGGAATTTCCGTGGGAGGCTCGCTTCGATGGGTCGAGTTCAGACGACTGCCAACTGGGACCGGCTTCGAGGTAATAGACTCCCGGCAACAATCCGGCGATTCGGAACTCGCCGATATCGTTGGTGCTTGCGCCTCCAGTTTGTTCCAGGCGCCTTCGACCATCGACCACGCGCGTACTGAACAGATTTACACGCAAGTTCTCGATAGGTTTGCGATTCGCGCCTTGCACCCGCCCATAAATCACGCCTTCGGGAAGCAATTTGAGAAGCAGGGGCCGCGTATCCGGGCCAATGTTTGCCATCTCCGGCACGCGCGAAAGTGATGGGACTTGGCTCTCGTCGAAAAAGCCGGGTTTGCGCACGTTAATCGACGTCTGGCCGGGAGGTAAATCGTGGAACTCAAACTGGCCGCTGCCATCGGTAAGCGCAGTGCGACCCGTTCCGATATAGGTTTGCACCAGTGCGCGCCGGATCGGCTCGCCTGTGACAGCATTAACTACCGTGCCGCTGATTGAATACTTCGCGCCGGTACTGCTCGTCGGCGACCCTGAGAACTCCTGGATCTGTGCTGAGAGGCCAACCGAAAGTACAGAAATAGCGACAATAGTCCAGCAGCAGAAGCGGCCTGCAAGAGATCGCAGCATGAAAACTCACCAGGCAAATTGGCAGGAACTCACTTCGGATTAGACTCCGCGCATGCCCAATTTGTTGCCCGTCAACCACGGCAGCTCTCCCGATAACCTGCTCGTACATGTCCAACCGAAACCTATGGTCCGGACTTTCGTGCGTCTAGACTGACCTCACCCTCAGAACCAGTCAATTTTCAGCAGTTAGCCCTTCCAGCGATAGGCGTCAGGTTGCGGCAGTCCGATGTGAGCGAGCACGCGGCACGCGAACTCGTGCGCCATCTGGCCGAGTGAGGCGGGAAGAAAGTAGTAGGCGGGAATGAGCGGAAAGATGGTCGCGCCGGCGTCGGCGGCCCGATACAGGTTGCGAATGTGAATCTTGTTGAGCGGGGTTTCGCGAACACACAGCACCAGCGGACGTTTTTCCTTGAGGCAAACGTCGGCGGCGCGCTCAAGCAGATGTGAAGCGATACCGTTAGCAATGCGGGCCAGCGTGCCCATGCTGCATGGGAGCACGATCATGGCGTCGGCTGGATAAGAGCCGCTGGCAACGTTGGCGCCGATGTCCGCGTTGGCCTGCTGCTGGATTTTTTTAGAGTCGCTGCCGAGCAGTTGCCGAACGACATTGTTGCGGCCGCGCAGTTCGAGTTCTTCGGCCATCACGCGCAGCGCGCTGTCGGAAGCGATGAAGTTGACGGTTTGGATGCGGTCGTCGCGTTCCGCGGCAAGCAGCAGGTGGCGCAGAAAAATCGCTCCACTCGCGCCAGTGGTGGCGATGGTGACGTTTTGCGGGGGATGAGTCACAAAGCTCCGGAATTTCTGAGCATAGGGAGCCAGGAGATACGAGTCAAGTTGGGATGAAGAGCACAACCAATGTCGAGTCGCGGCTGGCGGCGGCGCAGATGCATGCCTTGGCTGCCGTGCGACGCGAAATCCGCTCGCGAGACTCGGCCAGCCGACGCAAGTATCTCCGAGAGTTTGCGCAGTCTTTCCGCAATTACGACCGTGTGCTGAGCACTGAGGAATTCGATAGGTGCATTGGAAGCGCAAGCATTATTTTGATCGGCGACTATCACTCGCTGGCCGCGGCGCAACAATTCGCCGCCAACTTGCTCGAGCAGGCCGCACCACATGCTCCAATTGTGCTCGGTGTGGAAGCCGTGCTGTCGCGCGATCAACACATTTTGGACTTCTGGTGGCGACGAGAGATCGACGAATCAGAGCTTCGACAGCGCCTCCGGTTTGATCGCGAATGGGGATATGACTGGCAGTCGTTTTACGAATTGCTGATCGCGGCACGCGAGCACGGAGAAGCAGTTTACGGCCTCGACTGCATGCCTCGAGATGATCTGCGCAGCATTCGTTCGCGCGACCGCCATGCTGCAGCAAAAATTGGTGAGATGCGGCAGCGCCATCCGCACGCGAAGGTCGTGGTTCTCTTCGGCGAATCGCACATGGCGCCGCAACACCTGCCAGCGTTGCTGCACGAATCCCTTCAAGGTGAACGCATCCTGACCGTACTGCAGAATCTGGACTCAATATATTGGCGTGCTGTTAGCGACGAAGCCGCGGCCGTCAGCATCGCCGACGACACCATTTGCGTATTCAATTCCAGCCCGCTGGAGAAATACGAGAGTTACAGGCTTTGTCTCGAGAAATGGAATGCAGCCGCTGATGACCCGCCGGACTTCGCGCCCGCAGTTTATAACCTGATCCGCTCGCTGGCTCGTACGCTCGGGTTTCGCCTCGACTCTCCGCATAACGGCACTCAGCTCAAATTTCTGGCCGATTCGCTTCCGGAGGTGATCAGCATCGAGCAGGATGCGGAAGAACTATTTGCTGCCACAACACTCGCGACTGAGTTCGCCGGGCTGGGGCCGATGCGCCGCCGTTTAGAGCAGGTTCGTTCTGAACTGGTAAGTCGGCTAGAGGAACAAGGCTGCGTTTACGTTCCGGCAGCAAACCGCTTTTTGATTCGTGAGTTTCACGTAAACCATGTCGCAGCTGAGGCGGCGCGCTTTTTGCGCCGCGCGTGTGTCGGCGACGCTGGCCCGGAGTCTCGCGATGAAAAAACGACGGCTGATGCTCTCGCCTATTTCGGATCGCGATTGCTATGCCCCAGCGCGAACGACAATGCGCTGCATCCGGTCGGCGAGTCTTTATACCAGGGCTACATAGAGGGCCGACTAACAAACGCCGCAGTCAGAAGAATTTTCCTGGCGAAGGGTGAGCGAACCGAAGCCTGCGGCTCACTGTGACTATCCGGTCTCTGCGGGCGCGAAGACCACCAGCAGCACCAACTCCTGCTCGATGTCGAAGAAGCGGTGCTCGACGCCGGGTTCAACGAAAATCAAGCTTCCTTTTTGCACTGAGCGCTCCTCCCCGCCGAGGCGCATCTTCGCTTTACCCCGAAACACGTAGTAGATTTCGTCTTCTCGATGCGGCTGCTGTTTATCCGCAGCTCCGGCGGGTAGAACGTAAAGGCCTGCGCTCATCGCCGGGATGCGAAGGAATTCGCGATACGGCCGCTCGCGGCTGACTTGACCACACAGACTTTCAACTTCAAAAACCTGGCTCATCCCAGCGCACCCTGGAAAAAAATCTCCGTGTACTGTTGCACCAGATTTTCTTCCTGCAGCCTGCCTTCGGGACGATACCACTGATAGATCCAGTTGATCATCCCCAGCAGCGCGAATGCGGCGGCGCGTGGAGTGACCGTCCCCTTCGAACCGCGAGCACGCTGCACTTCGGCAATCAGATTCTCAAGAAAGTGAATGTAGTCTTTCTTGCGCACATTAATGCCTTTGCGCAGCGCCGGCGATAGCGGATGGTTCTCGTGCAGCATCACCGTAATTTCGCGGTCGCGCTCGCTCAGCACCACCGCGATGTGGCGGCGAATCAGCGCGCGCAGACGCTCCTCAGGGTCGGCAATGGCCCGCACCGGATTCAGCACGCGCTCCTCGGTGATGTCCATGGCATGGCTCATCAGGTCGAAGAGGATTTCGTCTTTGCTCTGGAAATGGTGGTATAGCCCGCCCTTGCTAAGTTTCAGCGCGGCCGCTACATCGTTCATGGACGTGCCGTCATATCCTTGCTGCTGGAAGAGGCGCGCGGCGGTGCGAAGAATTTCCTGACGGGGATCAGTTGTGGCTTCACGAGGCACGGCGATCAATATACACGGGAGCGGCTGTCGGCTTCTAGCCGCTTCCGTCGCACGGATATTGGTGGGGTGAGCGTGCGGTGCTGCCGAGCAGATTCGAACTCGGCTGGGGCAAAGTCGATTGCGCAAAATTGATGGACGTCTTCCGCGGTCACGGCATGACGCCGGCCGCGCCACCCTCCTGTTTAACGTTTGCCCCCGCAGGACGAGGGCGGGAACGGAATCACGTAGATCTCGCTTAGGCCGGACTCGTCCGACGTGGCGCAAGTGCAACGACGCGGAGAGTCCGGGTCTCTTCAAGCAGTTGCCTAGCATCTCATCTCAAGCGCGATTTGCGTTCAATCCTTTTGAATATACGCAACTCGACGCCATGCCGGTGGTAAACTGAACC
>Ga0209580_10001124_pt1 | contig 12694 bp, 7 predicted proteins | sample Coa_R1_5_FD_187153 | JGI IMG/M metagenome (GOLD analysis project Ga0209580, IMG submission 187153) | Surface soil microbial communities from Centralia Pennsylvania, which are recovering from an underground coalmine fire - Coalmine... | ecosystem: Environmental > Terrestrial > Soil > Unclassified...
TTTTCGGCTCCTGACCGGTCCGCTTCAAAGCACTCCCGTACCTGCCCGAGGGCAGCGTGCGCTTCGGCACTGCTGTCGTCTAATTCCACGGCCTTCAATGCGGCGGCCTTTGCCTTCGGTGCCGCCTCCGCCATCGCCAGACCTGCAGCCCTGCCGCACCCGGTACTGTTGTATGCTTCTGCCAGGCCAGCGTAAGCAGCCGCGTAACCGGGATCCAATCGGATTGCGTCATTGAAGTATTCGATGCTCTTGTTGATGGCCTCTTTGTTCCGCTTGTTCCAGAAAAAGCGACCCTTGAGGTAGGCTTCGTAGGCATCTGGGTTGACGGGACGTGAAGGTTCCAGCCGCGCCTGCTCCTTCGGTGTCAACTGGATCTGGACTTCCGAAGCGATGGTACGGGCCAGTTCACTCTGAAGGGCCAGTACATCCTGAATGTCCCGCTCGTAGCTCCTCGCCCACAGGTGGCGATCTGTAGGTGCCTGGATCAGTTGGGCATCAATCCGAACCCGATTCCCGGAGCGCGAAACCGAACCTTCCACAACCGCATCTACTCCCAATTCTCTTGCGATCTCAGGGAGTGTTTTCCCCGAATCTCGGTAGTGCATTGTCGAGGTGCGCGAGATTACGCGCAGGGATCCAATTTGCGCCAAGTTGGTGATCAAAGCATCGGTCATGCCGTCGCTGAAATATTGCTGCCCCGGATCTCCGGTAAGATTCTCAAGCGGCAACACCGCAATCGATCGAATCGGCGCGGAAGGTGCTCTACCAAAATGCCGCCGGTTCCACTCTGCGGCGGCAAGGGCTAAGAACAGCAATAGTGCCATCGCCAAAAGTCCGCCAAGCCAGAGCTTCTTGTGGCGCGTCGCCACGTCTGGAACAGAGCGAACATCCAACCTTGCCTGCACAGCGCTGGAAACGGCGGTTGGCCCTTTTTCCTTCTGCTCCTTCAGTCGCTTCAGGTCGGAGCGAATATCAGTGGCATTCTGGTAGCGTCGCTCTCGATCCTTCTCCATTGCCATTGCAATGATTGTGTTCAATCTGGAGGGTAAGTAGGGATTCACCTCGCCGGGAGCAGAAGGCTTCTCGTTCAGGATGGCGTTCATCAGCACTACGCGATTCTTGCCAACGAAAGGCCGGTTGCCGGTCGCCATTTCGTAGAGCACCACACCCAGAGAAAACAGGTCGCTGCGCGCGTCAATCTCCTCTCCTCGGACCTGCTCCGGAGACATGTAGGCTGTTGTGCCTGGAATAACGCCTTCCAGCGTGAGCGATTCCTCTTCGGATTGTTCTTCCACAACAGAAGGAGGGCGCACCTTGGCCAATCCGAAATCCAAAATCTTCACGCGCCCGCCGACGACGACGAAAATGTTTCCGGGCTTCATATCCCGGTGGATGATCCCCTTCGCATGGGCGGCTTCCAGGGCATCAGATGTCTGAATCCCAAAATCCAGAAGCTCGTCGGTTGAGATTGGCCCTTCGCGGATTCGGTCCTTCAGGCTCTTGCCCTCAAGCAACTCCATGACGATCACCTGCTGGTGATCATGTTCTTCCACTTCATAGATCGTGCAGATGTTCGGGTGGTTCAAGGATGAGGCGGCGCGGGCCTCGCGTTCAAACCGTTGGAGAGCTATCTGGTCACGTGTCAAGTTCTCCGGCAGGAGTTTCAACGCAACGCGGCGGCCCAAGCGGACGTCTTCTGCCTCGTACACCACTCCCATGCCGCCGCTGCCCAGCTTTGACAGGATCCGGTAGTGGGAGATCTCCTTACCAATCAAGTTCTCCCGGGCAGCGGCTTGCGGCGGAGCGGCAACTTCGATTGCCGCAGATGGGGGGTCTTCTAGAACGGTCGCTATGAACCGATACCCTCGCCCCGTAACGGTTTGCAAGAAACGTGGCTGCTCGGGATCGTCTTTGAGAACAAGGCGTATCTTGCGGATCGCCGAATTAATGCTGCTGTCCGCGTCCAGAAAAACATCTTTTCCCCAGATTCTTTCGATAATGTGCTCGCGGGTCACGAGTTGCCCGCGCTGCTCGACTAATAGGAGCAGCAACTCCATGGGGATGCGCTCCAGCTTTAGAGGACGACCCGCGCGACGTAGCTCGTAGGCGCCCGGGTCCAGTTCGAGATCATCTCCGAACTTGACAAGATTCGCCAATGGGACCCGCTCTGGTGCCATTCCTTGCTCACCCCAAGGTGTGGGTGTCATTCTACAGGTACTCCCGCAAGCGGCAACAAGTCCCAGGATTTCCAGGGGGTTACAGCGTCACAGAAAAATCACACAGTCTCCAGACGTCCGCCATTGTCAAGAAATCGCAGGTGGGGCAGTATCGGGGAATGTTGAGGCTCTCGAAATTGGTTGGACTTCCAAGGAGAGTGACTACATGAGGTTTGCCAAACACTTGATGTTCGTAGGTCTCCGGTTCGCCATCTTGTGTTCTCTCCTGGACTTGTTTGGTGGAGTCTCGACAGCGCAAACGACCAAAGATGTGACCGTCGCGAACACCACGAAGCCTTTGTCGGATGAGATCGGAGCGCGACGCGGCAATTCGGAGGCCCAGAACTCGTCACCGCTCTCTAACAAGCGCACCGTCCACGTCCTATTCGGCCTGGACACTCCGGAGAGCGGGGTCTTCCCAACCGACATATTCACCGTAGCCGATGACGCGCAGAAGACCGGACTACGCATCAAGCTTCCGCTGCCTGATTGCGGCGTGCATGTGTCAGACTGCCTGGACCTCGCGCTCATCAATGTGCTTGATGGTTTCAATCTGCAGCCACGCGTGACCATCCCGTTCGATGGCGATATCGATCCGACCAGCGTAAACAGCAGGAGTGCGTTCTTCGTCGAGCTCGGGGACGCGGACGTGGACGCGACAGCGACCCAAAGGGAAACCCGCAATCCGCGCGTGATAGGCGTTAACCAGTTGATCTGGGACCCGGCAACGCGGGTTCTTGCGGCTGAGTCCGACGAGCAACTCAGGCAGCACACTCGTTATGCTTTCGTCACAACGACTGCCATACGCGACAGCTCGGGAGTTCCGGTCAGACTTGCGGAGGAGATGCCGCGATTCCGCCACGATCTGAGCTTGCGTCAGACAAACAACCCGGTTTTCAAGAAGTATCGGGAAAAGCTGCTCGATGCGCTCGCCGCTCTTCGCAAGCTGGGGCTTGCCGAGGAGCAGGTCGCGGGCCTGAGCGTGTTCACAACGCAGAGTGCGACGGCGGTGCTGGAGCACATTCGGGATAGGATCAAAATGGCGACTCCCGAACCGGCAACTTTCCGGCTCGGCCCTGCCGGCAGTCGTACGGTTTTTTCGCTCGGCAGCATCCAAGCGATCGAATGGCAGCAGCAGATCAAGGTGAACCCTCCAGCATTTCAGACTTTCAAGCCACAGTTTCCAGGTGCGACGAATCTCCTACTGCTACCCGATCAGTACAAACCCGGCGCAGTGGGGCGTATCGCGTACGGCAGCTTTCAATCGCCTCGATACATTACCGACGACCCAGTCATGCCGCCCGTAGGCACCCGCGCAGGGGTTCCGCCAGTTCAACAAGTCGAGACCCTCTACGTGAATGTGTTCTTGCCCGGCGGCACTCCGCCGCCGAAGGGGTGGCCGGTTGTTATCTTTGGATTGGGTGGCCGGGACTACAAAGACGAGATGCCCTGGCTGTATGCCCCGGCGTTCGCGAGCCACGGGATTGCCACGGCCTGCATCAACGTTGCCGGGGAAGCATACGGCCCCCTCAGCTTTATCGCGGTCAGATTGAAAGATGGTTCGTTGGTGCAGTTCCCGGCGGGAGGTCGAGGAAAAGACCTCAACGGAGACGGCGCCATCGATGACAACGAAGGCATAGCCACGCTTAGCGCTGTGTATAGAACGCTTGGCCCCCGAGACACAATTCGACAGCATATTGTCGAATTGATGCAGCTCGTCCGCGTGATTGAGGTGGGTGTGGACGTGGATGGCGACGGAGTCATGGATCTCGATCCATCACAGATCCTCTACTTTGGCCTCTCCTTCGGTGGCGGCGCACTCGGTCAGCTATTCATGGCGGTCGAGCCGGACGTGAAAGTCGGCGTGTTGGCCTCGCCGGCCGGCATGAACTCCCGATTTGATCTTATAAGGATGCGACCGGCGGGTCGTCCCCAGGCGGGTGAAGCCCTTGCCGCACGCGTTCCACCTCTCCTGAACTCTCCCGGCCTCACCAGTTGGGGCGGGGTTCCGGTGGCGGGTCCTTTCTTCAATGAGAACATTCCGCTCCGCAACCTACCCATCGTGATCAACCAAGTGGCCGGCGCAATGGACATCCAAAAATACTTCGACGAGATCGCGTGGATCGCGGCCTCGGGAGACGGTGTCTCCTATGCGCCGCACATCCGCAAAGAACCGCTTACCGGGATGTCCCCCAAGTCGATCCTCATCAACTTTGGGAAAGGGGACGAGTCGGCCCCGAATCCCAGGACCACACAGTTGCTTCGCGCCGGGGGCTATGCCGACGTGGCGAGCTTCTATCGCAACGACCTAGCATACGCGGAAGACAACGCGGTCTACAAAAACCCGCACACCTACGTACAGAAGTGGATGCTGCCGGGTCTCTCCGGACCCATTGGACGCGGGGGAATGGAGCAGTTCGCCATCTTCCTTGCCTCGCACGGCAAGACCATCGTGCATCCGGAGCCTGTCAGATTTTTCGAGGTGCCGATTTCACCACCGCTGCCCGAGGACTATTCGTACCTCCCGTAGTCGTGTGGAAAAAGTATTCATGCGGAGGAGTGCAGTGATACTGCGAGCAATGCAACATACTTTCTCGTTTCTGGTTTTGGTCTTGGCCTCTAGCGCAATCGTGCCCGCAGCCGACGGCGGCGCACGGGATACGTCTCGGGACACGGGAGCCGGAGCCAACCTCATTCGCGGCGAAGATCACTATGTGATGAGAGATGGCCTTCGAATTTACCTGTGGGAGAAACACAAAGCTGGCCTGGAAGGCACCTTCGCGAACAACGGCAAGGTCGCACTCCTCGTCCATGGAGGCACGTGGTCGGGTCGCCCACTTTTTGATCTCCAGATTCGCGACTATTCGCTGATGGATTTTCTTGCCGAGAATGGCTATGACGTCTGGGCCATCGACCTCCATGGCTACGGGCGTTCCGACAAGACTGACAAAGATTGGACGGATTCGCATTCCGCAGCGGCCGATATCGCGGCAGCGGTGGGTTATATAGCTCGGTTAAGAGGTGTGTCCAAGGTCAACCTGCTCGGCTGCTCCGCGGGTACTCAGAGAGCTGGCGTGTTCGCAATGGAGAACCCAGACAAAGTTGCGAAGTTGATCCTCTATGCGCCCTGGTGGAAGGGAAACGCGGAGTTAAATGAGTTCCGAAGAAAGAGAATGGAAAACGGCGGAAAGCCTCTTCCGCAGTATCGCGACGTAACGGAGGAATCCATTCGCATCGACTTTGTAAGAGGAGACTTGGCGCAACATCCTCAGGTTGAAGCGGACGTTGTCGATGAACTCGTAAAAGAGGTCTTAAAGGCCGACCCGCAAGCTCCGAATACGTTCGTCGAGAATGCGCATCTTCCAATCCTGGATCCGGCCCGGATCACCGTACCCACAATGATCATTCATGGTGAGCGAGACTATGCGGCGAAAGAGGAAGACCTGCTGCCCTTTTACTCGCAACTTAAGACGCACGACAAGGCATACGTCTTGCTTCCGGATGGTGGGCACGCTCTGATGCTTGAAAGAGATCATCGGCGATTTCAGCACGAGGTGTTGAGCTTCTTTGATCGGCCTTAAGTCTGAACCTCCGGGTCCGTAAACACGATTTTGGGATGCCAAAGACGAGTTTTCTGGCGGTTTGTCGCCAACTCTTCCATAACCGGGATTGGGGAAGAGTTGCCCGTCATCCGTCCAGCAAACCGATCGGAGCTGCGTTTTCATCTAATGATTGCGGATCCCGCGGCGGTTTCGCGGTTTGCACTAAGGTGATGCACGGCGCCGAGGATAGGGCGGGCAGACGTTACTTCTTTAGCGCTTCGGTCCAATTCATGACGACGGTGATTTGTGGTACCGTATCGCTGCTTTCGGTGAGAACCAGGAAGCGCTGGCCATCTGCGCTGGGCCAGTAGCCGCGTCTTGCCATGCTCCCTAGCGTACCGACGTGAAACAACGGCTTTGGCACACCCGCATTGAACGTTCCAGTCGTAGTCACGGGAACGGCCATCAAGTCGCCTGCGACGGATACGAAATACAGCTCGCGCCCATCGCGGCGCCAGCGCACATCGCAGCCGCCGGAGGTGGAGATGCGCGACTTCTGCCCCGGGACGGGAAAGGACTGGACGTAGACCTCCATCGCCCCCGATTCGTCGGAGCAGTACGCCGTCCAGCGCCCGTCGGGAGAGAAGCGCGCGCCTGATTCGACGTATTTCGTCTCGATGTAAGGCGCAGGTTTCGCGCCTGCACTCAGCGGTAATTCCCAAATATCATTACGAGTGCTCGGAGCCAACACTTCGTAGAGAAGATATTTGCCGTCGGCAGAGACATCGAGCGGCGCCAATCGCTGGGAATGACCAAGAACTAAGTGCTCCGAACCAGAAGCGATGTCGTGCTCGTAAATATCCGAGATGCCACTCCGTGTGGAACTAAAGATGACCTTCGTGCCGTCGGGCGAAAAGATCGGTGCCCAGCCCCATGCGGCATCATCGGTCGTGAGGCGACTACTGACCTGCCGGCCGACGTCGAGCAACCACAGTTCGCCGTTGCCATTTTGAGGATTGGTCCGCTCAATCACCGCCAATTTACCGTCCGGTGAAACGTCAACGGAGGAGATAGCGCCTTCGGCTCCAAGCTGCCCCAGTTGACCGCCACTGCGCCCGACGAAATGCAGAACTTCCCGTTGCACGGGAAAATGGGCGAGCACCTTCGGGGACACGCTGAATTCGCCATGAGCGAAAATCCCGTGGAAGGCGATGTTTGGCTCCAGCAGCATCGGTTCTCCGCCGAATTTTGCCGATTCAGGGTCAAACGGTTGTGCCACGAGAGTCCCGTCGCGGACGTATAGCAGGTATCCGTTCGCATACTCCGCGTTCGAGTTGCGCCCTAATAACTGCCGCCGGGAGCCGGAAAGGTCGCCGATGTCAATTTCCCGATTGTTTCCCCGGAGACCAAAGTCGGCGATCATGCTGGCAAAAGTGAAATGATGGCCGTCCGGCAGGAACGCCGGCCAGGCTTGGCCGAACTCTTTCCGCTGCCCGTCGAGCTGTAGCACTGGCGCTGGCTCGCCGCCGCTGGCTGGGACACGCATGATTGGCCCGCCATAGGTGCCGAACAGGATGACATTGTCTGGATTCCAACTTCCGCCCGCCGGTTGGTTGGGCCCGATTTCGCATATGTCCTGGATAGAGACATCAGAGACGGAAACGCGCTTCAGTTTCAAACCGGTGAAGAAAGCCAGCGAATGCCCGTCGGGCGACCAGAATGGATACCGCGCGCCCAAGGTGTCAGGCAACTTTCGTGGCGGGTCGGAATTGAGGGCGCGGACCCAAAGCATGCCGCCGCTGGTGAATGCGATTTGGCGTCCATCCTGAGACACAGCGATGTCGCTGACTGGCGCGTAGTTTGGAGTAGTGAACGAAAACCGGCCCAGCTGAGGGGGAGACGTTTCACGCTGCCGCGTCAAAAAACCGACCCACAACAAGGCCGCAGCCAATACTGCGCACGCGGCGGTGAGCACATACAGCAATACCTTCGTCTTGGCAGTGGTGAGCGGCTGTGCCGACATCGTCGATCGAGCCAGGTGCAGGTTGCGCACGACATCGGCGGCGCTCTGCCAGCGTTCGTCCGGGTTCTTCGCCAGACACGTCCGTACGGTGAAGTCGAATGCAAGCGGCGCGAGTGGCTGCGAAGCGGTGATGGGCGGAGGATCGCTTTCAAGGATGGCAGTAAGCACGCTGAGCTGTGACTTACCCGTGAACGCCGGTCGGCCGGTGGTCATCTCGTAAAGCACGCAACCGTAACTGAAAATGTCGCTTCGCGTGTCGGCCTCAGTGCCCTGCAGCACTTCGAGAGCCATGTACTGAAACGTGCCCAACACGGTACCTTTGCGCGTCAGTGATTCTGGAGCACTCGCCACAAGCGCAGACACCGTCATCGTGGGATTCGAAGGACTGAGCGGTGTCGGGGGTTTACCGGCGATGGCTGGGGACGTTTTTGCCAAGCCAAAGTCCAAAAGCTTGGCGCCGTTCTTCGTGAGCATGATGTTGCCGGGCTTCAGATCGCGGTGAATGAAACCACTACGATGCGCCTTGTCAAGAGCCTCGCCTATCTCAGTTCCGAGTTTCAGGACCTGATCGAGCGGCAGCGCACCGCGCTGCAGCCGCGCGGCGAGTGTTTCCCCTTCGACGTATTCCATGACGAGATAGTCAATCCCGTCCTGCGAGCCAACATCGTAGAGATGGCAAATGTTGGGATGGTTCAGGCTGGAAATGGCCCGCGCCTCGCGTTCGAAACGCTGCTTCAAATCTGGGCTTGACGCGAGATGATCGGCTAAGACCTTGATCGCGACCGTGCGGTCCAGACGGATATCGCGCGCGCGATAAACTTCGCCCATACCACCCGCGCCAGCGGGGGCAACGATTTCGTAGGGGCCGAACTTTGTGCCGGAGGTGAGAGCCATCAGTGCGCAGCATTATAGCCCGCTTGACGGCGGAGGGGCGGATCCTGGATGGTCGGCAATTGAGAAGTTGACTTCTGGTTTGCCCGTTACACGGACAAGTGAAAAAACCGGACGAGTGAGCAGGCTACAAGCCCGCCTCTTTTCAGGCTTTCGAGCCGGCGTCGGTGTTACTTTGCCCCGCCATGGCGGCAACGGGCCGGCGATCGGGGCAGTAATCGGGCACTACCGCATCCAGCAGAAGCTCGACTGCCAGGGCACGTTTAGTTGCCGATGTTGTCATGGGCGATCGAAGGAAGCGCCATCGATCGCAGGCGTTCTGCGAACCGCGGGTCACCGCGCATGCTGTCCCACTCCGGTGCGACCGCCAGGTGCACGAGTTCTGGATCGCGGAGCGCGATGGCCTGATCAAAGCAGTCGAACGCTTCATCGAGCCGGCCTGCTGCCCCATACACTTTGGCGCGGAAGAATGCCATCTTCAGCAACACGTCGAAGTCCAGCTGCGGGTTCGTGATTTGATCCACCCAGAATTGATTCACTCCGGAGAGGCCGGCCGTCGCGTACACCTGCTGCGCGTCCGCGGTGACCTGCTTCAACACCGCCACCCTCTCTTCGGGTAAGCCGAACTGGATGGCCACGCTGACGGTCCAGGCCGCGAATCTATCGATGTCCCCGATCTTCAAATAGACGTAGTTAATGAATTGGCACGCCTGTACATGCTTTGGGTTGACCTCCAGCGCCCGCTGGGCCCAGACAAGCGCGTCGTCGTACTTCCGTTGATGCCAATACGAGACGGCGATCTGCACCAGAACGCCGGGCGATCGCGGATCGCGCGCGAGCGCCTGTTGCTTGCAACGCAGCCCATCGTCGAGCCGCCCAAGCGCTTCCTGGAGCGACCCATACTGCAGGAGGGCCTCGGTGTGGTCTGGGTTGATTTCGAGTGCACGTTGCAGGCTGCGCTCCGCCGCGGTCCAGTCCCACTCGCTGAGAAAAAGGACCGTGCCAAGGGCAACCTGCGCGTCCGCCGAGGCGCTGTCCATCGCCAGCGCGCGTAAGGCAGAGGCCTTCGCCTCCGCAAACGCTTCCTGGTGCGGCACCGCCCGAAACACTGCTTGCACGCACCGTGCACGCGCCAGGCCGGCCTGCGCCGGTGCATAGGTCGGATCGATCTCGATCGCGGAACGAAAGGCGTCCACGGCGGCAGGCAGTTCGAAGTACGAGCCTGACAACAGGTGAGACCGGCCGCGGCCGACTAGCTCGTAGAGCTCGACGGGTCGCGGCGTGGCGCTCGGTGTTAATGGCTTCTCGTGGGCTAGATCGCAGGTGACTGCAGCGATGAAGCGGTACCCTGACCGCGCCACCGTTTCGACATAGATCGGCCGGTGGGCGTCCTCGCCAAGGGCCTTGCGCAGCGCCGACATGTGAACCGTGAGACTGCCCTCCTCGACGAATGACTCGGGCCAGATGCGCCTCAGCAATTCGTCCTTCGTGACCATGCGGCCCCGCTGCCGCACCAACGCAACCAGCACATCGTCGGCCTTCGGTGATAAGTGGACGGGTTCCGCGCCGCGCAGGAGACGCCGCTCTTGCACGTCGAGCGTGAACTCGTCGAAATGAAATACCTCACGGCTGGCCATCAGATTTAGGCGAATCTTAGCAAATCCTTAAGGACACGTCACGGACGGAGTCGTAGCGTTCATTGACAAAAGGGAGCGCTTCGAGAAACCTGATCGCGCTTTCGAAGGAGAAGAAAATGAGCATACGATCGTCGGTCGCCGTCATTCTGATCTGCGGATTCACAGCGCTCTCACTCGCACAAGCTCCACCAGAGGGCCCGAAGCCAGGCCCCGAGCACAAGAAGTTGGAGTACTTCCTTGGCACATGGAAAGTGGAAACCGAGATTAAAGCCAACGAGTATGTGCCGGCCGGTAAGGGTGTCACCACCGCGACAGTTACATTGGGTCCGGGGGGATTCTGTGTCGAGAGCCGCGCTGAAGGGCAAATACCGAGGACCGACGCCATCATCGCCTACGACAGCGATGCGAAGGTCTATACAGAATTCTACGCGAGCAGTGCCGGACTCGTGGGTAGCGGCACAGGAACGGTTAACGGAAATACTTGGACGTGGATGCTTGAAGACAAGGTGTTTGGCAAAGCCGCTAAAGGAAGAACTACAATCACGATCTTATCAGCCTCTCAGTATACGTCGAAGTATGAAATGCTCGACGCGAACGGCCGTTATGTAACCCTCACAGAAGGAACTGCCACCAAAGTCGCGCCTTAGAGACGAAATCGTAGGAGGCTGCTATGGCAATCACTCGCCGAGGGGTACTCGTTTCGGGGAGGGCAATCGCGGCTCTCTCCACGCTTTCCGTTCCGGCGGGACCCCAAACAGCAAGTCCAGCCGCCGACGTAGCCAAGAGTGACGGTAGTGCTGAGCCGGTTTGTCTAACTGATTTCGAGCCGCTGGCGAAGAATGAAGATGGCACCGATGGGGTGGGAGTACATGAGTGCAGGTGCCGCGGATGAAATCAGCCTAAGGTGGAATACGGAAGCGTACCAGCGCATTCGCATAAAGCCGCGGGTTCTAGTCGATGTGTCTCGTCTGGACACACGCATCACTCTATTTGGGCAGGAGCATGCGTTCCCTATTTTGTTGGCACCTGTGGCGGGCCAGAAGCTCGCTCACCCTGATGGCGAACTGGCCACGGCTCGTGGAGCCGCTGCGGCCGACACCACCATGGTGCTTAGCTCATTTTCGAATACCAGTTTGGAGGATGTATTTGCGGCGGCAAAGAATCCGCCATGGTTCCAGCTGTATACGCAAAAAGATCGCGGTTTCACCCGCGAACTTGTGCAGCGGGCTGAAAGTACCGGATATCGGGCGCTCTGCCTGACAGTGGACTTTCCGCTCTCGGGTGTGCGCAACCGCGAGGCACGTGCAAATGTGAAATTACCGCCGCTGCCAGATTTGCAGGGGATGAAAGAAAGCAAGGGCGCCAGTTTGCTGCCCAGTGGACTCGATATCTACACTCCGATCTTAGATCCAACGCTGACATGGAAAACAATCGAGTGGATGCGTTCATTCACCCAGCTCCCAATTCTCGCCAAAGGGATTCTTAACCCGGATGACGCAGAGCTTGCAATCAAGGCAGGAATATCAGGAATTATGGTTTCGAACCATGGTGCCCGCAACCTAGACACTATACCGGCGACTATCGACCCTTGCCATTGGTTACGGAGAAAGTTGCCGGTCGGGTGCCTATTCTTGTGGACGGAGGAATCCGCAGAGGCACGGATGTGCTTAAGGCCCTGGCGTTGGGTGCAAACGCAGTGCTTATCGGCAGACCTTATGTGTGGGGACTGGGTGGAGAAGGGGAAACTGGCGTAACAAAAATCGTAAACATTTTGCGTAAAGAATTCTCTATGGCGATGGCGCTCACGGGAAGGACGACGATCGCCAGCATTGATCGCACTGTGATCTGGTCGTAGTCGGTTCGTGGTTGGTCGGCAATTGAGAAGCTGACTTCTGGTTTGCCCGTCAATCGACAAGAATGTTGCCCGGACTGTGCTTGTGAGCGCTATCGCGACCTTAGTCACCACGAAACCACTGTCGGCATCGCTTCAGAAGGTCATGGCGGGCATGAAGTACCAGATTTGCCGGCCCAGAGGTAAGATTATGAGCGCTGTCTCCCGGCCTCATGCGGAGGATGGAAATTGTGAAATGGATCATTCCATTCGTCCTCGTTCCCGTACTCGGTCAAATATGTTTGGCCGCCGAGAAGGACGAGAAGCCAGCCCGATCCATTGACGAGTTGCGTCAGCAACTCGAGAAGGTTCTTGCGGAGACACATACGCCGGGCGTTTCGGTTGCCATCGTGCATCGGGACGGACCAGAGTGGGTTGCGGGGCTGGGCAAAGCCGACGTGGCCAGTGGTCGCGCCACAACGGCAGAAACACTATTCCGCATTGGATCCACGTCGAAGGGGTTTGCGTCGCTATCGATCCTGATGCTGGCCGAT
>Ga0209580_10001126_pt1 | contig 12677 bp, 10 predicted proteins | sample Coa_R1_5_FD_187153 | JGI IMG/M metagenome (GOLD analysis project Ga0209580, IMG submission 187153) | Surface soil microbial communities from Centralia Pennsylvania, which are recovering from an underground coalmine fire - Coalmine... | ecosystem: Environmental > Terrestrial > Soil >...
GGTAGATGTGTGCGCATTGGCCCTCCCCTTCCTGCCTGAAATATGGCGGCTGGGAAGGGCTTTTCCGAGAGCCTGGATTTCGCCCAGCTCGTCATTGCTGCGGCTTCCGAGCTTTGCGGGTTTGAGCCATGCTGCCCCGCCGGTCAGAATCTAACCACCGGTTGGAACAGTAAAGCGCATCAAAGAGTCCAATAGAGTAGGAAGTTTTCCGAGGAGGGAAAAGCAACTCATGCTAGCAACTCACGTAGCAACCATGCTTCATCACGTTCCTGCCGCTGCCGCCTGGATCGTCCAGGAAGGCGGTGGCGCAATGGCGACCGATCCCCTTGGCCTGTGGAAGGCAATGGGCTGGGTTGCTCGAACCGTGGTTATCATCCTCTTCATCATGTCCGGCTGGTCTATCGGCGTGATGATCGATCGCTGGATGGCCTATAGCGCTGCCCGCAAGCAGTCACGTGCATTTGCCCCTGCCGTGGCAGGAGCACTGCGCGATGGGCGCATCGACGAAGCCATCAAGGTTGCCGAGCGCAACAAGAAGAGCCACCTGGCCAAGGTTGTTACCGCTGGCCTGATGGAATTCAAGGCTCACCAGGACAGCCCGGGCGCTATCCCTGGCGAAACCATTGAAGCCTCGAAGCGCGCTCTAGAGCGCACCGAAGCCATTGTTCACGCTGAATTGAAGCGCGGATTGGGCGGGCTCGCCACCATCGGTTCGACCGCCCCCTTCGTCGGACTGTTCGGAACGGTGATGGGCATTCTGAACGCCTTCATCGGTATCAACAACTCGAAGGCTACCGGTCTGGCAGCAGTCGCCGGCGGTATCGCCGAAGCACTGGTCACGACGGCGATCGGGCTGCTCGTCGCCATTCCGGCCGTCATGATGTTCAACTATCTGACTGGCCGCGTCGAAGCCTTCGACGTCGAGATGGATAACTCGTCGAGCGAACTGATCGACTACTTCCTGAAGAAGCGCGGCGACGTTCGCCGATAGGGAACTCGATCCGCTTTCCGCGTGAAGTTGCTTGTCCGGCGCTGGAGCGATCTGGCGCCGGGCGTTCCCAACTTAGGCCCGCTTGGTTTAAGGTCCGCCGCGGAAGCACGGGAGAATTCAAGTATGGCGTTAGCAAAAAGAGACGAAGGATCGAAGGTCAGTTCAGAGATCAACGTCACGCCCATGGTGGACGTGATGCTGGTTCTGCTGATCATCTTCATGGTGGTCACGCCTATGTTGCAAAAAGGCATCAGCGTGGACATGGCCAAAGTCAACAACCCGGCACCGATGCAGGACGCGGATCGGGAGGACGCATTGCTGGTCTCGATCACGCGCGACGGCAAGGTCTATTTCGGCAGCGAGCAGATTTCGGTGGATGGCCTGACCACCAAGGTTAAGGACCGCCTCGCCTCCAACTCCCAAAATAAGCAAGTGTACGTCAAGGCCGACATGCGGGCGCGGTTTGGTTCCGTCGTGCAGGTGGTTGACGCTGTCCGGGCCGCTGGTGTGGACGACCTCGGCTTGCTTACGGATCAGAGGAAGACAACCCCAAGCGCCCCGCCAGCCCCGGCTGCGCAAGGGCAATAGAGGAGAACGACCATGGGAATGAGTCTTGGTTCGAAAGGTGGGCAGAGCGCGAACATCAACGTCACGCCTCTCATCGACGTGCTTCTGGTGTTGCTCATCATCTTCATGGTGATCTCGCCGGTGACACCGAAAGGGCTGGATGCGCTGGTTCCGCAGCCCCCGCCACCGAATGCGCCGAAGAACAATACGCCTGATCGCACCATCGTTGTGCAGTTGATCGATCGCGGCGCGGGGCAGGATCCCGGGGTCAAGATCAACAACGAAGATGCGACCTGGGACAATCTGCAAGGGCGGCTCACCGATATTTACAAAGCCCGCGCGGAAAAGGTCATGTTCGTGAAGGGGGACGATGCTATTCCCTTTGCCAACGTGGCCAATGTGATTGACATTGCTCACGCGTCCGGTGTGGACAAGGTTGGCCTGATTACCGCGAAGATTGAAGCAGGCGGCTAGACTAGCCGCTGGGTACGGCCCGGAGTTGCACGATTCTTACTCGGCCCACGGCACGGAAGCTCTGCGCTTCCGTGCTGAGCAGAGGCCGCTTGTCAAACCGATGTCTCTGGGCCTAGGATGCTGTGGCGAGGGAGACTTATACCGCAATGAATAAATATCTCAAAGTGCTGACGCTGGCGGCAGTGGCGCTGGCGCTTTTCTCTTCTGCGGGTTGCGACAAGCTGAAAGCTCGCGACCAACTCAACAAAGGCGTGAAGGCTTACAAAGACAATCACTACGAGCAAGCCATCACTCACTTCCAGAATGCCGTTAATTTGGATCCTGCTCTCATCAATGCGCGGATGTACCTGGCCACCGCGTATGTGTCGCAGTTTATTCCGGGAATCGATTCACCGGAGAATTTGCGAACGGCACAGCAGGCAATCGACGAGTACCAGAAAGTGATCGACGCGAATCCTTCACGTGATCAGAAAGTGAATAGCGCCAAGGGCATCGCGTACTTGTACCTGAACGAGAAGAAGTGGGACGACGCCAAGAAATATTACCGGATGGCTTCGGACCTCGACCCGAATGACGCCGAGCCGTATTACTCTGTGGGCGTGATTGACTGGTCTGCATGCTATCAGCCTCGCATGGAAGAGCGCGCAAAACTGGGAATGAAGCCCGACGAGCACCTCAGTTCGAAGAACAAAGACCAGAAGAAACTCTGCGAAGAGCTGAAAACAAAAAACGGTCCTGCGATTCAGGAAGGTATCGACAGCCTGGATAAGGCGATCAAGCTTCGTGACGACTACGACGACGCCATGGCGTACATGAACCTGATGTACCGCGAGCGCGCCGACGTGGAATGCGACGACGAGGCTGCCCGCGCGGCAGATCTTAAGGTCGCTGACGGCTGGGTGGATAAAGCGATGCAGGCCAAGCAGGCCCGAGCCGCGAAAGCCGCTGCAGCCCAGGGTGGTCAGGTCACGATGGATCAGCCGAAATAACGTGGATCGAGCCTAAGTTCAAGCCTTCCGCTCTCGCGCGGGAGGCTTTTCTGTTTCTGCCATTCTCATCGCCTGCTGTATAGGCGAATTTCGACCTTAGGAAATTGCCAGCGCTCCACTTTGGGGAAAGATTCCGGCAGGACCTGCGTGAGCATGACGGTTGTCGGATCAGGCTTTTCTGGGGGGCCGTTGTTCATCAGCATGAGCCAGACCCTGGAATGATCTTGCACTGCGGTGCGGACGAACTCCGGAGTGGGCTTGCCTGTGAAATCCCGGTAGTCAAGCCCTGCCTCGTGGTGAGGAAATAGAATCTCGGGGCCGAGTGGGTCCCTGAACTCTGGGCTGGCGGTATTTGTCCGGGCGCGCAGAGTGCGAAAGAATTCATAGGGCACGCGGGTCTCGGCGATATGGAAGATGATGGCATCGCCGGGTTGCATGTGATCCAGAATGAAGTTCGCCGCCGCTCCTGACGCATCGCGCTCGTTGTCGAAATCGTGGTCGTAAATGAAAGCGGTCCCTTGCAGGCCAAGCACCAGGACTATCACGACTACCGGCGGGAGTAACCAGCGATTGAGCCGGGCCAAGCCGGCCGCTACAAGAATCAGCAGAGCGGGAAGGCAGAAGATCATGTACCGCGCCAGAAAGACGGGGCGCGCGAATGACAAGAGAACCGTCAACACGACCGGAAATAGCAGCCATATGAGAAGGAACTGGCATCGCCATACTTGCCAGGATGGGTTTCTCTTCCAGAGATGTTTTCCTGCCGGAATAACGGCTGCCACAAGTGCCACGGCGTAAATCAGAGCAAGCGGCCAAGTGCCGCCCGCCAAGTGCTCGAAAAATTCCAGGAGGTCGTGGACTCCGGGGCGCTGTATCCAACGGATGGGTCCGGCCCCGGTCTTGGCGACAAAGATCAACAACGGTAAGACGGCGAGACCGATTATCTTCCAGGCTCGCCTTATATTCGCCAAGCGCCCCTGGTCGCCTTCAGGCCGAGGGATACGGGATACGGCGATCCAGTGACCGACAACGAGCAGAACCGCGTAAAGATGGGCATAGACCGCCAGCACACTGGTGAGAATGTACCCACGCAATAGCCGGGTCTGAGAACTTGAGGTCGCAGATTGCGACCTCAAGTCGGGCGACACCTCCCGAAGCGAGGCAATCAGAATTCCTGAAGACAGCGTTGCCAACAGCATGAAAAGCGCATAGCTGCGGGCCTCTTGGGCGAAGCGAACACTGTAAGCATTGACGGCCAACAGTGCCGTCGCGATGAGGGCGACCCGGCGGTCAAAGAGCTGTTTGGCGACCCAGTAAATGATCGGAAGCGCGGCCGCCGAAATGACTGCCGAAAGACTGCGGATAAAGAATGGGCTCCGCCCGAAATGCAGCCAGGCTCTCAAAGAGAGGTAGTACAGCGACATGTTGGCTTCGCGCCACCACAACAAGCGCAGGAAGTTTCGCCAGCCGATCCGGGCGACCTCCACGCTGAAGCTCTCATCGAACCAGAAGGGTTTGCAGGTGAGGCATCGGAAGCGCAGGAGCATGGCCGTCCCGAGCACGACCAATAGGGTCAACCAGTGCGGCCAGCCCGCCGCGCGGGACCGCGATTGAGAGGTGGCTGTGCTTTCGTTCAAAGCAGTGGGCTGCATGCCGGCGGGTATTCGCCGTCGATGATACTACGCGGAAAGCGCTGCCAACCTGCGGCAAAAAATCCTTAACCACGAAGGACACGAAGCTATACGAAGGTGAAACCCGGAATTTCCTTCGTGCTCCTTCGTGTCCGTTGTGGTGAATGCCTTTCCCGCCTGGGCACAGCGCTGGGTATGATCGTCCAGTACAATGTTCGGTTTGACTGTGGCAGGTGCGGCTTTCGACCTAAAGGGGTTTGATGTTCAAGAAGATTCTCATCGCGAATCGGGGTGAGATCGCGGTACGCGTGATTCGCGCCTGCCACGAGATGGGGATCGCCGCCGTGGCCGTTTACTCAGACGTTGACCGCGCCTCGCTCCATGTCCGCAAAGCCGATGAGGCTTACCCGATCGGTCCGGCCGCCGCCAGGGAATCGTACCTCAACATTCAGAAGATTCTCGATGTTGCTGAGCGATCGGGTGCCGATGCCATCCATCCGGGCTACGGATTCCTCTCCGAAAATGCAAACTTCGCGCGAGCTTGCGCGGACGCGGGAGTGAAGTTCATCGGGCCGACGGCGCCCGCGATGGACGCGATGGGGTCGAAAACGCGAGCGCGGCAGGCGATGGAGCGTGCCCGAGTTCCCTTCGTACCCGGCACCTCGCGCGGACTGGAGTCTTACGAGCAGGCCGAAGAGGTAGGGGCACGAATCGGGTATCCGATCATGCTAAAAGCCGCGGCTGGCGGAGGCGGCAAGGGCATGCGGCTGGTACAAGCGCCCGCGGAACTCAGGTCTGCGCTGGAAGCCGCGCGCAGCGAGGCGGAACGCTCTTTCGGTGACAGCGAGGTCTATATCGAGAAGGCGATCGTCAACCCTCGCCACATCGAAATGCAGATCCTGGCCGATGAGCATGGCAATACCGTCTACCTTGGCGAGCGGGAGTGCTCTCTGCAGCGCCGTCATCAGAAGGTAGTGGAGGAGGCCCCGTCTCCGATTGTCGATCCCGACATGCGCTGCCAGATGGGCGAGGTCGCGGTGCGCGTGGCCCACGCAGCCGGATACACCAATGCGGGAACGGTAGAATTTCTTGTGGATCAGCAAAAGAACTTTTACTTCCTGGAGATGAACACTCGACTGCAGGTAGAACATCCAGTGACAGAGTTGATCACAGGGCTCGACCTGGTGCATCTGCAGATTCGCATTGCTAGTGGTGAGCGGCTGCCGTTTTCGCAGGAAGAGGTGATCCTTCGGGGCCATGCGATCGAGTGCCGCATTTACGCGGAGGATCCCGACAATAACTACTTCCCGAGTCCCGGCAAGATCACGCTCCTGTTGCTGCCTTCGGGGCCGGGCATCCGCCGCGACAGTGGGATGTACGAAGGCTGGACAGTGCCGATGGATTACGACCCGCTGCTCGCCAAGCTCATCGGCTATGGTACCGACCGCGATCAGGCGATTGGCCGGTTGACCCGAGCTCTGAATGAGTACTTCGTCGGCGGGATCAAAACGAACATTTCCTTGTTCCGACGAATTCTGAGCAATTCTGACTTTCGCGCGGCAAAGATCGACACGGGCTTTCTGGACCGTCTCCTGAAGGAAAGGGATCAGTCAGCGGATATCCAGGCGGATGCGCAAACAACGGAAGTGGCAGTCATCGCGGCTGGCATATTTGCAGCTCTGGGGCCGAGTGCTGCCGGCGCCGGAGAACGCGTCTCCAACGAATCAGTCGATAAGCCGACCTTAGTTTCCAAGTGGAAGGCGGCAGCGCAACGGGAGGCGTTGCGCTAGGCCAGGCGCGACTTGCAGTGTCAAATGTGGCGAAATTTAGAAAGCGAAGAGGAAGAGAAGAAGTGAAGGTTGGACCCTCAGGGGCTAAAGCCCCGGCCATAATGAGGCCTGTGCGGCGCGGCTGAAGCCGCGCCCTTTCAAAACGCCCTCTATCAAGACGCGTTCATGACTTACGAAATCGCCATTGACGGCAAGACCTATTGGCTGGATCTCAGCCAGGCCGAGGGCCGCTGGTTTTGTCGCGTGGATGGGCGCGAAGTTGAGGTGGATGCCGTCCTCGCACGTCCCAATGTTCTCTCTCTTCGTATCGGCAACAAGGCGTATGAAGTGAAATGCGAGCGCGTGAGCGGGGAGGTACACATATGGGTGGGCAGCCAGCGTTTTGCTGCTGAGGTACGCGATCCACGATCGCTGCGCAGCCGCGGTCGCGCAGTCGACGATCATGGCCCGAAGAAGCTGACTGCACCCATGCCGGGCAAGGTGGTGCGCATTCTGCAGAGTCAGGGAGCCGAGGTTGAAGCTGGGGCCGGAGTACTGGTTGTGGAAGCGATGAAGATGCAGAACGAAGTGAAGTCACCGAAGAAGGGAACGATTCAGAAGATCATGGTCAGCGAGGGCGCGGCTGTCAACGCCGGAGATGTGCTTGCCATTGTCGAATAGTTCTGCGACTTATTTTTCCATCCCGTTGGTGTCAAGAACCTTCTTGGCGTAGTAGTTTTCCACCTTGGCCGAGTCCCGCAGAACTTCATAGTAGGCGGCTTTGAGCAGTTGCTCGCGGCGATCATGGAGTTGCGAGCGGATCGCCTGCTGCACGCGCGGGTCGGAGAGATCGCGCTGACCGGCTGGCTCCTTGGCTACGAGCTTTACAATGCGAAACCCGACCGCCTGTTTTGTGGCCGGATTCACGACGCTGACGATTGGGCTGTACTGACCAGGCTTGAGTCTCATCACTGTTTCGCGCGTAGCAGGATCGGTCCCTTTCAGACCTGACTCCTGCACCGTGCCGAGATCGCCGCCGTTGCCGGACGTTTCCGGATCTTCGGAGTACTTCATCGCCAGCGTAGCGAAGTCATCGCCGCTGTCCAGCCGATTCGCAATCATCTGGATTTTCTTTCGCGCCTCGGCTTCGTTTTGTGCTTTGTCATTCTGGTTGTGAGCCTGCGGGTTGGGGGCCGGTGTCACCATGATCTGAGCCAGGTGATACTGCGGCTCGATCAAGTTGAATTCCGCTTTGTGCGCGTTGTAGTAGTCGTTGATGTCCTGATCGGTGATGTTGATCTTGGAAGAGACTTCCTTGTTCAGAACCTTCTCGACCGTGATGGACCGGCGGATGTCTCGCTTGAAATCGGCCACGGTGATCTTGCGGTCCTGCATGCGCTTGTCGAATTCTTCCCTGGTGAAGGGCGCCTTGATCTCGTTGAATTTGCTGTCAACCTGGTCATCGGTGGCGAGGAGGCCAAGTTTTTCCGCGCGGCGCATGAGGATCTCGTCGTCGATCATTTGGCGCAAAATGTTCAGGCGCAGGGCCGTTGCCTGTTCTCCGGCGGGAGACTGTTGCGCCGAGGCGACCTGGTTCTCGTAGTACTTATCGACGTCACTGCGGAAGATCTTTCGGCCGTCCACGGTGGCCATGACGTCGCCGCCGACCTTGGAAGTACAAGCAGCCATGAACCCAAGCAGAACGATAACCGCGACCCCAGCCGTGGCGTGGGCAATGAATGAATTCTTTTTCAGCACGATTTCTCCCGTTGCAAACCGCAAGCACACATGAAATCCGGAATCGAGGTCGTCCCCTCTTATGACCGGCTATTTTACTTGGATGCTGGCGCGGGTGCCGACGGGATATGCACGGGCACCGGTTGCCCCGCATCGCGGAGGGCGGTGTCCAGCGCGGCGCGAAGCTCGTTTATAGGGACTACGCCATCAATCTTCTGGCCATTGATGAACAGAGTAGGCGTCGCGTTTACCCCAAGGGAGTCGGCCTCCTTCATGGAGGCCCGAACCTGGTCCTCGTTCTGCGCATTCAGACAGGCCGCCAACTTGGATGAATCCACGTTATGCCGTTGCCCTTGCATGAGGGCCATCTTGTCCACAACATCAAAGCGGGCGTCAGGTGTCCTTCCACTGTCGATTACCTGCTTATTGGCGTGGATGTAGTCGGCGAAATCCCAGAATGCGTCGCCGTTCTGCACCGCCAGGCAACCCGCGTCAACGGCTGCATGGATGGCCCAGGGATGAATCTCCGCGAGAGGGTAATCCTTGTAGATGAACGTGACCCGGTCGCCATATTCCTTAAAAATCTCCGGGAACAGAGTCTCATGCATGCGCGAGCAGAAAGGGCATTCGAAGTCGTCAAAGTTCACCACCACGACCTTGGCGCCTTTTGCCCCGCGCGAAGGACGTCCAGTGACATCGATTTTGCTCATCAAATCGGTGTAGGCATCCTTGCTCAGGTCGAATTTCGTTACGCGAAGCATGGTCGTGCGGTCTTTCGAGAGCAGGAACGTATAGTCCTTCTGCTTGCCACCGTCATCGAGTTTCACGACGACGCTGTCATAGCCCGGCACTTCGCTCGAGGGAGTCACCGCTCCCACCGTCACTTTTACATCTGGTGGAAGGCTATAAAACGTGCGTACCTGGTGCTCGATCTTGCGAACTAAGTCCGGAGGTGCGGACTGCGCAACACAGCCCAGACAAATCACAAGCAGAATGAACAGGGATCGTCGTAAAAGAGTCACCAGGAGCCGCCTCAGGAGCATTCGTTACTATTCGATTATCTCATAGTGGAAATGCGCCATCCGCGGGGTTGGCTGGCCTCCACGGGTATAAACGAGGCGTGCGAAGGGCACCGTGAGGGTCGTCACTGTCCTTTGGGTTTGACGAGATGCTCGGCCGGGAGCAAGGCGTTCATCGACCCGGAGCGGAAGCCTTCCAGGTCCAAGGTGACGAACTTAAACCCAAGCTGCTTGAAGATCGTAGCGAACTGTGCCGCCATGGCGGGATTCAGGGCGCGCTCCAGTTCTTCGCGGGCGATCTCGATGCGTACGATGTCTCCATGATGGCGAACCCGAAATTGACGAAATCCCAGGGCGCGGATGGCGTCTTCGCCGCGCTCCACTACGTCCAGAGCCTCGCGGGTCACCGGACGGCCGTACTCGATACGTGATGACAGGCACGCCGATGCCGGCTTGTCCCAGATGCGGAGCCCGGCCGCGCGCGCCAATTCGCGGATATCTTGCTTTGTCATGGCCGCCTTCAGCAGGGGTGCGGCCACATGATGCATCCTGGCGGCTTGCTGCCCTGGGCGGAAGTCTCCCTGGTCGTCCAGGTTTACGCCATAGGCAATCGTGTCGTAGCCCTGCGCGGCGCGCAGGTTTTCCATGACTGTGAACAGTTCGTCTTTGCACTGAAAGCAACGTTGCCCGTCATTGCGGGCATACTCCGGACGGTCGAGTTCAGAAGTGGAAATAACCTCCAGGGGGATTCCTTGCTCCTCGGCGAAGGCGATGGCATCGGCCAGATGCGTCCGCGCGAGGCTGGCAGAATCAGCGATGACCGCCAGCATGTTCGATCCTAGGACGCGATGCGCAGCCCAGGCGAGGTAGGCGGAATCGACTCCTCCGGAATAGGCGACGAGCACGCGTCCCAATCCGCGTAGATCCGCTTGCAGCTGGGAGGCTTTGGCGGTCGCGCTGTCCGGAGAATTCATACGGCTATGGTACCAGTCCTGGAGGCTGGACGAAATTAGCTGGGGACAGCCGCCTTCGAATGTCCGTCGCCCAAAACGGCGACTGTTGTTTGCGCGCACCGCTACATGAATGCTGTTGTCATCAAGGCTCAATCAGTCATTGCAAGGTTGAACTACCGGTGCAAGGGGAAAACACGGCCGCTCGCGCGGCCGGACAGCCGAGGGCGGCTGTCTCCACAAATCTCTTCGCCCCAGCTGCGGGGATTCGCGCGCTTTCAATGTTATTTACACGCCAGGTGAAAAGTTCTAGTAGAGCCGCTCCTGCCTTCTAAGGTTGCCGAACGAAACGATGTTCGCCAGGCTGAAGGTGAAGCGGTAGAGATTCTCATTGCGCACATTGGCGATTGCGTATCGCCTGTATTCCAGGGTGATGCCGCAGCAGTCCCAATTGTAGGTCGTTTGCCCGGTTGCAAACTGGAGTTGGTGGGTCTCCGCGTCGAAGCCGAAACTGCTCGCGGCGCTGAAGCCGCGACGCGTCAGTCCGCCATAGCCAAGGGCAACACGAAACTGCTGGAACTTGCAAGTGATCTGGGTAGATACGGTCGAAGGGCCGCACTTGCCCTCACTCAATCCTGCGGGGGTGGCATTGGTTTGCGGAATCTGCAGGAACGCATCGCCGCCTCCGACAGTAAATGGCCCGGCGTTGTAGTTCAGCAGCAAGGTGCTCGCATTAATTCGGTTCAGTTGAAAATCGTAATCCATGTCCCATTCGGTGTCGGTGTGGCTGCCGGTTGCGATTCGCAGGCGAGAGACTAGCGGAGACAGATGGCGTGGTTGCGTGAGAAACGCGATGCCGGTCAAGTCCTCGGTCGTGGCTAGAACGTTGCGCTGTCCGGCGACTAAAGCACCGCCGAAAGTGGGATCGAGGAAATACTTCTGTGCGATCTCCCATGTCAGGACCTCCTTCACATTGGGCAGCACGACGCAGGGCTGGCTTTGTAGGGTGCTGGGATGCTCCCATGGTACCGTTTGTTCCGCTCCAGCGGCTCCCACCGCCAGACTCGTCATGGGGGTCTCGCATTCCTGAATGGACGATGGATGCCGCTTGGCGTACAGACGCGTTACGAATCCATATTGGACTTCGTGGGTGTTGCTTAGGATGTCCCGTTCGTCGAAGTGCAGAAAATTTGTAAAGTTATCGATTCCGGTGACGTAGCGGTATTGAATTCGCGGCTCGATCACATGCTTCCATTTTCTGCCCAGGAATTCCTGATCGAAAATCTTTTCGAGCGCGGGCGGACGTATCTCCACGGCGGCCTCTAGCGCCTTGCGATTTGTGCCGTTGTCGTTCACGACTCCATTAACGTAACGCTCGGAGTAGAAGGACTCGTGCAGGGTCAGGGCCGGGCGCAATACCCATCCCTTCCACTGCAGCGGGAGAGAAATCTCAGGATTGAAATCGAACCGTCCCAGCAGATTGCTGGTGCGGAACCCTGGCTCGCTCCGCGAAAGCCCTGCCACGGAGCCGTCCAGTGACCAGAATAAGGGCCAACGCCCGAACGAGCGTTCTACGCTCGACACGTCGACACTAGGAGTATGAAGAATGCGGATCGAGTCAAACGTCGGTGGGTTCGACAAGACTCCGTTCTCGGCAGTCTGAAAGAAATTCTGGTAGCGCTCGACCGCGCCGCCAAAAGAAAATCCCTTGTAGGCTTTCGAGAGAAAAAGCTGCGATTTCACTTCGGAGTTGATGGCCTGCGTGAAACTCTCGTTGAAGGCCAACCGGAAGAGGAAAGAACTCAGGTAATCGACGTTGGAGACTGCGCGGAAGCCATAAAAGTTTCCTTCGGCGGTAAGGCGTGCCTCCTGTCCGCCCTCGCGCAAGAGTTGCGGTCCTGTGCTGGTGCCGGTTTCAAAGCCGCGGTCTATCACGCCGAAGTAATTCAGATCGACAAACGAGGTGTCGCTGGGACGCGCTCGGAACTCTCCCCGCTGCGACGATCCTCGTTTTGAGAAGTATTCCCCTCCGATCGTGGCGTCCAGGCTGCGATTGATTGCCCAATAGAAAGAATCGCCCACGACATTCCCCTTGGCCGAGGAGCGCCCGGCTGTGGGGATAAGAAATCCGGTGTGGCGCGCCTCACGAGCCACGGGATGAGTAGCGTAGGGGAAATAAAAAATGGGAAAACCATGCAGCAGGAAGTCGCTGTGATAGATGCTGGCGTTGCCACCCACGTCGACCACGACTTTGTGGGCCTGGAACCTCCACTTGGGGTGCGGTAATTCACACGTGGTGATGCTGCCGTCGTACACGACGTAATGGTCCGAACTGGTCTTTTCCACGACCTTACCCGTGAATGCGAATGGAGCGGTCGAGGTGAGAATGATGCGGCTGCCTTTGAATTGCAATCCTGTGGTTGCGGTTACGTCGTAGAAGCGGCCGGTCTCGGCCGTCACGTTGTAGGTTCCGTGGCTTGCCTTGATGTGATCATCGTTGGGGCCGCCATCGATCGTAAAGTGTCCTGTGGCTGTGATCTCGTCTGAGTC
>Ga0209580_10001127_pt1 | contig 12675 bp, 7 predicted proteins | sample Coa_R1_5_FD_187153 | JGI IMG/M metagenome (GOLD analysis project Ga0209580, IMG submission 187153) | Surface soil microbial communities from Centralia Pennsylvania, which are recovering from an underground coalmine fire - Coalmine... | ecosystem: Environmental > Terrestrial > Soil > Unclassified...
GCGTCCGTTTGCAGATACACCATTGGGTTATCGGGATCGGGTTGCCGCCAGGCTGAACTGACCACACCCATCGACACGGAATTTTGCAGACCATCCGGGCTGCCGATGGCGAAGACGATCTCTCCCGGTTGAGGAGAACGGTCCAGACGGAGGGGTAACGTCGGCAGATTGTTGGCCTCGATCTTCAGTAACGCCAGATCAGTCTCCCTTTGCAGCCCAATGATTTTTGCGTTGAACGTCTGCACGTTTCCGGAATTGGATACGTCATCCAAAGTGACCGGCGGCACCCAGAGAATGACGCGGATCCGCTGGGCTCCCTCCACAACGTGGGCATTCGTCATGATGTAACCATCCGGCGCCACGATCACCCCGGCCCCGACGGCGTGCTGGCGCACGACAAGCGCCAATTCCTTGCGATCAGCAGAGCTGACTGATCCGAAGCCCGTTACTTCGATCTGGACCACGGCCGGAGAAACCTTGCTAGCCAGTTGTTGCAGCGAATCGTTGAGCTGCGCCAGCATTTCTCCCGGAACACGGGAGACCACCTGGTGAACGCCACGGACGTCCTTCTTTGGCTTAATCGTTGGCTGTTGGCCAAAACCATTCGACAGCAAGGCGACCGCGCAAAATACAGCCCTGAGTTGACACGCTAAATATCGGTTCATGGATGAATTGTCTCCAGTCGCGTCGATATACATTCACGAGATAAATTCGTGACCGTATACAGGCACGGCTCTTTCTTGAAGCCGTTCTTCTGCACGAAATCAATGGCTATTACACTGTGCTTCCCAGAGCCTCCGGGCCGCGCAGTGACTGATTCGCTCACAATTGAAATTGCAGGTCGCGTGCCATTCCGGAATTCACGGAACTATTGCATTTTCATCAGACTCGTTGGCCCTTAGGGGCGATTGCAGTGCCTGATGATGGGCGGTTGCCCCGATGTGGGCAGCGATTCATGTGGTGCAAAGGCGGGAGGCGGCCCAACCGGGCCGCCTCGATAGAGGTTGGCATGAGGTGAGGAGGGGGAAGTTCGCGGGTTAGAGCGGGTTAGAACGCAGGAATAGGGAAAGATCCGTGGAAACAATGCTGTACAAACTTGTCATGGAGAAAATGGTCTCTGCACCTTTGTATCAACTACATTGGGGCGCCTGAAGAACCCGATCAATTCCGTACCATGAGCATTCTGTCTATTGACTACGCTCACCAGTTCCCATGAGGCTTTCCCCAGATCATTGGCCATGCGATTCAATTCTTCCGGGGTCTTGGCGACCACCACTTGATGTTCCAAGGTAATCTGAGGGCCTGCTGCAGCAGCAACCGGCTCTCTAATTGCCGTCTCCGCAGATGGGGGTGACGCAGCGTGCCTGATGTTCAAGACAAAAGTTTGCATCTGTCTCGTAGTGCCCGCCACAACGGTCACCTGAACCGGGAACAATCCTACTTTTGCCTCGGAAGAAGTGTTTATTGAGATTGTATTGTCGCCAATTCGGCCTCCAGCTGTTTGTGCAGACGTGCCGTCAGGAAATTCTGAAATATAGAGATCAAATTTCGGCCGGCCATTACAGTCCTTTACGGCTTCGAAAGAGGAAGTGTTGCATCTGATTGTGACCGTGAGCATTGTCAGTCCGCCCTGTTCAACCGTGACGACTGAAGGGGAAAGGCTAATGAAGAATTCAGGAATTAAGAATTCGGGGTCCGGGTTCGGTCGCTGGGCTGTTACTGGCTTCAAGGCGGCGAGGGAAACGAACAGCAGCACGGCAAGGATGCATTTTATCGATCGTGGCATAAATCCCTCAGACTTAGTGCGATATTCCGCAAAGCTGTCATAACTCCTATCTGGCTTTTCGAGTATGCAAGCTCATAGCCATACCAGGATTGTTGTTAAGTTCTTTCATTCCAAGCCTGCTTTACCGCCAAGTGGCAATCAGAGAGTGTGCACTGCCCAAATACGGGCAGCATAGATACAGTTTTGTGCGCGTGCACAGTCTTACGTCAACAACTTACGGATGCCGCGTTTCGCGCCGCCAACCTGTGCTGGTCGGCCAAAAGCCGAAAGGCGGCAACTCAGGGAAAGCGAAAGGGAGGCCTGCAACCGGAGGATTGCCCGTATTTGGTCAGAGCATCAGTTGCCCGCCAGTGCCCAGCTTCTGGAACCAGAATCCTTTCAACAACTTAAGATTTATGCGGATTTGGCACCCTTATTGCTCAATGAAAAACGGGAAGTGTCAGATGGCAACTATAATAATGAGCGACGCACGAATAGGAACTTGGTCAGGGATAGCTAGTGCAGACGAAATCCGCACGGCATTCACTCAGCACAAGCAAGAACTGACCTGGCTTGCAGAATTTCTAACGGGTGATGAGATTATGGCGTCCGCTTGCGTAGTTGACGCGTGCACCCGGAGTGAGAGCAGAAACGAAATCAGTGAAGAGTGGTTTTGGGTTTGGATGCGGGAAACCACGATCCGCTCTGCCCTGGATCTCCAGCGAGTTCGGATTGACCAGCTTGCTTCCGTATACGAGCGCCGTGATTGCATTCATTGTCAGCATGTATCTCTCTCTCCGGGTACGGATGAGTTGCTGGCGATCGAATTCGATACAGTTCAGCTTCGCGTTGACGTTCTCTGTCGGTTTGTCCTTATATTATGTGGTGTCGAACAACGCTCAATTACCGAAGCCGCCCAATTATTGGGTATCACCAGGTGCGCTGTTGAAAGCGCATACAGCGCCGCGCTTGAATCTCTGGAAGTCATTTACTCCCAGTTCATGCTTGAGTCGTATGGCTTGGCTGGCACGCTGAACTGAGCTGCGCTCTGCAAATTACGGGTGCGCATTAGAATTTTGTGAAGACCGTCACAAGGGGCAAAAGCAGGCTCGAGGAATGAGATTGCCCCATCTGATCGGATACTCTTATCGGCAAGGAGCGCTGCAATACTATCCACCAATGACGAGAAACGACGATAGATATCGTACTTTGCTGGACCTTTCCAGCGCGGTTGCCGGACAGCCTACCGTGAATGCGGTGCTGCACAGCTTGTGCGCGCTTCTCGCGAACATCTCAGCCTTACATGGGGCCGATCTTTTCCTGCTTTCCGATGACGCGAAAACGCTGCAGCTATTCGCATTCGACAGGGCGCCCGATGCGCCTTCGATCCCCGCGGGCACGCAGATAGCATGCGCTGGACCGGCCGCGCAAGTCATCAATGAACAACAGCCACGCTATGTTGCCGACGTAGCTGAGGATCTGACGAGAATCCCCGAGCTCGCTCAATTTGCATCGGCTGTGGGCGCCCGAAGCTCGTATTGGTTTCCCGTTTCGACCTCGCGGAAGAAATACGGCATTCTGGCATTTACTAGAATGCAGACCGGCGAATTCTCTCCTGAAGATCTGGAGCTGATGAACTCGCTGGCTTCACACGTGGCTGTGGCTCTTGAGATTGCGCTTACGCGGGACCGGGCCGAACTTTATCAGGGCGAGTTAGCGAAAGAGCATGACCGGCTCAGAGTCTTGCTTGAAGTGAACAACCATGTGATTACAAAGCTGGATATCATGGAATTGTTCCGGTCGGCATCGGCTTCCCTCCGCAGTTATTTCCGGAATGATTTCACGGGGTTCTGGCTCATCGGCAAAGACTCGAACCAGCTTGAGCTTGCGGTCATGGATTTTCCGGGCAGCAGGGGGTTCCTGAACGATCTCGCGGTGCACAAACTCAACTCTACCGACCAGGAGAAGCTGCGGGCGCAAAAGCCCGAACTCTGGTCTGTGACAGAGATGGAGAAGTTGCCGGATCCCATCGCCCAAAATCTTAAGGCTGAGTCGATTATGGCCATGGCCGTCGCCCCGCTGACAACCGCTAGCGGGCCGTTGGGAGCGATCACAATGGGCAGCCGTCTTTCGGGCAGTTTTGGCGAAAGAGATTTGGATCTGTTGTCCCAGATCAGCACTCAGATTGCGCTCGCGGTGGAGAATGCAGTTGCTTACGGGCGCGTGACGGCGGCGAGGGACCGCCTTGAAGACGAGCGCCTGTACCTTGAATCGGAGATTACTTCGGAACACAACTTCGAAGATATCGTCGGCGCCAGCCCGACCTTGCGGGCCGTACTGGGCCACATCTCCATCGTCGCTCCGACGAGTTCCACCGTCCTATTGCAAGGTGAAACTGGAACTGGAAAGGAACTGATCGCCAGAGCGATCCATAACAACAGTCCACGGCGGCAGCGCACGTTCGTGAAGGTAAACTGCGCTGCTATTCCAGCCGGCCTTCTCGAAAGCGAACTTTTTGGACACGAGAGAGGCGCATTCACCGGGGCGTTGATGCAAAAAAAGGGCCGATTCGAATTGGCCGATCAGGGCACGCTGTTCTTGGATGAGATCGGCGACATCAGCCTCGAGCTACAGCCAAAATTACTTCGCGCTCTTCAGGAACAGGAATTTGAACGGCTCGGCAGCACGAAGACCATTCACGTGGATGTCAGGATTATCGCTGCGACGCATCGCGACATCCCTGCAATGATCAGGAACGGGCAGTTTCGAGAGGATCTGTTCTACCGCCTGAATGTTTTTCCAATCGAGATACCGCCGTTGCGTGAGCGTCCAGGCGATGTCCCGCTTCTGGTCCATTACTTTGTCTCTCGCCTGGCGCGGCGCATGCAAAAGCAGATCAAAACCATCCCCAAGCGCGCCATGGAGGCCCTAACCAGCAATCCCTGGCCCGGCAATATTCGCGAACTGGAGAACTTCATCGAGCGCGCCGTCATCCTGTCCCAGGGAACCGAACTGAATGTCCCATTGGCGGAGCTCAGAAAATCGCCGGGCCGCGCCTCAACTCTGGGGTCGAAATTCCACGACATAGAGCGGAACACGATCATCGAGGCTCTCCGAGCGGCGGCAGGGAAGATTGCCGGGCAGGGAGGCGCGGCACAACGCCTGGGCCTTAAACGCACCACGCTGCAGAACAAGATGCGACGGCTTAATATTGCGAAGCCCGACTACATGCCCGGACTGGATTCTTGAAACGACCCGTGCCTCAGGTCGCTGTATCCTGTAGATATTAAGTCCAGTATGATTGGGCATCTGAACGGGACCAAAGCTGGTTGCGGTGTTTGGTTGCACTATGGGGAAAATGATCTCTCACCGGTCTCTTCTGCTTCGACTGAATCCCCGCCGCAACGCGATTGTTGCCTTATTTGGCCTTTGTCTTAACTGCGTATGGCTGTGGCCAGCTCCGGCCCACGCCCTCGATCCCAACAAACGCATCAGCCAGTACGTCCACACTTCCTGGCGCGTGCGAGATGGTGCCGTGCTCCATGCGGGGTATGCGATCACGCAGACCACAGACGGGCTCCTCTGGTTCATATCCGGCGACATGATGAATTTCGATGGCGTTAACTTCACGTCCTGGGATGGACCTCCGAATGGCGGTTCAATTACCAAAGGCGCTCCGTTCGGTCAGATCGTGAATGCATTTGCCGACCACGAAGGCGGCCTCTGGGTCTTGGGCTTGCATGGAATGGTTCGCCTCAAGGGCCGCGTCGTCACTGCTCAATTCGATTTGGACGGCCTGAGGAACCTTCAGAACGTTAGTGAAGATAACGACGGCTCGATCTGGGTGGTGCGAGGAAACGCCAGCGTCTCGGATTTCCCCCTCTGCCATGTTACCGAGCACGCGGTCAAGTGCTTTGGCAAAACCGATGGCGTCCCAATCTCCCCAATCAGTTCGATTTTGGCTGATGGCCAAGGCGGGTTTTGGCTTGGAGGACAGACGGCCCTTGTCCACTGGCATGACGGTGTGTATGAAACGTATCCAGTGAAAGCGCTCCAGTCCAACGCGGGACAACCTGGCATCGGGACCATTGCGCGTGCTCCCGACGGCGCACTCTGGGTTGGCATCTTAGCTGCAGGTCCGGGGCGAGGGCTTGGACGCATGATCAACGGCGTCTACGAGCCATTTATCACACCCAAGTTCGATGGCAGCAAACTTCGTGTCCACAGCTTGATCTTTGATCGTGACGGGAATCTGTGGGTCGCGACCAAGGGCAACGGAATCTTTCGCATTCGCGGTAACCTGGTCGAGCACTTTGGCCACGCGGAAGGGCTGGCCGGGGACGCGGTCGACGCTGTGTTTGAAGACAAAGAAGGAGTTCTGTGGGTCGCGGCGTCTGGCCTGGGGATAGACAAGTTTCGCGATCCCGCTGTCGCCAGATTTTCGTCTGCCGAAGGGCTGGGGAATGATTCCGCTACCGGAGTTCTTGCCGCGCGAGACGGCACAGTCTGGGTTGCGAATCTGGGATCTCTCGATCACATCGAGAAGAACGGAGCCATCTCCTCCATTCGTGCGAAAGATGGCCTTCCCGGCGATCGAGTCACTTCCATGCTTGAAGACCGCGACGGCAACATGTGGGTCGGCATCGACGATGGCCTCTACCTCTTCCGCAATCGCAAATTCCTGAAGCTTCCCACGCCGGACAATAAGACGCTCGGTCTCGTCGTCGGCTTGGCCGAGGACAAGGACGGAAATATTTGGGCAGAGTGTTTCAGCAATCCGCGAAAGCTTGTGCGTATTCGCGATTTCCATATCGAGGAAAAGTTTTCCGAAACGCAGGCTCCCAGCGGCCGTACTCTCGCGTCCGATCCACAGGGTGGAATCTGGATCGGAACTCTGAAGGGTGACCTGGTCCGATTCCGACATGGCGTTGTGGAAAACTTCCCGCTGAATGCGAAGGGCGATCCGTTCATACACCAGATCATCGCGAATGCGGATGGCTCCGTACTTGCCGGCTCCGCCGATGGCGTGGTCGGCTTGCGCCAGGGAAAAATCCAGCGGCTCACAACGAAGAACGGGTTGCCCTGCAACTTCGTCACCTCCTTTATTCAGGACAAAGAAAAGAATTGGTGGCTCTATACCGATTGCGGAATTGTTGAGCTCCATAACTCCGAGCTCCAACGCTGGTGGACCGATCCCGATGCGCTCCTCCACCTCCTCGTCTACGATGAACTCGACGGAGTCGAAGCAGGACGGCCAAATTTCAACTCCGTGGCCTATACCTCAGATGGGCGCGTTTGGTTTGCCGGAGGAATCTGGATCCAGATGGTGGATCCATCCAGGCTCTCGCAAAAAGCGCTGCCCGCGATGACCTACATTCGTTCTTTGGTAGTCGACCGGAAGCAATTCGCACCCATCGCCGATCTTAAACTCGCGCCGCACCCGCGCGACCTCCAGATTGACTACACTTCACCGGCGCTCGCAATTCCGCAGCGCGTAAAATTCCGCTACCGCCTTAATGGCTACGACCGCGATTGGCACGACGCCGATACACGCCGCCAGGCTTTTTACACTGATTTGCCCCCTGGGAATTATTCTTTTCGCGTAATCGCCGCAAACAGTGATGGCGTCTGGAATGAGAACGGGGCCAAACTGGACTTCTATATAGCCCCGGCGTATTACCAGACGAACTGGTTCCGGGCACTGTGCGTGCTGGCGCTTCTCGCGATGGCTTGGGCTGCACATAAGCTGCGGGTCCGGCAGCTGGCACACCAATTTAACCTCACGCTGGATGCCCGGGTGAATGAGCGTACCCGTATTGCCCGAGAACTTCACGATACCTTGTTGCAGAGCTTCCACGGTTTGCTGATGAGGTTCCAGACTGCTTCACGTTTGCTACCGGCGCGTCCAACAGATGCAAAACAGCAACTGGATAGCGCGATTGAGCAAGCAGAAGAGGCGATTCTGGAAGGCCGGGATGCGGTGCAAGGTTTGCGGGCTTCTGCGCTGGAAAAGAACGATCTTGCAAAGGCCATCAGTACACTGGGAGAAGAGCTCGCAACCGATTCAAACAACCACCTATCGGCAAGATTTCATGTGGCGGTGGAGGGCGTGCCGCGCGAGCTGCATCCAATCCTCCGCGATGAAGTCTACAGGATTGCGGCGGAGGCGCTGCGCAATGCATTTCGCCACGCGCAGGCGCGGCAGATTGAAGTAGAGATCAGCTATGACGATCGTGAGTTTTGGCTGCGCGTGCGAGATGACGGACGAGGTTTCGATCCAGCTAGTTCTGCTAACCAGGGACGAGAGGGGCACTACGGCTTGCCGGGCATGCGCGAGCGCGCCAAAATTGTGGGAGGCAAGCTGGCGGTGTGGAGCGAAGTGGGCGCGGGCACCGAGGTGGATTTGCAGATTCCCGCCGGCACGGCCTATGCAACAGCTCCGAGGGGGTCCTGGCTCTCAGAAAAAGCCCGCCGGGAAGCCGATGAAGCGAAATGAGGCTTGAGAATACGTTGGCAAGGAATCACTGGATCGACGTCAGGGGCACACGAGCGGAAAGCGCGCAGCGTCAAGGGCGGCCCTGGATCGCAGTCGCTCTTGCCGCTTTTCTAGTCGCCAATTTCATAACCGTCCGTCTACAAGCACAACCCCAACCTCCGCAGTACATCAGCACGGTTTGGCGGACGGAGCAAGGTTTGCCGCAGAACTCCGTAAATGCGATGGTGCAGGACCATGAGGGCTATCTCTGGATCGGGACGTTTGGAGGGCTGGCGCGCTTCGATGGCGAGCGCTTCAAAGTTTTCACATCGGCAGATACGCCGGGCTTCGCCAGCGCTCGAATCCGTTCTCTATACGAAAGCCGTTCCGGAGCGTTGTGGGTCGGCACCGTGGATGGAGGCCTCATGCGCCTGCACGATGGCATTGCCACCACCTATACAGAGCATGACGGTTTGCCCGCGGGGATCATCAATTCCCTTCGCGAGGATGGCGCAGGGCAGATGTGGATCAACACTTCGCGAGGCGTGGCGCATTTTGCCGGAACAAAGCTGGAGGCTTACGTCTCTCATCGCGGAAAGCCGGTCAGCGAGTTCTACCTGCAAGAGCAAGATGGAAGCATGTGGTTTCAGTGCGGCACGGAGGTGGTTCGCTTCGGTGCCGATGGCTCAATCACAACCCTTAATGTCGGCAAACCAGGCGGTCTTCTCGCCCGAAAAACTCGCGACGGAAGTGTCTGGATCGGATGGCCGGAACCACAGTATCGCCTGGCGCGCTATCACAACGGTGTGTTCTCTGACGTGCAGCTACCGCAGACAAAGAAAGGTAAGTTCGCACCTGACTCACCTCAACTGCTGATGGCATACGACAGCGATGGGGAACTGCTGCTGCTCACTCCGGCCGGACTCGTCCGGATAGTGGACGGCAAGCTCGGCCGTCCTGAGGCGCTCCCCTGGCCAGCGAGTGACGGAGACTTGCCCAAGGTACGCAGGATTCTGGTAGATCGCGAGGGCAATCGCTGGGTGGGGACAATTGGCTCGGGGCTGCTGCGCTTTCGGCGAACGCCTCTCATAACTTATGGAAGCGAAGAAGGCCTGGCGAATTCAAGTTTCAGTGCACTGTTCCAGGATCGCGAAGGCCGCTTCTGGATGGGTGGCGACTCACTGTACTGGTTCTATGGAAGCCAATTTCATCTTTTTCCAGGCATCAGCAATATCCGTGCGATCAGCCAGACGCGCGACGGCGCCATGTGGTTTGGAGGTTACGGCGGGCTGTACCGTTGGCGTTCCGATACCTTGACCCGCTTCGATGTTGACGCGCCGGCCGTAAGAACCATTCATGAAGACCGGCAAGGCACTCTCTGGATTGGGGCAATCATGGAGGACCGTCCAGGGGGCCTATACCGGCTCCGCGATGGAGGATTGGAGCAGATCCCGGGCATCTCTGACGTGCGAACTATTCAAGACGACCGCGACGGCAGCTTGTGGCTGGGCGGGCTGCAAGGGCTCTCGCACATTACCGCCAGCGGAAATATTGTCCTGTACGACCAGAAGCAGGGACTCTCCAACAATGCCGTGTATGACATCTACCAGGATTCGACCGGAACCCTCTGGCTGGCGACTTATGGCGGAGGATTGAACCGTTTTCGGGACGGCAAGTTTAAGGCGATTACGACCAAGGACGGTCTGTCCAACAACATGCTGCTGGACATCCTGGACGACAGCAACGGCGATCTCTGGGTGAGCTCCAATCAGAATATCTTTCGCTTCGGCCTGAACGAGCTAAACGACTTTCTTGATGGGCGAAGCTCTTCGATTTTGCCCGTCTCCTACGGGATTGCAGAGGGTATGAGGAGCAGCGAGTGCAACGGAGGCAGCCCGGGGAGCTGGAGAACGCCCGACGGCCGCCTATGGTTTCCCACTCTGCGAGGCGTGGTGGCTGTTGATCCCAATGCGGGCAGTCGCCTTCCTCCACCCGTGGTACTGGAGGAGGCATGGGCCAATCAATTGGCGCTGGCACACGACGTCGAAACCTCTATACGCCGCGCTGACAACACGCTTAATTTCCGCTTCACGGCCCTGAGCTTCTCCGCTCCGGAAAAAGCGCGCTTCAAATATCGACTCGAGCCCTTTGATAAGGACTGGGTAGACGCCGGGACTCGACGTGATGCTCACTACACCAATATGCCTCCTGGAAAATATTCTTTCCAAGTGGTTGCAGCAAATAGCTATGGCGTGTTGAGCCAAAACCCGGTTAGATTAAATTTCGTTATCCTGCCTGCCTTCTATGAGACGAACTGGTTCCGGCTGCTATGCGCGGCCATGCTTGTTGGCATGCTGTGGATGCTGTATCAGCTGCGCCTGAGCCACATAGCCCACCAGTTCAATATGACGCTGGAGGCACGCGTGAGCGAGCGTACGCGCATCGCGCGGGAGCTGCACGACACACTGTTGCAGAGCTTCCACGGTTTGCTGATGAGTTTCCAGACTGCTTCGCGGTTGCTGCCGGGACGCCCCACAGAGGCGAAAGAAAGACTGGATCATGCGATCGAGCAAGCTGAAGGGGCAATCATGGAAGGCCGGGATGCAGTGCAGGGCTTGCGCGCTTCTACGCTGGAAAAGAGCGATTTTGCGAAGGCCATCAGCACGCTGGGAAAAGAGCTCGCGACCGATTCAAACAACCACCCATCGGCAAGATTTCATGTGGCGGTGGAGGGCGTGCCGCGCGATCTGCATCCAATCCTCCGCGATGAAGTCTATAGGATCGCAGCGGAGTCACTCCGCAACGCGTTTCGGCACGCGCAGGCGCAGCAGATCGAAGTCGAGATCCGCTATGACGACCATGAGTTCCGACTGCGCGTGCGCGATGACGGACGAGGCTTCGATCCAGTGGTTTCTGCCAGCCAGGGACGGGAGGGGCATTACGGTTTGCCGGGCATGCGGGAGCGCGCCAAAATTGCCGGAGGCAACCTGACGGTCTGGAGCGAAGTGGGCGCGGGTACCGAAGTGGAATTGCAGATTCCTGCCAGCGCGGCCTATGCTAAGGCTCCGAGACGTTCCTGGTTTTCAGAAAAGCTCACCGGCAAGGCCGATGCGCGGAAATAGGTCTGATTCAAGTTGCTCAATGTTGAGAGAGGTTCCTACGCCTCTATTCACGAACGTATGGCATTCGTCAGCGAAAGAGGTGTGGCAACATAGCTATAATGGCGATCTAAGTGTGGCCTTCAGGGCTAGGAGATGAAGTAAGAGATCCGATCATGAACCCCGGCGCCGCTCCAATTCGCATCCTCGCGGTTGATGACCATCCGGTGGTCCGGCAGGGGATCGCCGGCATGTTGGCACTTGAGGCAGATATGAATTTAGTCGGGCAAGCTTCCAACGGTCGTGAGGCGATCCAGCAGTTTCGCGCGAATCGTCCGGACATCACGCTTATGGACTTGCAGATGCCGGAAATGAACGGCCTCGATGCGCTCATTGCCATTCGCAATGAATATCCCGATGCGAAAGTTATCATGTTGACAACGTACACAGGCGACGTGCAGATTCTGCGCGCGCTCAAGGCCGGTGCTTGGGGATACCTGCTGAAAAGTACGCTGCACAGGGATTTGCTACATACGATCCGCAGCGTTTATGAGGGGAAGAAGGCGCTGTCCCCCGAGGTCTCGTACGAAGTCGCGGAACATGGTACCGATGAAGCCTTAACTCCACGAGAAGTCGACGTATTGCGCCTGATAGCCGCGGGGAATAGCAATAAACGGGTCGCGGATAAGCTCTCGATTGGAGAGGCCAGCGTCAAGAGCCACGTAGAAAACATATTGTCCAAGCTCGGGGCCAACGACCGGACGCACGCAGTTACCATTGCTCTAAAACGAGGCATCATCGAATTGTAGGTCGTCTGCTTGAAGCCGCGACTGGCAAGACCCTGATACTGGCAGGGGAGTGGTCATTCATTCAGACTGACCCACTCCGCCAAATGGCGGAGGCCACGACCGAAGTTTGGCGGTTCCGGCCTCTTTGCGCTCCCCTTAAACTGTCTCAAGGGTGTTCTTGCAGCGACTATTCTCTACATTCGCTCGTGGTTGGCCCGGCATAGGACTTCTTCTCCAGAGAGTGACAGCCGCTGCCCTTCTTTTCTACTGTGCAATTGCGCAGATTTCGCCACACACAACTCACGCGCCATCGTCGGTACTGCAAATGACCGCGGCCGCCGCCGGACTCCTTCTGCTGCTCGGCTTGTGGACCCCACTGGCAGGAATCATAGTGGCAATGTCTGAATTGGTTATGGTTATCTCACATCGCGCCGACCCGTGGATTTGCATTGTGCTGGCGGTGCTTGGGACGACTTTGGCCATGATTGGTCCAGGAGCCTGGTCTATTGATGCGCGGCTTTTCGGCAGGAAAGAAGTCCGGATCTGAAA
>Ga0209580_10001128_pt1 | contig 12668 bp, 12 predicted proteins | sample Coa_R1_5_FD_187153 | JGI IMG/M metagenome (GOLD analysis project Ga0209580, IMG submission 187153) | Surface soil microbial communities from Centralia Pennsylvania, which are recovering from an underground coalmine fire - Coalmine... | ecosystem: Environmental > Terrestrial > Soil >...
ACGAACCGGCACGGGAGAGCCGTGAAGGTCACTCCCGAGTGGAGAGTGTATACATTCGGCGCCATCTTGCTGGTGGCGCTGACCTTGTGTTCACGCAGTTTCAGCAGGATGGGCGCTCCGTCTTTCATCATTCCACTGGCCGTCGCTGGGATTGCGTATCTGCTTGCCATCCGTGAGTTCTTCTCTACGCCTGGACTCCCGAGGCGCGTCGTCTTCGTCGGGCTCGTGTTGGCGGCACTGTGGCATCTTCTATTTTTACTAACGCCACCCGGTATAGATGATGACATTCATCGATATGTTTGGGATGGCCGGGTGCAACGGCTCGGTTATAACCCCTATATTGTGGTCCCCAGTGATCCCGCGTTGAGCGGGTTGCACACACCCGAGACCCGCACTCTGAACAACCCGGACGTACCGAGCCCATATCCAGCAGGCGCGCAGCTATTTTTCCGCGCGGTGACCGCGATTCATGAGTCTGTCTTTGCCTTGAAAGCAGCATTTGTAGTTTGTGATTTCGCGATCGTCCTCGTGTTGCTCGATATCTTGCGTCGTAGTCGACAGGAAGCGCATTGGGTTCTGGCGTATGCCTGGCACCCGCTGCTGGCGACGGAAGTCGCGGGCAGCGGTCACATCGATATCGTGGGCGCATTGCTGTTATTGATGTCCTTCGCCGCGCTGTGGCGCCGCTGGCGTACAGTTGCGGCCGTAGCATTTGGTCTGGCCGTTGCGGTGAAATTGCTCCCAATTGTCCTGCTGCCGCTCTACTGGAGGCGTATTCGTATGCGCGATGGCGCGCTGGCGGCGCTCTTGATCGGACTTTTATATGTACCATTTCTCAACCACGGTCGGATTCCGACCGGCTCGCTCGGCACATACGTGCACAGTTTCCGCTTCAATGATCCGGTGTTTGCAACGCTGGAACGAGTGTGGGCTCCGCAGCTTGTCGTTGGCCTGGTAGTGCTCGTCGGCTTTCTTACCGCGATCCGTCTGAGAAACAAGGCGCGGGAGTGTTCTTCGGACGCATTCGCATGGCCCATGGCAGCATCGCTTCTCTGTGCGCCGGTGGTATATCCATGGTACCTTCTGTGGCTGCTGCCGTTTCTGAGGTCGGCCTCGACGCTGCCGATCATCATCTGGACAATTAGTATCATCCCAACCTACTACGTTTGGCATCTGCGGACGCTTGGCCGTCCATGGTTGGTTCCTGGCTGGATGATGGTCCTGGAATATGGATCCGTGGCAACGGCTGCTGCAATTATCGGGTTTCGTCGGTTCAGACGACCGGCGGCGACCAAATTCTCCACGGACTAGTTGCCCGTTGCGTAGGCGGCTGCGGGAAATATGGAATTTGGCCGTATGAGCATGAGAGACACAACCACCAAGGGTGTGCTGTACAATCCGTGGCACAACGAGCAATGGGCGTGAACGGCTGACTTGGCTGAAAGGCGTCCCGACGTAAGACTCCTGTATCCGAAAGCTTTCGTCCGTCATCCAAGACAGCATTCGTTCAATTCACAGAGGAGCGAACTCCATGACAAAGGCGAGCCGCGCAACCATCATCCGTCTTATGGCTTTCGGGGTCCTGGTCCTTGCAGCCACCTCCTGGGCGCAACAGCGCCCTCCAATTCTCGAACAGATGGCAAAAACGTATGGTCTCGATTCGTTCGCACAAATCGAGGCTATCCGCTACACCTGGAATGCACAGTTCCCTGGTGTGAATGTCTCCCGTTCATGGGTTTGGGAGCCCAAGACCAACAAAGTTTCCTACGAGGGGAAGGATAAAGACGGCAAGCCGGTCAAGGTTAGCTACATGCGCTCGGAGCTGAGCAGTCAACCCGACATCGTGAAAAACGAAGTTGATCCGGGTTTCCTCAACGATAACTATTGGCTTCTGTTCCCCTTCCATGCTTACTGGGACACCAGCGCCACCGTAACCGATCAAGGAATGCATAAACTGCCGCAGGGCAACGGGTCGGCCGGGCTGGTGTCGGTGAAGTATCCCTCGGATATCGGTTACACGCCCGGCGACACCTGGGACCTCTACGTCGGCAAAGACAACCGCGTCGAGCAATTTGTCTATCACCGCGGCGGGCCCAAGAAGCCGAGCCTCGTCATCGCAACCTGGGCAGGCTACAAAAAGGCAGGTCCTCTGCTGATCTCAACTGAGCACCGCGGTACTGCCGATGGAAAGCCCTTGCACCTCTTTATTACCGACGTCTCTGTCAAAGTGACGGGATCAGAAAACTGGATAAATGCGAAATAGATATTGGACAGGCTCGTTCGGGCAATTGATTTCTTTCACGAAGCTGCATCCCTGGCGATCACTACGGTAGTGCAGGAGCTGCTTAGCTTGGGCAGGTCGCGGGTGGCGGCCATGCGAATCTGCAGGCTCGGACGCTCCCCGCGAATGATCGGACAATAGTAGTCCGGTGTTAGCAGCGCGCCCTGAAGGCGTCGACGTCCGGCACACCCACCATGGCATGATTCGCGAAACTCGCACGGCTGGCATGCGCCGGGAATCGCGCGGGCCTGGTTGAAGGGCTCGGACTCTAGAATATCGAGACCTGTCGAGATTAAATCAGACAGCGGTTCCCCTGATCCTGGCCAATAGACGCACGGCTGTGTGGTGGCTCGCGGCGTTACCCGCACAGTGCTTACGCCGCATCCTCCGCGGAGCGGCGGGAGGCCGGCCATGGCTCGCACCAGTGGCTCGCCAATGGCAATCACATCGGTCTCCGCAAACAGGTGCCGGAACGCCTCCCAGTACTCTTCGTAAGATAACGCGTAGACGTCGGATCGCACAGCCTGGTACACATTCACTCGCAAAGGAGCGTCAAACCGCTTCGCGACTCGCGCCACTTCGGCCAGACGCAAGTAGTTCGATTTCATCATGACTGCGATGATAGTAATGGGCACTCCGAGCCTTACGCACCGTTCTGCTTGCCGGTGGATCAGCTCCCAATTGCCGCCTCCGCGTTGAGCGTCCTGTTCCGCTTGCGTCGGGTAGTCGAGAGAAAACTCGATATCGTGAAAAGCGCGCACCTCGTCGTCTTCCAAAACAGCAACGCTGTGTCCGTTGGACGTGACGGTGAGCTTAACGGGTTGCGTTCGCAGGAAGGCGAGTATCGCCTTAAAGTCTGGATGCATGCCGTTCTCTCCCGTGCCCAGATTTACCGAGCGGACGGGCAGGCATTCCATGACAGACTTTACTTGCTCCAGAGAGAGGCGATCCGTACGAGTTGGATCACGATAGCAGAATGCACAACTGAGGTTACACTCGTTGGTGAGCCCGAGCCCGAGCGCAATCGCCGCGCCGGGCGCCTGCGAACTGGATACAATCGATGAAGATTCGACTGTGACCTTGTTCACGCAACGTCCTCCGTTAGCGGCTGCGAGCGGCGTGCCAGGCATTGCGTATAGCGGGCGACCGCAGCCAAGTCTGGCTGGCTGCCCAGCCTGCGCTCCAGCCCAAAAATCCGATCGTACTCACCGCTGCGGGAAACCTGTGGCGGCAAATAATCGGCAATGATGCGTACGCCACGCTCCGCAATCATTGTCAGTTTCGCCGCTTTCAGTATGGTTCGCAGGTTATCTGGCCGAAAGAGTCGCACCCTGCCTCCATACAGAGACTCGTGGACCCACTCGGTGTTGAGGCAATCTTGCGCCGCTGCCAGATCGCCTGCCTGAATCGCAGCCTTCAATACTTCACCTGCCTGGTTGCGCACGAGAACAGACAGTATCGCCGATGAATTTCGCAACGCGCGAGCCGCACTGCGCAACACGGAGTCCGGATCGTCGACATATTCCAGGACGTTGTGGCACAGAATTACATCGAACGATCCCGGGCGGAACAAGGCGTCCAGTTGGACCGCGTCGCCATGTTTCAAAGCGACCCGATCAGTAACTCTCGCTTCCCGTGCAGAGCGCTGCGCGATTTCCAGCATCTCCGCAGAGGAATCCAAGAGCGTCACATGAATGCCGAGGCGGGCCAGGCGCACCGCTGCCGCTCCAGTACCGCCGCCTAGATCTAACGCACACACCGAGTCTTGGGCCGGCAGAGGGAGAAAATCCTGAAGGTTGGCAAAAGCCAAATCGGAGCGCAACCGTCCCTCGGGCGTCTGGAGGTAGGCGGCATACTTGTTTGCCCCGCTCTGGAAGCGTTCATTGCCGGCGTTCGCGGTCATGTTCATGCGTCATGCCCGAGGATAGCACCCGGGCCTGAGCACCCGCACCTTTGGTGGATCGGAAACGTGAGACGTACAGTCCGCGCAAATTCACTGAGCCTGCGAGCGCGCGTGTTGCACCATCTCCACCAGGACTTTTCGAGTTTCAGCCGCACTGCGCGCTTCTTGCATGAAGCCGATCCGGGCGCCGCGCATGCCGTCCGGCGTCTTCAGGCGAACCTGAAAACCGAGGCGATCGACGGCTGTCATCGTTGCTTCCGTTGACTCGATGTGAGCAAATTTCCGGGCAAGCAAGACGAGTGCATCCTTATGATCGGTGTTCATGTGTTGAATGATTCCAGCCATTGAGTCGGCAAGAGGATCGGGACGGCTGCGGTCATAATCGGATGCAGATACCCAGCCCATCACCCCGAAACCGCCCACGTAATACACATCAACGACGTCCATGCGGTAAAACGAAAAATCTTCAAAATCTACCCAATACTTGCTGTTGGCGTGACGATCGAGGTACAGCTTGCGCACTTCGGCCAAATCGGTGTTCGATACCAACAGGACATTTCCTACGAGCGTGACCCTCGATGCACCGAGCGGTTCGCCATCGGTCTCCTGTTGAGCAACCAGCAAACTGGCGCGGGAGTCGGCCTGCAAGTTCTGCGTGTGCATGGCCATTGTGCTGATAAGGAAGAGGGGGCGGCCATGATCGTCCAACCCATAAGGCATCACGGAACCGAACGGGAACCCCGGCTGTTTTCGTGACAAGGTTGAGAGGCTACCCATGCGTCCCAGATACATCAGTGTGCGAGCACGCTCGGCGTACGTGGGTTCGGGGACTGGAGGCTGGTCACTCGCTGGGCTGGGTCCAGCATGCTTTCTGGCGGATGAGGTCGTCATTCGTGATGTTCTCCTAGGTTTCTTCGTCGGGGGGACCTGCGGCTCCGGCGAGGTCCTGAGGCCTGATCTTCTCGACATTGAACTTCGCTACCCGCTCGCGCATAGTTTTCAGAACATCTTCGAGAGTTGGAGGTTCGCCTTTGATCCATCGCAACGGGTTGATGCGCGCCACCACAAACGATCGCAAGTATGGACTCACTAATCCGCGTTCCTTCAACTTCTTGACCACCGCCGCAACCTTTTCTTCGAGGTCGAGCACGATAGAGGCCCGCTTCTCGTGGTGCTTAAGGGCAGAGCGCAAGGGTTCGTCGCTAAAGTCCTCAAGGCGGCGAAGGATCGGATGGTAAGCACCGCCACCGAAGCGTGGGGCCCGTTCGTAGCACACGCCCAACGTGACAAGTGCGGCCTGATCGAGATAGAAGGCGAATCCAGATTCGGATCGCGAGCCATCTTCGTCGGCCAAGCCACGATAGATGCGTATGACTTCCAGGGATCGCTCTTTGAGGTTATGTGCTTTCTCGGTGTTCAGAGCCAGGATCTGCCACGCAACTTCACGCTCTGGGATGACCAGGGCTGTAATGGACTTGGCGCCCAGACGGCGCATGGCCTCGAGGCGATGCCGGCCATTCGGAGTCCAGAAGCCACCGTCCGGCGCAACGACTGCAATGAGCGGGTCGAGAAAATATCCTGTCTTACTAATGACGTCGGCTAGACGTTTGTGGTGAGTGTCGGAGAGATCGCGTTGAAACGGTGTCGGCTGGATCTTGTCGATGGGAAGAATGGAAAGCAGCGTGGGATGACCGCCGAGGGGTTCCTTGTACCGGCCTACTACGCAGCCCCCAGCCTTCTCGACTGCTTCGGCGGCTTCCATGGCCGATCCGTCTGAAGTCTCTAACTTGCACTGCGCCGGCTCGAGGCCCTTGGTGCCAGGCTTGGCTTTGCGAGGACGCCGAACAGGTGCGCGCTTTGCCATCTAGAAACTGTACCTCATTCTGCGGCGGCCGGCCGGACGCCAAGGATTGCTTTTGATTTGCGGGGATTGCAACGTTCCGAGATCAGGGCTGAGTCGGTCCCCGCCGAATTGCGGAACTTTATTCTGGATAAGGTCTGGAGTGGTTTTCGCTGTTGCGGTGATCTGTGGACTCAGCTGTGGAGAAATGGGGATAATTTATTCACCTATTCACTAAGACTCAACGATTCAATGGATTGCGTCCGCGATGTGCGGCCTTCCGAAGTTCAGGCTTTGCACCGAAAAGCGGCATTGACAACTCTGGACTAAGTGTTTAGGGTGACACGCGTCGACGGCTGAAAGGGTTGGCTTAATAAAATTCGCCAGTCCGAAGTAGGCTGAGTGATTGGCCCGAAGAGGTGACTCGACGGGCATCCGAACCTGAAAAAACCGACTGCTTCTGCGAGGAGCAGTTGGGGTTTGGAACTGCGAAAGCAGTGATCGCATCGAGGGCTGTGACGGTGCGTGCCTCCACGCTGTTGGCTCCCTCGCAGGAGCTGGCGGCTAGAGCATAACCAATGTCACAGCCTTTACTTTTTTCTGCGGCCTCTCCGTCATTCTCGCGACGAAATCTTCGGGCTCGATACCCAAAACGTTGCCAGTCCCTATTTTTTCGACAACAATTCTGAATCACTCATTGAAATGGGGTTTACTCGCGCTGCTTAAGTGCGCTTGAGTGAGCAACTGGTTGACGTACCGTTGTTAAAGGGCAGAATATCCCTGAGCGACTACCGGCGCAGCCTGGCTGGCGGGCCCGGATTTTCGACTGGAACCTTCGGGAGCGGAAAGTTGAGAGACAACAACGGGGTGAAGGTGGAGCCGCCTGCTTCCTCCAATTTGTTGCGACCACTTCGAGCGCGGGTTTTTCGCAATCTATTGTTCGCGGACGTTATTTCAGACGTCGGCGCTTTCATGCAGAACGTTGGCGCTGCATGGTTGATGGTGTCACTTGGCGCCGGGCCAATCTATGTTGCCCTGACCCAAACTGCCGCTTCATTGCCATACTTTCTGCTGGCCCTTCCCGCGGGCTCCGCTGGCGATATTGTCGACCGCCGCAAGCTGATTCTTTTCACCGAGTCGTGGATGATGGGCGTCGCTTTGATTCTTGCGATCCTGACCATCGCGGGAGTGATGTCGCCTTGGCTACTACTGGTGCTAACGTTTGCTCTCTCGGCCGGAGATGCGTTTGAAACACCGGCCTGGCGCGCAGTACTTCCTGAATTGGTACCCAAAGAAGATCTGGCAGCGGCATCTGCGCTAAACGGGATTGAATTTAACCTCGCCCGAGCGGTTGGTCCGGCTCTCGCAGGCGTAATCATATCCGCAGTCGGTGTCGCCGCCGCATTTGTTACGAATTTTATATCGTTCTTCGGTGTCATTGTGGTGGTTGCCAGGTGGAAAAGGCCGGTTCGCAGGAGGAGCGCTCCGCCGGAATCTCTATCGGGAGCAACCGTGGCGGCCATTCGCTACGTCCGCCACTCACCCGCAATTCTGACGGTCTTGATCCGAACAGGCATAGCGATGTTCTTCTCCAGCGCGCTTTTTGCGTTACTGCCGACCGTTTCTCGAAGCGTGAATAAGAACGCAACCGGCTACGGGCTGTTGCTTGGATGTTTCGGGGCCGGTGCAATCATGGGCGCCTTGGTCATGCAACAGGCCCGAGCCAAATGGTCCACGGATACTGTTGTGTCGACGGGTGTAGTCGCCTTGGGTTTAGTGATTGCGGCGATGGGTGGGTTGCACAACTTGAGCACGCTCGCTGCTGTCATGTTGATCGGCGGTGGGGCATGGGTCATCTTCATCTCTCTTATCAACGCCCTTGTCCAGAACCTCGCGCCGGATTGGGTGAGAGCGCGAGTCCTCGCCATCTTCATCCTGGTTTATCAGGGAAGTTATGCCCTTGGAACCGCGGCTTGGGGCGCTGTCGCCCAACGGTCAGGCGTTCGAACGGCGCTCCTCTATGCCGGAATTGGGACTATCGCCACCGCAGCGTTGGTTCTACTCGCACCACTTCCTGATTCGACCTCGGATCTAAGCCCCTGGAACCATTGGCGCATGCCCGTCGTCATCGAGGATGTCAGGGCTGATGTTGAGCAAGGGCCGGTGCTCGTTACGATCGAATACACCGTCATTCAGCTACGGACAGCCGAATTTCTGGAAGCTATGCATGACTACGGTCGCGTGCGACGTCGTGATGGCGCGTACTGGTGGGGGATCTTCCGTGACACTGAAGTCGCGGATCGCTATCTGGAAACATTCCTGGTGAATTCTTGGGCAGAACATTTGCGTCAGCACGAGCGGCAAACACAGGCCGACCGTGACCTGGAAGGGCGGATATACAGTTATCTTTCCGGCGAGCCGACGGTGCGTCATTTGATCTACACATACCCCACCGAAACATAGGCACTGAATACCTGCGTTCGTTTTACCGCACACGCACGGCAGTGCTAGACTGCGCGAATGGCTACCAGAAAGAAAACCAAGAAGAAGTCGGTCAGATCGAAGAAAAGTGCCGGCAAGAAGTTGCAGGCAAAACAGCCGGCAAAGAAACAGAGAACATCCAAGAAATTGGCGAAGAGGAAAGCCGTTTCTTATAGAGCCGCGGCCAAGAAGCAGGCAAAGACGAAGAAAATTAGCGGGAAGACAAAGAAGGGAATTGGCAAAGGGAGGCGAAGTGAAAGCCAACGCTCCTATCCGGCGGCACTCTCACGAGAGTCCTCGGGACTGCAATCGGGAGACTTGCAGGGTCTCTCCAATGTCGAAAATGTCGATTCTGAAAGTGTTGATGAATTGACGGAGGAAGGCAACGCGTTCGAGGCAGGCATCGTGTCGGGCGTCGAGGATTCCCGAGACCGTGAGGGGAAGGAAGTTCGCACCCGTGAGGTCCCTGAAGACGATGTTCCTGGCGAATATCTGGACGAGGAGTGACCGGAAATCCCCACCGCAACGAGCGGTCAAAACAGCAAGATCTAAAACGGCGCGCCGACGCCGTTGCTCCGATCATTCCTCAAGAACCTCAAGACCCCACCTTACTATTCCGCACGGTTTCCCCTTAATATCGCCGTCTTGCCCACCGCGAATACTTCGAACTCTGGAAAAACGCTGATCGCCAGGCCCCTATCCAGAAGCGACCCAAGGGAGGTTACGCAAAGCTGAGTCCGCTCGATAATTATGCATTCGAGGCGGAATAAAACCTTAGAAAGACCGTTATCCACGTCGAAGCTCATTTGCTTATGGGTGGATTGATGGTTGATCCTTTCGATCTCAAGACAGCGATTTTTGCGAAGCACGCGCAACATGTAGTGCTGATTCACTTTCCGATCGCCCTGTTTATTGGGGCAGTGGGCTTCGACTTGCTGGCGCAGTGGACGAAGCGGCACGGTTTAGCACAGGCGGCCTATTACAACCTACTTGCTGCCGCGATCTCAACCTTTCCGGTTCTCACTACTGGGCTACTCGCGTGGCACTACCAACTCGAGGGGCAGAAACTGAAGGGAATTCTCCTGCTGCACTTAGTGCTGGCTTGCGTTTCCAGTGTGATGATCTGGGCTGTGTGGTGGGTGCACTTCCACGCTCGACGACAGACGGAGCACCTGCCGAATTACCGTCTGGCGGTTGAATTTCTAGGGGTCGGCCTCGTCGCCTTGACTGGGCATTTGGGGGGCTTTCTGAGCGGCGTAAACGGGCCTGGTTAAAGTGCCGCCGTGATAATCGTCTCCCCTCCCCCTGCGTTCGATCGTGGGCGCCGTCGGCTTCGCTCAAAAAACTGCTTATTGTTGTAACAACTGATGCTTCTTCGACATTCCAACGCGATCATCAGTCGTTCTTGGCAACTTTCTCGGGAATAAAAACAGCTTCGGCCAGTTATCAACTCTGAAAGTGGCGGATGACGGAGGAGAAATGCAGAACACGAAACAGGATCTTATTGATCAGAAACTGCAAGACCTCAGCGACGACGGCGTCGATCGTCGCGGGTTCCTGAAGTGTATGGCATGGGCCGGCACCGGTTTGGTCTGGACGATGAGTGGTGGTATTCCGATTTCGCGCGCATTCGCGAAGACTTCGGATCGGAGTGCTGGCAAGGGCGCTGATTTTACCTTTGTCCAGATCAGCGACAGCCACATCGGCTTTAATAAGCCCGCCAATCCGGATGTCACTGCGACTCTGCAGACGGCGATCAACAAGATCAACGCCATGCCGCAGAAACCCGATTTCATCATTCACACCGGTGACCTAAGCCAGCTTTCGAAGCCTAGTGAGTTCGACACGCTGGACCAATTGGTAAAGGGAGCGTCTGCAAAACAGGTTTACTTCGTGCCAGGTGAGCATGACATGCTGACCGATAACGGTGAGCAATATCTCCAGCGCTACGGCAAGGGTACCAAGGGTACGGGGTGGTACAGCTTCGATCACAAGGGTGTGCATTTTGTTGGTCTTGTAAATGTCGCAAATCTGAAAGCTGGAGGCATGGGATCGCTGGGTCACGAACAACTGGAGTGGTTTGAGGACGATCTCAAGGGACGCTCTTCCAGCACTCCAATCGTGCTGTTTGCGCATATTCCACTGTGGACCATCTATCCAGAATGGGGCTGGGGAACCGACGACAGCGAACAAGCCTTGTCTTACGTCAAGCGCTTCGGTTCCGTGACGGTATTGAATGGCCATATTCACCAGATCATGCAGAAGGTGGAAGGTAAGGTCTCTTTTCACACAGCGATGTCGACCGCTTTTCCTCAGCCGGCCCCTGGTTCAGCCCCCTCCGCCGGACCCATGAAGGTGCCAGCCGACCAGTTGCAACGCGTGTTAGGAATCACCGACGTGAACTATCTTGTCAGCGGCCGCAGTCTTGCGGTCGTCGATGCGCCGCTTGGGGAATCAGACCCCACGTCTCCAGGGAGCGGAGGCAGCACTGGCGGCAGATAACTCGGGCCTTGCGTCGATCAAAGACCAAAATCAAACTGCAGAGGAGACAGACCATGCAACGGAAGTTTTGGTTTTCAGATCTCACAACATCGGTAATTGTCGCGATCGTACTGCTGATCGCGGGATCAACGAGCGTCACAGCGAGTGACCAACCTTCCGCGGCAAACGCGGTCGTGAAAATCGATAATTTCGTGTTTGGCCCGCAGACGCTCACAGTACCTGTCGGAACCACAGTTACCTGGACCAACAAGGACGACATTCCCCATACAACGGTAAGCACAGACGGCATCTTCAAGTCCAAGGTGATGGATACGGACGAAGAATTCTCCTACAAGTTCGCCAAGTCAGGAACGTACTCGTACTACTGCTCGGTTCACCCGAAGATGACTGGCAAAATCGTGGTGCAGTGAGCCCAGTCCTGGTAGATGGCGGCCAGGAGAACAATTGTCGGCTCATACCGGTGTGATGTCCTGTCCTGCCCTGCCCAGAGCTGCGCTCGCTGCGCGCAGATAGTGGCGAAAGCGCTTCGGTGGTGGAGGCCGGGTCGAGAAGTTTCGCAGAGACGGCTGGGGTCGGCTGTGGCCGGAAATGCTGTGCTATCAAGGGCAGATGGCTGGAGAACCTGCCTTCCTTAGGATGACGCGCGTCCGAATGAGCGTCGAACCCAACCGCAACCACCTAATCTTTTTCGCCAAGAGTCTGGACGAATGTTTTGCCGTAGGGATAGAACAGTTCCTTGCGGCCTTGCTGCCACGCCGCTCTCATCTCCGGCTTCGTGATGTCCCAATCCGGGCGGCATTTCTTGAGGACGGCGCGCAGGTCTTGCCGGAGATCTTCCACCGTGGGACGGCCGAAAAACCAGTAACCGTTGTAGATCTTGTAAACGACAAGGCCAGGCTCGAGGACAATCACGTGGGGAATCATAGGATTGTGGACGGGATCGGTGTATTCGGCGATATCGAGATCTTTTTGGACGAGGCGGCCCGCGTCGGAGAGGAAAGTCCAGTGAGCGCCGACTCCGGCACGATATTCATTGGTCTCGGTGATATTGTCGGTACTGATCGTGACCATCCGGCAATACGCTACCTCGAGCTCACGATGGAGGTGAACCAGCCCTTCAGCCTGCCGGCGGTCCTTGGGGCAGAAACCCCCGCGGCTTAAGACCAGAACCATGGGATGTGGTCCTTGCAGTTCGGAGAGCTTCCTGCGTTTCGCAGTATGGTCGGAAAGCTCATAGTCGGGGAACACGGCTCCAGCAACGATGTCAGCTCGCATGTGAACTCCTCAGACGTTGGATGCCAGCCACCGCATTACGTCTCAAGAGTTAAGAGGTGGTTCTCATCAGTGCGATAAGAAGTCGCGTATTTCATGCGAGGGCGTGAGGCGGCAATCGAAGGGACGCGGATATTACAGAAATGGACACCACCACGAAGTAGGAAACGCGCAAGCACTGGGTCCAACGGGGCAAAATGAAAACTCGCATGCTTCAGCTCCGTGTCCGAACGCGTTGACCCAATGCTTGCACCATTTCTCATTCTTACTGACTTCACATAGTCAGAACGACGCGGAACTGTGCCTTGCCGCTCAGCATGCGCGCGTAAGCCTCGCCCGCCCTTTCGAGTGGATAGGTTTCAATCATGGGACGCACGCCAGTTAGCTCG
>Ga0209580_10001129_pt1 | contig 12665 bp, 8 predicted proteins | sample Coa_R1_5_FD_187153 | JGI IMG/M metagenome (GOLD analysis project Ga0209580, IMG submission 187153) | Surface soil microbial communities from Centralia Pennsylvania, which are recovering from an underground coalmine fire - Coalmine... | ecosystem: Environmental > Terrestrial > Soil > Unclassified...
CATCGACGAGCTGCTGCCTTGGAAGATTGACCTACAACCGCAAGCAGCAGAACCCGCAGCTTAACCTACCGGCCAAAGCCTACACTCCTCACGCTGTCAATACGTCAATAACCGAGCGCTTACTCTAAGAACACTCCGGACCGAACCTCTGACATGCGATTCAGAGACATTGGCCGGTTAAGAACGGCAAACCTGAAGTTATTCGAAAGCGGACACTGGATTGCACCGGTGGTTTTCAGCCAGCAAGAAGTGACGTTGTCCAGAAGTCGGCTTGAACGAAGCCCGTTTCTGGGGAATGAGATTGGACACTGAAGACCGCTGATCACTTCCGCATTCCCGACCGGCTCTGGGATTGGTCTTTGCGGTCAACATTCCGGGTTACACAGGGCCCATGTCAGCAAACGGGCAAAGCTCCAGGCTCAAGCCCCTTTTCGCTTTTGCTGGGACGCTATTTTTTTAAGCAGGGTGTCCACCTTCGCCTGAATCAACAGGTAGGCTTTGGCTCGAGGATCATCGCGCACTTGGACGGCTTTCTTCTCCGCTTCGGCCAAGCGCCCTGCTCTGAAGTGCGTCTCTGCTTGCGCCAGTGCAGCCTCAAATTCATGGCCGGGCACTTTCTTATCGTTCGCTTGCATCTCCACATTGTGAAGATTGCGCAGCGCCTGATCGTACTCCCCTTCACGAGCAGATGCGCGCGCCCCATCAATTGCCAACGACCACTTCGTCCTGCAATCTTGGATATCCAGACTGGGAGTGTCATCCAGGTACCGCTTTGCTTCCGGCAATCTAGACGCTTCCTCCTTCGCCAAGAGTGCGCGTACTAGGACGTCGATCGCCTGTGCCTCTTCTTCCTGGTCTATGTCTTTTGGCGGTTGCTTCTTGATTTCGCGAAGTTGCGCTTGCATCATTCCTATGGCTTCCTGGACTTGGTTTCTCTCAATCTTCGCGAGGGCCACACCTCGCCCCGCAGCTCTGGTGAGCCCGATTGTACCTCCATCACCGTCCTGAACCTCCACGCTTGCGTCGCAGTTTCGCCTTCGGAAACACTCCTCGGACAGCTTCGGATTATTTTGTGCCAGATACAACTCTGCCAGGGTACTCCGCCAGTTCGGCAGTTCGGTCTTTAGATTGATTTTTTCCGCCGCCCGCAAAGCACTTACCAATCCCGGATACGCATGTTCCAGGTCGCCAGTCATAAATTGCATCAACGCAATATTGTAGGCAGCCGTAGCTTTTCCGGTCTCGCTGTTGGTGTACTCAAACGCCGAGCGAGACTCTTCAAATTTGGCGAGCGCCTGCGGATATTGGCACGAGTCTATAAGCCTTGTTCCCCAATTGTTTCTTAGTTCGGCTTCTCCCTGTTTATATCCGATCTTGATGAAGAGATTCAGTGAGGATTGGTATTCACTCTGCGCGGACTCATAGTCTCCCCGATTGATATACCAATTTGCCAGGTTCTGGTGGACGCCTGCCTGGTCAATCTTGGAATCCACTTCCCTTGCTAGGCCGAGGGCCGTGTCGTACAGCTCTTTGGCGGATTGCTGTACTTGTTTGTCATCACTGTCCGCCAGCATGTTCGCCAAGCGCGTTTGCGCTCTAGCTGATCCCAGCCGGTCGCCTTTGGCGAGAAAGATCTCGCTTGCATCCGCGCAGAGCTTTTCCGCGTCCGCGACCTCCTTGGAGTCGGTGGCTGTATAGGAGGAGGCCCAACATTTCTGCGAAAGGGCCACCGCCGCTACCAACGGATCCTTCTCCTTTGGGTGCTCTTGCAGAATTCCTGCCAGCATATCCACTTCCGCCGCATAGTTCTGTTCTGCGTCTGCCGCCTGCGCTCTCTCGTAGTCAATGCGCGGATCCGACCCTCCGGAAGTGCTTGCTTTCAATTCATTCAGGGAGTCCAGGGCGGTCGAGGCTTGTCCGGATAGCACCTGGATCCTGGCCAGCCGCAGCTTCGCCTCCCTGTCCTTGTATTGACTCCATCCGACGTTGTACGAGTCACGCGCCAGTTGAAGTCGCCAGTTCACTTCGTTCTCGACGCCTTCCACCCACAAGCGGTCCTTTTCACCAAGTCCCTTTCTTCCTTCCAGAGCCCTCTTCGCTTCTTCCTTCGCTTGTAGAATCTTCCCTCGTTCAGCGAGCGCGAGCGCCAGGTTGGCGCGGTGAGCCGCGTTGCCGGGGTCTGCGGTGACAGCACTAGTAAAAGAAGTTACCGCCTCTTCCGTGTTGAATGACTGCAGGTTCTGAATTCCTTCTTGGTCCAAACGGAGTGCTTCGCGACGGTATTGCCCTCGCATCTCGTAATACTTGTACGCCATCACGCCCAGCACTGCCGCCACTACAGACAATCCGGCGAGCAGCACCACAAGATGCGCTCGCGTCCATTCCTTCAGTAATTCCTTCCTAGTTTTGCTCGCTGCTCCTGCTTGCGCACCTAGTTTGCACGCATGTTCGTTGAGCGCCCGGACGAGGCGCTCATATCCCCTGGACTGCGGTAAGTCAGCCCAATGGAAGTCCCTTAACTGCCGTGGAACCTCCACTTCCTGCAGTTTCACCGGGATGATCAGGATTCTTCCGGGCTGTCTCAGATCTGCTTCGTCGAGGGCAATTTTTATCTCCCTGTTTAGAAAACCCTCCTTATTGACCGATCCCCGGGAAATGCAGACCGCCATGGCGTCCGTTGCGCGAACTTCGTCCTCAATCGTCTTCTTCCAGTCGTCGCCTGGAGCTAAGTTCTCCTGATCCAGCCAGGCATCGAATCCATCAGCTTTTAGCCGCCGGTAGAGCCGCCGGACGACGCGCCGATCGCCTGTCGAATAACTGAGGAACACCTTCAAGCGCCGCTGGGTCAGCGCAGTTCGGGAATCCAAGTGCCGTCCTTCCTGGAGCGATTGCTCCCTCGATCTCCGGGCCCTCCAAATGGGCGGCATCTTACTCTCACTCGTGAGATGCGGCAATCGCAAAATCGCAAAATACGCATTGACACCTGTTTTGGCGCTGCATAGCATGACGATCGGGCCCATTCTTCGTTTTGGACAAAGCCCATGAACACCTGCCTACGTCGTGTTCTTTTCTCAGTTCTTGCGGTTCCGCTTTTTCTGCCTATCTGTGCCTATGCGCGCCACAGGATGGGGTCGCAGCTTAGGTCCAATTTTGGGCAGTTCACTGCGACCAGTAACTGGCAGATTCAGGCTCCTGTGTCTTCCACCATAAACGGCGTTTCTGTCAACACTTCCATCGTTTGTCCACCGAGCCAGGGCGCAGACGCTAACGGTTCCACCGTCATCACTGGCCCCCCTCCTGCTAGCCAGCAAATCTGCATTGCCGGAAGATACCTGTTTGTGTATGAAATCCCTTCGCCACCGAACAACTCTGTCTATACCTTCAGCGGCCTCGCTGGATTCTCCTTCAACTCCCTATCGTCATTCGGAATCCTTCAATGCGACTCCCCAGCGGTGCCTCCCTGCACCAACTTGTCCCAAGCGCAGATTGACGCCTTGAACCTCGGCTTCGATTCTCTTGGCGGAGATTTGATTGTCACGGTTCCATCCGTTCCGGCCGGAGTCAGTCTGGTTCTTTTCATCGATGAAGAGTTCCCTAATTTTCTGAGCTCGGATGTTAATTTCCCTCACCAAGTCCCGACGGTTCCTCCGACGCCGTCCCTCAACGTCGGCGGAGCAATTGTCTCCCCTCCGAACCCTCGCCTCGGCAGCCAGGAAGTCGGAACGACCAGCTTTCCTCGAATCGTAACGGTCTATAACTCGCCAGATTTTGCCTCCGCCATCAACATTACAGGCATCAGTGCCAGCGCCGACTTCTCCTCCTCCGGCGATTGTCCCGCTCCCTCCAACATTCCCTCTGGCAAGGAGTGCGCCTTCGCCTTGTCTTTTTCGCCCTCCGCAGTGGGAAGCGCTTTCGGTACCTTCAACGTCACCGACAACTCTTCGGCGGGGCATGAGATTGCGACGCTCGACGGCGCGGGAAACACACCGGGCGTTTCGTTTTCTCCCGCCGTCTTGGCCTTCGGCACTTTGGTGACAAATACCGTCAGTTCCAAACAAAGCATTACAATTACTAATTCGTCTGGCCCCAATCCTTTCACATTCACGTTTCCCGTAGTCACGAACAGTCAAACCGGTCTGCCAGACTTTTCTGCGGTCGACCACTGTAGCGGCTCCGTGTCTCTTGGTGCGAGTTGCCAGGTGGATATCACCTTCAACCCTAGCTTTCCGGGCTCACTCTCTCAGAGCTGGGGGATCACGGACAACTCCACGGAAAAATCTCATACTATTGAGCTCTCGGGTACGGCCATTGACCCAGTAATGAATATCTCCAGCTCCCCGCAATCTCTTGATTTTGGCAGTCAGCTGACCGGAGCCTCGAGCGCCCCCATGACATACTCGTTCGTGAACAACTCTGGCGGACCTCTGACGGTCGAAGTCGTCAGCGCTTCTGCCGAATTCGCTCTAACGTCCGAGAGCTGCACCGCCGCTCCTGTGGTCGCAGGCAACTCCTGCTCCGCTCATGTGAGCTTTAACCCAACGATCGGTGGGCAGATCACCGGAACTCTGACGATTGCAGACAATGCCATCAACGGATCGCTCGTCATTCCGCTAAGTGGCACTGGACAGGACTTCGTGCTTTCCGCCACGTCCGCTTCAGCTTCCACGGCTCGAGGAGGAACAGCCAGTTACAGCTTGTCTTTGACTCCGCAAGGTGGTTTTACGGGGACGGTTCAAATCTCCTGCACTGGTGCGCCTCCAGAAACCACCTTCACGTCATGTCCTAGTTCGGCGAATGTCTCCGCCTCCGGTAGCACAACCATCGGCGTTTCCGTCAAAACGACCGCGGCCGTTGTGTGCGCGATACTCCCCTCTTGGCCAGCTGGCCCTCCAGAGAACAAACCGTTGCCTTGGATAACTCTGTTCTGCTCGCTCTTTCTTCTGCTGCTGATGGCTTATTCCAAGCCGAGGGTCCGCCGTGTCCTGCTCGGCTCCATCGTCATGGTCATCGGATGGAGTTTCGTTTCTTGCGGAGGCTACCCCAAGCCCCCGTGCACTCCGGACCCCGGCACGCCGACGGGCTCGGCCACAATGACGGTCACGGCGTCCAGCGGAAATGTTCAGCATGCCATCACTCTGAACCTGAATGTAACGCCTTAGCTTGTTATATAAGTGCGTCCGCATCGACTACTTTTCAGCCTCTGGCAGCCCCTTATCGGCAGGCGGTCCGAGCCTCTTGATCCGCCAACTGCAGCCATAACATTCCCAAGAGCATTCTCTCGAGCAGATAGAGATCGGGGCGGAAAGTGCAGGCAGGTCGGCGACCGCGCTCAACAGGCTGCCCAGCAGCTCGATGGTAGATTTAATTACTCGTATTTCGGTGCAGCCACTTAGCCCACAAATATAGATGCGCTTGTCAGCAGACAAATAGATGGCACCCAAAGTGTTTGCATACCTATGTCCTGCCGATCCCACTTCTTCCCAACGTCAGATGAGCGGAGCAGAAGGCAGTTCGTTCCCACAGCCTACACCCGCGCTTTCCGCCGCTCCTGATCGTGGTGGAATTCAAGGCGTCGTCTGTACCACTCAATAGCTGATCCCAGTTCTGTCCTCCGTCGGGAGTATGAAGAATCGAACTAGCATGACCTACAACCCACAAATCCACACCATTTCGGCGTACTTCATTGCGTCGCCATTGCCATCACTCAATTGGTCCTCACTGCTGGCGGCGCGAGCCGGGCGACAACCCACTTGGTGAAGAGGATAGGCTTGGTACTTGCGAGTGTGCTGTGAGCCTAAACGATCAGGACGGTTTGAAAAATCGAGCGAAAGGTCGACCTTGCGAATGTAATACTGGGGAAGCCTCAGCGTAATGAAAATGCTGGAGTTCCTCCGGCACGATTTTACTTAGATCGTCACAGGAACCTTCTTGTGACCCGAAATTTATCTGACGGCGAGCACCAAACTGCCGACCTCAGCCGCGCGGCAGGGTCCGCAGCGCGAGCGGCTTCGTTATCACGGGCGAATCGGGAAGGTTGAACTACGGCGAACCACGCGGGCTATAAGTCGGTTTCGGGGAGATCTCCTCGAAGCCCGTTTCTGGACGCCTTCCGGTTGGCGGAGCACCCAACCCCAGCTGGTGAGTCGGCACTTCTCGGAAAGACCGCCAGGGATTGGGCGCTCGCTGAAGAGATCTAATCGCGCGGTTTGAGTTCTGTCCGATCCGAAACTCTAATCCGATCCAGGTTTGAGGAAGATCCCAGGAATCACAGTAAAGGTGCGCGTGAGATTAGGCAGGTCGATTAAAGGACCACCGCAGTCAGTTTTTGGCGTCGGGAGGCTGATATGGCGGGTCGGCGATAGCTCTTATATAGGCCACCACAGCTTTGATTTGCGCCAGTGTCAGAGTACTTCGGTATGCCGGGGTCTGAGGAGACTTTCCTAAGGCGGGACCGCCGTCTGCGATGATTTTGATCAAATCAGCATCCGACATCTCATTCAGCGTGTTCCCGTCCGTGAACTGATGTGGGAGCGGAGGAGCAAGGTTGTCCAGGTTCGACACCCGCTCAGGGGTGGACTCAGGATCATGGCAGGTAGTGCAGTACTTGTAGCTGACTTCCTTGCCTACCTTCTCCTGATATCCCAGTGCAATCTCCCGTACGCCAGTGACAGTGATTCCTCCGCCGGATTTGGGAGTTTCCGCGATAAGTTCGTAGCTGCCCGGGATTCCGCCAAGTTGAACGGAAACGCTCACCTGTCCGCTGGAGTCGGAGAGAGCCTCGGTGGGAATCAACACAAGTCCCTCGCCGTGAAATGAGACCAACGCGCCGGCTAGTGCGCTCCCATCGGCGCCATTTACTCGCACAACCACCGGGTCGGCCAATTTCGAACCGACACCAGCCACCTGCTTGTCACCGCTCACCAGCACCATCTGCGCTCCGTAGACTTTGGAAGAGAGCGAGGAAACCACGTGGCTGCGCTTCGTACATCCCATCGGAAGAATAAGAAGGAAAGTCAGGCAGGCAACATAGAAGCGTCTCACTTCAGGCCTCCCTTCTTATGCTCTTTAAGTGTCGTCAAGAAAGCGGTTAAGTCTCGGGCTTCGTCGTCGTTGAGGCTGAAGTTTGGCATCGGCGTCCCAGGAAGCAGGGCGTTGGGATTCTTCAGCCAGCGATACATCCAGACCGGTGTCAGGCGGTCCCCCACTCCTGCCAGCGCTGGACCCACGTAACCCTTGTCCTTCTTGAAATCCACGATGTGGCAAGACTGGCAGGCATATTTGCGGTAGAAGAGTTGCTTTCCTCTTGTGGCCGCATCGGAATTCAGAGTGCTAAGGTCCAGAGCCTGCGAGTCAAAGCCCGACGCCTGATATGCCGACAGCATGTAGTCTGAGAGGCCTTTGATCTCCGCGTCGCTCAAGTTGAACTTAGGCATTCTCCGGATCAATGCCGGACGCAGGGTGTTGGGATTCTTCATGAAATCCAGCAGCCATGCGCGATTGACCGCACTTCCTTCAAAAGTCAGATCGGGAGCCATCTCTCCGCCATTGCCGTTGATTGTGTGGCAACTCTGACAGCGCAGGTCTTCCATCAGGCGGCCCGCATCGCCCCCCGGATGGTATTTCGGATGTGGGGAAGACCGCACCAGTTCCGGAGGCATGGTGACCGCGCGATCGGTCTGGGCTAGCAACGCAGTGGTGAGAGCTTCGATCTGTCCGTCCGTAAGACTGAAGTTCGGCATCTTCAGAGCCGGGCCGAAGGCGCGCGGATCGTGAATCTTGCCTGCAATGTAGTCTGGCAGCGTCTCCGGCATGCCACGGAGAAAGCCCACTTGAAAAAGTGGCTTGCTGCCGATCCGGGATAGGTCAGGAGCAAAGCTCTCTGGCGGACTTATGCTGTTGATTCGGTGGCAGGCTACACAACCGTAGTCGCTCACCAGTTTCTTACCCCGGGCGATGCTTTCAGCATCAGACGGAGGCAAATGCACGTTCGCCAACAGATCGTCGTCCTTCTTGCTCAGCAGAAAGCTGGAGAGCAAAGCGATCTGCTTTTCGTCAAAGCGGTAACGCGGCATGCGTGTTTTCGGATCGTATCCTTGAGGCGCCCGCAGCCAGCGGCGGAGCCAATCCGGATTTACCTTGTTGCCGACCCTGGTCAGTTCGGGCGCCATCTCTCCGCCCACCAGGTTCCCGGCCGTATTCTGAATCGCGTGGCAGGAGGCGCAGAACAACGTCCCATACAGGCTAGCGCCCTCCTGCGCAGTATCATTGCCAGACAGCGACGCGACGCTCTTGGGAAGATCCTCGGCGGAATTGTCTGAGGCCGTGCTCTGCGCGATCAAGAAAGACGCGATGTCGGCCGCTTCCTGGTCGCTGAAGCGGTAGTTGGGCATGGTGGCCGAAGCTGCATACGCCTGGGGATTTTTGGTCCACGCAAAAATCCACTCCCGCCCAGTTTTTTCGGCGATATGCTCCAGCGACGGCGGCTCGTCTACCGGCGCCACCAACGTACCGTCAGGCTGGGTGATGGCGTGGCAGTGCGCGCAACCGTAGCGCGCCAGAAGGCGCCGTCCCAGATTGAGCTGAGGCGTACCCTCAAGCGCGTCCATGTGACACTGGCCGCACGAAGACTCGAGATAACGCGCCGGCAATATCGGCTGCTCCCATGCCTTGGTGCTGTAGTGCGCCTCTTGGACAGTTGTGGCAGCTCCCTGACCGTGATGGCAAACCACGCAGCCAAACTCGGTGAGCGAGTGGGGCATCGCCGGGTGCGGACGGAAGGGTTCCCTGCGCACATCATTGAGGCTCGCTTCCTGCAAGGCCACGTGGCAGGTTGTGCAACGGTCCACCACGCGTTGCTCGGGAATCCATATCTGGTGGATGCCGCTTTCAAATCGCCGCCGCAAACGCGCCGCATCCGGCCGTGTGCTGATCAGCCGCAAATAGTCCTTCTGGTAATGGCGCCACTGACTGAAGAAGTCTTCGGTGGGAGCAATGGCGGAGACGATCGCCAGCAACATGCTCACCGACGCAAACCGTCGCGGCGCTGTTCCCACGAAGAAACGCCAGATTCGTCTCAATGGATTTCTTAAACTCACCTAGCCCCTCCAGGGCCATACCCAGGACCAGCTCGGACCGCGAAAGAATGTCCCTACCGATGTAAGAATCACCGCCTCCATCAAGAACAGCGTCATGACCCAGAACGAGAGCGATCGAGATCTCAGCCAGTTTCGAAATCCTTTTTGCTTGTCTGCGGTCCTGCCTGCCACGCAGAGGAGAGTCACGACGATCCAGAGCGGAAGCATCGCGTCCCACGCGTGAAGTCGGATCAGAAGCGCGCTAACAACAACCATGCCAATCCCAATGGTGAGGGTCCGTCCTGCATGGCTGCGAACCCACCGGCACAAGTCTGCCGTGCTCACCTCATCGAAGAAAGGAACGAATGGGATGATGAAGAGCCCGCTCACGATAAGAACAGGCAGGATGATTCCAGCGACAAAGGGCGGAAAGTAGTGCAGTACTTCCTGTAATCCTGTGAAATACCAGGGCGCCTTAGCGGGATTCGGAGTGTGGAGTGGATTCGCGAGTTCGTCCAGCGGAGCCTTCCAGATCAAAGCCATCGAGAACAGCACAACGGCCAGCGCCTCGATGCCGATGATTTCTCGGAACAGTAACTCACGGTACGAAAGAGTCTTCTCGTTCTCGACTCCTCGAAATAGTTCGTCTTCGGCGGGGATATGATCGGGCAAGATCGGCTTCCCCCGTTCGTCGGGTTCATACATCCCACCGTCTTTATGAAGACGCCACAGATGAACGACGATGAGCATGATGACGACGAGCGGAAAGATCATCGTGTGGAGCACGTAGAAACGCAGCAGAGCATTGGCATTCACCGTGTGCCCGCCCAACAGATAGAACCGAAGCTTCGCTCCGAAGAATGGCATCGAAGAAATGATGCTGGCCCCCACAGTGGTGCCCCAGTAAGACAACTGGTCCCACGGCAAGAGGTACCCCGTGTAGCTCAGTAACAAGGTAGCCAGCAAAAGAGACACGCCCACCACCCAGTTCAGTTCCCGTGGAGGCTGATACGCACGCCGGTAGAACACCTTGGCCATGTGCATAAAAACCAGAAAGACCATGGCATGGGCGGACCACCGATGCAAGCTGCGCAGCATGCCTCCTGAGGAAACCACAAATTCCAGGTCCTTCATGTCGGCGTAGCCTTGCGGAATCGAGGGATGGTAGTACAGCATCAGCAGAAGTCCGGTGCTGACCTGGATTGTGAATGTCCCCAGGGTGAGCGCTCCCAGGTACCACGTGTTGCGAAATCCCAGTTGGGCGTCGCGAACCCGGGCCGATAGCATCCGCCGGAAATCATGCTGCCACCAGGCGATTGCCTGAACCGGATTCCGGATGTGCGTTGCCTGCGGCATGTCTGCTGGTCTCTTCATTCCTTATGCCTGAACGTATTCCGAATGCGCCGGCAAGGTCACCGAGCGGTCGACCATCAGATTTCCGTCGTCGCTAATCCACACCTTCAGCCAGGGCAGAGGTTCCGGCGCAGGACCGGAGGTGACAGTGCCGTCGCCACGGAACGTGCTACCGTGGCAGGGACAAACGATTTCGCCCGTGTCCGCCTGCCAATTCGACAGGCATCCGAGATGAGTACACACCGCACTCAGCGCGTAAAAGCCCTCTTGCACGCGCGCCACGAAAATACCGAATCGGGATTCCAATGTGACCGACCCTACTGCGTAACGCTCTGGCCGGCCCACGCTGACGATTGGCGGCGGTTCGTAGAGAACGCTAGGAGAAAGATAACGGAATCCGAACACGCAGGCTCCCAGTCCGGCAACGCCTAACGACGTCGCTCCAACTTTAACGAACCGGCGGCGGTCTAATGACGCCCGATCGTAGTCGGCATCTCTCTTTTCGCGCTCTTCTGTCATGTCTCAGAAGAAAAAACTTGGTCGCTCATGATCTTGCGAGAAGTAGGATGGCCACAGTGATTGAAATCACACACACATGGTGCGAGCGTCACTTACGTGAGGTGAAGGTCCCACCGTCTGTCCGCGGCATGCCACGACAGGTCTCCCAACAGGCAGCAGCAGGTGGAACCTTCCGAGGAAGTTGGGTCTTGACAGCGGTTGCCGCAACCCGGTTCGAGTTAGCTTCGAGTGACGGGCAATCCGGGTCATGCCCTGGGACGGACTCTCGACGAAGCGGTCCAGAAGTCGACTTGATCGGCATAGGGGCGGCGGTCACCCACCGACCGCCGAGTCGGCCCGGGGAATTTCGCCCCGAGCCGCTCACAGAGCCGGACGTGAATCTCTCAATTCATCCGGCTCGTGCCACCCCTAAAAGGCTGCCGCCTTGCGGCAAGACACTGAGTTCCTCCGGTTACCCGTTGACTCAATCTCACCGAGGGTGACCTGCTCCCTTCGCTCCACGGGAATTACCCCGCTTCCTCGCTACTACGAAGCAGTTCGCCCCTGGCTTGCGCATTGGTACTTTCGGCCTCACGGGGCATCCGCTTGTGCCTTTTCCCTTACCATCGCAAACCAAGTTCTCAAGTTCCGTACGAAAGCCCAGACTAGAGTCACGCCCCCTGTACACCGGACATCGCACGGACAGTAAGTAGGTGGCTTCCGTGCTCCTCCCGGCCCTGGCAGGCAGTTCCGGTTTTGATGTCGTCCGAGTGGTGTTTCGATGCGTTATCGGAGGTTCATTTACATTCGTCTCTCTAATCCTTACATGACGTGATCGAATGCCACGCCTTTTTACCGTGACGTTCACCACCGCAGCTTTTGACTGAAGCAGCTCACGGCTGTTTGAAGCCTCCCCCTACAGGGTGGCTCCGAAGGGCCGACCTTCATCTTTCGTACAGCATGACGCTTGCGCGTCTTCTTGACACAACCTGCCACACCACCGTGCGTACGGGTCCGTACACGGCGGTTCGAGTTGGTTACGCTAACACCCATCGATCAATGTCGGAAACCCAAGCGATTTGAAGTAGGCGTTGGAAAGCCCCACTGAGAGGGCTTTGGCCCGAGCGAGGTACCAGGGGCCGCGTCCGCTGCCAGCCGTATTAGTGGCGAGCCGGGGGCGAACTCCTAGCGCCAGCAGAGCTGCGCGGCGACGGCGTGGTGTCCGCCATTGCCGCCACAGAGCCGCTCGCAACCGCAATCGGACCCAACGGGTCAGGTAGATCAGCACCTCCGGCGTTTCGCAGTAACCGAAGTAGCTACGCCAGCCCCGCATGTATGGAGCGAGTTCCGCTATCGTCGTTTCCATGCTGACGCCTTTGGCCCGGCGCGTAGTGTCCCGGATTCGATGCTTAAATCGTTCCAGAGCTTTCGGCGCGATAATGCGCTTAACTTCTGGACCGGGGCTAAAGTTGAACCCGAGAAACTTCCTTTGCCCCGGTCGGGCCACGGCGCTCTTCGCCTGATTCACCTTGAGCTTGAGTCGCTGCGTGATGAAGCGCGTAACGCTCTCCATCACTCGCTGTCCTGCTCGTTCGCTGCCCACATAGATGTTGCGGTGAGTAGCCCCGGGGAGTTTCACCCCGAGGCTCTCTCAGAACTGTACATGAGCCTCTCAGCTCATACAGCTCCCACCATGGAGCCACGCCGCACTCCCATCTGCCAGTGCGCGAACAACTCCGG
>Ga0209580_10001130_pt1 | contig 12652 bp, 8 predicted proteins | sample Coa_R1_5_FD_187153 | JGI IMG/M metagenome (GOLD analysis project Ga0209580, IMG submission 187153) | Surface soil microbial communities from Centralia Pennsylvania, which are recovering from an underground coalmine fire - Coalmine... | ecosystem: Environmental > Terrestrial > Soil > Unclassified...
CTTTAAGCTCCGTCCCAGTTCCTGATCGTGTCCTTGCAGAGCCTGGTCCAATTCCTCGGCAGCTTTGCGCTCTTTTCGGCCTTCCGCGGGGCGTCCGATTCGAAAGTAAATAGCTGACAAACTACGATGTGCCTCGATGTATTCCGGAGCATCCTTGATGAGCGATTCGAGCAGCGCTGCAGCGCGCGTGTCGTTGCCTTCGGTCGAGTACTGAATCGCAAACTGATAACGGACCCTGATCTCTTTTGGCTGCAGATGGAACGCGTGTTCCAGCAGAGAGTGCGACTCCTTGAGCCGGCCCTGCTGGCGGAGGAGCGTTCCTAACAGTAAAAGGGACTCGAAGTGGTTGGGATCCAGCTTCAAAGCCGCACGCCATGCAGTCTCGGCTGCGGGAAGGTTGGAGTCGATGAATTCCAGCCGTCCCCGTAAACTGAACGCCTCTGAAAGCCGAGGGTTCAGTGCAATGGCACGATCCAACTCCGCTGTCGCGCCCTTGTGATCGTTGGCTTTCATTCTTGTGTATGCCATCAGCATGTGCGCCTCAGCAGTGTCGCCTTTGCCGAGGATGCGCTGGATCATGAGCGCGCCGCGCTCGTCCTCACCTCGATGCAGCAATGCGGTACCGAGCAGGTAAGCCACCGTGAGATCGCTCGGGTCGGCGTCTGCTATTGGACTCAGCATCGCGATAACGCGCTCGTCTTCTCCCCGGCGCAGATAACATTCTGCCAGCAGTAATGACACCTGGCGCCTTTGCGGATCGTTGGCCGGGACGACTGCATAGACGGCCTCGAAATTCCTGATTGCTCCGTCCAAATTTCCAGTTTTGTAGTAGGCCAAAGCTAGATTGAAACGGATGCCGTAGTTCGAGGGCTGCGCTTTTAGAGCGAGGGTATATTCCCGAATAGCTTCGGAGTAGCGCGATTCATGAGCCAGAGCCGCACCTAGATTGGAGCGCACCGCGGCCGCTTCAGGGTGAGATTTCAGATAGGACTGATAGGCTGCGATCGCTTCTGTGTAATGGCCGGATTGGTGCAGCTCGAGGGCCCGGCTGAGCAACTCCTGGCCGGAGTTGTTCTGGGCTGAGGCTGAAGCCACCCCTAGCACGCCCACCAGCATCCATCGCAACAACACGAATTTCCCCACTCCGAAGTGAGTATAGTCCAAGCGGCGCCCGACCTTCGAGACCAGCTACTCCACTCGGAAATCGACTTTCTCTTCCGCTTTGGACTCGCCCTGCGCAACACCGATGCGGATTTCGTAAGCGCCTGGAGTAAATTTGTCGGCCGGCAGATTTGCTATGTAGGGAATTCGTCCGTCTTTTTGCGCGTCGGGCAGAGGCGCCTCGGCGGCTCCAAGATACTGGCCTTCCTTATAGAACGCCATGCTGAGCTTTGGATGATCGGCAACGGCGCGGTCCGGGTAGATCGAAAAATAGAACGGCAGGACATTCCCGGGACCTCCTTTGAGCGTGTCAGTGAGAGTCGGGACGATCTTGCCACCCGGAAAATAGAACGCGTCCAGAATCTGGTTGTCTTTGAGCGAGTCCGTTCGTCGCACCACCACAATATTGCTGATGGACAGGCGACCGGAGGGCTGCGGAACGATGACGGTGCTCCTCTTGACGCCGACCTTGTTGCCGTTGCGGTCCATCAACGCAACTTCCAACGTGTATGTGCCCGGTACCAGCTCAGTTCGGAAGGTCTGAAGCAAGTTCCCCGCCTTGTAGGCATCAACCTTATCGAGGTCGACCTGCACTGCGAAGTCTTTACTGAATTTCTCGACGATTTCGCCATTGGAGCCCTTCAACACCGCCAAAATGGCCGCATCCACACCCGCATTCTTTTTGTCAGGCAGAGGAGCGAAATTCATCTCCTTCAACGGTGCTTCCAAGGTCAACATGTACTCGACTTTTGTCCCGTGATCATTGAAACGCTCAGCGGCGGCCTGAAAAGCCATATCCGAAGGACCGGGTGTGGCGTTCAATGCGTTCAGCAGCGGCATTTCGTAGGCGTATAACTGTTGCCCCCCTTTGATCTGTGGCAGCGCAAAATAACCGCTTCGAGTATGCACGACTACATCCGCACGATCCACCCGAACTGTAATTTTCCGAAACTTGCCGTCAAGAATAGAGATGTGCGGGCTGTAAGCTGCTTCGAAGTATGTCCGTACTTCGTCCATCGCCACCCTCAGGGGCGCCCGCAAGTCGTTGGTTTCCGATATGGTCGCACCACCGGTTTGCTGCGACAGGTCACGCAACCAGAGCAGCGGGTTGGAGCGCAGAGCGGATTCTGCGGAATCCATTGCGCGGGCCTGCGACGTGGAAACCTCCCCAACACCGCCCTTCATTTGTTGATCGCGGATTTCGCCGGCGGCGCCAGCCAGCATGTCACGACCGCCACTCCCCTGGCTCCACGTAGTCAGACCTTTAGGATCAACGGCGTAGAAGCTGACGTTGGCGCGGTTCGCCACGCCGATCATATTGCTGTACTGCTCTTTGACCGTCTCGGGGACAGAGAACCATGGATTGAAGTACAACACGACCTTCCGGCCGGGCAATTGGGACTGTGCCTTCACCAAAGCTAGTAAGGCATCCAGAGTGGCGCGAGCGTCGTATTCGCGATCCGCAGTGTCGGCCGACTGAAGCATGTCATACTGCAGTTTGGCCATTTTGTACGTGACGAAGCCCTGCAGTTGGGCTGGGTTTGGGCCACCTCCCCCGGCGCCTGACACAGAAGACAGCGTTGGCTCGCCTTGGTCAACAACTTGCTTCAGATTCTGCTTGATCTCAGCAGATTGGTTCGAATACTGGATAAAAGACCACATCGACGACCGCTCTAGACTCTTCAGTAACTCTGCATGGTCGGCAGTAAAGGGTTGGATACACTGCAATTTCTGGTCGATGGTCAGGATCGAATAGTAGAGGTTCGGCTCCGGTGACGAGTCCAGAATGTCCTTCACAGCTTGACGGAAGAAACGCTTGCTGTCGGGGTCAAGGCCTTCGAAAACCAGGGTAACCAACCGGATTTCCCGCATCGGGTCCAGGCGCACAGGAGCACTCTCTGACGCCCCCGTATTAAGAGAGCGGGCACTTGTGCCTTCCACGAGGCGAAACGATGTCAGTTTCTGCTCGGCACCATCCTCAAGGACATGTATCTCCTCTGGCCGGACGTCGCGAATCGCCTTACCTTTCTTATCGCGGAACACCATGTCGAGCACGACTTCTTGAACGTTCGAACGAACGGTGGGAGTGGTCGTTTGATCTGAGCCGCCAGGCTGAGTTTGGCCATGAGCCGACAGAGTGATGAATAAGAAGAGGAGCCCCGCGAGCGGAGCGAACAGGCGATTCATGAGTTCAGCCTCCTTAACGGTTGATGCAGCAAGCCAGCAGAGTCTAGTACAACCCGCGACATTTTTTAGGGATTTCACAGTGTATACCCCGTCCGCGGGGCGGAAATTCACAACGGGAAAGCGGAAGGGGCGATACCTGATTTAGAACATCTCTCGATTTCAATAGATTCGCGAGATGCCGCTTCTCGCTGGCGCTCGAGCTATCAGCGTCCCTTCCCTACTGTCCTTCATCAATCACTTCGATCGCCCTGACTTCGGCGTAGTTGACCTTGGGTGAGAACGAAAGCAAGAGCTTCCCTTGCCCATTCGGATGCAGGTGATTGAACGTGCGAACCACTGGATGGAACGCGCCACCGGCAGCCTGGAAAATGTCGAAATCCTGCAGGAGCATCAAGCCATTGCAACTTACATCGAAGACTCTGCACCCCGGACCCCGGCAGAGGCCGGTGGGCACTAGTGGACCGAAAAATGATTCCATGAAGTGCAACTTCACTGTATAGCTGCCGGCCGGGACCGGGACCGCATAACTGAAGTTGCCAAAGCGCTCGGCCGCGTATAGTTCTGGAACATTCAGTCCCGCACCCGGGTTGGTAAATGCGCCATCACGTCCACCGATGTAATAGGTGTCGCCGCTCCATCGTGTACCGTCACGGTCAACGAAATCGGACTTGCGAGCAGAAAGCCGGATCGGCTTCAACTTTCCCGCTATGCCCGGAGTCAACTCCAGCGCACTGACGAAGGGCCTCTCTGCTGACGGGATAAACTCGAGATGCACTTTGCCATCCGCCGCCGGAGAAATATCTTTGAAAGCCCGAACATCGACTGCGGCCGAACCTGCGTCTGCAATTGCGTCGAAGCCCGACAGGATCCGGCGTCCATTGACATCGACCTGAAAATGCCGGACGTTCTGAGCATCTTGTCCCTCCGCCACCACCTTATGTCGTATAGGATCTGCAAAGTAGAGTCGGAGTTCGTATACACCGTTAGGGACAGGAATATCGTACCGGAACCCGCTCTGGGCCAGCACAGACTCCATCGAAGCCCCCTCCCGGACCGTTTTGAAGAGGTTGGGGTCGGGCACAGGTGGAAACAGATCTTGCGGGCCGGAATTGAAAACGCCTCCTTCATAGAACTCGTCGGACTCCCAGCGTCGTCCCCAGATGTCGACGTAGGGATCTCCGGCTCTTCCGGCAGCAATTCGAATCTCACCAACTACCGGCAGCGCACGGGCGGCGTTCCCACCACCAGGCGTATTGGACTTAGCCAGATCCGCATTCGCGTTGGTAGTCGAAATGGTCGAGGCTTGGGATTTCTTGGAACGCGGCCCGGCGATAAGCCACGCCGCCGCGGCCACCACCAGTGCAGTCAAAGTGAGCAGTAGCGCGATGTGGGGTCTCGTATGAGACCCTCCTTTAAACTCTGAGGACGACGCCGCCTGCTGCAAACCTAACGGCTCTGGCCGAGTCTCAAAGGACGGTAAATAGCGGCCCTTCGGGATGGTAATGATCACCGGCTCACACTTCCCGTCGTTAGCGAAATGATGCTCCAGCTTGAGCCTCAAAAGGCGGGCTTGCGAACGAACGATATTGTCTTCGTTGGGGTTATACCCAGGCGGTCGGCCGAAGACATGAATCCCGATTTGCTGCTCGGTGGCAGCCGCTCGCTGGTTATCGATTGCGCAGCGGCAGACGTAAACCAGGAAGGCCCGAAGTTTGGGAGATCTCTCAAAGGTGCTGCTCGCCACTACACGGCGGACTAAATCTTCGCGCGGATCTTGGGCGTCGACCGTCGGGTCTTCGGGACTCAAGACCGTATCGCCTTTTCCGGTGGTCGTGATATTTACTTCAGAAGCCAAAGCTCGGTCCCCAAAATGGGGATTATCCCACGAAAAGAGCTCTTGAGCACTAAGTTCGTTGTGGTGAAATCCGCCACTTGCCAACGGAAAGTTGGGAACGGGTGTCGCGTCGGCCCTAGCTGGCATTAAGATCGTTCTTGACACCATGGACGGGCTTAATCATTGTGCCGCTTTCACCAGTGGCATTTCCTCGATACGAGATTCGATCCCTTCCTGCATGAATACCGTCTGTCAAATTTTCATTATTCTTCTGTGTAGCGTCCTGTCCTTATGCGCGGATCAAAAGGGGTACGCTGAGAATTCCGGCGATCGGATTCGGCTGAATGCGCACTCGGGAATTCCGGTCAATTCACCTGGCGAAATCACGAATTCGGAGGGCGCTGCCGCCAGCTACCGGGCTACAGGTAATGACGATCACAAGCAGGTGCCGGGAAGTGGGAAGCCGGAATCGTATGAGGAGTTGGCGAAGCAGGCGCAGGCGGCGATGGAGGCCGACCGCGTTCAGGAGGCAATCCGCCTTTATATGCAGGCGACCAAACTCCGCCCAGATTGGAGCGAAGGATGGTGGCACCTTGGAACCCTCTTGTTCGATGCAAAGCGATTCGGGGAAGCGCGCGATGCCTTCGCAGATTTTGTCCGGATCGAGCGGAAGCAGCCGGGTCCCGGTTTCGGAATGCTTGGACTGAGTGAATTCCAATTGCGGCATTACGCTCGCGCACTGCCAGATCTGGAACGCGGCACTCAGCTGGGCTTGGGGACCAACCCGGATTTCACCCGAACTGTGCTATATCACGATGCGATCGTGAACGCCCTGTTGGGCCATCCCGAGATAGCGCTTCAACGTTTAACGTTGATCGCAAACCTGGAAGCGGCTGCGCACCCCGATGCTCCCAAAGACGCAGTACTCTCTGATGTCGAATTGCTGGACGCCTTCGGGACGGCCGCTCTACAAATCCGGAAGCTGCCGACGGACGTTCCCGCCGCGCGACTGCCAGTGGTTCGCAGAGTGGGACACGCGCAGGCGCTGGTCGCGCTGCAGGACCGAGTCGCCGCCGAAGAAGAGTTGAAGCAAGTCCTCGCCACGTACGGTTCCGACCCCGGGGTGCACTACGTCTATGGTGTGTTTCTGCTCAAGGAGCATCCGCCTCTTGCCGTTGATGAATTCCGGCGCGAGATCGAAATTTCCCCAACCCACGACGGGGCGCGAATTCAGCTCGCTCTTGAATTTCTGCGTACGGCGGACTACGCAGAGGGCTTGGAGTATGCCCGGGAGGCAGTGACGTTGGCGCCAAACAACTTTGTGGCCCATGTGGCATGCGGCAGGCTCTGGCTCGCGCTCGACAAAACGGATCGAGCGTTGCCGGAGTTGCGAACCGCGGTCAAGCTGGCTCCCCGCAGTCCGGACGCGCACTTCGCTCTTTCTCAGGCTTTATCTCAAGCAGGACGCAACAGCGAGGCTGCACGGGAGCGGGCGGAGTTCACACGCCTGAAGGCCTTGAGCGACGCCGCGAGCCGCTGATCGCCTCTCTTCAACGCTCCTACCCTATGCTAGACTGACGCTGATCAATGCTTCGGCCCTTCATCGCTATAGCTGGAATCCTGGCTCTCGCACTGACGATTGAGATCTGGGCAGACGCAATCAGCAGCACCATCCGCTTCGAAGACGTCACCAGCCGGTCAGGTGTGCAGTTCGTGGCGGATAGTTGTCCGACCCCGAACAAGAACCAACCGGAAACGATGATCTCGGGTGTCGGGCTCATCGACTACGATAACGATGGATATCTAGACATCTTTTTCATTAACGGCGCGGCGCTGCCGTCTCTCAAGAAAGAATCCTCGAAATACTACAACCGTCTGTTCCACAACAACCACGACGGAACTTTCACCGATGTCACGGAAAAAGCCGGATTGGCGGGCGATGGCTACGACATGGGCGTTGCGGTCGGTGATTTTGACAACGATGGATGGGAAGACATCTACGTCGCCAGCGTCACCAAGAATCATCTATATCGAAACAACGGTGACGGCACTTTCACGGACGTGACCGACAAAGCCGGGGTCGGCGCTCCGACCTATAAGGGCCAAAAAATGTGGAGCGCCGCCGCTGGTTGGGTCGACTATAACAATGATGGCAAGCTGGACCTTTTTGTCTCGAACTATTGCAAATGGGAAGTGAACAAAGATCCGGTGTGCTTGAGCGGGGGCCGGCTCAGAGCCTATTGTCATCCAAAATTTTATGAGCCACTGCCGTCCACGCTTTATCGAAATAACGGCGACGGCACCTTTACCGACGTATCGGAAGAGACCGGTATTTCGAAGCACCTCAGCAAGGGAATGGGAATCGGTTTCAACGATTACGACGGCGATGGTTTCACCGACATCTTCGTCGCCAATGACAACATGCCGAACGCGCTTTTCCACAATCTCAAAGGCAAGGCCTTCGAAGAAGTGGCCATGGATGCAGGCGTGGCGTACTCGGAGAATGGCAAGGCCGTTTCGGGCATGGGTGCGGAGTTTCGCGATCTGGACAATGATGGTCTGCCCGACATCTGGCACACTGCCACAGAACTGGAAACCTTTCCCCTGTTTCGGAATCGCGGCAACGGTATCTTCATCGATGTCACAGGCCGAAGTGGTCTGGCGCGGCCGACTCTGCAGATGTCGGGATGGTCCAATGGGGTTGCCGATTTCGACAACGATGGCTTGAAAGATCTGTTCGTCGCGCGCGGCAACGTTCTTGATAACATCGCCGAGTTTTCGAGCCGTACATACGGCGAACCGAATACGATCTTCCGCAACCTGGGCAAAATGACGTTCCAAGACGTGACCGCGCAGGCAGGTCCCGACATGCAGATCTCCGAACCGTACCGTGGAGCCGCTATTGGCGATCTGGACAACGACGGTCGCATGGACATGGTCGTCACCGTATTGAATGGAAAAGCCAGGATTCTCCGCAACGTATCAGCCAACAACAATAACTGGGTCACCTTCAAACTAGTCGGCACGCGCAGTAACCGCATGGCGATCGGGGCGCAACTCAAGTTGACAACCGAGGATGGCAACAGTCAGTACGACATCGTATCGACGAGCGCGGGATACGGGGCGTCGCGCGATCCACGCCCGCACTTCGGTCTGGGAGCATTCAAGACTGTGAAGCAGTTGGAAATCCGCTGGCCCAGCGGCACACGCCAGGTATTGAAAGATCTGCCTGCCAATAAGATCCATCGTATCGAAGAACCTTAGGAGATTTACTGGGACTCAAACCCGGCTGGGCTTGTCACGCTAACTAACAACCGGCGTCGAGTGGGCGCAGACAAGGACTGAGCCATCGGCAGACTGGATCAAAGGCAAATTAGGCTACGAGACCTCGCTATTCCCGGATCACATAGTGCTGATTCTGATGTAGCGACGCAGATCCGGAAGCGAAGTGAAAAAAACATATCCCGCAAAAAGTAAGGTTACCGCACCGACCGCCGCCGTTATCGCTGACACTGGCTTCTTCACGAATCCTCCCCTCGTCGGTGACCCTTTGCCGAGGATTTGTTAGGGACCGAGATATGGCGATCCCCTACCAACTTGCCTCTCACGTGGAAGAAAGATTCCTGGAGAGAAACCATGTACTCGAGAAATTCTTCACCAGGGAGGCACCGCGCCTCGCTCTGGCCTGTCGCGAGATGTCCGATCGTTTCTTGAAGGGTGGACGCCTTCTAGCCTTTGGACGCGGTCCCTACTCAACCGATGCGCAACACGTTTCCGTGGAGTTTGTTCATCCCGTGATAGTCGGCAAGCGCGCCTTGCCAGCACTCGATCTGTCCATTTCTTTTCGTCCCTGGTTGCGCGCGATCCTTCGTCCTGAAGATATCGTCATGGGTTTCGGTCCGCCCGAGGAAGATGACGAAGTGTGGGCATAACCGGCCAATCTCTGCCCGTTCTTGTTGTGTGTAGAATATTGTGCCGTTCGATGCCGATCTTGCCGTCTTTCTGCTGACCAGACCACCCGCCGTTTCGGCTTGAATTACAAGTGGCTTGTTCACCGCGACTGCCTTGCGTTACAGGTACAGGTCGTCAGGGCTCGAACTCGATCGTTAAACAAACCCTGGCACGCATCGATTCCCGATCGGTTACTCAGTCGGACCGGCAATCCCGCCTGAAGTGAACAGACCACCTGAAAGAGAATATTCCTACTCGCTATCTAAGAACACTCCGGACCGAACCTCTGACATGCGATTCAGAGACATTGGCCGGTTAAGAACGGCAACGCTTCAGGAAGCGCATGCAAGAGGTGCGATGACCTTTGCTCTTCCGGGCACGGAAGCTTCCTATGCTGTAGCGGCAGCAATCGGTGATCCCTTCATCCATCAGGAGGTAATCGAGATCCTGTATCACACGTTGTGGGAGACGGTGCACGTGTTCTTCGAGCATCGCGAACTCGGCCACGACGTTGGCGAGTCCGCCTTCCTCTATCCGTTTCTCGGACGAGAAAAGCAGGAGACGGCCGATCTTGTGGCCGAGGTTGCGGCTTCCATCCTGATGAAGGTCCGGGACGATGCCAAGCTGCGGGCGCAAGTAGCGCAACAACAGGCCGAACAGATCAGCAACACTGCCCTGGCGATTCGCCAGCGACTTGCGCGCGGCGGCAAGCTCATCTTGTTCGGAAACGGCGGGTCAGCCACGGACGCGAATGATTGGGCGATCGATTGTATCCTCCCACCCGCCGGCTATCGGCCGGTTCCAGCCGTTTCTCTTTCGCTCGAGCCTGCCAACATTACTGCCATCGCCAATGACGTAGGGACGGAGGTTATCTTCCTCCGCCAACTCATTGCTCAGGCTGAACCGGGAGATGTCGCCATCGGAATCTCGACCAGCGGAGGCTCGCGCAACATCATCATGGCGCTGGAAGAAGCGCGCAAGCGAGACTTGTTGACAGTGGCGCTGCTCGGCTATGACGGAGGCGAGATTCTTCGCAAGGGCTTGGCGGATTTTCCTCTACTCGTTCATTGCGACTACATCGCGCGGATCCAAGAAGTGCAAGCTTCGATCTATCACATCATTCGCGAAACCTTGGAGGTACTGGATCGTGGCCAAGCTTGAGCTGTACGGCACGGCACGCTGCCCCCACACCCAGGAAATGCGGGACTGGCTGGAGTTCCGGCGCTGTGACTTCGTGGAATATGACGTGGAAAACGACGGGGACGCAGTTGTATTGTCGATGCGAAATAAGGTCTGCAAGGTTTTGCGAGTCTCTCCGCAAGCCAGTCCCTGAAATAGCGTGATGTTCCGCGGCCCAGTAGCGTTTGTATCCCTGCTCAAAGGGCCGCGCCAATTCCACCGGCCGCGCAATGGCCGCTGTCGAGAATAAAGGCGAGCGCGGTCCATTTACCCTCGTGGCCACGTACGATTCCGCCATTGGACACAACGCATTTGGGTGCAACGGCAACACACTTCATGGCGGTGCGAGGACCAACTTGCGCTTTGCATTCACGGCCTGGAGTGACTCAGTTATGCCGATGTCACAAGAGGCGGAACAGCCATCAACTTGATCAAAGAACCGGGCTGGTCGGGCAACCCGGGATCTTGTGCACTGACATTGGACAGCTGTCGGTCCTGCATTTCCGCCTGGCGCCCAATTTCCGCGAGGGCACGAGTGCGAGCCGGGAGAACGTCCCGCCGTGCGCAACCCAGTAGGAGAGAACACTCGTGATCCGGATAGTGCTCGAGAACGGTCATCACATAGACAAAGCGATCGAAGGACTCCAATCCAAGAACTGATGAAACCTCGGCGTGTCGCTCCGCCGGTAGTGTCTTGTAGTCGCTATCCACCGAAGCCGATCTCAAACTGGGACTTGCGTCGCCCGACCGGGGCTTTATAAGCCTCACCGCGTTCTGGATGATCACGCGGCGGGCCCAGGAATGCGCCCATTCCTTAAAAACCGGGTTGCCGCCGACCGCGTGCTCCAGACCGGAGACGAAACACTGCTCCGCCCTCCCGTGGTCGGCCGTCAGGAGAAACGCGAGCAGGTAGAGGCTGTTCATGTTTTCGTTAAAGATCCGGCAGAAATCACCGCTGTTGGCGTACGCCGCGGCTGTCGTGATGTGCTTTGCCTGCCGCATGGTCACCTCCGTCTTTCACTTAATAGTCGTTTGAGGCGAGTGGAAATCGACAAGAAATTTCGCTCGTGGTATTTCCAGCCACTTTCTTTAAATGGTGTCCGGTTCGCATCGACATCTTCGGGCAAGTCGCTTGAGCACGTGTCGAGTAAGAACGCCGGCGCAGGAAAACCTGGCGCCCCCCTTCATCAAGTCGACGATCGCGTCTTCTCCCTCCCCGCTGATAACGGTCAGGCTGCTCAGGTCGATCACCAGCTTGCGTCCTTCCAAATCGCGCTTTGCGTTTCTGCAAGTGGTGCGAAGCTCAGCTACCCAAGGACCGCTGAGCTTTCCTTCCACTACCAGCCGACGTTGCGCCGGGCTATCGACGATGGAAATCCTGAACATGCTGGACCTCGGACGAACTACCAGAACGCAATACGGTTGCCAAAGCCACAAACCCGCAAAATACTGAAATCACTGACGAAAGCAAGATCATTCGAGCCGTGTGTCACAGATGTCAAAATCACAATTGACACTTGTCGAGACGATGGACAAAGACGCACCTCTCTGAGGTACGAAATAGCGGAGCATCAAATGGTGGGAGGCCTCTAACTTGACCTCCGACATTGGACAAGATGTCTTTGGCCGACTAATGCACATCAAGCCGAAGACTAGCCGAGGGTCAACCGACAGAAACAGATGAAACACGGAACTCATAGACAAGCAAAGGCTGCCTATTTGCTGGCGGTTGGAGCGGCTCTGGTGACTGCCGACAGTCGTCGCACCCTACGCCACTCGGCGCGGGTCGATGCCCAGCTTCTTCATACGGGCAATTAGGGTCGTACGTTTGATGCTCATGCGGGCTGCTGCGCCATTGGGGCCTGCGACTCGCCCATTGGTCGTCTTCAAAATGCGGACGATCTCGTCGCGTTCGCTAGCTTCCCGAGTCCCGGTCATGGGAGTGCTCTTCCCGTTATTGCTTAGCCCGGAGACTGGTACTTGCAGCTCGCTCCCCTGGGTAAGGATCACAGAACGCTCGATGAAGTTCTCCAGCTCGCGAATGTTCCCCGGCCAATGCCAACTCGAGAGCTTCTTCATGGCGTGAGTGGGAACCGACTCGATCTTTTTGTTCATCAGGCGGCCATACTTCTGGGTGAAGTAGCGGACCAGCAGCGGAATATCCTCGGGGCGTTCGCGCAAGGGTGGAATGCGGATCGGAAACACGTTCAGCCGATAGTACAAGTCGCTCCGGAATTCACGATTCTCCATCATCTTTTCCAGGTCGCGATTGGTCGCTGCCACCAGACGCACGTCCACCTGCTGGGTTCGATTGCTGCCCAGTCTTTCAAACTCGCGTTC
>Ga0209580_10001132_pt1 | contig 12634 bp, 11 predicted proteins | sample Coa_R1_5_FD_187153 | JGI IMG/M metagenome (GOLD analysis project Ga0209580, IMG submission 187153) | Surface soil microbial communities from Centralia Pennsylvania, which are recovering from an underground coalmine fire - Coalmine... | ecosystem: Environmental > Terrestrial > Soil >...
TCGTGGCGCTCTACCGCATGGCGCGCGCCGGCTTCGTGACCTCGCTCAAGGACGGCATGAACCTGGTCGCGAAGGAGTTCGTCGCCTGCCAGGTGGACGGTCTCGGCGCGCTGGTGCTCTCGGAGTTCGCCGGCGCCGCCGCGCAGCTCAAGAACGGCGCGCTGCTGGTCAACCCGCACGACATCGAGGGCATGGCGGACGCCCTGAAGACGGCCTTCGAGATGTCGCCCGCCGAGCGCCTGCGCCGCATGCACGCCATGCAGGAGGTGCTGCGCAAGGAGGACATCTTCTGGTGGGTGGACCGCTACCTCAAGGCCGCCCTGGGCGCCGTCCCGGACGACTTCCGCACCCCGAAGGAGATCCTGCCGCCCGCCGACGCCGAGAGCTGGGTGGAGGTCTGATGCCCCCCCGCTCGGTGCCCTGCCCGGTCCCTTCGCTCGCCGCTCGCCGGGGCCGTTGAGGAGTGGACCGGCCCTCGGCGCTCGAGCGCTGGCCCGAGATCGCCGGCCGCCTGGCCGGCCGGCGCCTGGCGCTGTTCCTCGACTACGACGGCACGCTCTCGCCGATCGTCCAGCGGCCGGAGCTGGCGCTGCTGCCGGCGGCGGCGCGCGACGTGCTGCGGCGCCTGGCCGCGCGGATGCCGGTGGCGGTCCTCTCGGGCCGCCTGCGCGAGGACGTCGCCGCGCTGGTCGGCCTGCCGCAGCTGATCTATGCCGGCAGCCACGGCTTCGACATCGCCGGACCGCCACCCGCAAGCGGTCCCGCCGCCGGAGAATCGCCTTCGCCACCGGCGCCGCCGCTCCGCCACGAAGTCGGCGGCGGCGTGCCCGCCCGCATCGCGCGCGTCGCCGAGCGCCTGCGGCGCGAGCTGGCCGGCGTCGACGGCGTGCTCGTCGAGGACAAGCGCTTCGCGGCCGCCGTGCACTACCGCCTGGTGGATCCCCGGGACCTGGCGCGGGTCGAGGCGGCGGTGGACCGAGCCGCGGCCGATGCGGCCGATGCCGCCAATCCGGAGGACGGCGGCGGGCACCTGCGCAAGACCGGCGGCAAGATGGTCTGGGAGCTGCGCCCCGACGTCGACTGGGACAAGGGCAAGGCGCTGCTCTGGCTGCTCGGCCGGCTCGGGCTCGACCGCCCGGGCGCCGCGCCGATCTTCCTCGGCGACGACGTCACCGACGAGGACGCCTTCGCCGCCGTGAACAGCCGGGGAGGCATCGGCATCCTGATCGCCGAGGAGCCGCGGGCGACCGCCGCCGCCTACCGCCTGCACGACCCCGCGGCGGCGCTCGACTGGCTGGAACGGCTGGCGGAGCTGGCCGGGTAGGCTAGGATTTCGAGGCCATCGCCAGCCCGGAGGAATGGAGCGCGTGGAAGACTTGCAACGTCCAGAAGCGGTTCTCGAGGCCCCGCCGCCCGAGCCGGTGGCGCCCCCGGCACTGCCGGACGACGCCCCGCTGGCCGGCGAGTGGCGGCCGGGAGAGATCCAGATCCTGGGGCCGCTCGCGGTCCCCGGGCACGCGCCGCGGCTGGTGCGGGTCTACCTGCCCGCGGCCTTCACGCCGGAGGGGCCGCGCTTCGCCCTCTACATGTTCGACGGCCAGAACGTGTTCGACGACCCCCCGTCCTTCTCGGGCGGCTGGCACCTGCACGAGGCCGCCGAGAGGATGGCGCGCGGCAAGCGGCCGGCGCCGGTGATCGTCGGCATCGACCACGGCGGGTCGAAGCGCATCGACGAGCTGTCGCCTTTCGCGATGCCGGGCAGCAGCGCCGGCGGCCTCGACGGGCTGCTCGACTGGATCGTGGACAGCCTGATGCCGCGCCTCGCCGCCGAGCTGCCGCTCATCCCGGGCCCGGTCGGCGCCGTCGTCGGCGGCTCCTCGATGGGCGGCCTGGCCGCGCTCTATGCCCACTTCCGCCAGCCCCGCGCCTTCGGCGGCGCGCTGGCGATGTCGCCCTCGTTCTGGGTCCGGGACGGCGAGATCCTGCGCTGGGTGCGGGCGCAGCCGACCCCGGAGCTGTCGCGCATCTACCTCGACTGCGGCGTGCGCGAGGGGCGCGGCACCTTGCTGCCGCAGGTCGCGGCGATGACCGCGCACCTGGCCACCCGCGGCTACGACCCCGATCACCTGATGTTCCGCGCCGACCCGCGCGGCGCCCACTCGGAGGCCAGCTGGCGACGCCGGCTGCCGCGCGCCCTGCGCTTCTTTTATCGGAACCCGACGCGTTAGCGCCGCCGTACCGCCACCCGCGGTCGACCGCTGGTGATTAACGTTATCCGCGGCGCGACACTCGACGAAGGTTTCAGGAACCCCAGGAACCTCGCCGCCCTAGCTTATTCGCTTAGCTTCGGGTATCATGCCTACATTCCACGGCTAGAGCGCTGATACCCCGGCCGGGCACCCTTCGATGGATCCGTCGTCTCGCGAAACTCTCGCCGAGCTCTATCGGACACAGGGAGAGCGCTTGCTCGAGGATCCTCGTCGGCTAAGGGCGATACTCAAAGATCGTTGTCCCGAGGCTTCCGCCGAAACCTTCGTCCTCGTGCTAGCTCTAGAGGAAAAGATACCCCCGCAGCTACTACGCGATTACTCTCCTGCCCTGGTTGGACGCCTGGCAACGCATCTCCACCAGAATCGCTCCATCACGGAGGAAGCCGCCCTCTGGTCGGTCAAAGCCTGGGCCGCTGCGATCGATCCGCTCCGGTCGGCCGAAATCGAGGCGGTCAAACCCCACGCGCTGGCGACAGCCTATCGGATTGCTCGCCTCCGTGGGCCCGAGCTGGAGGCCCCACCCATTCATCTGCAATTGCGGTCCTGTTCCCCGCCGCCTGAGCCTCTCTGGCACAAGGGAATAGCGCACGCGATCAGCACCTATATCGAAACTCATGGGCCCGAGATAAAGCCGATTCTGCTTAGCGGCTACCGCAACTTCGGTGGTACCTACCTCACGCGCTGGGCGGTCGATCACGCCGCCGGCAGGATCGCGCCGCGCAACCGCTTCGTAATTCGCATCAACGCGGATTTGATGGACCAGCCGGTCGAGAGCTTTTGGATGAGCGTCCGACAATGGGCGCTTCAGATCTGGTACAACCCAGAGTACCGAGCCCTGCGCCGCAAAATTCGTGCGGCCCTCTTGCCGATCGTAGGGCGATCAGGTTACGTCGTTGAAAGTATTGAAGAGAGCGATAAAAGAACCGGATTCCAATGGACGGCGCCAAGCATTGGCCTCGAACTGAGCGGCGCGCTTAAGATAGAGTCCGGTTCGTGGAAACAGGGTGCCCGAGAGATCCAAGAGACACGTCATCTCCGTTCCAAGGCGGAAGAGGCCCAGCTCCTGGAGTTCGTCCAAGCTGTCGCCAGGGCGGTAGCTGAGGGCTCTGGTTCCTCCCTAAGAAGTCTTATTCGTGACGCGCTTAACATTCAGCTTCCATCCCGAATAGTATTCATCGTGGATCGTGTCGACGACCTCGCGAAGCTGCGAGCGCTCGCTCCTGTCACTAGCATTGGGCAGAGCCTGCGCTGGATCTGTATCGTCGATAAATACGATCTCGACTCGTGGGGTAAGAGCCCGTCGAACCGTGAATGGATTTGGCGCAATTTCAACGTCATGGCCTGCCCACCCATCGCTCAGCAAGGCTTGGCCGAGAAGCTCTGCCAACACTACTTTGTTGCTGATCAGGCAATGCATGACCATCCTCATTATCGCTGCTTCGTCGAGGGCCTCGATTTCTTCTGCAATGGATCGCCGGGGAGTTTCCTGAAAGCGCTGAAGACGCACTGGCACTTTGACGTTACGGTGCCAGGCGCGAGCCTTTGTCCTTCCCGCCACACTGAGGCTTTGAATAGCTACAGCATCTATGCTCGCATAGGGGCAGTCATGAGAAAGTGCCTTGACACATTTTCCTTTCCACCTCAGTTCAGCCAGAGCACGGATCCACTCCTGGGCTATCGCGTGACTGGTGCACCCCTGATGCTGCATGAAATGGCAAACCTGGTATTGGCAGTGCAAGGCGGTTCATTCACTGCCACGGAGATCGCAAGCCAGTTTTCTGTGTCTCCTGCAGCGGGCTTCTTCTCGGCTGATACCTGGGAGGCGCTTTGTTCGCACCTGGTGAATCTGATGGAGCAGGAGGGACTCCTGGAGAGAGCCGATCGCCATGAGATTTCGTCACACTCCCTATAAGAGAGGTGCCTATGTCTAGACCAGGCGGAACGATGGCCAGCCGCCCTCTGCATTTTATATTTATCTGTGATTGTTCAGGCTCGATGAGCGTCATGGGCAAGATTCAGGCACTCAATGCTGCCATCCGCGAGGCTATTCCCGGCATGAAGGCCGTTGCGAGGGAAAACGTCCATGCCCAGATCCTCGTGCGGGCGGTCAAGTTTGCGAACGCAGCCGAGTGGCACATCGATATACCAGTCAAGATCCAGGACCTTGCCTGGACCGACCTAACAGCTGCCGGAATGACTGCTCTCGGGAGCGCGCTTGAACTGGTTGCTGAGCAGCTATCACTCGCCGCCATGCCGGAACGCGGACTGCCTCCAGTCTTGGTGCTGGTGACCGACGGTGAACCCACCGACGACTACAAGGCTGGTCTGCGGCGACTTCTCGACCAGCCCTGGGGAAGAAAAGCTGTTCGTATAGCCATTGCCATAGGTGAGGACGCCAGCTTGCCAGTTCTAGAGGAGTTTATCGCCAACCCTGAGATCAAGCCGCTTAGAGCCACCAATACGGATCAGCTTCATGCCCTTGTCCGCTGGGCGTCCACGGTCGTATTGAGGGCGGCCAGCAGCGCGGTATCGACCTCGCGGGCGAGCCGCGACCCTAATAGCGGGGAAGCGTCCACCGATACAGGGATTGCGGCATCGCTGGCCTTGCCTGATTCGGACACCGAAGACGTTTGGTAGCCGATATGGCTAACATTCTAAGTGGTATCAAGATCGTCAGGGGCGAGTCTACCGGCGCAAGCTATTCTGTTGACGCTCTCGTGGGGACGGGCGGCCAAGGAGAGGTCTACCGGGTATCCGGCGGGCCACAGGAGTTGGCCCTCAAGTGGTACTTCCCTGAGTCGGCGACGACCGCGCAGCGGGATGCCCTCGAGAGGCTTACCATGCAGGCTGGCATGGATAAGCGCTTCCTCTGGCCTCTCGAGCTTGCCGTTGCGCCCGAGGTAAAAGGCTTCGGTTATCTCATGCCGCTGCGGGCGACTCGTTTCAAGAGCCTCTTTGACCTGATGAAGCGCCAAGTCGAGCCAAGCTTTCGGACGCTCATGACGATTGGAATCGAGCTGGCGGAGAGCTACTGGCAACTACATGCGCGAGGCTTGTGTTACTGCGATATTTCTTTCGGTAACGTGTTCATCGACCCGGTTACCGGCGAGGTGCTGATTTGCGATAGCGACAACATAACCATCGATCGACACGCCGGAAATAGAATCATTGGCACTCCGCGCTTCATGGCTCCGGAAGTTGTGCTGGGCGGCCCGCCCACTAGCGACTCAGATCGGTTTTCTCTGGCGGTTCTCTTGTTTTACATGTTGCACCTGAGCCATCCTCTCGAAGGTCGCAGTGAGCACGATATTCATTGTATGGACATGCGCGCAATGCGCCGACTCTTCGGTGAAGAGCCGATATTCATATTTGATCCAACCAATGCGACTAATCGGCCAGTGCCCGGGTTTCAGGACCATGCCGAGACTTACTGGAAGCTCTACCCTTTGGAGCTCCGTGAGTTGTTCATTCGTTCGTTCACGGTAGGGTTGCGCGACGCCCGCGATGGGCGCGTGCGCGAAACAGAATGGCGGAGCGCGCTGGTGAGGGCGCGCGACGCGGTATTCTATTGTAGTGCGTGCGCCAGCGAGAGCTTTTTTGACGCCGCGAATCCTGATGTGGGCAGATGCTGGGCTTGTGGTGAACCGCTCCGAGCACCGCTGCGCCTGCATCTTGGAAGAGGAGGGTCGGACGATTTCGTAGCGCTCTGCAAAGATAGCCGTCTTTATCCGCATCATCTGGCCAGCGCTGCCAGGCGGTATGACTTTAGCGTTCCGTGGGCAGAGGTTAGTCGTCATCCTCGCGACCACGCGCGCTTCGGCCTCAAGAACCTGTCCCCGAACACGTGGTCCTACTTTCGCGAGGATGGTCACCCCTTGCCGGTGTCTCCGGGGCGCTCGGCCTCCCTGGCTGAAGGGGCGAGATTCGATTTCGGCGAAACGGTCGGCGAGATTCGAGGATAAAGTGCGCGCGCGGCCTCTCAACGGGTAATTGTGGCCAACCAAGCTATGCTGTCGGTGCCGCGCCGCTTTTTTGTTGGCGGGTTCAGCGTTTGTGGCACTCTGCACGAACGCCTCAAGCTGCCAAACCAGGACTCGATTCTTTGGCACCAAATAACCCCTGGTGAATTGCCGATCATGCTTGCGCTGTCTGATGGCCACGGCAGTCCGCGCCACTTTCGGAGTGCGATTGGCGCACGTTTGGCCGTTGAGACGGCCCTTGCAATCTGTAGCGATCTAGCGATGGCCATGGACGGCATGAACCTCGCGAGCGTGAGGTACGAAGTGGAAGCTCGTTTGCCAAAAGTGATGGTACGCGAATGGAGATTGCGGGTGGAGGGGCACCTCGCGTGCAATCCCATCACGGCAGGCGAGTTGGATGCCGCGGGCATTTATGCGGCCGAGAAGCGGACAAACACAGAATCGACGGCCTACGGCGCCACCCTTCTGTTCATTCTCATGACCGCGAGATTTGTGATAGTTGGGCAGCTCGGCGACGGCGATATTCTTTGGGTTGATGCGAACGGCCAGACGGCTAACGCGTGGGATGCGATCCCTCAGGATAGTGGCGACGCAACCGCATCGCTTTGCATGGTAGATGCGTGGCGCCACTTCCTGGTGAAGGTGGTGCCGTTGCGAGAACAGGCGGGGCCACCACTAATTCTGGCCTCGACGGATGGCTACGCAAATTCGTTCGTGAATAACGCGGAGTTCCTTCGCATCGGCGAAGACTATCTTGGAATGATGCGTGACCAGGGGGTTGCCGCGGTGGTTGCGAAGTTGCCGGACTTCCTACTCGACGCCACGAGACATGGAAGCGGGGATGACGTTACGCTGGGTTTCATCAGGTGCTCAGAACCGGGCGACCCAGATTCTGGGACAGTCGTGGCCTGAGCGGGCTAGGTGCACGAGAGCGAAGGGCAGCGGCGGCGGTGTCGAGACTCAGGTGTTCTCAGTTTCTTGCGCTAACCGGAACGGCGAGCGCTCGTGCCAGCAGGTCTTTTCTCATTTTTTTTTCGCGGGCTTCGTTCCGGGAGCCGCCGCCTGCGATCCTCCCGCCAGCGTGCACAGAGATCCCGCGCGGCCTCGGGCCAGGCCGGATGGAGGAAGGTGAACCCATCTTGCAGCAGTCGCGCCGGCACCACCCGGCGGCTCTTGAGGATCAGCTCGGTCTCGGTGCGCAGGAAGATGGCGCCGATCTCGAGCATCCAGCGCGCGGCCGGCAGGCCCCAGGGCGCTCCCCACACCTCTCGCAGGATGCGCATGAAGGCGGCATTCGGCAGCGGCTCGGGCGACGCCAGGTTGACCGCGCCGGCGAGCTCGTCGTGCGCCAGCAGCCAGCGCACGGCGCGGACGAAGTCCTGGTCGTGGATCCACGAGAAGAATTGCCGTCCGTCCCCGGCGCGGCCGCCGAGACCCTTGCGCACCAGCCCGAGCAGCACGTCGAAGACGCCGCCGCGATCCGGGCTCATCACCATGGCGCTGCGCATCGCCACGCGCCGGGTGCGCGGCGTCGCCGCCGCCGTGAGCGCGCCCTCCCACGCCCTGGCGACCTCGACGCTGAAGTGCCACTCCGGCGGGGCGCCAGGGACGCCCGGCGTGCCCGGGTCGCTGCCGCCCAGGATGCCGTGGATCTCGTCGTTGGCGCTGTCGTAGCGGTGGGCGTAGATGGTCGCGGTGCTCATCTGCAGCCACACCCGCGGCGGGCGCGCCGCGCGCTCGATGGCCTCGCCGATGGCGCGGGTCGACTCGACGCGCGAGGCGAGGATGGCCCGGCGATGGGCGGGGCCGTAGCGGCAGTTGACGCTGCGCCCCGCGAGATTGATCACCGCGTCGGCGCCCTCGAGCTCGGCCGCCCAGGCGCCCGCCGTCCGCGCATCCCACGCGACGACGCGCCAGGGCCGGCCCGCGGGCTGCCGGCTGAGCACGACCACCTCGTCGCCGCCGCCGTGGAAGCTCCGTGCCAGGAGGTTGCCGACCTGTCCGCTGCCGCCGGCGAGGACGAGCTTCATGGCCCCAGCGTCACGCCGGCCGCGTGCCGCCGGCAGCCGCGACCGGCGCGTGCAGGGCGACGCTCGAGCCGACCCAGGCGCGGTCCTTGTTGAAGTCGACGCCGACCATCTTGCCCTTGGTCATGCGCACCAGGTTGTTGATCAACACCGGCCGGTCGCGCCAGACGAACATCATCCGCACCTCGACCTTGGCCGGCACGTCGGGGGTGACGACGGCGGGAGCGTACTCGATCCGCCGCTGCAGGATGTAGTCCTCCGGCCGCGAGATGGCGTGCAGCCGCTCGGCGGTGACGCCGATCTCGACGCCGTGGCCGGCGAACGAGAACAGCGGCTTGAGCACGTAGTTCTCGAGGTCGGGAGGCAGCTCGCGCAGCTCGGAGAGGAAATGGCAGGGCGGCGCCCAGGGGCCGCGGATGAACGGCAGCGAGAACTTGCTGAGCTTCCAGAACCAGTTGGGATGGCCGACCCATTCGAGGTCCAGGTCGGCGCGGAAGAGCGGCGGCAGCTCGAGGCCCCGGCGCGCCAGCTCGTCGAAGATCACCCGGTTGTAGATGCGCCGGATGGGAACCTCGCGCCCGCCTTCGCCCGCGGGACGGCGATAGAAGGCCTGGCGGCCGCGCACGACCACGTCGGCGAGCCCGACGGTCGGTACTCCGAGCAGCTTCTCGGTGATCACGAAGTCCACCAGCGTCTTCTGCTGTTCGGGCTCGATCTCGAGCAGCACCACGGTGCGCGGATCGGCGTCGCCGACGATCACCTGGCGCAGGCATTCGACGTAGGAGGCGTCGTCGAGGCCGGCGAAGTAGGGCGCCATGCCCGCGGGGAGGTCGAAGTGGCGCCGGTAGCCGCGCTCGAGCAGCCACTGGAAGGCGTAGAGCGACGGGAACCCTTGCAGCTCGATGAGGCGCGGCGAGATCTGGCCGTCGACGGCCGCGAGCGCCAGGTCGACCTGCAGGAACTTGGTGTGGCCGTCCTCGCCGGGCACCTGGTACTCCGGCGGCACCGCCCGTGCCGCGGCCCGCAGGTACTCCGGCGAGCTCACCGCGGCGAGCACCTGGTCGGCGGCGCGGACGAGCTCGGCGGCGAGCGCCGGCGGCAGGAAGACCGGCGTCTCGGAGATCCGGAAGGGGATGTGAAGGCCGGCCTCGGCCTCGAGCCAGGCGTGCAGCGCCTGGTAGCGCTCCGCGGTGAAGGCGGCGTTGAACGCCTGCCGCAGCTCCGGGATCATGGGGTTCGGGCGCCTCCTGGAATTACAGCCCGGCGTGGGTCTCGGCGACGATGTAGTCGACGACCGATTTGTAATCGTGGCCCGACTGCTCCCACACCACCAGCTGCCGGTCGGCGCCGGTGCCGTGCCGCAGGATCTGCTGGATGTACTCGATCTCCTGGCGGCTGCCGAGCTCGTCGATCACGTCGTCGACGAACTCGAGCAGCTCGTGGATGAGATCGACGCAGGGCACCTCGGCCTGCTTGCCGAAATCGATCAGCTTGCCGCCGATGCCGTAACGCGCCGCCCGCCACTTGTTCTCGTTCAGCAGCAGGCGGCGGTAGAGACGGAACCCCAGGTTGCTGCGGATCAGCTTGTAGACCTTGACGGTCACCGCCTGGATGAGCGCCGCCAGCGCGATCGTCTCGTCGACGCGCATCGGCACGTCGCAGATGCGGAACTCGAGCGTGTCGAAGAACGGGTGCATGCGCAGGTCCCACCAGATCTTCTTCGCGTTGTCGACGCAGCCCGTCTTGATCAGCAGCTTGATGTAGTTCTCGTACTCCGACAGGCTCGCGAAGTAGTCCGGGATGCCGGTGCGCGGAAAACGATCGAAGATCTTGCTGCGGTAGGACTTGAGGCCGGTGTTGCGAGCCTGCCAGAACGGCGAGTTGGTGGACAGCGCGAAGATGTGCGGCAGGAAGTAGCGGGTGGCGTTCATGATGTGGATCGCCACCTCGCGGTCGGCGATGCCGACGTGAACGTGGAGCCCGAAGATCAGGTTGGCGCGCGCCAGCTGCTGCATGTCCTCGACGATCTCCTCGTAGCGCGGATGCTGGGTGATCGCCTGGTCCTTCCAGTGCGCGAACGGGTGGGTGCCCGAAGCGGCGATGGCCAGGCCGTTGCGCCGCGCCAGGGACGCCAGGTCGCGGCGCAGCGCCATCACTTCGCGGCGGGCCTCGCGGATGTCGGCGCAGATCTTGGTGCCGACCTCGATCACCGACTGGTGCAGCTCGGGCTTGAGCTGGTCGCGCAGCGCCGGCCCCGTCTCGCGGTCGGCCAGCAGGTGCTGGATGTGGGAGCGCAGGTCCCGTGTCTCGGGATCGATGAGCTGGAACTCTTCCTCGATGCCGAGGGTGAACTGCTCTGTCTCGCCGGACATGGCTCCCACCTCCCGGGCCGGAGATCCGGCCCTGCCGAGCTTCCCCCTGGGGGTTATACCTTCGGATCGTCGATCCAGCGCTCCGCGACCGGCGTGGTCGGCGCGGCCGGCGGCGGCGAAGCCGGCTGGGAACCCGCGGCGGCGGACGCCGCGGCGGCGGGCTCGCCGCCGGAGGCGGAGATCACGAAGTCGCCCCAGGTCAAGTTGTCGCGGCCCGGCCGGTTCGCCAGTGCCTTGCGCACCGCCATGTTGGCCGCCGCCTCCACCACCCACTCGAAGTTCTCCTCGCCGATCGAGAACTTGTCGGCGTCCGGCGCCGGGTTGCAGAAGTCGATGGCGTAGGGGACGCCGTCGCGGACGGCGAACTCGACCGTGTTGAAATCGTAGCCGAGCGCCCGGTTCAGGCGCAGCACGCCGTCCCGCACCTTGTCCAGCAGCTCGTCCGGCAGCTTCGGGCCGTTGCGCACGTAGCGCTCGTGGAACGGCGCCTTCGGGTTGTACTGCATGATGCGCACGTCGCGGACGTCGATGCAATAGCAGCGGAAGTATTCCTCGAACGCGATCTCCTCCTGCAGCATCATCACCAGCTGGCCCGTGTCGTCATAGGCGCGGAAGAACTCGTCGCGGTCGTGCAGCTTGTAGACGTTCTTCCAGCCGCCGCCGGCGAAGGGCTTGAAGAAAGCCGGGAAGCCGACGTAGGCGAAGATCGCCTCCCAGTCGAGCGGGTAGGCGAGGTTGCGCATCGAGCGCTCGTTGGTGTCGGCGGGATGCTGCTTCGAGGGCAGCAGGACGGTCTTGGGCACGGCGACCCCGACCTTGGTGGCCAGGCAATTGTTGAAGAACTTCTCGTCGGCGCTCCACCAGAAAGGGTTGTTGACCACCGCGCTGCCGTTGAGCGCGGCGTTCTTCAGGTAACCGCGATAGAACGGGATGTCCTGCGAGATGCGGTCGACGATGACGGCGTAGCCGGTGTCGGCGCCCTGGACGACCTTGTCGATGCGCACCGGCTCGGCGACGACGATGCCCTCCGAGCCGTCCGGGTGGGTGGCGGCGCCCTTGGCGTTGACGCGGTCGATGAAGGCCCAGGGGAAGCTGTCCTCCTGGCCGAAAAGGATTCCAACCTTCTTGGGTTGAGTCATGAACGGTCCCTCTCCTCAGAGTTTGGCAAGGTAGCGCGGAAACATGTCCCACCACAGCGGCCAATCGTGCTTGGCCCAGCGCCAGACGTCCAGCCAGTGAGGAATGCCCTTGGCGTCGAGCAGGCGCGAGAAGCCGGTGTTCGCGTCCAGGCATGCGTCCCACTCGCCCGCGCCGAGCACGATCCCCATCTGCCGCAGGTGGTGGAGGTACCACGGATCGTCGAGCCCCGGCAGGTAGTCCGCCGGGTTGTTGAAGTAGAGGTCGTCGTCGTAATAGCCCTGCAGGAACTGGCGGATGTCGAAGGCGCCGCTCATGCTGATCAGGTGCGACACCTGGTCGGGATGGCGCAGCGCCACGTTCATCGCATGGTAGCCGCCGAAGCTGCAACCGGCGACCGCCACCCTCGCCCGGCCGGTGTCGGCGCGCGCATGCTCGAAGACCTGGTGCACGATGACGTTCTCGTAGGCCATGTGGGTCTTGACGCGGTCGGCGGGATGGATGCCATCGTTGTACCAGCTCTCCGCGTCGATGCCGTCGGGGCAATAGAGCTTCACCCGCCCGGCGTCCACGAGCGGCGCGGCCGCCTCGATCAGGCGGAAGTCCTTGTACTCGTAATACCTGGCCTTGGAGGTCGGGAACAGGATCACCGGGACGCCGGCGTGCCCGAACGCGAGCATCTCGAACACCCGTCCTCCCAGGTAGGGAGTGCTCCAGCTCAGGTACTCTTCCCTCACTCGCGATCCCCTGGTGGCCGGCGGCCTGGTCCCCGACCTCGCGGCAGGGTCCGGCAAGGGTAGCACAGGCCACCGGGCGGTCCGTTCATGGGCTATCGCGAGGAACTGACC
>Ga0209580_10001133_pt1 | contig 12620 bp, 8 predicted proteins | sample Coa_R1_5_FD_187153 | JGI IMG/M metagenome (GOLD analysis project Ga0209580, IMG submission 187153) | Surface soil microbial communities from Centralia Pennsylvania, which are recovering from an underground coalmine fire - Coalmine... | ecosystem: Environmental > Terrestrial > Soil > Unclassified...
TTAAAGCGAAGACCGTGTTTTGTTTCGTCACGAAGGAAAGGTTTGCCGTACGCGGTATAGGCGAATTCAATTTCCGCCGGCGGGCAGCCGAGGTAACGCGCGACGATGCCGCGCACCATTCCACGACCGGCGATATAGCGCTCTTTGAGATGGGGCAGCGAAAAACCGTTCGCGCGCGTTCGTTCCTCTTGGGACAAAGATTCCAAGAGTCTCAATCGCTCTTCCGGCGCGACAGATAACGATATTGGCCAGACATGAACTTCACCATCATTAAGCGCATGAGTCAAATTCATATCGAAACATTGTACTCACGCACGGACTCCGCAGCGCAAGTATGGGTCGCCCCTTGCTTGCGCTGCGGGCTGGAAAGAATTGTGCCTCTGTGAGCTGGTGAACCGGAAAAATGATGGCGAAACGCGTACGGCCAATTGACTCCTAGTCTTGGCCGGGCGAAAATCATCCTAACACTTTCGGTAATCCCCGCCATGGTGAACCATGGGAAAAAAAGCTGATGCAGTTGATGCCTACATTGCCAAGTCGGGCGACTTTGCGAAGCCGATATTGAAACGGCTCCGCGAAATCGTGCATGCTGCTTGTCCGAGTGCGGAAGAAGAAATGAAGTGGAGCCACCCACACTTCAGCTACAAGGGCATGCTGTGCAGCATGCATGCGTTCAAGGCCCATTGCAGTTTCGGCTTTTGGCTTTCGAATAATGTGGGCACTGCGGTTGGCCCCGAAGGCACCAGTGCGCTGAAGCAGTGTCACCGGCTTACGAGTGTGGACGACCTGCCGTCGAAGAATACTCTTACGGATTGCATCAAAGCTGCCATGAAGCTGAACGACGATGGCGTCAAAGTGAGTCGGCCGAAGAAGAAGCCAAAACCCGCACCGGCGGTGCCTGACGATCTGAAGAAAGCGCTGAAAACAAACGCAAAGGCACAAGCAACTTTTGAAGGATTCAGCCCCTCGGCGAAGCGTGAATATATCGATTGGATCACGGACGCCAAAACTGACGAGACCCGCCAACGCCGCCTCGCTACCGCAATTGAGTGGATGAGCGAAGGCAAGCAGCGAAACTGGAAGTACCAGAAGTGCTGAGTCTGGCTTCAGAGCCTCGCACGAAGTAAGTGGTGAGATGTCGTGCCGCTTACTTCATGCGAGGCTCTGACGAAGCATTAACCTCCCGCCATTTCTTACACAAATCCGCCGCCGCTTCCGGCCATGTTGGATATTCGAATTTGAACCCGGCTTCCAGCAACCTCCCCGGCACCACGCGGCGGCTTTTCAGGATCAATTCGGTTTCCGTGCGCAGGAAAACGGCTCCGATTTCCAGCATCCACCTGGCGGCGGGCAAGCCGAAGCGAATCCCCCAGGCGCGGCGCAATTCGCGCATGAATTCGGCATTTGGCATCGGCTGCGGGGAGGCGATATTCACCGGGCCTACCATATCTTCATGTTCGATGAGCCAGTGCACGGCGCGCACGAAATCCTGCTCGTGTACCCAAGAAATGTACTGCCGGCCATCGCCGGCCTTGCCGCTGAGGCCGCGACGAACCAGTCTGAGCAAGACGTCAAAGACGCCGCCAGGGTCGGGGCTGAGCGTCATGGCCGAGCGCATCAGCACCTTGCGCGTTCGCGGTGTATCAGTCTCATTGGCGGCGCGTTCCCAGGCGGTCGCCACGTCGATGCTGAAGCGCCAGGTGTCCGGCGCGTTGGGTTCATTGCCGCCGATGATGCCAGTGGCTTCGTCGTTGGGCGCGTCATAGCGGTGCGCGTAAATCGTCGCGGTGCTGGCTTGCAGCCAAACGCGCGGCGGACGAATCGCACGAGCAATCGCTTCACCAACAGCCCGCGTCGATTGCACGCGCGAATCCATAATCAGTCGGCGATTTTCCTCCGTATACCGGCAATTCACGCTGCGGCCGGCGAGGTTGACGACGGCATCGGCGCCTTCGAATTCCTTAGCCCATTCGCGTTGACTGACGGCGTCCCATTGTACAACTCGCCAAGGCGCTGCCGCCGGCCTGCGGCTTAGCACCACGACTTCGTGGCCGTCCTTCAGAAATGCGCGAGCCAAGATGGTTCCTACCTGTCCTGACCCACCGGGGATGACGATTTTCATGCGACATGCCAGAGTGAGGAGCGATGTTTCTCAATCAAGAACCGAAATGCGCAATTCTCGTTAACTGCAAATTACCACAGCCACACTCTGAGCCGGGAGCGCGAGCGACCCGACGTTGGACGTCCAGCATCCGGTAGCTCGCGCTCCCGGCTCCGTGATCCTTTCGATTTCAACCGATATTGTCACGCGCCTTTTTCGCGCACGATCTCGAACTGCTGGTGCTTCTTCGTGCTCTTCACCACTTTGAGCCTGGTGCGGCTATTGAATTCTTTGGCAGCCGCCGCTGCCTTTTCCATAATCAGCGCGCCAGTATGTGCGTGCAGCAAATAGCGGAGTACCAGCGGCTCCTTCTTGGAAGTAATAACCGGCCCGTTCAGACAGACGGACGCACCCATCCAGCCGTCTTCGCGCACGTGCCAGCACACGGGATGGCCGGGGTTGCTGCTGTGATCAAAGTAAGTAATGCCTTCGTCGCCCTTCGTACCGGGGCCCGAGTAGTCCATCCAGCGGGCCGGCTTCGCGAAGATCGCCGGCTCGCCAACCTTGCCATCGCTATTCGTGATTTTGCCGCCGAAATCGCCCGACAGGTTTTTCGCCATGCGCACGGCCAGGAAGCCGAAGTTCGTTTTGCCGAATTCCAGCGACTCCGCTGCAGGGCGGAACGTGGACTGCAATTCAAGCGAAGTCTCACCGTCGGCCCCCGGCCGAATGGCCGCGATCAATTCCTGTTCCAACAATTCCTTTGGGTCATGCCCATCGTACCAGCCGATCAGGACGGCCATCGATGCTTCCTGCGCGCCGTCCTGGTAACAAAGCCAGCGTTTTTGCCGGATGCGGGGCGCCGGGGCGTCTTCCCAGAAATTGATCCCGAGGACTTTGGCATGTGCGAACCAGATCGAACGATGGTGATCGTGGTCCGGCGCGCCGGGGTGGCCCATGCGCGTAAGCCAGTCGCCCGATGGACCGACAAACGGAAAGAAAAAGGGTCGCGGATAATGCGAGCCGAAGTGCCAGCGCAACCGTTCCTGCCCGCCGATGCGGAAGGAGGCCTGGTAATCGGGAAGGGGAATCACCTGACAGTGCGGAATCATGGTAATGGCTCCGTGTCCTATCACGATCGGCATTCCCGCCGTTGTATTCTGCCGGTAAAGTAATGCAACGATGACTCTTCCATTCCGACCAAGCTGGCTGGCAGCGGAGCCATTGCGAATTGGGCCGCTCACTTTATCGAGCCGGTTCAATCTTGCACCGCTGGCGGGCTACACCAACCTGCCGTTGCGGTTAACGGTGCGCGAACTGGGCGGACTCGGACTTGCAACCACCGATCTCGTGAATGCCCGCGCCATTCTCGAAGGGAAGGCCAAGACGAAAGAGTTACTCGCCACCTGCCGAGAGGACAGGCCGCTGGCTGTGCAAATCTTCGGCGCGAACCCGGCCGAGATGGCTGGAGCCGCGCAATGGCTCGAAGATTATGGTGTATCGGTCATCGATATCAACATGGGTTGCCCGGTGCGGAAAGTGGTGCGCACCGGCGGCGGATCCGCCATGATGTGCGACGCCACGAATACGATTGGGCTGGTCAAAAAAGTGGTGGAAGCGGTGCGCATTCCGGTCACGGTGAAGATGCGACTCGGCTGGGACGATCAAAACTGGAATGCGCCCTATTTCGCCCGTGCATTTGAAGACGTCGGGGTGGCAGCCGTCACCATCCACGGCCGAACGCGCGAGCAAGGCTTTCACGGGCAGGTCAAGCACGAAGGCATCCGGGCCGTGGTCGAAGCGGTGCGGCACATTCCGGTCATCGGCAATGGCGACGTGCGAACAATTGCCGATGCCGCGACCATGTTTGAAGCCACCGGTAGTGCCGGAATCGCCATTGGCCGCGGCGCACTACTGAATCCGTGGTTCTTCCAGCAACTCGATTCGTGGCTCAAGACCGGAGAACCAAGCCCGCGCGCTTCATGGCAGCAGCGGTTGGATTTCATGGCCACGCATTTCCGCCGACTGATCGACTGGCGCGGCGAGCACTTGGCGTGCTTGCAATTCCGAAAGGTGGCCAACTGGTACTGCAAAACACTGCGCACGGGTAAGGAGATTAAGCTGGTGTTGATGCAGCTGGAAAATGCTGTCATCTTTGATCGCCTCGTTCAGGAGCTTCGAGAACAGGGCGAGCCATGGGACTGGGCAGAATTCGATGCCGGCGAACCGATCATCCCCGTCCCAAGTGGACCGATTGCGAATTGGTAAAGTGCTGCAGCGCGCGTGGTTGACCGTCATTCTTTTCGCGCCAGTATCGACGCGGCTCGCGGCAACCAGCGACCCAACCACGATTGTCGCATTACCCACGGCCATTCCGCCAACACCAGCTGCAATGCTAGTGTGCCAATTACCAGGAATCGAGCCACGCGCAGCGCCATTCCCGGAATAGCGCCGAGCAACTCATTTACTGTGGGATCTATGCCGCTAATACCGACGTGTGGCAGAACCCAGAACCAGACCGGAAACGTGAGATAGGTCACGATGTCCAGGCCGGCCCAACCGAACGCCAAACGGCGGTTGTGTCGCAACAAGGGCAACATGAGCGGAGCGAACCACAGGACCCACTGCGGAGAGTAAAACACCGCGAGCGTTACGAACACAAGCAGGATCAGGCAGCCCCGGCGTAACAGGCTGGCCAGGTTGGTGATCGGCTGGGCGATGCATAAAGCCGTTACCCCAGCCAATGAACCAAGGCGAAGCAACATGCCAAACCAGTCTTGCGCGGCAATTTCGGGCAACAGACAACCGTAGATGGTCATGCCCATTTCGGGCGGCCGGGTGAGCTGAAAACTATATGGTCCCAGCACCGCCGTCAGATCGGCGCCAAAGAGCAGCGGCGAAAAAATCAGCACAGCGGCGACGCAGGTAAAGACGGCTCCATAACGATATGCCTGGCGCCGCAGGGGGAATAAATATCGCAGTATTAAAGGCAGAAAAAGGATGGGGTAGACTTTTAACGCAACGGCCACGGCGAGGAAGACGGCCGAGCCGGTTAACCGCCGGCGACCCAAGCAGGCAAAACTCAGGGCGGTGAATAGTGCCGGCACTACGTCGTATCGATTCAACGCGAAAAAGAGAGCAGCGGGCATCAATAACCAAGCGGCTCCGCCCTCGACTCCGGCATTGGGACCGTAGCCAATCCAAAACACGGCAATCAACGCCAGCAAGCTAACAAGCATTACGAGCGCATAAAAGTCTGTGGCGCGCACGAACAGGCGCTGCACCTCAAACTCGTCTTGAGCACAAGGTTCGAAGGTAGCAAGGTTGTGATAATCCGCGTCCGCAATGGCGGGCAAAACGATCGCGGCCCTCGCCTCGGGCTGAAACCTAAAGCCGGCGCGAAAGATGAGCAAAGCGGCGTGAGGATATTCCAGAAAGTAGCGGTCGTTCAATTCGGTCCTGGAATGGAGCTGCTGGTCGAATGGTTCATCTTCCGGATCTGTGGGGTTTTCGGGCAGACCGGCTTGGCGGCCGCGCTCCGCATTCAACCCGCGCAGAGCCATCGCCGTGAGATCGAATTCATCGTAGACCAGCGAAATGATGTACGAAGGCGACCATGGCGCGTGCATCCGATCCGGATTCCGCACCTGCCGCCAGGTGACGTAAAAAAGGATCGGAATGAGAAACGATAGGGCTACCCACAGCCACCGACTACGGGAACGGGATGATTCCACTTTTCGCATGATGGCAACAGGGAGCCCGCTTGGCGGCCGATGCAAGAACCGGCAAGACGAGAAAAGTAATCAGCCGGCGTCCATGCGGCGACTTCATAATGCCTCTATTCATTCAACAGAAATCCAGCCATTCCGGCCAGCGCGTGAATCGCCGCACCAATAGGATGAAGGCGGGTGCGGTTTATTCCCAAAATCACCTTCCACCACCAAATGCAAGTCGGGCCGGGAATCCAAATCAAGGGCCTTTCTGCCCTGAGCGGAACCCTCCTACCCAAAAAGACCATCCGTACGATTGGTAGCTACGGCACCGACTTTCCGCTATGCTGGCCATAAGGGCTTGGATCCAGAGGAGAGTGGTTCAATGGACGCCGCATTCGCGGAACTAGCACGCACTGCCGCCGCCGGACAGTTGCTCGGCTGGTTGAACCTATCAGATGGCCGGCCCAATTCCAAATGGCAACGGCAACTTGCCGACGCGTTTGACGTACTGGCTCGTCGGCAAGTGCCGCAGCCGTGGGCAGCCCTTCGCACCTGGCTGCTCGGCGAACTGCAAAAGCTTCAGAAGGAAGGCCAGGCCGCATTCCAGGACACCGCGCAAGCCAAGGCGGTCATCGATTTGGTGTTCGATCATGTTTTGCCCGCGTATCGCCGGCACCACAACGACCTGCTCGCCCATCAAACCGAGGCGGCCCTATTCACACCGTATTTCGTTGCACGTGTATTTGAAGCAGTACTGGCGCAGGCTGCGCCGTGGGATGAAACGGATCGCATTGTCCAAGGCACGCTGCAAAAGCTAAATGACTACGTGGGCCATCGGCCGATCGCAGTGTTGGAGAGCCGGCCGCAGACGGAGTTATATCCACATGAAAAGGTGCGACCGGTGCCGCTCTACCTCCGCGGCGCCGGTGTGGCCCATGGCCGCTACCACGATCTGGTCGAGCAAGGCTTGGAGCTGCTGCGCCAGACCGATCCTGATCTGTTGGCCGAAGCGCAGTTTGATTTTGAGTTGCTCGACGAGTTGGCATTTGACCCGCGCGCTTATGATCACGGCCATCCGGTCAACCGGCGGCCCAATTATCTCTTTGGCGAATGGGACCCGCACTGGATTGATAATCGGGGCCGCTATCGCCGTTTCGTCGTTCGCCAGAATACGCTCGAAGCGATGCTCGCGCGCTTGGAGGGGGCAACCGGCGCGCGACTCGAGGAGTTAAAGTACGAGGCGGCCGCTGTGTTCGCCGGGACCGTGTTAATGGCTTCGGGAACCTGCGGCAATGGCCCGACGGCGTACGATTCGACGGTTACGCTCTCCAAGCTCGTCCCCAAAATCGCGCACTATCGCGATGCCTTTTATAAGCGCTTGATTACGCAAGTAACCGGCGCGCACGGTGAGCGACTTCGTCTGGAAGCCGCGCAATTGCGGCAACCGTTCGCGGCGTGCCGGCAACACTTGAACCAGGCCCTAGCACGCGAGCGGGCGGTCGAACTTCAGGAGAGCCTGCTGGCCCGCATTTTTGCCGCGATGGGGTATCCGGACGCGAGCCGACGCCGCGCCGCCAAGGTGTCTGCTGCCTCGGTACGAATGCTTACGGAGATTCAGGTTCGGCTCACGACCGGGCGTTTCGCGATCGAAAAGAGCGAAGTACAAGTGGCCGCGAACCTCCTCAAGGAAGCTGAGGATCTTTTGCACCGCGGCATCGAATGTGGGGCTCTTGCCGACCCGTGGAACGCCATCGGGTTCCAAGGACTGTTTCCACTGTTCCATTCACGCGAAGATAGCCTGCCCGATACGCGGCTGGAAGATCTGATTGACTGCGTTTCCGGCATCTTCCACCTTTATGCGGCCGTGATGGCGGCCGCGGCGTCGTCTGGGGCCGATGCGCTGTGCCAGAAAATGCAAGAGCGAATGGAACGGCTTGCCCAGTGGTGGGACCAGCACGCTACTTTTGAAGTCAACGATTTGCCGCGCGTGCACGGCGGCGAGCGCACGGCCGCGGCGGTGCATGTGGCCGGAGCGCTCCTGGGAGTTCGCCAGCACAGCCCGTCCGGGCCCAGCGCTGGCCACTCGCCGGCATCGGATCTGAAATACTGGCGACAGTACCGCTCTGGATTCCAATCGCCGGCGGCCTTCGCGCAGGTGGTCGATGCCTTGCTGCGGCTCAACGACTTCCGCGCCAGCTTGTCGCTGTTGATGACCTGGCTTAGCGACGCCAGCGCGATGGCGCTGGAAGAAGGTGAATCGTCATTTCACTTGCTGGCACGCCGTTGGTTCCACGCAGTGACCTCAGCCGAATTGCCACTCGCCGAACGTTGGGCGCTTGTCGTGCGACTGTTTGAGTTGATCGAAGCTAATGCCGATGAATTCTGGACCGTGCCCGGGCTTACGCTTGCCGCTGCAGTCTCGGATGAGAAAGAAGAAACATTCGAAGCTGCCTATTCGGAAATGACCTACCACGACAGCACCGACGACGGTGAGGAAGGCATGGTAGCCGGCGGACCCGCCCAAGGCGATTTCCCGCTGGAAGAAGAGGTAGATCGACTCGAAGCCCGGCTTGGCTTCTTGGCCACCGTTGCCAGTCTGTGGCAGCAGGCAGTTCTGTTTGTTCGCGAACAAAAAATGGCCACGGCGAAATTGGAAGAAACGCTCAGCGGTTGGTGCGCTACCGCGGAATCGTGGCAAGCTCCGCTCGTTGAACTGCTCGACAGCCTCCACAACCTCAAGGTCCCGGAACCGCTGGGCGGCTTCGAAGATGTGATGGAATACGACCGACGGCGCGTACTGCGCGATCAATTGGCCGAGGCGGTAATTGACACGTGCCTGGAAACCGGCCGGGCCATTCGCATGCTTGGCAGCTTGCGGAAGCAAAGCTCGGCGCTCGCGGTCTCGGACCCGATCTGGGAGCCGCATGCCCGACGCCTGGAAGCGGCGGTCGGTCAGGCCAATGGTGCGGAAGTTCGCCGCTTGTTGCCCGATTTCCTCGAAAAATTCCGGCCGCAGCCGTTATTGTTTGTTCCCATGTCGGCCGGCGGCCATCCGCGGCAAATCCTGCGCTCGCGGCAAGCCCAGGCCATGCTGCGGTCGTTGCTCGAGCAGTTGCCGCGCCTTGGCCTTATCCGCGAGTCATTTCATCTGATCCAAATAGCGCGCGAGATGGAGCAGAATATGCCCCCGGAAGGGCGGAAGATATCGGAGTTCGATCATCTCTTTCCGTTCGCGCTGCAATCGGTTTTGGAAGCGCTGCTTGACGCCGCACATTCCTGGTCCGGTACCGAGTTGAATAACGAGGAATCGCTCGTTGTTCTGTTGCGCAGAATCACCGATTCCTTCCTTTCCCTGTGGCTATCGCATAGTCAAACCCTCCGCCTTTCGGTGCTCGAGAGCTTCACCACCGAGGCCGACTGGGAGGGCTTGCGCGATTTTATCAAGCGCTACGGCAACGATATCTTCACACCGCAGTTCCTCTCCATCGCTTCGCTGCGGTCCGTGCTTCATCGTGGCGTGGAACCGTGGCTCGAGTCCGTGGCCGGCACCGACGAGGCGCCGAAATTGATCGAAGACTTGGACGAAAACAAGTACCCGCGCTGGCAGGCTACGCATTATTTGGAAACCATTGTCCAGGCGATGTTGGAGCATCTCGAAGAATACCGCGATTACAACAGTACCACAACGCAGTCGGATTATGGCGAGAACCTGCACATCCTCCTCGACTTTCTGAAAATCAAAGTGGCCTACGAGCGATATGCCTGGCGCATGCGACCGCTGGTGCTGGCCCACGAGGTGCTGTGCCACCGCCGGCAGGATGACGCGGCCCTTCGCTGGCAAGCCAGCATGGCCAGCTTCACCCGCGAGCGGGCCGATGAGTTGCTCAAGGAACTGGCCGAACTGGAACAAAAGCACGGCCTGCGCGTTCGCACCATCCGCGACCGGCTGGAAGAACGATTCGTGCAGCCGCTGGTGATCGACCGCATTGCTGCTCTGGTTGAGCCGGCCATGCACGAAGCGCCCGATCCGCCGCTGGAACTCGGCGCGTTCTTGCGCCTGGAGCGGCAGTTGCCGCTGCTCGCCGACCAGCCGCTCGGCATCGGCCTCGACGCCCCGGCCTGGATCGAGCGCTTGCAAGATGAGGTGGCGCGCGTGCACGAAGAAGAAGCCGGCGGCGACCTCCCCGCCGCCCGCGGCTTGGCTCCCGGCATCAAGCTTTCCTACGCCGAATTGCAACGCCAACTGGCGGACTGGGAGAAGCCGTTGTAATGCAGGTCTTTGCCGATGGTAAATCAACGTGTCGGATGCATTCCTCAAAACAATTCGTGAAAACCCAGACGACGACGCACCCCGCCTCGTTTACGCTGACTGGCTGGATGAGAATGGCCAACCAGATCGGGCCGAATTCATTCGCTTGCAAATCGAGAATGCAAAGCGGGATCGGGATGCCCCCGAACGTAATACGCTGGAAGAACGCGCGCTCACACTTTTACAAGCCAATTTCTTGGACTGGATTGCACAGTATAAACCGCTATTCGACAAACCAAACGATCTGACGATTCGCCGGCAGCGCTGGGAGTATGAGAATGGGCTAATCGTTGAGGGTGTCAATCGTGCGCAAGTCGAGTTCCGCCGGGGATTTGTCGATCATGTCACCGCTCGTCCGGCCGCGTTGTTCGCTCATGGGTATTCGTGTTTTCAGCCAATCGGCCCAGCACCGACACTGCGAGTTAGCAGTCACAACTATGAAGGCCCTTGTCTCGACGATTATGTGACAACTTTGGCCCGATCACCATTGCTAGAATACGTTGGCGCCGTTTGCATCTGCGACGGTTTTTCAAACACCACAAATCGCGGCATCGACTTGCTCACCCGTGAAAAAGAATTACTCAGAAAACTGAAGGGGCTGCATCTATCTGAACTGTCTGGGGTGAGCGATGTTTCTATGTTGCCGCTTTTGGAAGCCTCCGAGATTACCGGGTTCAAGTACATGGACATCGGTTGCACGGGATGTAGCTTCGAATGTGTCCGCATGATTTGTGATAATCCGCGATTCAGCCACATGGAAACCTTAAACCTGGATTGGTTAGTTTCTGGTAAACGAAATGTGCGGAGGTTTGCGACTTCTAAGAACTGGGTGCATCTTCGCGTCCTTCAAATGAACGGCAGCGGCTTGCATGACGGAACTGTCGCACAACTTTGTCGTCCCGGTGTGTTTCCGAGATTGGAATTGCTCGGGCTATCTCATAATCGGTTGACTCCAGAAGGAGTCCGCTGCCTACTTTCGTCTGAAAGTTTTCCCCGGCTCAAGATTCTTGGCCTCGGTGGCAATCCCATGACGATTGATCAGATAAACGGGCTCCGATCCGAGTTTCCCGGTCGAGTCCGAATCCATTTCCCCGCCCGGGGGGACTCCAAGGGGTTTGGAAGCGTGTCAGCCTAATCCCATCGAGACAAAGAGAAGCCTGCCGTGTGAGTGCCAATACAACAGAGAAGTATGTCCACCCCCCCCACGATTTTTGACGAAATCTTTTCGCTGCTGACGCCGGAGCGCATTCTGCGCGATCCGCGTGCGACCGGCGAAGGCGTGATCGTGGGCGTGATCGATAGCGGTGTCGAGCGGGCGTTGCTGCAGGAGAAATTTCACAAGCAGAATTTCGATATCCAGGCCATCGAAGGTGCGATTTTCCGAGCGGACAATCCGGCCCCCTTGCCGTACGAAGGAAAGCAATCGGCTCCGCACGGAACCACGGTGGCCGACATCATTCTCACCTTGGCCCCGCGGGTGAAGCTTTACTCCGCCGACGTGTTTGGCCCACAGGGCGGCTGCGAGGTCGAGACGGTCATTCGCGCGCTGCACCACGCCATGGATGTATGGAAGTGCAAAGTCATCAACCTTTCGCTCGGTGTGCCGGAGCACCGCTTGCAGCAGATACAACGCCGCATTCAGTTCCAGCGCGCCATCGAGGAGGCTTATTTCAAGGACGTATTGATCTTCGCGGCTGCTCATAATGAGCATCCGGTGACCCGCAGTTACCCTGCTGCATTCGCCCCGCCGCTTATCTCCGTCGATAAGGGCTTATTCAACGATCCGCTGCAATTCGCCTACCATTTGCGCGAGCAGATTGAGTTTCAGGCACACAGTCGCGGCTACCTTGGTCCCTTTTCGCGTGAGCCGGCCACCAGTTGGGCCACGCCGCACCTGGCCGGAATCGCCGCCCGCATCCTCTCGCTGCGGCCGGATTTGAAGCCGTTTGAAATCAAGACAATCCTCTACTGGCTCTTTCGCGCCGGCCAGGCAAACGGAAAACCGGGCGCGTGAATCTTTGCGCTCTTGAATTCGTCCGTATAACGGTTCCTGTTCTGCTTGCGGGACGTTGAACGTAAAGTCGCAAGCGGCATTTGGCATAACACCTTGGGGAGGAATCTTCATGCGTTTCGTCACCGCGTTATTCACCGGATTGCTGGTCCTGTCTTTCGTGGCCTCCGTTCGTGCGGAAGACAAGGAGAAGAAAATGGCCTCGCCGCTGGACTGCAAAATGAAGGGCCTCGACGGCAAAGAGGTGGACCTGTCGCAATTCAAGGGCAAGGTCGTGTTGTTCGTCAACGTGGCCAGCCAATGCGGCAACACGCCGCAATACAAGCAGCTTGAAGAGTTGCACGAGAAGTACGGCAAGGACGGTCTGGTCATCGTCGGTGTGCCGGCCAACGAATTTGGAGCACAGGAGCCAGGCAGCGACAAGGAGATTTCTGAATTCTGCACCAAGGAATATGGGGTGAAGTTCGTGATGCTGTCAAAGGTCGT
>Ga0209580_10001134_pt1 | contig 12617 bp, 9 predicted proteins | sample Coa_R1_5_FD_187153 | JGI IMG/M metagenome (GOLD analysis project Ga0209580, IMG submission 187153) | Surface soil microbial communities from Centralia Pennsylvania, which are recovering from an underground coalmine fire - Coalmine... | ecosystem: Environmental > Terrestrial > Soil > Unclassified...
GTTTGGCACCATCGACCGCTCGCTGCTCTTCGAACCTGAGATGCTCTGGCATTTCGGTAGGAAACACGAATTGCCAATTGAGATGTATTCCAGCGAGTCCAGGGGGAGAAAGATGCCCCAGTGCGGTCGTTACTCCCGCGCCCCAGTCTCCCCCCTGGGCGACCCAGCGCCTGTAGCCAAGCCGCTGCATCAGTTGACTCCATGCGGAGGCGATGCGGGGGAGGTTCCATCCGGTTTCGGTGGGCTTGTCAGAAAATCCAAATCCCGGAAGAGACGGAACGACCACATGGAATGCATCCTGTGCGCGACCACCATGCTCTGTCGGGTTAGTAAGGGGCCGAATGACCTTAATGAACTCCGCAATCGATCCAGGCCAACCGTGAGTTAGAAGGATTGGTAAAGCATCGGGATGTGGTGAGCGTGCGTGAACGAAATGAATACCCAATCCATCAATCAGCGTCCGGAAGTTTGGAAACGAGTTCAGCTCTGTCTCGAAGCGTCGCCAGTCATAGCGAGATTCCCAATACTGCACAAGCGCTTTTGCCTGAGCGAGGGGAACTCCCTGAGACCAGTCCTTGACTGACTGTTGGTTGGGAAATCGGGTCGCTCGCAAGCGCGCCCGAAGATCGTCAATGGCTTCCTGCGGAACCGAAATATGAAATAGACGTACTTGTTCGGTAGCCTCGGGTAACTGCAACTCTAGTGCTTTTGGCATAACTGTATTTCCTTTCAAAACGCCCCGGCAGCCTTCGGCCTCATGACTGCTTAAGACCCGTCAGGTTGGTGCCCCATTCAAGGATCGGCAAGTTCCACTCAACGTCTACCTTGTCGAGAAATTTCTTGGTGTTTTCGATATAGGCCTTTCGATAAGGCTTCGTCCCCTGTGTCGCGTCGAACTCCGCGCGTGTTCCTTTCCATAGCTCGTAGAACACGAATTCATTCGGCCGTTCTGGAGCTTCGTGAATGATAGCCATGATGAAGTCAGGTTCCTTGGCACAACGGTCAAGCATTCCTTTCATCTCGACAAGAACCTGCTCCCTCCGACCGGGTTTGACCTGGTAATGAAGGCTCAGTGAGGTCGTTGCCCTTTGTGTCATATCGCTTCCTTTCGAATGTTGTACCCATGAAAACCTACTTCTTTTGAACCGCAGGCCGACGATAGACGAGGTGACCCGCGTCTGCCAGGAAGCTTCTAGGCGCCCTTGAGTTGTGCGGCACCTAGCAGCTGCGTCTGCCACAAGAACACAGAACCAGTAGCGCCGGCATGGTCGATAAAAAGCTGAACGACTTCTCCAAGGCGCTCGGTGCGCGCCCAATCACGCTGGAGTTCTCCCGCCAAGCCAAGCCAGGTAGTGGGTTGAGCTCCCGCAGCCACCATGCGGCGGATCGCCATATCGTGTGCTTCAGGAGAGACGCCGCCCGAGGCGTCGGTGACGACGTACACGTCGTAGCCGTCACCCATCGCATGGATCGCGGGCATTGCAAGACACATCTCCGTCCAGAGCGCGGCCATGACCAGCTTCTTCCGGCCGGTCTTCTTCACCGCCTCGACGACCCGGCGGTCCTCCCAGCAGTTGATGAAAGTGCGGCTAATCGTCTTCTGATCCGGAAAAACTGCCTGGACCTGCTTGAAAATTAGTCCCCCGCGTTCCTCATTGACCGTGGTGAGAATCGTCGGAATACCGTATGCCTTCGCGGTTTTGGCCAGCGCTGTGGCGTTGTTGATCACGATTGTGGGGTCGTGACTGTTTACGTTTGCCAACTGGAAAGGTTGGTGGTCAATGAGGATTAAGGCACAATTCTCCGGTGTCAGAAGAGCGTCGAGACCGACTTTCGTGAATGCTGGCATGATGTATTCCTCCTTATACCTGCGCGATGCCGCCGTCGGCGAAGAGCTCGATTCCGGTTACGCTGTTTCATTCGGCGCAAGACCCGCGATGCCCGGAGCTTCGATAGGCCCGGGACTGACGACGTTGACGGGGATTTTGCGGTCCTTCAAATCCAACGGCCGTGCTGCCTGTGACAAGCGCGATCTTTCCTTCAAGTTTTCCTGACATGTGTTTCCTTCCGGGTCTTGTTGCAAAAGCGTCCGCAGTCAACGCACTTGAGCGAAGCTCTTGCGCAATTCGGCAACGAACAGATCGGGCTGCTCAAGCGCGGCGAAATGACCACCCTTCGGAACCTCGTTCCAGTAGAAGAGCTTCGAGTAGGTCTCCTCCCCCCACACCTTCGGCGGTGTGAAAAAGTCGCCTTTGAAGATACTCACCGCCACCGGCAGATCGAGGGGCATTCGGACGAAATCCTTTGCGAAACTCTCGTAGTAGAGTCGTGCCGAGGATGCAGCAGTGTCGGTGAGCCAGTACAGAGTAATGTCGTCTAACATGTGATCGGTGGAGATGGCTTCGCCGCCGTTGTTGTCAGACCATCCCTGAAGCTTCTCGTAGATCCACATCGCTTGCCCGACCGGGGAGTCGGCAAGACCATACCCCAGTGTCTGCGGCCGCGTCCCTTGGATGGAGGCATAACCCGAGGCATCGCTCGCGTACCTGCCGAGGTGATCCAGTGCTTGCTGCTCGGCAGCCGTATAGCCGCCCGGTGGCGGTGGTGGTGGCGGAAAAAGGATCGGAAGATTCAGATGAATGGCAGCAAGACCCGAAGGCCGCTGCTTGGCCATCCAGCTCGTTACGCCAGCGCCCCAATCGCCCCCTTGCGCAACATAGTGGCTGTAACCTAGGCGCGCCATCAGCACTGCCCAGGCGCTAGCAATGCGCGGAAGACGCCAGCCCGGTTCGGTCGGCCTCTCCGAAAAGCCAAACCCGGGGAGGGAGGGGATTACGACGTGAAAGGCTTCATCGGCTGTACCGCCGTGGGCCGTCGGGTCCACCAGAGGTCCGATGACTTGCAGAAACTCCATGATCGATCCCGGCCATCCGTGCGTGAGAATGATCGGCAGCGCGTTCCGGTGAGGGGAGCGTACGTGAATGAAGTAGATCCCGAGACCGTCAATTTGGGTGCGAAACTGCGGCAGCGCATTCAGTGAGCTCTCAGCATGACGCCAATCGTAGCGGGTGCGCCAGTATTCAACGAGCGCATGTGCTTTGGCCAGCGGTACACCCTGGGACCAATCTGTTACCGTTTCCTTGTCCGGCCAGCGAGTATTGGCAAGTCTCTTTTTGAGATCGTCCAGTGCTGCTTGCGGTACGTGGACCTTGAAGGGAGTGACGTCATTCGTCGCGGTGGGGATCTGCGCAGCCTTGTCGGCGCTACCTTGAGCACACATCGGCACCAGCCCCGCGGACAATATACCGGCACCACCGGTTGCGGCAGCCGCAAGTATGAACTTACGGCGCGAGATGGGGTGCGCCGGTACTCCCGTTCTTTTCTTTAAGTCGTTTTTCATGAGTTGCTCCGGAATGTGTTCGTCCATTGAAATCCACAGCTTCGGTAGACCGTCAGAATCGCTTTCGGCATGTTGACAAGTCCCCTACCGCGTTAGCGAAGCTTGAACACCAAGATAGTGCCTCCCTGAGGCACGTTGGACTTCGTTCCCTGAATCTTGTCGATGCCGTTTTGAAGACCTCGAGCGTCAAGGTCCCAGCCCGTAGTGACTGCGACATATTGTTCCCCATCGACCTCGAATGACGTTGGAACACCGATTGCCCCGGAAGGCAGCGGGAAGCTCCACAGCTGATCGCCGGTACGCGCGTCAAACGCTCTGAACAATCGATCCGGGGTTCCACCTGCGAAGAGAATGTCTCCGCCCGTGACCAGAAGGGGCGACCAGAGGATCGTTTTGAAATTGTGCTGCCAAACTCGCTTGCCGGTATTTAGGTCCCAGGCCTGAAGTTCTCCCAGGTGATCGGAGGCGCCAGCGCCGGTGCGGACCGATCCGAAGATGCTGTCGACGTCATACCCCACATAAAACCCCTTGGAGTCAGCCTCTGGGACCTCACCTTTTGGCAGATACGCGCAGACGTTGTTGTTCGCCGGGATGTAGAGGAGTTTCGTCTGTGGGCTCCAAGCCTCGGGAGGCCAGTCTTTGCCGCCACCAATGCTCGGGCAGAACTCGGCCCCCTGGTGCGCCCCCGGTCGCTTGGACTCATCGACCGTGGGACGACCGGTCTTCGGGTCAATTAACGTAAAGACGTTGTTGTTAGCGAACGGAAAGGCGTGGAGGAACTTGAGGCCATCGCGATCCAAGATCCAAAGGTAGCCATTCCGACCCGCGTGTGTGGCCGTCTTCTTGAGCTTCCCGTCGACCTCCGTGTCGATTAGGAGAGGCGCCGAGACTTCATCCCAGTCAAATGAATCATGCGGCGTGTACTGGTGATAGCTCTTGATCTTGCCGGTATCGGCGTCGAGAGCGAGCGTCGAGTCCGTGTAGAGGTTGTCGCCGGGCCGGTCGTCGGCGACCCAGGGACCCGGATTCCCCGTACCCCAGTAGGTCGTGTTCGAGACAGGATCATAGACCCCGGTAATCCAGGTCGATCCGCCGCCTCGTTTGTAGGTCTCGCCCTTCCAGGTGTCGCCACCCGGCTCGTTTGCCGCAGGCACGGTATAAGTTTTCCAGATGCGCTTTCCGGTGAGCGCGTCAAACGCGCTTACGGAGCCCCGAACGCCGAGCTCGCCGCCTGAATAGCCGAGGATGATTTTGCCGCGCACCGCAAGCGGCGCCAAGGTCGAGTAACAGCCCGCTTTGTAGTCATCGATTGGAACAGTCCAAACCTCCTTGCCCGAAGCGGCGTCAAGAGCAACGAGCGCGCAATCGGTAGTCGCCATGTAGACGTAGTCACCATACAGAGCGACCCCACGGTTTGTTGGATGGAGCTGGAACAAGCCGGCCGGGTACTTCCTTGCGTACCGCCACAGTTGGGTGCCGGTCTTGGCGTCAAGAGCTATGATGTTATTTTGAGGCGTCGTTATGAACATACGCCCGTGATTGACGATCGCCGTCGTCTCGTGAGCGCCAAGTAGGTCAGTGCTCAGAGACCAAGCCAACGATAGCTTCTGAATATTGCTCGACCTGATCTCTTTCAGCGGGCTGAAACCCCAGCCGTCATACGTTCGCCGATACATCAGCCAATCGCCCGCTTCGGGATGCTGGAGCCGTTCGTCCGTCACCGTTGGATAAGGCGTCGACTCAACATGAACGCCTTGTGCATGCACGCCGTATGCGGCGAAGTAGGCAATCGGTAGGCCTAGCCAACAGTTCAAAAACGACAAGGGGCGAAACTTCATTTAGTGTCTTCCTTTCTCAATGGAACGGCATAGATTCGAAAAGGTAAGGAAGGCGATAAGTTCTTCTTTGAAGGATCGAAGAAAAAGGCCAGCTGGCCCTCACTAACCCACGCTGTCTTGCCAATCCGGGCAACCGACGTTGGGATCGCGAAACCGTCATGAATCGGCGTGACGGCAAATGCGTCTCCTTGGATCACGACGCGATCCAATCTTCCTGAACCCTCGATCAGCAAAAAGCTGTTCTTGCCGAGGTTTCGCAGGGCATCGGGTAATTGCAGGTGACGGTTACCAGTGAGTTTTGTGACGCGCCCGGCCTTTCCATCCTTGACTTCCACACGCAAAAGTTCGCCAACCGTGTAGGTCGTCACATAAAGATTGTCGTCGCTGCCGAAGGCGATCCCGTCGAGCCCGATACCGCCTTGAGGCGGAGAAAACGCGGAATCCTGTGCGAATACTTCGAACGTCGTGGCGCCAGGGGAGAGTTTTAGGATGACGGGGTTCGCGCTGTCAGTGACATATACGGAGCCCTTGCCATCTACGGTGACGTCATTGCAGAACGCCTGAGAGCCGGGCAACAAGACGCTGCGTTTTCCATCTCCCGTCCTAAGGTCGAAGCCCTTCAGTGCGCTGCCTGTATCACTGCCGGCTGCGAGTCCGCCCAACGCACTCAAGTCGTTCGAGCAAGCCCAGAGCGTGCCCGATGCCTCATCTGCGAACACTCCCAAAATCGAGCGCGAGCCCGACGCGCCCGGTTGGACGAATACGGTGCTCTCGGCCGTTCGCGGTTTGACGCGCATGATTCCGCCATCTCCGAGGCGCCCGACAAAGAGCACACCGTCGGAAGTCGATGTGATGCTCTCGGGAAAGGCCTTCGTCCCCGGAACAGGAATTGATTCGATCTTCTGGGTCGCCCCTTGCACTGTGAAACTCAGCACCAAGACGAAGATGGCAAGGTGGGGTAAACACCGAAGCCGCCAGGAGACAGTCGCTCTGCCGCTCTCACGCGTGCGGTTTTCCATCGACGCAGGTGTAGACCGCCCGGATCTTGTCGCCCTCAAACAGCGCGAAATCAACGCCCCGCACAACAGGTGTGACGAGCTCATTTCATCCATCTCGCCGCAATCCAAGTCGCCGCGGTCAGTGCCAGCACGGATCCTCATGGCCTACCGACGAGGCAATTGTTGGTCCAGCGTAAAATGCTGAATCTAAAAGATTCGACAGCTGCTTTATTGGCGAAATCTCGCCAATGGCGGGACACCGACAAATTCAGACAACCCGAATCACGTGGCAGAATCGCTTGAAGCGCACTTGCAAGGCACGCTGAACATGATTCCGGCGTACGCGTGGTACGCGGCTCCGCCGGTGAACTGGGTTCGGTGAATGAAAATGAGGCATCCGAGGGCGGGAACGCTAGTGCGCAGTCTTCTGTAAGGCCGCGTACTCCGCTAAGGCTTCCTTATAGATGGGCAGGTCGGGGTCGGCGTTTTTCCAAAGTGCCAGGAAATCTTCATACGATTTTCGCGCCGCCTTCGTGTCATGCGCGAGGACTTGAGCGCGAGCCAATTGCAGTTTGGCAAGAGCACCAGTGACGAAACCCGCCACGACGCCGGAATGATCCAGTACTTTCTGGAACTCAGCCGCAGCGAGGGTTCCCTGTTTCAGTTGGAGATAGGCGAGACCTCGCAGGTACGCGGGATATACATTGTCGAATCCCTCGCCGTAGGCCAGGTCGTAGGACTCTACCGGCCGCAGGAGTTCAACGGCAGTGGCCGGATCATTTTCGGCGAGCTTAATGGCAGCGCGCGTCGTAGGCAAGCCGAAAGCTTCGATGGAAAAATTCTCGGGGTAGAGCTGATTCAACTTCTCCACTATTATTTGGGACTGTCTTGTATTTCCTGCGCGAGCGAATGTTAATGCGGCCGACATCAGAACATTGCGATCCTGGCTCTTCCGCAATGCGTCCGTGACCAATGACTGACTCTCTCGCAGATTACCGATCTCGGCGTCCCTTAGAGCATCCTCGCTCTCAAAATCGGCAGCATCCGCCAACAATCCCGCTTTCATGGCGGAGTCTATATCCATTTGCGCTAAGCGATGCGCGTTACGGGAGTGCCCATAGAAGCCCTCAGCCCGCGATTCGCGATTTCGTACTAAAAGAACGAAGCGGCCCCGGACAGGATCTTGCGATGCCCAGGCCCACTCCTTCTGCATTCCGGATTTGTCATTTTGAAGGAATGCCAACCGCGCGTGATCAAAGTGCAGGCCAGGGGAGTCCAATCCACGTGAGATGGCTTCATCGTATGCCTCTTGAGCTTCGTCGAATCGCTGTGCATACATTGCGGCAACCATCAGGTTCATGAGAGCGGGCGAGCTGGGAAGGAGCCTTGCCGCCTCGCGAGATTGAACTAACCGCTCATCGAGTCGTCCCAAATATGCGAGGCAGTAGCCGAAATTCGTTCGTGCGATAACGTCGCGTGGGAAGGCTTCCACCCATTCCTGGGCGACACGGCACTCTTTATCCCACTCGTGTCGACCATCTCCGTAATAGATTGTTTCCACGTGAAACCGTGAGGGGACGGTTAACCGGCTGCGTAGTTCGAAAGCCTTGGATAACCCGACCAAAGCCAGCGCATGCTTATCAAGCCAATGATTCGCGCTCCCCTGAGCTGCGTACGCCAGTCCGAAGTTCGGATCCCTCTCGATGGCGCGCCCGTAGTAGGCCAGCGCGCCGGGGATATCCCCGCTTAGCTGCTTCTCATAGCCTAAGGTCAGGAATTGTAGAGCTTCTGGTGAGGAACTGGTTGCTTGATCAAGAGGTTGATTAAACCTGCGTAAGGAGTCTCTCGATTCACCCAAACTTGCCCGCAGTTGGGAAGCGGACGAACCGAGAGTTCGAACAATGTCATCGCGGGTTTCCGCTTGATTAACCACTTGCTCCAGAGTTTTGCCCGATTGGCAGTCAGTTGCACTCAACCCGATACGGAAACGGTTGCCCACGTCGGAAATAGAAGCGGAAATGACCGCGCGACTATTCGTTTTCCCGCAGACCTGCAAAGCGACCTGCGGAGTGACTAGCGGAGTGATTTTGGTATCTTTGCTCAGCCCAAGCCGTCGGGCCGTCTCGTGGAGTTTATCGCCGCCCAGGAGATTGAGATACGGAGTTTGCTCTAAAGCGACTAGCAGGGCAAAGTTCAGGCCTTCGTCTAAAGCAGCATCACTGGTTTGATTGCTCACGTCAGCAAGAACGAGGGTGTCGGAGGAAGAAAGCGTTATCGCGCTGTGATGGCGCCAGAAAAGTGCGCCGGCCGTCGCTAAAATCAACACCGATGCGACGATAGCCAGCCAATTTCGCTGCGCACGACCCTTCTCAATGGCCTTGGAGACAATTGCGTTCAGTCGCCCGGGAACGGGTGCTTTTGGAACTACCTCTTGTATTGGAATTTCGTGGACTGGTCGCGCATCGGCTCGCAAACTTTCGGTGGTCGGGACTTGAACCGGGGCTTGTCTTGGGGTGTCTCCAGCTTCGGCCAAGCTCACAGTCGGGGTGAACTGGTATCCCTTTCGAGCAATGGTCACGATTAAGCGGGTGTCTTCCGAGTTGTCGCCTAGTGCCTTGCGTAAGTGTGAGATGTATTGTGTCAGATTCCCGTCTTCCACGAATGTGTCGCCCCAGACCGCTTGCAGCAATTCCTCCTTAGTTACTAAGCGATTGGGGTTTTGAACGAGGAAGAGAAGGACGTCGAAAGCTTTAGGGGTGAGCAAAACGGGTGAATCAACACGAGATAGCGTGCGCTTCCGGGGATCCAGCACAAACGCTCCGAAACTGTACGAGTAACTCACAGAAAGCCACCCGCTATGCGAACGATTCCGAGTTTTTCATCCTTTTTCAGGGTTTTCTGCAGGACTTCCAAAAAGCCTTTCTTGGATAATACGCCCCAGCGGCGTTCAGATTCACCTGAGAAGAGGCCGAGGTGAGCCTTCGCTCCAAGTGAAGGTCTCACCAGAGGGATGTCAACAGGAGCATCATGAGCTTAGACGGGTCAGTTAGTCATGTGCGGTGCGTCGGCACGCCGGCGACCAGCGGCTGGATGGTCCAGGGGTTCGTAGGGGCCGGGATGGATGTGACCGAGCACGAGGAACTCACGAAGGCCCTACGCAAGTGCGAGGCAGAGCTGCGGCAGATGCTGGACTTCACGCCTCAACTTGTTAGTGTATACGGACCCAACAGTGAACGCCTCCATATCAACAGCATTGCACTCGATTACCTTGGCCTCAGTCTTGAAGAGTGGCGGCAGACGCCTGAGCGCGGCGCATTCGTTCATCCAGATGACCGAGCGCGGGAGCGAGATTATTTTGATCGTGCCCTCTCTATAGGGTCGGCCTACGAGGTGGAGTTGCGGCTACGCAAGGGCGATGGGAGTTACCGCTGGTTTCTGGCTCGTTCCAACCCGGTTCGCGATGACCAGGGACAGATCATCCGCTGGTATGTCGCTTGTACGGATATCGACGATCACAAGACCGCCCAAGAGAGGCTCCAGCAGGAAAACGTCGCCCTGCGAGAGGAGGTCGACAAAGCGTCGATGTTCGAGGAGATTGTCGGCGCCTCGCCAGCGTTGATGGCGGCGCTCTCGCGCGTGTGCAAGGTCGCCGTTAGCGATTCGACAGTGCTTATCACCGGCGAGACCGGCACGGGGAAAGAACTCGTCGCGCGAGCGATTCACCGGCGGTCTCGGCGTGCCTCCCGAGCCTTCGTCGCCGTAAACTGCGCGGCCATTCCGCGCGACTTGATTGCCTCGGAGCTCTTCGGTCATGAGAAAGGCGCGTTCACAGGGGCCGTGCAACGACGACTCGGTCGGTTCGAGCTGGCAAACGGCGGCACGATCTTCCTGGACGAGGTGGGCGAACTGTCGTCCGACACACAAATGGCGTTGCTACGGGTCCTCCAGGAGCGGGAATTCGAGCGCGTGGGAGGGCGAGAGAGGATCCAGGTCGATGTTCGCGTCATCGCCGCGACCAATCGTGATTTGACAGCCGCGGTTGCGGACGGCACGTTTCGCGAGGATCTGTTTTATCGGCTGGACGTGTTTCCCCTCGAGATGCCTCCGTTGCGGGAACGGCGAGAAGACATTCCCATGCTCGTGGAGTACTTCATCGGTCGCTACGCGGGGAGGGCCGGCAAGACATTCCGACGGGTGAACAAGCGCACACTCGACTGTCTGCAGTCCTATCCGTGGCCCGGAAACGTGCGCGAGCTGCAAAACGTGATCGAGCGGTCCGTGATCGTCTCGGAGAACGACGAATTCACGGTCGACGAGAGCTGGTTGTCCCCGCGGGGCCGGCGATTAGGAGCCGGGGTCGGGTTGTCCGGCTCTCTCGCCGCGCACGAGAAGGCTATCGTCGAGGATGCGCTGCGCGCAAGCCGCGGGCGCGTATTCGGAGCCTCAGGAGCAGCGGCCCGCCTCGGGCTTCCGCGTTCGACGCTTGAATCGAGGATTCGCGCCCTGAAAATCAACAAGAGTCGCTTTCGCACCCGGACGCAGAAGGCATCCCTGACGTGACATTGTCCAGGATTTCGCCATTGGCGAGATCTCGAGCGTCTGGCAACTATCAACACCCTTAAGATTCAGTCGCTCGACTCGTGAGTGAAGCGCTAGCTCGTATAGCCGCGAAAAATGCGAGACCTCTCTGAGGACGGGTGAGAGCAGAGTGCAAGCAGCGTTCAGGATCTCGCAGGCGCTGGTATTGCTTGTGGTCATTGTAGGGGTGAATCGAATGGCAGGACAAGAAAAACCGGCTTCGCTTCCTCGCCCATCGTATACGCTTCCCCGTTATGAAGAGGATTGGAGTTTTCTGTCCGATCCGGCGAAACGCGACGATTTTTGGGATCCGATCAAGTTTATCCCGCTCAATGAGGATAGAACCGTTTCTCTTTCGCTCGGAGGGGAGATCCGCGAGACCTACGAGCGTTTTCACAATACGAATTTTGGTCTCAGCCACGATGACCCTGACGGCTATCTTCTGCAGCGCTATCTGTTTCACGTCGACTTCCATGCGGGACAGCGATTTCGATTTTTTGGCGAACTCAACAGCTCACTCGAAGACGGACGAACTGGAGGTCCGCGCCCGGTTGTAGACGAAGACAAACTCGACTTGCACCAAGGCTTCGTCGACTTTGTAGCACTAAAGCCACGGGAGAATGCCTCACTGACCCTGCGCATTGGGCGCTATGAGATGGCCTTCGGCTCCGGTCGAATGGTCGACTTGCGGGAAGGTCCTAATGTGCCACTCAGTTTCGACGGCTTTCGACTCTCTTGGAAATCTGCGGCGTGGCAGGTCGACGGCTTCGCAACCCGGCCCGTTCAAAACAACCCTGGAATCTTCGACGATCCGCCGCAACATGACTTCGCTTTTTGGGGCTTTTATGCAACTCATCCCCTAGGTCAAACGCAACGGAAGGCGCTCGATTTCTACTATCTGGGTTGGGATCGAAAAGACGCGGTATTTAACCAAGGGGCAGGATATGAGAAGCGCCACACTCTGGGGGCGCGTGTTTGGGGCGAGCGTGGACCGTGGGCTTACGACGCTGAAGTGATATATCAGTTCGGGAGTTTTGGCGTCGGCACAATCAACGCATGGCGTGTAGCGGCCGATAATTGGTACTCCTTCTCATGCGTGCGCTGGCGTCCGCGCATCGGGCTGGCAGCCGATTTCGCGAGCGGGGATAAGAATGCAGCCAACCCCGACCTCCAGACGTTCAATTCGTTGTTCCAGAGCGGCACATACTCGGGACGCGCGCAAGTCTTGGGACCAGACAACGCCATCCGTCTGGAGCCTTCTCTGGGTCTCTTGTTTTCCGAGCGTTTGACGATCTCGGCCGGCTGGGGATTCTTTTGGCGCGAAAGTTCGAATGACGGCTTGTATGGAATCCCGGGCAACCTTATCGTTCCCAGCCATGGTGTGAAATCGCGATACGAAGGCAGCCGTCCCATCGTGCAACTGGATTGGCAGATGACTCGTCATCTGTCGACTCACGTGAACTACATGTACGCGTTCAACGCCTCATTTGAAGAACAGTCGGTCCACGCGACAACGAGCATGAGCTACATTTCGCCGTGGGTAACGTATCGCTTTTGAGTTGGAGGCGAGTCATTACTCAATTACAAGCATTTGGAGTCTCATGTTTCGACTGGATTGGGCAAAGATGAGCCCCGCTCGCCAGTCCGTTACATAAGCGGGGGCATCCGAATCTTAGGCCAATAGTGTGTTGAGAAATTCCCCCAACTTGGCCGTCGCCTTGTCTATGACGACAACGGCTTGAGTCAAGCCCCAAAAAGCGGACGGGGGCATCGGCGCGGGAAACGCTGTCAAGGGCGCCCGCT
>Ga0209580_10001135_pt1 | contig 12610 bp, 7 predicted proteins | sample Coa_R1_5_FD_187153 | JGI IMG/M metagenome (GOLD analysis project Ga0209580, IMG submission 187153) | Surface soil microbial communities from Centralia Pennsylvania, which are recovering from an underground coalmine fire - Coalmine... | ecosystem: Environmental > Terrestrial > Soil > Unclassified...
AGCAGAGCCTGCCTCCGCTTCGCCGACCGCGAACGATTCTCCAAAACAAAACCTCGCCGTACAATGATCTTTCAGCGAACGGCAACAACCCCCTTAACTCCGTGTCTCAGCACAAGGGTGCACTCCAATTTTGACTTTCCTTCCGCTACCCGAACTTGGCCAGTCCCTCAAGTCCTCCCCTCAAGTCCTCCCCTCAAGTCCTCCCCTCAAGTCCTCCCCTTGTCACATCCCCTAGCCACGTGCTAACGTGCGCCGTTGCTTCGAATCCGCCTTATAAGGCAACACAGACAAACGTGACCCCATCCCACGCCCTAAAAGGATTCCGTCCATGAGCAGCCCAGTCACAGAACTTCCTCCAAAGAAAAAACACGTCCCCTACGTCCCCGAAACGATGGAGATGAAGGAGTTCACCCTCCGCGCCGTGCTGATCGGGTTGTTTTTGACCGCAGTTCTTGGATCAGCCAATGCCTATTTAGGCCTGCGAGCTGGGATGACGATCGCCGCGACCTATCCGGCCGCCGTCATCGGCATGGCACTCCTGCGGCTCATGAAGGGCTCCTTGCTGGAAGAAAACATCGCCAGGACCATCGGCACGATCGGCGAATCGGTCGCGGCGGGCGCGGTCTTCACGATTCCCGCATTCGTGATGGCGGGATTGTGGCCATCTTTGACTCCGAGCATCACCAGTCCGCAATACTGGAAATCAGTCGCACTGATGGTGATCGGCGGCACTCTTGGCGTACTGTTCGTCACCCTTCTTCGGCGCGTGATGGTGGAAGATCCGGAACTGCCCTATCCCGAGTCGGTCGCCGCTGCCGAGATTCACAAAGCGGGTCAGCAGGGAGCAAAAGCGGCCAAGATTCTCTTTGCCAACATGGGATTCGGAGGCTTCCTGTTTCTTCTCGGGCGACTCAACATCTTCAGCGCCAGCAACGATTTTCATATCAAGATCAGTGAACTCGGGAAAAGGCTACTCCTCCGCACCGGCACCAATCCTAGTGTTACGACAACCGTTACGGGCGGCGCCACGCTGTTCAGTGCTCCTGACATCAGTCCCGCCTACCTGGGCGTAGGCTACATCATCGGGCCTCGTCTGGGTTCCTTGAACTTCGCGGGAGGCGTGCTCGCTTGGGGATTGCTGGTTCCGCTCCTGACGTTCGTCGCGGGCCCGTACATTCAGGCGGCCCAGCCTGATGGCAAACCTCTCGAATGGGACCTGCTGGCTGTTGCAATCTATTACTCGATCGTTCGTCCCATCGCAGTCGGTGGCATGCTGGTCGGTGCCTCCTACACACTCTTCAAGATGCGGAAGCAACTGGCCATCGGAATCGGACGCGCGATCTCAGACCTGAAGAAGTCAGCTAGCGCGCAAGCGGCAACCAATCGCACCGAGCGCGATCTGAGCTCCAAGTTCGTTTTCGCGAGCATTGCCATCGTTTTCGTCGCCATGTTTCTGCTGTATCACTATTTCATCAGCGGCGCCGGGAATCTTGCCGCTTCCAAGGTCTTTTCTGCAGCATTAGTGGCTGCCGCTGTGATGCTCATTGTGGGCTTCTTCTTCGCGGCCGTTTCCGGCAACCTTGTCGGCCTGATCGGATCGTCGAACAACCCGGTTTCAGGGCTCACTCTCTGTACACTCGTCATTGCTGCTCTGCTCATGGTGGCGTTGGGAGTTTCGGGGACTGGCGGCGTCGGGGCGGTCCTGGGTGTGGCAGCAGTGGCTTGTGTCTCCTCTGCTGTGGCGGGCGAGTTGCTTCAGGATTTGAAAGTCGGACACATCCTTGGGGGAACGCCGGCCAAAATGGAGATCGGCGACCTGATTGGCATTGTGGTGGCTGGACTGGTGCTGTTCCTGCCCCTTGCCCTTTTGGACAGGGTCTGGCATTTCGGGTCTACCGAATTGCCCGCACCACAGGCTGGCCTGATGGCCATGCTTTCCAAGGGCATCGTCGGCGGCGAGATGGCATGGCCTCTGGTGATCGTCGGAATTTTCCTGGGCCTGGCCATGATCATGATCGAAGTAAAGAGCGTCATGCTGTTCTCGATTGGTATGTATCTGCCGCTGGGAACAACATTCGCGATTTTCGTAGGCGGCATCATCCGCTGGATGACCGATCGCCTGCGTGACCGGCGCAATCTTAACGACGCCCAGAAGGCACGTGTGGAAAACGCCGGAATTCTGACTGCTTCGGGCCTGATTGCGGGCGAGGCACTCTGCGGCATCGCGGTCGCCGCGGTTATTGCGCGTAAGCTCGCATATGACCCCCACGCCAAGGCGCAGCTGTACCAATTCGCCAGCGGCAATAACCTGATCACCGCCGTGATTGCCCTGGCGGTCCTCGTGGCAGTCATGATCTGGGTCCCGCTAGCCAACGCCGGCCGCCCCGAAGATCCGGCCCCGCCGACAGCAATCATGTAATCTCAACCACGAGGACAGAGGGTTCATAGAGAAAACCCCTCTGTGCCCTCTGTGGTGAATGTTTTTGTATGTCCATTCCCGAAAACATAGCGGACCTGCAATCAAAGATCGCGCAGTCCGCCAAGCGCGCCGGAAGAAGTCCTTCAGAAGTTGCACTCATGGCGGTGACCAAAACGCATCCGCCGGAGCGCATCCGCGAAGCGTACCGGGCAGGCCTGCGCCTCTTCGGCGAAAACCGCGTCCAGGAATTCTCCGCCAAAGCCGGCACCCTGGCCGATCTCGTCAGCGCAGAGTGGCACATGATCGGCCATCTGCAAACCAACAAAGCCGCGAAAGCAGCGGAGCTTTTCAGCGCAGTCGACTCGATAGATTCCGTCAAACTAGCGGAAAGACTCGACGCCGCCGCCCGAGCATCGGGCAGGAAGCTGCAAGTCCTGATTGAAATCAACGTAGGTGGCGAAGCAGCCAAGAGCGGTGCAGTGCTGGATTCGCACGAACTGGAAGACTTGCTCAAAGCCGCGCCCCGCCTGGAAGCCCTGAACTTTCGCGGCCTGATGACAGTCCCGCCCTTCACCGAAGACCCCGAAGGCGCCCGCCCCTACTTCCGCAAGCTCCGCACCCTGCGCGATCAAATCGCCTCACGCAAGCTCCCCGCCATCACTTTGGAAATTCTCTCCATGGGCATGTCCCACGATTTCGCAGTCGCCATAGAAGAAGGTTCGACCTGCATCCGCATCGGCACAGCAATCTTCGGCCAACGCGAAAAGCCATAACTCACCCCTGCCCGCGTTTCCGTCACTCAGAACCCTTGTCATCCTGAGCGGCGCTCTTTGCCGCGAAGGACCTATGCACTCCCTTGCAGCGCCGATGCCGCCAGCAAATCGCACACTGCCAAGCCCTGCGCCTCAGGATGACAGTCGACGCTGTATCGCATCCGCATCCGGTTGAAACGCATGCCGCTCAAACCACTCCAAACTCAAATCCCTCCAAGCCGGATTCACCGACACAATCGACGCAATCTTCTTAATCCGCAGCCACCCCTTGCTCTCTTTCTCATTGATCTCTTTCTCACGCTCGATCGCGTTGCGCACATCCTCAAACCGTTCAAAGTAAACATGACGATCAAGCCTGTACTTAGTCGTAAACCGTGACGCGATCCCCAATTTATGCCGCCGCACCCGTTGAATAAGATTGCCCGTGATCCCCGTGTAAAGCGTCTTCGACCGGTTCGACATGATGTAAACGAAGCAGATCTTTTGCTCCCGCATAATGTGAAGAGTCTGACACTATTGCAATATCCAAGTCTGTGACGAATGAACATTCGTCATGTGGAAAACTCGAAAAGTTTCAATCTCTAAAAAACCCTTGTCATCCTGAGCGGCGTTCTTTGCCGCGAAGACCTATGCACCAGATGGTAGCGCCGATGCCGCCGGCAGGTTACAGAGATCCTTCGCCGCCAACCCTGCGCCTCAGGATGACAAGTGCTAAACTCATCCGTTTGCCGTAGAGACGTTGCTTGCAACGTCTTGCTGCCAGCGCCGATACTGCCGGCGCAGCAAGCTACGTCTCCACGAATTGATTTGTGGAGCCTTCTAATGCGCCGTTTTCTCATCCTCAGTCTCACACTCATAGCGTTCGCGTCACTAGCCGCCCAGACCAAGCACCCCTTCACCTTCGAAGACATGATGAAGCTGAAGCGCGTCGTCGACCCGCAAGTCTCCCCCGACGGCAAGTGGGTAATCTTCAGCGTGGTCGACGTCGATCTAGCCGCCAACACGAAAACGCCGCACATCTGGATCGTCCCTCTGAATGCCAATGTGGGGACGGCCGCCCCCGGCCGTCCGGCGGAGCAAAGCTCCGCAGGCTCTCCCGCGGCCGAAAGAATTCTAATCGCCGATCAGGACGCCGACCGCCCCCGCTGGGCCCCAGACGGCAAGCACTTCGCCTTCCTGTCAACAAAAGAAGGCGGCTCGCAAGTCTGGATCGCCGACTTCGATGGCACTATGGCCATGGTGACGGGCGTGCACAAGTTGACGTCGATCGCGACCGAGGCGAGCGGCGAACTCTGGTCGCCCGATGGCAAGAACATATTGTTCACGTCCGACGTTTATCCGAAGTGCGATCGAGATTCATTCGGCAGAGTCGAAGAGCTTCAGTGCAATGAATCCGAACAAAAAATGCATGAACAGTCGAAAGTCAAGGCACAGATTTTCGACCATCTTTTATATCGCCATTGGAATGCGTACAATGAAGGGAAACGGAGCCACATTTTTCTTGTGTCTTCCAGTCCGATGCCAAAGGATCGTGTTCCCGGAAACTTCATCCAATATATTCCCCGCGATCTCACCCCCGGCGAATACGACGCTCCCGTCTTCTCCCTCGGCGGACAAGACGACTACGCCTTCTCCCCCGACGGCCAGGAGATCTGCTACGCCTCGAATCACGACAAGAACCCAGCCGCCTCCACCAACAACGATCTCTGGATCGTCCCGGTGAATGTAGGGGCGGACGCCTCGTCCGTCCCGCCCGGCGAAGCCGGGCGTGCTGCTGACTCTCCTGCCGGAAACTGGACGAAAACCGTTTTGGCCCACACCAAGAACATCACCGCCGACAACCCCGCCAGCGACACCTCCCCGCTCTATTCCCCCGACGGCCGCTACATCGCCTACCGCGCCCAGCAGCGTCCCGGGTACGAGAGCGACCGCTTCCGCCTCATGCTCTACGACCGCAAAACCAGCGAGAAGAAAAACCTGACGGAGAATTGGGACCGTTGGGTGGGAACTTTTGCATGGGCTCCGAATTCGAAAGACATCTACTTATCCGCGGAGAACTCAGGCGAAGCTCCTATCTATCGCACGGCCGTCGATTCACATACTTACCCGGTGGAATTCAGCGGCGGGTTCAATGACGATATTGCATTAACTCCAGACGGAAAGAGTGTCTTCTTCACCCAGATGTCGTTAGGCGCTCCGACGGAGTTACGGTATGCCCAGACGCACTTTTTCCCTTGCGAGGTGGAGGTTTCAGGCAAGGGACAGCAGATTCGGTACAAAGTCACTGATTGCGAACTCTCGAAATCGGAGTCACTGACCCACTTCAACGACGCGCTCCTCTCGCAAAATCAAATGCAGCCACTCGAATCCTTCTGGTTCACCGGCGCCCACAACGACAAGGTCCAAGGTTTCCTGGTCAAACCTCCCAACTTCGACCCCTCCAAGAAATATCCCGTAAAGTTCCTAATCCACGGCGGCCCCCAAGGCGCCTGGGGAGACAACTGGTCCTATCGCTGGAATCCCGAGCTCTTCGCCGCCAACGGATACGTCGTCATCATGATCAACTTCCACGGCTCGACCGGATACGGCCAGAAATTCATCGACGCCATCAATGGAGACTGGGGCGGCGCTCCCTTCGAAGACCTGATGAAGGGCCTCGACCACGCCGAGCAAACGTATCCCTTCATCGACAAAACCCGAGAATGCGCCCTCGGCGCCAGCTACGGCGGATACATGGCCAACTGGATCCTCGGCCACACCGACCGCTTCAAGTGCATCGTCTCGCACGACGGCATGTTCAACGCCGAGTCTGCCTGGGGCACCACCGAAGAACTCTGGTTCAACGACTGGGAATTCAAAGGCACCCCCTACGACAACCGCGAAAGCTATGTGAAGTGGTCCCCGCACCAGTACGCGAAGAATTTCAAAACCCCCACGCTGGTAATCCACGGTCAGCGCGACTACCGCCTGGATGTAAGCGAAGGCTTCCAGCTTTTCACTACGCTGCAAATGGAAGGCGTCCCCTCAAAGATGTTGTATTTCCCCGACGAAGGCCACTGGGTCCTGAAGCCGCAAAACTCCCAGCTCTGGTACAAAACCGTGAACGATTGGGTCGACCAGTCGACGAAGTGAGGTCTGCTTTAAACAGTCCAACCCCAAAAGCGTTGTCATCCTGAGCGGCGTTCTTTGCCGCGAAGGACCTATGCAACCGCCGGCAGCGCCGGTGTCGTCAACGAGGTTGCACAGGTCCTTCGCCACCAAGAGCTGCGGCTCAGGATGACAACAAAATATGGATGTATGAAGGAGAAAAGGAAGAACCTATTCCAGGTCGACCCGCTGAATCTCCCCCGCCCCCGCCTTCTTAATTCCCAGCGCAATCGGCCGCGGCGGTCCTTTGCGCGGAATCGTCGCCAGCACCCACATATTCCCATTTTGGCAAACACTCGGCCTCGACGGGATAGGAGATGGAGCAGATTGCAATGACACATTGGTGTAACGAGTTAAGGGAGTTTGGTCATGGTGATGTTGATGCGACGTGACGATGCTGATTTAGCGCGCCCGTTGGGTGGGTGAGTGTAATAAACCAACAATGATTTATTCCGCGATGTGAGAACTCCGTGCATATCGCTTACTCATAACTTGCACTCGGATTCGGCGGACAACCCCTTCCGCCAAAGTATTTTCCGCACTCATTCAATGTGAGCCTGCGCGTGGCGCGCACTTCTCCGAGCTTCAGCAACCCCACCAGCTCTGCCACCGACACCGAGCCGGTGCCATTCTTGAATTGGGCTTCGTGCTGGAGGGATTGAATTCTCGTCTCCAGGTCCCTCACCTGGTTAAGGTCCCCGGTATTCCAGACCCGCATGCTGCCGTCGCTGTTGACAGAGGCGAGCATCGTGCCATCGCTGCTAAAAGCGACTCCGGTCACGTATCCTCCTTCCGCCGGAAGAGAAATCAGGACTTGGCCCGAATTCGCATCCCAGATAGCAACTGTTTGGTCCTGACTTCCTGTGGCCACGATCGTTCCGCTGGGGTCAAACGCGACGCTGATCACACCATCCTTGTGTCCCACGAGGCTGGTTCTTACCTTGGCGGCCTTGGGAGATTTCACATCCCAGATCAGCGCCGTTCGATCCCGGCTCGCTGTGGCCAGGAATCGATTGTCTGGCGAGAACGCCAGTGCTAACAGCGCTTCCGAGTGTGCGCGGAACGCCGCGCGGGTAGGCTGTCCTTTCTGCACATCCCACAATTCCAAAGTGCCATCTGCAGCGCCAACTGCGAGAAACTTGCTGTCAGGACTGAAGCCAATGCTGGTAGCAACGCGTGGTGGTCGTCCCATCGTATCGGCAATGATGCGCCCCCACAGGCGCCCCAGCCGCTGTGAGAAGCCGTTCCACAGCTCATTTTGATTTGCCAGTTCGTAAACGCTGCGCCTCGACAGTCCCGCCGCCACACCGAGCAGCGTTCCGTCCGCGTTGAATGCCAGCGCTTCTGGCTGGTACCAGTGAGAGGCGAGAATGACCGGAGTTGTTGTGGAGGGCGAAACCGGTGAAACCGCAATTTCACTTCGCCTGCCCAACGTTGGGGTGGGGGAATCGTTCTCGGTCTGCCCGCGGAGCCTGGTCACTGCAAGCAGCGAGCCATGTGAACTCAAAGCTTCGGCCACCGGATGAATCACATCGCACGATCCAACGCTGGCTTCTGCACCGTTGCTGGTGTCCCAGGCGTAAGCAACTCCATTGCGGTCGAGTGCCACCAGTCGCTTTCCATTTGGCGTGAAGGCCACCGCGCCAAGGCTCGTAGGAGGCAGCGTTCCAGTAATTGCCAGGGCGCTCAGCGATGCAATTTTCCTGGTGACGGCAACAACAGAAGTGCTGCCCGTCTCGCCGTGAGCGCAATGTACTAGGTCCACCCAACGCCGCATTGAACTTGGCATTGAGGCCAGCAAAGCCTGGAGAGACTGCTCACTGACTGTAGCCTTGCCGTCTTTGGTATCCGATGCTGTCGCCGACACAGAATACAGCGCGAGCCACAAGGCTAGCTGGGGATTCTCTGTCCGCTGATTCAGTGAAGAGGCGGCTAGCGCACGGGAAGCTGAGATTCTGGATTGCTGCTGCGCCTCGGTCTTCAGCCTTTCGCTTTCATTCTTGGCCAAATCCGCGGCTTCGGCGTATTTCTTGCTCTCGTCTGCCTTGCTTGCAGCAAGTGTGGCGGCGATTCTCGCTTTCCTCGCGCTCTCGTTAGCCGATGCTCTGGCGAGCTCCTTTTCTTTTAGCGCCACATTGGCTTTGCGAGCACTCTCGTCCGCGATCTTCTTGCTTGCGACTACTTCGGCCAGGCTTACCTTCAGTGCATCGTCCCTTGCTCGTAGCGCAGTCTCACTCGAGCGAGCGATCTCCAGGTTTCTCTGCGCTTCCTGCTCGGCTCGTTCCTTCGCCAGGTAATTCTTGTGCGACTTCATCCACTGATTTCCGGCAAAAGCCACCGCTAATAACGCTACGATCAGGGAGACTCCTAGACCGCGTGCGAGCGTCTGAAAGCGCTTGGCCTCCTTCTGGAGACGCTCGCTCTCTTTCTCGCGTTTCTCGCGTTCCGCCGCCCGTACTCTTGCGCGCCAGGCATCATTAGCACGCAGAACCGGTCGAATGAACCGGTCATGGCTCAGTTCGTACCAACGCGAGTGACCGCGCACTTCCTCACGGATGATGTGGGTCTTATCGAGAGCATCGACAGCGCTGTTAGGCAAGCCTTCCGTCAGAGTCTCGCCGCGAAATACCAGTCCTCGCGTACCCGCTTCCGTAATCAGTTTCTGCTCAAACCACTGGCGAAGCGTATCTTCCGCAACCTCCGTCTTCGACACCGTTTCGATCAAGGAATCGTTATAGAACTCGCGCAGTGCCTCATCGACATCTCCGAAAGTGGCGAGATCCTGATCCGTGATCACCGTTGTCTGCTCAGCCAGTTTCCGATACAGGCTGAAACAAACCACCTGGAGTTGTACGGGTTCAACGAACTCCTCGATCACATAGTCCCGGCTGGCTTGGGATGCGGTTGGAGTCTTAAGAAGGTTTGAAACCAGATGCTGTGCGACGCCGGGGGCAAACCGGATTCCAGTTTTCTCCAGAGGTTTCTCAATCGCTTCCAATGCGGCTTCTGGTCGAAGTCGCTCAAGACGGTAGCGGGTCCGAAATTCCTCGGGCAGCAAATCCTCGTAGGGGTCGATATTCGCGACGAAGTCCTCGCGCATGGCGAAAAGCGCACGCAGAGAGGGTTCGGCTTCCATAGCTTCGTTAAGTTGCTCGAAGAATCCTCGCCGCTGTTCCCAAAGCTCGGGACGGGAGGTAAAGAATTCCTCGAACTGATCGAAGACGAGAACACGCGGAATCGACTGGCGATTTGAGCCAACTATGCGTGGATGGCCGGCGAGAGCATGCTGAAAAACAGAAACCAGTGGATTTCTTGCCTCTAGGCTTTGCGCCGAAGTCGACCTGGATCCGGTTGCCAAGGCAACATCAGCGCCGAGTTGAGAAAATCTGGAGGTAGTCAGGACGTCAAAACCGCCCTCCCCGAGTTCCGGAATCAGTTTCGCGTTCAACAGGGAGGTCTTTCCGGCACCAGACTGGGCATACAGCAAGACCGTACGGTGCGCGGCGACCAAGGAGTAGAGTTCGGACTTTTCACGGTCCCGCCCAAAAAAACGCTCGCGGTCTTCCCGTCGAAACGGGGGTGGGCCCACATAAGGATTTGGCGCCTTCACCACTCGGCTTGTCGCAAGCGTCGCCATCAACGTAGTGCTTTCCACCGATCCCGCAACTCCTGGGCAAACTGACCGGCAGATCCCCAATACACAAATACATTCAGCTTCCCGAAGTAGTCGTTCATAAAACGCTCTGCATTATCAGGATCTCCTACGCAATCGTCGGGCGGCCTCACCTGCACCGTGATACTTAGACTACGCTGGCTGCCGTCCATCGATTGCACAAGTCCTCGATACAGGACTCGGAAGTCGATATCTTTGAGCCGGTACCCAATAAATAGCAGTGAAGTGGTAGTTAAAGCTTCCTGTATGCGCGGTGGCAAAATTTTTTGGTTTCGCGAGACGTTCACCAGAAAATCCAGATAGTCGTCTTCGGTCAGAACCAGTGAGTTCGTATACTGGGCTGATCCATGCAAATAGAAAACCACAGGATTGGCAGTGGTCGGTTGATAACTACTTCGGAATAGCTCGGGAATACTCCTTAGTCCGCTATGCCATCGACAAATCTCGGCGCGCGGTTGTTTGCCGGCCTGTACCAGAGCCTTCACCATGAAGTCGTCGTAGTTAGTAGTCAGATAAACAGGAAGGGGGAGTTCCGCGAGGGCGCCAATGCAGTCTAGCGAGCGGTTCTGTTGAGAAAAATCAGGTTGCACTTCCTGTCTGAGGCGTCTCAGTATCTTGTCTTTTGGGTAGTTTGCATCCTTATATTTAATTGCAAGAAACTGTGCCACGCTGGCAAGGTCGTCCGACGAACGCAGCGGGAAGCCGGCCTCGGCTGCCCATTCCTGCGCGATTTGTCCTCCCATTGGAAGTATTCCGTAATCTACTCCCGCACCCAGAAACGGCGTGCACTTTCCATCTCGGATTCTGGAGAGCAGCACCTCCCAATCTTGTTCCGTCATAAGGCTAGAAGTGGAACGGCGCCAATATACACCCCATGCCAAGCGCGATCAATCTCGCATATTAGTAGCTTGTATTTGGAGTGAAAGTGCACCTTACTTCAAGTTAAAAGAAACTAGAAAACAGACAGGTGGGGCATCAAACCTAGGGACAGACGGGACGTACCCCAGTTTTTTCAAGACCTAAGCAACCGAGAGGAGGTTAGCTTGCCGGGTACCCCATCCTTTCGCGTTCTTTGGACTGAGAGTGGCCCGGCCTTTGACCTCGCGGGGTACGACCACACGGTGGGTGCCCCGTCCTTGCGTTTTTTTTGCAAGGGCGGGAACCCAACTGCCGGTAGCGACAGATCTTGAAGTCTGCCGACGAGGCTGGACGTTTTACCGGCTTCCAAAGCCGACCGTGAGAGAAATCACATTCCGATGTGACACCTGTCCTTGCGCACAATGTCCGCTGCGCAGATCATCGCCAAAGCGAAAGCGGTGTAAGCAGGATTGGTCGATAAGACCTAAGTCCCTGCGGCTCAAGATTCTGCTCCTAAGCGCTTGAGCCCCATGGATTACTTCGAGATTTTCCGCCAACTGCATGATTCCAATAGACCGGGATGGGGAGGGGTACCCCAAAATCCATCACTTTCCCACCAATCCAAGATTTTGCAGATTTTGCTATGTAATATTTGGTCCACATTGATCGTGCCGTTTGCCGTTATCTACTCCGGATGGGACAATACAGTTCTATGCATAAACCGCTCACCACTCTGGCGATTCCATTGTTGGCGGCCATGCTGCTCGGACACGCTCCCGCGCAGAATGCTCCGGCCTCCACTCCACCATCCAAACCCGCTTCCACGCAGTCGACACCCAAGGCTCCGGCCGCCAAGAAGCCCGCCACCGCGGCCAAACCCGCAACTGCCGCGGCTCCGCTGACCACGCAGAAACAGAAGAACAGCTACGCGCTCGGCATGAGCATCGGACTCGGCCTCAAAAAGCAGGGACTGGATAAGTCGATCGATTCCGCCCTCGCCGTCCGCGGCATGCGCGAGGCCCTTGCTGGCGGCAAGACTGCCATGACCGAGGATGATATGAAGGCCGCGCTCCAGCAGCTTCGCACCGAATTCACGAACGCCCAGGAAGCCAAGGCCCACGAAGCCGGATCCTCCAACCGCAAAGAAGGCGACACGTTTCTCGCCGCCAACAAGGAGAAGGACGGCGTCAAAGTCCTGCCCGACGGCCTCCAATACAAAGTCCTGACCGAAGGCAATGGCCCGAAGCCGGCCGCGACCGACACGGTCACGGTCAATTATCGCGGCACCCTGATCGACGGAAAAGAATTCGACAGCTCCTACAAGCGCGGACAGCCCGCAAGCTTCCCCGTGAACGGCGTGATCAAGGGCTGGACCGAAGCCCTGCAGTTGATGCCCGTCGGATCGAAGTGGCAGCTCTTCATCCCCGCCGATCTCGCCTACGGCGATCGCGGCGCAGGATCCGACATCGCCCCCGGAGCCACCTTGATCTTCGAAGTGGAATTGCTCTCCATCGGCGAGCAGAAGAAGCCCGAAGCTCAGAAGTAAGCAATCAGAATGCAGAAGTGAAGCCGCCTCCACTTCACTCCTGCGATTTTTGCCAGGCATGGAAGAGCCGTCCGCACTTGCGGGCGGCCTTTGTGTTTGTGCGCCCGGCAGGGCGCACTCACTTGGAGGTGAAAGTCCTCTACACACCCGGCAAGGGGAAGTGTTAGCTGAACGGCAACAGTGTCCATCGCGAG
>Ga0209580_10001136_pt1 | contig 12601 bp, 15 predicted proteins | sample Coa_R1_5_FD_187153 | JGI IMG/M metagenome (GOLD analysis project Ga0209580, IMG submission 187153) | Surface soil microbial communities from Centralia Pennsylvania, which are recovering from an underground coalmine fire - Coalmine... | ecosystem: Environmental > Terrestrial > Soil >...
ATGGCTGGTTACGAGTTTGAACGCAATAGAAGCCGTTTCCCTATCAAAGACCTACCACCGTTCTAAGACACAAGCCCTCTCAGACATCAGCCTCTCAATCGGTCGCGGCGAGATCTTCACCCTCCTCGGCCGCAACGGCGCCGGCAAAACCACCTTTCTGAGAATCGCAGCAACGCAACTGATGCCGACAAAGGGCACGATCCTTGTACTAGGACATGATGCTCGGGATGAACCATTTGAGATCCGGAGCAAGGTCGCCGTCGTGCCACAGGAGGGAGGCACCATCGGACCTCTCACCCCTTGGGACCACATCTACCTCTCCCTCTTGGCCAGGGGAATGTCGCGAGACGAGGCGCGGAGCCGTGCGGAGAAGACGATTGAACAATTGGAGTTGAAACAATATCGTAACCAGCCGGCCGACACTCTGTCGGGGGGACTTAGACAACGGGTCCGAGTCGCAATGGCCGTGGCCACTGATGCTGAACTCATATTCCTAGACGAACCAACCCTAGGTCTCGATGCGGTTAGTCGGCGTCGAATATGGGGAGTGCTAAACGAGATTCAGAAGGCGGGACGAAGCATACTTCTGACGACCCATTACATCGATGAAGCTGAGATACTGTCGAATGAGGTTGCGGTAATCGATCACGGACGCAAGGTTCTGTCGGGAAAACCCGCCGACCTTCTGCGAAATGTGAACGAGCGGGTCCGCGTTGACATCGTTGGCTCCACATTCTCCTCGGAGGAACTGAGCGGCTACGGTCGAGTGGTGAAACTCGCGGAGAGGTTCAGAGTTCTGACTGATGAGCAACGAGGGAGAGAGCTGGCAGACGAAGCGATCAGACGAGGCTCTGACGTTGGTCTTGCAAGAGTATCGTTAGAAGATCTGTTCGTAGATCTTGTCGGGAGAGAAGAGGAATGAGAGCAACCAGACAGTTCCGTGCTGCGGTCATAATAGGCTACATGCTGTCAGTTACTTGGCTCCGTAGGAATCTGATGAGTCTCGTCTGGCTGTTCGCCACCCCTTTCAGCCTACTCTTCATCATAACCGTGACTACCGGTGGACGAGCATTCACGGTAGGCGTCATCGGCTCGCTACTACTCATACTGTCAACAGTAGGCACCGGACTTGCGGGAGATGCAACTTGGTACCGATTGGAGACGAAACTACAGGATTTTTTCGTCGCTAGCCCCGTCAACCAACTTGGTTATTTGCTAGGAATAGCATTCGCTGGACTATTCTTCGCCTCTCCTGCTCTGATCGTCCTAATTCCACTTCTCATCTACGTTGGACTCCCGATCATAGCCCTACCAGTTGTCCTATTCTGCCTTGTCGGAGTCTGGCTATTCTCATCAGCCATCGGCTACCTAGTGTCAACATTCACATCGAACCTTCGAAACGGATGGCAGTCAGGACTACTCCTCAGCGTAATCGTAGGAATACTCCCACCTGTCTTCTATCCGGCCGAGATACTTCCACACAACATTCTACTGCTCGCCTACGCGATCCCGACAACAAATGCAGCGTTGCTCATACGAAACGCATGGGAACCGCCCCGAACCTGCCATACTGGTCCCCGCTCACAGGCTGGCTCCTAATCCTAGTATCTCTCGGACTCGCCTTGACCGTAACATCGCGCGTTGCAAGGTGGCGACAACCCTAACGATCACTCAACGATGAACCCCGTCAACCATAGTCGCATGAACACAGATCCGAAGAACGGTCCTCACGTCCTGAAAGGATGGATACACCATATTGATCTCTCGGACAGTGCAGGTCTCCTACTCTACGTGAAGCGCAGCTATGTCAGAGTTCACGAGCATCCCTTCGAAGCTCGAGCCATCTAGAGGAGTGACTTCCAGGCTTATCCATTATCTAAAATCCCATCCTCTGTTGTTCCTTCTTCTTCTGACCCCGGGTATTCCGGAGTACCTTTCCGCTTCTAGCCAGCTTACTCTGCTGGTCCTTTTTCCTCCCGTCTTCTTCCTGTTTCTCGCAGCAAATCTCGGACTCTACGGCTCAGGTGTCCTCTTGGCTCGTGAGGCTATGATCCGATGGAAAAAAGGCTGGGCCTCGGTCTTCCTTCTTGGAGTTGCATATGGAATCGTGGAGGAAGGATTAGACCTCTGGACGCTCTTCTATTCGAAAGCAGGCCCTGTCGGGAACCTCGGTTTCTATGGTCACTGGCTGGGAGTAAACTGGGTCTGGGCGGTTGGACTCATGATATTCCATTCAGTCTACAGCATCGGGCTGCCAATATTCCTGTTCGGACTTGTTTTTCCAGAGCTAAAGTCCAAGAGCCTAGTTTCTGGGGCACGACTATCTGCAACAATGCTAATTCTCATCCTCGACTCAATCTTCCTGTTCGGATTTGTATCCGGAATCTATTCAGGCTACAACCCGGGCGGACCCCTACTTCTCTTCTCTGGGCTAGTCGCCGCGATATTCGTCGTCTTGGCCAGAAGACTTCCAGCCAACTTCCTCAAGACGAACGCTGGTCTACCTAAATGGGGTCCGCGCAAGTTTGCGTTCGTCGGGGTACTACTGTTTCCCGCGACGCTCTTTGCCGGAGGAATAGCGGCTGGAGCGAATCTTCCTCCAGAAATACCGTTCCTATTGGATATATTTCTGGCCGTATTCATCCTAACAAGAGCGTACAAGTCGATGGGAACAGCGGATAACCAGCAACAGAAAGTGGCGCTCGGAGTAGGCCTGCTCCTTCCGATCGCAGCCTTTGGCATAATTGCAAGCATCGGAATCGGAAACTGGCTAATAGTTGCCGCGGACCTCCTGTTCATTATGTTCTCTCGTCGGCTCTGGAGGAAATGGCACTACTGGACCATCCAGCAGCGTTCGATCCAGACGACGCTGCCAGCCTTCGGCGGTTCCCCCGCGCCAACTTTGCCTCGCTAAAAGGAGTCTATTCCTTTGCAGAATCTAGAGGAGTCTGCATAGCATGAAGACTCGACTGAAGGATTCGTTATATGTTGAAGATTTGTTGGAGAGGCTAGTCAAGCAGTGAGTCTGATGAGCACGAAGAGCGCCAAGACGAAGCTGAAAGGTAACAGTATCAACGAAAAGGACGCTGCAGAGATCATAACTGGTGTTCAGGCTATGTATGACAAGATTCCCAGTTTTGTCCGTTCAATGCTCCCAGCCTTGCCAGACATACTGCGAAGGATTCCATCGAGTGCCGGCAAGTACACCCTTAACGAGATAATTCAGCTATTGGACGATGCGTACGAGACTGGACGCTTGAAGAGGTAGACGAGACCGGTCCGCCTTGAGCCATCCTTCCAAGGACATCACTTCCTCCAAGGGAAGAGAACTCGCTGGAAAGAAGATCGCATTGCTTGTGACGAGTAGTGTTGCTTCGTTCAAAGCGCCTGAGATTGCGCGCGAGCTTATGCGTCATGGAGCCGATGTTCACGCTGTCATCTCTCCGTCAACCGAGAAGATGGTTGGTTCGGACCTTCTTGAATGGGCAACGGGAAACCCTGTTGTCTCCCGTCTTACAGGTAAGCTGGAACATATTGCGCTCGGAGGAAAAAGTGTTGGTCACGCTGACCTAGTTCTTGTCGCGCCTGCCACTGCCAACACGATAGGAAAGTTAGCCTCGGGAATTGACGACACGCCAGTTACCACAGTTGCTGCAACAGCGATAGGGTCCCGGATACCGATACTCATCGCACCCGCAATGCACGAGCCCCTCTACGACCACCCGATTGTCCAGGAGAACATTTCTCGGCTGAAGAAGATTGGAGTAGGATTCATCGAGCCGGAGGTCTTGGAGGGAAAGGCCAAGATTGCCTCTACCGAGAAGATAGTTCGTTCGGTGATTGCCCGATTGTCCGCTAGTCAGAGTAGAGATTTGGAGGGCCGACGGGTCTTGGTGACAGCTGGCCCGACAATCGAACACATAGATCCTGTTCGAGTAGTGACTAATCGTAGTTCTGGAAAGATGGGTTTGGCCATCGCCCAGGAGGCTGCTTCGCGTGGCGCGGACACGACATTGATACTTGGTCCCGGGACAGTAACTCCACCATCAGGAATTAGAACCATCAGAGTTGAGAGCACCAGCGAGCTTCTAGAAGCGGTTCTCGGAGAACTCAACAAGGCCGCGCCCGACATGGTCTTCGCTGCTGGTGCGCCCACCGACTACCGGCCCGTGACAGTCTCGCAGAAAAAGATCAAGACCCGCGAGAAGCCGCGGATCAGCTTGGAACTGCAGGCAACTCCCAAGATACTAACGGAGATCCGACGAGCCAGCCCGAAAACGTTTCTCGTCGCCTTCAAGACCGAACACGACGTGTCCGATGAAGAGCTAGTTGATGAAGCGTACAGGGTAATACACGAAAAGAATGCGGACCTGGTAGCGGCAAACGATGTCGGACACGAGGGCGTCGGTTTCCAGGCGGACACGAACGAGCTGTATGTCGTGGATGACCGGAAGAAAGTCGTGCATATTCCTCTAGCTGAGAAGCGAGAAGTCGCCCGGCAACTAGTGGATCTCGCGATTAAGAGAATGAAGGACTAGTCTAGCTGTTTCTCTAATGTCGAGGAAGGTCATCCGTGCAGCGGCGGTGCAGGTCAGGCCGGTTGAGACCTCCGTCGAGAAAACAATCAGGGACGCAATAGCACTCGCCAAGAAGGCTGCCGAGAAGGAAGTAGACATCATATGTCTACCGGAGCACTGGCTGCCGGAGAAGACGATTCCGACACCCGTGAGTCCTCTGCCGGGGCTGCAGTCGCTCGCTGAAGAGTATGGAGTTGCTATTGTAGGGGGAGCGTTCTATGAAAGGGTCAAGGGTCAGGTCCGGCTAAGCTGCCCGGTTATTGGACAAGATGGGACGCTGATCGGGCGACAGTTCAAGGTCCACCTTTTCGGTTTCGAGAGAAAATACGCCAAACCTGGAAACTCCTATCCCATTTTCCAGTTGAAGGGCTACAAGATTGGCATACTTGTCTGCTACGACGTCGACTTTCCTGAACCGTCCCGCATCTATGCGCTGGGAGGAGCTGAACTGGTGCTCTGTCCGTCGAGAATCGTCAAATCAGGAATAGAGCCATGGCAACAGTACGTGACTGTGCGCTGCTTAGAGAATCGCATGCCAATTGTCGCCCCGAACGTATACGCTCCGCCCTGGTTCAATGGCCACAGCATGATCATAAGCCTAAGAGAAGACCCTCGGACCAAGATCTCCCACCCGAGTATAACATCCGTTTCTACACTCGGAGAGGGATTTGCGATCGCGGAAATCGACCTCTCTCTCCACAACCGGCTGCGTAGAGAACGGTTCGCTGACAGAAGACCCGAGACATACAACTAGAGGACGGCAGCGGCCATTCAAACCCGGAATATCGAAGCAGTCGTCTTTGACCTAGACAACACACTACTCAGATCGAAGATCGGTGCGAGACTAGCACTCTTGACCATAGCGAAGCTTGTTTCAAAACAGCTGAAAAAAAAGACCGGCGACTCCATCGGCTATGTTCGACTATTCAAACATCTCCAGCACGTCGACAGGGAAATGTTAGGACGAAAATTCCGATACAATAGAGACGTATGGTGGAAGACTCTGTTCAACGAACTGAGACTGAAGAGAATGGATCCGAAATGGATCCACGAGCTGACGCTACAGTACTGGAGGGTCTATGCCGCGAACAGTCCCCCCTTCCGAGACGCGGAGCCAACCGTGCGCAAGTTGAAACAAGCCGGCTACAAGCTGGGTCTCGTCTCGGACAGCGACGGGACGCCGGGGATGAAGAGGAAGAGAATACAACAAGTCCCCTTTCATAATCTGTTCCAGGCCATCGTTGTTTCTGGCGAAGACACTCCAAGGGTAAAGCCCGGCCATGAATCGTTCACGCTCATCGCGAAGAAACTCGGAGTGCAACCCAGAGAGAGCGTCTACATCGGCGACAATCCCAGGACCGATATCGCGGGAGCGAAGGCCGTTGGGATGATCAGTGTCATCGTTAATCGCAGGGGCAACCGGGGAGAAGATCCTGATTATCGAGTTCCCAACCTTCGCGCGGTACCTAGACTGGTCAGATCGATCTATCTAGCTAGCTAAATCAGAAACATTCTAAGCATTCCTTACTGTATCCATCTGCGAATCTCGATTGAGGAAGATATTCATCATCGACATCGACGGAGTCATCTGCGAACACGTGGACAACGAGCATCCCGAACTAATGTCATCCGCACCACCATATCCTGACTCGATCAGGAAGATCAACCAATGGTATGACCAGGGACACTTCATCTGCTTCTTTACCGCAAGAACAGAAGACCACAAGAAAGCTACTCGCGACTGGTTAGATAAGAACGGGGTGAAATATCACCAGTTGATCCTCGGCAAGCCTAGGCGCAAAGAAGGAGACGAGTATCATTACATTGACGATACTCCGATCCGTGCGACTCGATACAAGGGAGTCTTCGGCGACATGGTGAAGAAGACAAAGGACGTTATGGTTTTCGAGAACGACTAACCGACTGGTCCGAGCTGACCCAGGATCTCGTTCATGACCGGTTGATGTTCTAGAAACTCAACCATTCTCTGTTTGACTCCAAGTTTCCCTCTTATGATCTCAAATAGCTGGGGGAGTTTTTCGTAGCCGACGAATTTCCGGTCAAGGTCCATCGCTACTCTGAGAGTTGTCCCGGACCCGAGGAAAGGGTCTAGGACCGTGTCTCCCCGAATAGAGAACATGCTGATCAGTCTCCTTGGAATCTCCTCTGGAAAAGCAGCAACTCTCCTCTTGAGCCCCTCAATGTCCTGTCTTGCACCCCCTACTTTCCAGACTTGTGAGAACCATTCGTCGCGTTGCTTCTTTGTGAACTTGCTCTGATACCGCTGCGGGTCTTTTGGTGGAAAGCTTCGAGGTGGGCCTTTTCGGAAGATGAGGATGTACTCCATGTCGAGAGTCACGTAAGCGTTCGGGGGAAGGAATCCTGATCCGAGGAACGCTCCTTTTCCCTTGTAGTGGGGTCTATTGGTAGGTTTCTTCCACAATACATAGGGTAGGGTAATGAATCCTAGTTTTTCGAAGTTCTCAATGATTCTTGAATGGTTAGGGTAGAGGTGGAAGATCCCGTCCCGGGTCCGAGTCGCGTCTCCAACATTGATACAGGCGATTCCGCCCGGTATGAGTACTCGTTCGACCTCTCGCCAGATCTGATTGAGGTATTGGTGCATGGCATCATAGGAGGATGCTGAGACCTCGGTGAAGAAATCGTCCCACATCCCCACCATCGGATACGGCGGCGAAGTTACAACAAGATGGACCGATCCATCGTCGACCTCAGTCATCCGACTGCTGTCGCCAATAATTACTCGATAATCAGAACTGATCATGACGCGTCATTAGTATGAGTCGGACATACTCATGGTCTAACTCCTTATGGGTTTCCTACAATTAGTGCAAGTGTCCTGTCCTGCACGGAAATCCAACTAGGCGGGTCCACCCAAGTGTGCCGAACAAAGTCCTTGGGGAACCGCGCTTTGCCTCGGGTCCCGGTTGGTGAAGAACCCGAGATCGCTTCTTCTGTAATCGTCGAAATGCGGCGTGGTTATCTAGTCAGCATAATTTCGGACCCGAAAAAAAGGGGGGAGGTCGAGGGAGCTATATTCGGATGTTTACGCTTTGAAGAATGGTACGTGAGCGAGAAGTGTCTCGCTGCTGAAGACGCCTTCGAGATTGCTAACTTTCTCAAAAGAGGCTTTCACGATTTCTTCAGAGGTTCTTGCTTGCCAGAGTGCTACTATGTCGAACTGTCCTGGTACTGTGGATGCTTCGATGAAGCCTGGAATGTTGCTGAGCTGCTTGATTGTATTCTCGGCTGTGTTATGCTGTACGTTCAATAGAGAGAATCCGAGAGCCATCTGGTTCTCGAGCTTCTTGGTCGGCTGCATGCCGTCGAAGCCGGTGTGAGTGTCGGTCGTGCGTATGTCGCTGATATTGCGGATTTCTTTGACTGTCTGGTAGATGTTGTGTGGTGTATTGGGTTTCAGGCGTAGGACTAGGTCGTATCTGCCTGTTACTGGTGCGATGAGGTCGATCTGGCTGTTGCGCTTTAGCTCCTCGACCACTTTAGTACTGCGGCCCGAGTTAACGGTCGCGAATACATAGGTCGGGAAATTCATGTCGGTTTGCATATTTGTTACCGTATAGTAACAGCTGTTACTTGCTTATAAGGATTAGACCCCACGTGCTACAAATATTACACTAGGGCCCCTCGAGGACCGTTAGGAGGAGGAAGACGGATCCAAGACCTGCTCTTGGAGCTTCCGCAGAAAGAAGGTCCAGCCTTCTACGTGTTCGTCCCTTGTCTTTTTCGCTTCCGAACTCTTCGAATAGCCTTCGTGCTGAAGAGTGAGCCTTGTTCCGTCTTTCGGCATTGACTGGAAACGTAGTGTGACCCTTGTTACGTCGGTGGATTCATGGTCCCATTTCCATGTGAAGCCTAGCGTCTTCCCTCTGTCGAACATGGTATACTTGCCCCGTAGATGCCAGTCTTGTTTGGGCCAGGAAAAATGGTAAGTCCCGCCGACCCTGGGCTCTAACTCCGCTGCTGGAGGCCACCATTTCTCGAGCAGTTCCGCACTTGTCCAATAGTCAAAGAGCAGGGCTGGGCTGAGATGGGGAAAATCTGCTGAGATGCTGATTCTGTCCCTTGCCGTTTCGACTAGTTCCAATCTGGGCCTGCTCGCTGCCATGTCGAGAAACCGCGTAGGTCTCAGATATAGCTCGGTGTTCTATCCGGATACCCATGGTCACTCTTTGCCGCAAGTGCAGGGCTCCTATGGACCTGCCGGACTTCAAGTTCTGCCCTGCGTGCGGAGCTCCAGCTTCGATGGCCTTCGCAGTCAATCACAGAGACGCGGTCGACCAGTTTGGGCATCACGAGACTGTGCTCCAGAACTACAGGGCCATGTTCCTTGTGAGCGAGACCTTCGCCGTCTCCCTCGCTGCCACGAGGTTGGACAATCGCGGCATAGTCCTGCTTTTCGCGACGTTCGGAATATCTCTGCTCATCCTCTGGATCATCATCACAATGCTCCGGGCGAGGGTGGTGGATTTCTTCGAGAAGCATGACGAGGATGGGGCCCTGATGCAGTATCACAACCTCGTCGAGGGCGTTCCTCACCGGGCCGGGTTCTGGTTTTTCACTGTCGTGCTCCCGGCAATGTTCGCCCTGTTCTGGACTGGCTTGATCCTCCTAGCCTACGGGGTCATAGGATAGAGAATATGCGCGCCTGATGTGATAGGGTTCTATCCGACATACTTTGCTTTGCTCGATTGGGCTGCCTGAGAGTCCTTGTCGGATCCTTCCTTGAGCGCATCGTCGATCTCTTTAGCCTGAGCCTCAAGTTCCTTCATCTCGATCTGCAATCCTAGTTTCCGGATTAGGACTCGGAGGATTAGCATGGCGGCTCTTGGGTCGACCATGAAGCCTGAGGTCTCGCCAGATAGGAATAGTCCCTTGAGGTTTCGAACCTTGGCGAGGCCAGGAATGAGCCCATTCATCCAGGTCACAGCGCCGCTGTCGATGATCTCAACATCAAGTGACTTTAGCTCCTTGACAAGATCCTTCTCGCTGGCGGCTCCGTAGACTTTCGGATTGTCACTGATTCGGCCCGTAATGAAAGCGCCCACAGTGACTAGGGTTTCTACTCCTAGCTGTTGTGCGAGGTTGACGACTGCGTCGGATAATCGGAAGGCTCCTTCAGGGAGTATTGGCTGGGCATCACCGGTATAGAGAACAAGATCATGGCCTCCTCCATCAGTGCTGTCCGTGTTGAGCCAGTAGTAAAATTCGTGTTTCATCAGTTCCGGGGTCCCGTCAGGTTTGAGCAGGACTCGAGGGGGCAGATAGTCTGAGTAGAGATAGCCGAGCGGGACGGCCTTGAGTGTCTTGATGAGATGGTCGAGTACTATCTTGGCGACTCGGCCGCTGTCAGGTAGGCCGGCTATGAGGATTGGATTGTGAAGCTTCGGAGCTTCGTTGAGGTGAAGCTCTATTCTCTCTCTCATCGACCATCGTCCCCAAAGCTATTGTTTGGTTTTCAAGTATGGGTAGGAACTGATAGGTGTTGGTGTGAGTAATGATTCTCCATACTAGCGGACAAAAGTTTCTACTTTTTTCCAGAAATGCTTATATGAACTGGCGCCTGTGAACACCTTCCCTTTATCGGTGATAGATTGGCAAAATTCATGCTCTCCCTGCGCGATGAGAACTTCAAACTACTGATGACAGAAGCAACTGACCGAGGAATAACTGTTCAAGAATTGATCAGAGCAGTGATCATTCCTGACTGGGTCAAAGTCAGCACTCTCGTAAAGCCAAGTGGAAACGGAAACAGTGAGAAGCTTCGCTCGTTCCAGTCATCAACTCGCCGTGAACCAATAGTCCAAGCGATGGGCAGACTACGGGACTAGTCGCAAGTTAACATCCCGCAGTCAACCCTTCCTGTTTTTCATCCGCCTAAGCCATCGTCCGCTAGGGGTCCGTCTCAGCCAGCTTTTTTGGAAAACGAAACCTCGTTTGTTGTTCCAACAATCTTTCCCTCCTCCACGCTTATGAAGGACAACTTCGACAGGGTCTCTGCGTCAAGTTGACGATTCAATTCAAGTGCAAAGATTTCATGTTGAAAGAATGCGACTTCGAGATCAAGGGTGTCCATTCCCCGGACGAGATGTTGAAGCTTGTCGATGTTCATGTGACGCAGGCGCATCCCACTCTCAAAGTCTCTCCAGAGACTCGAGAGAAGATTCGTCGATCAGCAAGAAGCTAGCTTCTCCTCCCGAGAAAATGCAATGCTTCTCATCTCCAAGAATGACTGATGCTTTCGAGCTGTCGTTATCCGAAAAGGCTTTGAGGACCTCCACTATTAGCAGACGTTAGAGCCTTGTTGGTTAACACGTCGAATCGGATGGTTGATTTCGAAGCAGGAGCGAAGCGAGCACGTGGATATCTAGCCGTTCCATCGCACCCGAAAGGCGCAGTTCTGGTTCTTCATGCCTGGTGGGGACTCAACGATTTCTTCAAAGGATACGCTGACAGACTAGCATCACAAGGCTACCTTGCGTTTGCGCCTGACCTCTATGATGGTCCAGTGGCAAAGACTGTCGAGGAAGCGAAGGTGCTCCATTCAGAAAAGGAGAAGGACGAGGAGAGAATGAAGACGATTATCCTGGGAGCCGAGGAATATCTGCGATCGAATCCATCAGTATCGGGACACAAGATTGGTGTCATTGGCTTTTCCATGGGCGCAGCCTGGTCATACTTGTTGAGCACGATGAAACCGGAAAGCGTTGGAGCCGTGGTCGTTTTCTACGGTGCTTGGCCAACTGACTTTTCCAAGGCTAAGGCAGCCTTTCTCGGACATTTTTCACCGGACGATGAGTGGGAGCCAATTGACGGGATCAAGGCTACCGAAGCGAAGCTTCGAGAAGCAGGGAGAGACGTCGAGTTCCATTTCTACCCGGGAACGAAACACTGGTTCGTCGAAGAGAACCGGCCGGTCGAATACAACCGGGACGCGGCCGACCTGGCTTGGAAGAGGACAATAGCGTTCCTAGAGAACAAGCTGAGCTAGCGCATTATCGAGATATTGAGTCCACGATCCCGACAATGCCCGCGATATTCTTCAGAAGATCCCCAGGGACATTGTGACGATTCCTCAGATACTCTGACGAGTTGTACGACACCCACGTTCTTCCTTTCTCATCTTCTGAGACCAGGACCTTGAGCGGAAAATCAATCGCGATCGAAGGTGAGGCGACCATCAACGGTGTTCCAGCCTTCGGATTTCCGAAGATGAGCAAACGAGTACGTCTCATTTTCAGCCCCACCTTTTCCGCATCTCCACTGAAGTCTATGCTTGCGAAAATTGTTAGGCCTCTTGATAGGACTGCGCCCTCAAGCTGTTTGAACGTTTCTTCAAAGGAATGTTGACTCTGGACCTGAACTAATCCATTCTTGGATGCAGACAATCTGGTTACACTGAGTCAACTATCGACTGCAAGAATTAACTGACCTTGGCTCCGTCAGTTGGTCTCGACGTTATCGAGAAATGTTGCAGAGGGGACGAAGAACAGGTTTCCTGTGACAGCACGGCTATAATCCAGGATCCGGTCGTAGTTTCCTGGCGGTTTGCCGACGAACATGTTGTCAAGCATCTTCTCGATCGTAACAGGGGACCGGCTGTAGCCGATGAAGTAGGTTCCGAACTCTTTCTCGCCCACGTGTCCGAAGGGCATGTTGTCTCGGAGAATCTTGACCTCTCTTCCACCCTCCACCACCTTGTTCAGCGCGTTGTGTGCATAGGTTGGTTTGACCGAATCGTCCAGTTCTACGTCCGACAGCTTAGTCCGGCCGATTATCTGCTCCTGTCTCTCCGTCGGTAATTTGTTCCACGCGGCGAGGTCGTGCAGATATTTCTGAATGATAACATAGCTTCCAGCTGTGAACGCCGGGTCCTCGTCGGAGTACGGGTACAAGGATCATGCGCCATCCGAGATGGAGCGGCTGGACCCGAACAGCTACTATGCGGTGACGAAAGCCTCAGCGACCATGTTTTGTCGCTACGC
>Ga0209580_10001137_pt1 | contig 12585 bp, 9 predicted proteins | sample Coa_R1_5_FD_187153 | JGI IMG/M metagenome (GOLD analysis project Ga0209580, IMG submission 187153) | Surface soil microbial communities from Centralia Pennsylvania, which are recovering from an underground coalmine fire - Coalmine... | ecosystem: Environmental > Terrestrial > Soil > Unclassified...
GAAACTCATCCAGCCAGGTGCTGCCCGGCGTCATGATGCTGTAGAGGAACTGCACGTCTTCTTCGAGTTCGGCATACTTCGCGCCGATGATGCCGTAGAGGCGGAAATGGTCGTTCCGCACAAGACGGAAGAGATCATTCAGATCGCCATGATTGAGTTGCGACCAGGTCGTGAAGAGCAGGCCGGGGCCAATCAAGAGGAACGGTGTCGGCGTCAGAGCCGGCGTTGAAGTCGTGTTGATGAAGTTGCCGGCCGGCACACTGATGGTCACATTTTGGCGAAAGATTCCGGTGAAGATTCCTTGCACACCGTGCCGCTCTTCGGAATCCAGCCAGATACCGGCTTCCACGCGCAAAGCGTAAGAAATGCCGTAACTGGTCGAGCCCCCGACGAATTGATTGCCGGCTGGATCCGTGACCAGGCCGGGCGGCAACTGTTGCGGCGAGCTAAACACCATCATGAAATCGTCGCTCAGCCAGCCGCACACCCGCCACGCCGGGGGGCATTCGCCATACGGGGACGGAAAACAGGGCGGCGCTGTCGGTGCGCTCGGCGGGCCGCCCGTGAACGATGGTGGCGGCGGCGGGCTGCCAGGGTCGGTTGGCGTCTGTAGCTGCGCCGGCGTGATCGGGGGCAGCGCGGGCGCCGACGAATCTTTCGCCGGCGGAACGTATTGTGGCGCCGACCAGTTCGGCGGCAACGGCGCGAGCGTCGGCGCACTCGATTGTTGAGCCTGGGCGATTCCCACTGAAGCAACGAAGGTGGCCATCCCGGCCAGGAAGTACTTGCGCATGGCTTCCATTCCCCGTAATTCTGAAGCCTGAAGTGGACCCCGAGCGGCTTATGGCGAAGTGTGAAGGAAATGTCGAGAGGAGTTTTTATCGCCCAGGGACTGCCGTCCCTGGGCTTTCAGGGGTCATGTCTCTCCAGTTTCCGCCGGTTTCTTTTCCCCTTTGAGCTTGCGCACTCGGCGCTGTCGTCGCGGTTGATCGCGCCAGAATTCGTCGCGCCAGATGCGCACTCGCTCCAGGAAGCCGACGCGGTATTCGGCATTCTTGAGGAACCACCACGGCACCCCGAGAAAGACGCCGGCCAGCACCAGGCACGAAGCGATGAACGTGATCACCTTAAATGTCGCGGCATTTCCGATTGATTTCGCGACGCCAGTTCCAAGTAGGCTGTCAGCTTGAGAAAGCGCTGTCATGAGCAAATACACGATCAAGCCAACGATTGCCGTAATCGGTAATGTCAGCACCCAAAGCAATAAGCCGCCAAGGTAGCCAAGGGCAAGCGTGGCTAATAAGGCCCGCCACGACGTCGTACATCGTACGGAACACCAGATCCCGGCCCCGCCCATGTAGAACATGGCCATGGTGGTGACAATCAGGCACAACAGCGTCAGAAGTAGCGTTGCGCCGCCAACCATCGTTGACGCGACAAGAGATACCAAGGCCAGACCGAAAGCCACCCAGAAACCCAACAGTGAATCGGCTCGCCGCCGGAATACTACAACCAATGCGGACACCGTCAGCACCAGGCCGCCGGTGACAAACCAGCCGGCACGCGGACCGGCCAGCGTGGCCAAGAACAGGGCGGGCATTGTATAAGCCAGCACATACGGCACCGCAGCGCCCAAAATACCCCAGAGCTTGTTGCGAATGAGCGAGGGGGTGGGCAAGGGCGTGAGGAGCAATGCTTCCCAGGTCTGTTTCTCGCGCTCGGCGGTGACGGCGGCGGAACAACGAATGCCGACGACCAGACTTCCCAGAACCAACACGACCACCCCAAGCAGGAAAAAGGCGGCATACGCTTCTTTGATGTTGGCGTCGTCATTAAGCGCGGTCTGATCGAGCGTGATTATCCATTTGAGTACATCGGTGAACGCCTGGCCGGAGTTCAAAGCAAGGAAAGCGGCAACCATTAGCACGGTGCCAATTACAATTCCCGGCAATGTGAACCAGCGCGGCACCAGCTTGAACACCGCCAGCGGAGCGATGCCATCTATGTTGCGTTCCTTCCAGCGGATCGGCTCATCGCTCACGTCGGCGCGCTTTTCGATTAGGCGCGTGACCAGCGGCTCACGGCCGGAGCGCTCCAGTTGCCGCAAGTAGGCCGGCCGCAATCGCGCCACAGCCACCGTGAAACAAATGGCGGCGAGGATGCCCCAGGCCAGCCAGCAACCGATCAGGTGACCGATGAGCACCTTGGAGTCGGCATTCGACAGGGCAGGGGCTGCTACGTAAAAGGGATCGAAGTATTCGGTCAACCGCCGAATCGATGCGAACCAGGTTCCTGGCCCGCCGAGCCGGCCGAGCGCTTGCAGGCCCAGCCAGGCCAGGTACATGAGCCCGCCGATCGCGTACAGACTCACAACGGCGTCGGCAGTTCGCCGGCACCACACCGAGCTGAGCAAGCTGGCGGCGGCGAGCGCCAGCAATGGCCCCAGCAAGCTGAGCGTTACAGCTAGCAATGCGCCGGGCGTCAGGCCGGCCCAGACGCCGATGAAGCAAAGAAACGGCAGGGTGACCAGCAGCAATAGCAAGATCTCATAGGTGCGGCCGAGCAATTTGCCAATCAGGATTTCCCACGAATTGAGGTCGGCCGAGAACAGGTAGAGCAGGGTGCCGCGGGTTTTTTCATCGGTAACCGCCCCGGCCGTGAAAACCGGCGTGGCCAGGAGAATAATCAGGAATTGTTGCCGAATCACCCAGGCGACAAATCCGGCCGCGAAAACGCTTGTGGCATTGGCAGGAAAGAAGCCGGTTTCGTTTTTTACCTTCTCGATGTCGCTGTCGTAAACAATGTATGCAAAGAGCAGTTGCAAAATGAGCAGCCCGCCGACAAACCAGCGCAAGAAATAATTGCGTCGTCGCCGGCCGCCGAGCAACATTTCTAAATGAAAGACCGGACCGAGCATGCATCCACCTTGAGAATGAAACCGTCACTGTTCGATGGTAGGGGAACCAGCAGGCGTCTGCAAGCATTCGTGCCGCTTGCGGCGTTGCACTTTGGATCTCAGACAAGCTGTCGCACCTTTCCAAGCATTTCGCAAAAAATTTCCACTTCTTACGGATTCGCCTTGACAGGAGCATGAAAAACTGCGACCTGTGGATATAGATAAACTCGTTGGATGTACTCGCATTCCTCCGTGTGCTCCGTGACCGAGTGCCGGGAATTGCCGGCCACGGCCCTGGGGAAAGGATTTGACGCATGCTTCATTTTTCTTGCGACCTGTGCGGAAAGGAACTCCAGCCTCACGACGATCGGCGGTATGTGGTAAAAATCGAAGTGTATGCCGCCAGCGACCCGCACGAAATCACGGAGGACGATTTGGATGACGATCACCTGGAATCGTTAAGCGACCTGCTCCAGCAAATCGAAGAGAACGGCGGCGACGATGAACTCGCCCCCGTGTACAAGCAAATCCGCTACGACTTGTGCCCCGATTGCCACAAGAAGTTTGTCCGCGACCCGCTGAACAAAGAAGCGCACAAGTTCGATTTCAGCGAGAATTAGAAGCGATTCACCGCAAAGGCGCAAAGAGCGCAAAGAAGAAAATTTATATATATTCTTCTTTGCGCTCTTTGCGCCTTTGCTGTTAACGTCTTTTGGATCTCGCACCATGAAGCGCCTCACCCTTCTCGCACTTTTCGTTTTTGTCTCTCCGCTCCTTGCCGATGGCCCATTGCAAACCCGCTGGGCCAAAGATGTCTGCGCCGACAAAGTTCACGCAGAATACCCTCGGCCCCAGATGGTGCGGGAGAAGTGGCAGAACCTCAACGGCCAGTGGGACTTCGCCGTCAGCGCCGAGAAGCCGAACACCTGGTCGCAGAAGATCCTGGTGCCGTTTCCGGTGGAAGCATCGCTTTCCGGCATCGGCAAGATGGTGGATGGCCCGGTCTGGTATCGCCGCACGTTTTCGATTCCGAAAGACTGGAAAGATCGCACGCTGCTACACTTCGGCGCCGTGAATTGGGAATCGGAAGTCTGGCTCAACGGCAAAAAGCTGGGCGAGCATAAGGGCGGCTACGATGGCTTCAGCTTCGACATCACCGATGCGCTGAAAGACGGCGAAAATGAGCTGATCGTCCGTGCCGTGAACCCCGCGGATAAGGGCACGCAACCGCGTGGCAAGCAGGTGAAGAAACCGGGCGGCATCTTCTACACGCCCAGCACGGGAATCTGGCAAACGGTGTGGCTGGAGCCCACTCCGTATTGGGGTATCAAGTCCGTGCGCTGCACGCCAGATGTCGACAAGGGAGAGGTCGAGATCACTGTTGAAGTCCACGATCCGCGCCCTTCCATCTGGGCGGCGGTATTGGTTGGAAGTGGCGAAGCAACGAGGGCAACCGGCGAGACGGAGCAGACCGGCCACGCCTACCGCTTGAAAATCCCCAATCCGCATCTGTGGACGCCTGATGACCCTTACCTTTATCGGGTTAGTGTGCGGTTAATCAAAGATCTTGTCGGCGGCGCACAGGAATATGGTGACAAAGCGACCGCCTATTTCGCCATGCGCAAGATCAGCGTAGGAAAGGATGAGCGGGGCGTGACGCGGCTGATGCTCAACAACAAGCCTTATTTCCAGGTCGGCCCGCTCGATCAAGGCTTCTGGCCCGACGGTATCTATACCGCTCCCACTGACGAAGCGTTGAAGTACGATATCGAGATGACGAAGAAGCTCGGCTTTAACATGATCCGCAAGCACGTGAAGGTCGAGCCAGAGCGCTGGTATTACTGGGCCGACAAGCTCGGCATCCTGGTCTGGCAAGACATGCCCAGCGGCGACCGCTCCATCCAGCCGAACCAGCCGGATATCGTCCGCTCGCCGGAATCGGCCAAGGAATACGAGACCGAACTCAAGGCCATGATCGACGGCCTGCGTAATCATCCCAGCATTGTCATGTGGGTGGTTTTCAACGAAGGCTGGGGCCAATTCGACACCAAGCGCATCACCGAATGGACGAAGAAATACGATCCGACGCGGCTCGTGAACTGCGCGAGCGGCTGGGCCGACCGTGGCGTGGGCGACGTGCACGACATTCACGTCTACCCCGGCCCCGGTTCACCGAAGCCAGAGCCGAATCGCGCGGCGGTGCTCGGCGAATTCGGCGGCCTTGGCCTGGCCACGCCGGGCCACATGTGGACGGACAAATCGTGGGGTTACCAGGGCACCCGCGATTCCGCCGATTTGACGCGCAAATACGAAATCTTGCTGAAAAAGGTTTACGATCTCAAGGAAAAGCCCGGCCTCTGCGCGGCGGTGTACACGCAAACCACTGACGTGGAGACCGAAGCCAACGGGCTGATGACGTATGACCGGGCGGTGCTCAAGGTTGATCTCGACCGCGTGGCTGCCGCCAACCGAGGCGATTTCAGTAAGCTGCCCAAGGTTTCCACGCTCGTCGGCACCGCGCAAGACAAGGCATATATCTGGCGCTACACCACCACGAAGCCGGGGGTTGATTGGCTCAAGCCGGAGTTCGACGGCAAATCATGGAAAGAGGGCGAGGCCGGCTTCGGCACCAAGGGCACGCCGGGCGCCATTGTGCGCACCGAATGGAAGACCGACGACATCTGGATTCGCCGGGAGTTTACTCTCCGCGACCAGAAGTTCGATAACGTTTATCTCAACATGCATCACGACGAGGACGCGGAAGTCTACATCAACGGCGTGTTGGCCGCGAAAGTAAAGGGGTTCATCACCGACTATGAGCTCGAAGCGATTCGCGCGGAAGCGCTTGCGGTAATGAAGCCGGGGAAGAACGTGATCGCGATTCATTGCCACCAGACCACGGGCGGGCAGTACATTGACGCGGGATTGGTGGAGGTGAAATGAAGCGCCCAGGGACTTCCGTCCCTGGGCTTTCGAGTCAATTCACACTGAAATCAGGCGGAAACTTACGCGGCTCGGCCGTCAGCGTTTCCGTGAGCCCTTCGAGTATTTCCAGCAATTTTCGCGCGCGCACACCAACGTCAGCCTCTTCGAGGAATTGCTGCTTGCTTTCCAGCGGCAGCGGGAAGCGATAACAGAGGTGATCGCATAGCGGCCCGATGCCAACTTCGCCTTCGAGCATTTCCTGCAACTGTTTCTTTTCGTCATCCGGGCCGCTAAACCGCGCCATCACCAATTCGCTGAGCCGGCCGCGAATCTGGCGCGCTTCGTCCAGAGAAAGCGAAGCCACGTCGGTCATTACTTCGGCCCTGGCCGTGCGATACATCTTCTCGCTGTCGATCTCTTCCCCCAGGCGAACCCGGCTCAGGCCGCGCAGCAAGATAATGTACCGGCCGTCAGCCAGCCGCTTGTGGGCGATGATGCGCCCCAGGCAGGCCATGGGATAGAGCGCCGGCCGGCCTTCGTAGTCTTCTTCCCAACCGGGCTTCAATAGCGCCATCGCCAGGAGTTGATCGTCGGCCAGCGTGTCGGCCGTGAGTTGCCGGTAGCGCGACTCGAAGACGTGCAGTGGCTGCACTACGTGCGGAAACAAGACGACATTCGGCAATGGGAACAACCGGGCCAGCCCGGAAAAGTTCGCCAGTGCGTGGGAGTCGTCGTTCATCAGAGGTCAGAAGTAGAAGTCAGAAGTCAGAGATCAAAAGTCAGAGTTAATCCATTCTGACTTCTGAACTCTGACTTCTGAGTTCCGCTCCTTATGGTTTCTCAAATGTAGAAGGATCAATCTTCTCTAACAGCTTCATATCCGTTACTTCGGCTTCCAAGAATTTCTTGCCGTCGTGCTTAAGGAGCTGTTTCATCGATTGCTTCGTGCCGTTCACTTCCTTGTAGTCTTTGTAATAAGTTTCGGCTTCAACCTCTTGCATGCTCGGGTCCTTGGCCTTCTTTCGCGATTTGACGAGCAGGCCGCTCTCCTTGTCGAAGTACAGGGTAATGTCTTTGTGGCCCTTCGAGGAAATCTTCACTCCGTTGGTCGGCTTGTCGTCTACCTTGTCGCCGTCGACGGTTTTCAATTCGAATTGCTTGTCGTGCAACAACGGGTATAGCTGCTCGAGGTTATTGGTATATGCTTCTTCCTTCAGCTCATCCAGCTGGTCGCCTTCCACTTCCATCGCTTCGCCGCCGCCCATCGACTGCCAGCCCTTCTTGCCGTTGTAAACCTGTACGATGGTGATTTTTTGTCCCATGACCTCAATGTGAATGTCGTTGCGAAACTTGTCAGGGTTTTGCACCGACGCATCAAGCGTGAACTCGATTTCGATCCCCATCAGTTCCATGCTGCCCTTGGCCTTCACCCGGGCAGCGGGGAATTTTTTCAGCGTATCTTCGCCGCCCTGAGCCTTCACGGCCTTCTCGATCACTGCCTTGGCATCTTCGGCGTGCGCGGCCACGCCGGCAAAGGTGAGCACGGTCAAAGCGAGAGTGGAGCGAAACAACGTGCGCATAGGTGTCTCCATGTACAGATGCTGTGTCATTCAAACCGGGAGATGTTTTATGAGGGCAGCCGTGCGTTGGGTACGGTCTTGCGTAGCTCGGGCTTGCCAGCCTAAGTGCGGTGGGCCGTGTCAGGCTGGAAAGCCGGACCTACTTGCCTTCGATCGCAATTTGAATTGACCTGCAAGCAGTTGCCGACTATCTTCGCCCCGAATCCGAATATCGAGATAGCAAGGTTTGTGGTAACCCGCTCAAGCGGGTCACTACAAACTATCGGGGCAAAGGAGGCGACTATGGCGCGGAGCAAAAACTGGCGAATCTGGGCGGTTGGCGGATCAATGATCCTTGCCGCCTTGTTAGGCTGCACCGGTGGCGACAAAAAGGGCCAGGTCGAGGCTGCCTCCAAGGAAAAAGCCACGCCGGTCACAAGCATTCCCAACGGCGACGCCGCCGCGCCCACGCCGAGCGATCCGCCATCGCCCGGCATCTATGCTGATGCCAAAATGAACCTGCCGTTCGAGCACGCCTGCATCACCGAGATCAATGCCGATGCCGGCTTTTCGTTGCCGCCGGTCCGCACGACGGCCGGCCTGAGCACCGGCAATTTGAATGACGCGGTGCACAAGCTCTGGGACCAGATCAAGTTTGTTGGTCCGGACGGCAAGCCGCAAACCTACGTGTTAGAGCTGGAAGTCACGAGCGGCGACCAACCGCTCGGCAATATCGAGATCCTGATGCAGCCGGAGTTAGCGCCGAATCACGTGCGCAATTTCGTCGCTTTGACTATGCTGGAATACTACGATGGCCTGCACATCGACCGCATCGTGAAGCAGGCGTATGAGACGGAGAAAGGCTCCGGCAAGCTGGTGCTGCTGGAAGCAGGCATGCCCACACAGGAGTTCGACCCGCCGAGCAGCCATCTGGGCTACTGGCTCAAGCCGGAATTCAGCCAGCAGGTCAAGCACGAAGAAGGCACCGTGGGCGCTTGCCTGCTAGAGACCGACGACAATGAAGAAACAGCGGCCGTGCGCTTTTACATCAACCTTACCCCGGCTCCGGCCATGGACGGCAACTTCACGATCTTCGGCAAAGTGGTGAAAGGGCTCGATGTGGCCAAGAAGATTGCCGAGCAGACGGTGCGTGCCGCCGACGCCGGTCCCGACCAGGGCCGGCCCGTGCAAGCGATCACGATCAAGAAGGTGACGGTCCGCGCTGTGCCGGTACAATGAGGTGAATGCGGAATGGGGAATTCGGAACGCGAAATAGTTGAAATGCCACCGCGTGCCGATCCCATCTGATTGTTGCATATGGTTTCTATTCCGAGTTCCGCATTCCGAATTCCGCATTGAGTCGCTCCATGGCCAAATCGCAGTCCGAATACACCGTAATGGCCCGGCGGTACCGGCCGCAACAATTCGACGACCTGGTCGGACAGGAAACCGTTGCCCGCGCACTCAAAAATGCCCTGGCTTCCGGCCGGGTGGCGCATGCCTATCTCTTCACCGGCGCGCGGGGCGTCGGCAAAACCTCCACGGCACGGATTCTGGCGAAGGCGCTGAATTGCGCGAAAGGCCCCACGCCAACCCCCTGCGACAAATGCAGTAGCTGCGTGGCGATCGCGGCCGGCGATGACATCGACGTGCGCGAGATCGACGGCGCCAGCAACCGTCAAATCGACGATATCCGCGGCATTCGCCAGGATGTGACCACGATGCCGACCCGCGGCCGCTACAAGATTTACATTATCGACGAAGTGCACATGCTCACGGTGCAGGCGTTCAATGCGCTCTTGAAAACGCTCGAAGAGCCGCCGCCGCACGTGAAGTTCATTTTTGCCACTACGGATGTTCAGAAAGTCCCGATCACGATCCTGTCGCGCTGCCAGCGCTTCGACTTCGGCACGATCCGCTCCGAAAAAATTGTCGAGCAGCTGAAAGGTATCGTCGCTAACGAAAAAGTGCAAGCGGAGGACGATGCACTGGAAATCATCGCGCGGCGGGCCGGCGGTTCCATGCGCGACGCGCAATCGTTGCTTGACCAGTTGTTGGCCTTCGGCGGCGACCAGCTGACCACTAACATGGTGCAAAAACAGCTCGGTCTGGCTGGACCGGAGCGCGTACTCGCCCTTGCCGAGGCCGTGAGCCAGCGCCAGGCGAGTCTTGCGCTCGACCGGCTCAACGAATTTGCCGAAAGCGGCTTACAGCTGGCGGAATTGCTCGATCAATTGATCGATCACTGGCGCGACCTGATGCTCGTTTGCTGCGCCGGCAAAGAAGTGACCGACCTCAGCACGCCGCCGCGCCACCGCGAGACGCTCTTTCAGCAGGCTGCCGGGACGAATCTCGACACGATCCTGGCCGGACTCGACATTCTCATCAGCACGAAAACGAGATTGCGCGGCAGCGGAATGGCTCACATGCTGCTGCAGATGGCCCTTGTCCGTTTATGCCGCTTGGATGAATTGCTGCCGCTTTCGCAGGTGGCGTATTGGCTCAATCAGGAGCCGGGGGGCAGGGGTCAGGAGTCAGGGGGCAAGGGACAGGGGGCAGCGGGGACGAAATCGGAAACAACGCTGGTAGCTCCTCCGGAAGCAAAAAAAAAATGGGACTCCCTGGAAAAAACTTCGGTAGCCGGTGATTCTAGACCGGCATCGTTAGTTGTTGTCTGGCCGGAAGTTATCGGCCAAATTGGGGGAATTCTCGCGAATCACCTACAAAAAGCAGGATCGCCAGCAATTTCTGCGCCAAATGCACTGGTTCTGTCCTTCCCTTTCGAGTACAATACTGCATACGAGCATTGCTCCCACCCTGAAAACATCGAACGAATCGAGAGCGCCCTTCGCCAGCGAACCGGGCAAGCGTGGAAGGTGCGTTTGGAGCCGAAGTCTGCGCCGGTTCCCGGCAACAGCGGCAATGGCAAGGCGCATCTGCCCCCTGCGGCGCCGGTGCGGCAACGGGCGCAGGACGTCATGCAACAGGTGCCGTTGCTCAAGCGGGCGCAGGAAGTGTTAGGGGCCCTGCCGTTGCAGATTGATTCGGGCTTCGGCACGGGCGCTCCGGAACAGCCCGATCCGGTGCCGGTTCCTGACGAGGAGACACCCGAGGAATAAACATGTTTGAGGAATTGCGGCAATTTGCCGGCTTGATGCGCTCGCTGCCGAAGATCAAAGAGGAAGCCGAAAAGTTTCAGGCCAAACTGCGCGAAATCCAGGCCGAAGGCTCGGCTGGCGGCGACATGGTGAAGGTCCGCATCAACGGCCAGATGGAGGTGCAGTCGATTGCAATTGCGGAGTCGGCCTGGGCCTTGCAAGATCGCGAAATGCTGGAAGACTTGATCCGGGCAGCGGTTAACCAAGCCATCGAGAAAGTGCGCGAAAAGGCGGGCCAGGAAGCGCAAAGCATGGCCGCCAGCCTCGGCATTCCACCGGGATTGGCGATCCCAGGATTGGAGTAAAGGAGTGAGTGGTGAGTGGTAAGTGGTGAGTGGTAAATCGAAAATCATCACTCACGACTCACCACTCACCACGCACTATGACCACAAATGCCATTCAGCGCCTGATCGATGAGTTCTCTCAGTTGCCGGGGATCGGCCCAAAGACGGCGGAACGGCTGACGCATTACCTGCTCGCCTCGGATCGCAAGCAGGCACTGACTCTCGCCGCCGCGTTGAACGACCTGGTGGAAAAAATCCACCCTTGCCGGCAATGTTTTAATTTGACGGAAGGGGAGATCTGCTCTATATGCACCGATCCGCGGCGCGACCAGGCTACGATCTGCGTGGTCGAGTACCCGCGTGACCTGGCTTTATTTGAGCGGATCGGCACGTACAAGGGCGTGTATCACGTACTGCAGGGCCGGCTGGCGCCGCTGGACAACGTCGGCCCCGAGCAGTTGACATTGGATGCCCTCGCCCGCCGCGTTCGTGGGGGAGGAGTGAATGAAGTCATCCTGGCCACCAGCCCCACGCTCGAGGGCGATGGCACGGCACTGTTCGCCTCGAATCTTTTGGCCGGCACCGGAGTGAAGATCACCCGGCTGGCCCGCGGCCTGCCTTCCGGTTCGTCACTGGAACTGGCCAATACGCAAATGTTGCTGGATGCATTGGAAGGAAGAAGAGCGTTTTGAAATGGGGAATGCGGAGTTCGGAATGCGGAATTGCTAACATCGTTTCGCAGTCCGGTGAAGTGTCCCCAATAAAACCAACCTCGGAATTGGGAATAAGAATCCGAGATAGAAGAGATCGGTGGAAGCCGTCTTCGATTCCGCATTCTGAATTCCGCATTCCGATTTCGATATAGAGGTCTCGCAATGCAACCCAGTATATCCATGCAATTGAATCAGCGCATGGAGCAGCGCATGTTGCTCTCGCCGCGCATGATTCAGTCGATGGAAATCCTCCAGTTGCCCATCCTCGCGCTCGAAGAGCGCATCAGCCAAGAGATGGAAGAGAATCCGGTCCTGGAATTGTTGGAAAAGGCCAAGAATGAGACGCCGGAGGCGGAGGAAGACAAACAGGCTGAGGAAAAGGAAATTGACCCCGACGGACCGCTCGTGATCGAAGAGGACGGCGAACTCGATTTCAACCGCCTCGAAGCGCTGAATAAGGACTGGGAAGATCATTTCAACGAAGAGCATCGGCCGTCGCGCAATGGCGTGGAGGAAGAGAGCGACCGCAAGCACGACGCCATGCAGAATATGCCGGCGCCGGCGCCGACGTTGCAGGATCACTTACTGGAGCAGATTTCCTTCCTCGACGTAGACCCGGAACAGCACGAGTTGCTGGAGTACTTGATTTCGCATCTCGACGACAACGGTTACCTGGTGGAACACGAGCCGAGCCTGCACGTGCTCGATCTGGAAGAGTTGGCCAAGAAATACACGAAGCCGGTGACGGCGGCGGAGATGCAGGGAGCGCTCGATTTAATTCAGCGACTCGATCCGCCCGGCGTGGGCGCGCGCAGCCTGGAAGAATGTTTGCTGCTTCAACTGAAGCCCGACACGCCGCAGCGCGACATTGTGCGCACGCTAATCATGCAACACCTGGAGGACATCGAGCACAACCGCATGCCGGTGATTCAGCGCCAAACCGGCTACAGCCTGGCCGCCATTCAGCATGGCATTGAAACCATCCGCCACTTCAATCCAAAGCCGGGTGCCAAATTTTCGGCCGAAAACACGCAATACGTCACGCCCGAT
>Ga0209580_10001140_pt1 | contig 12577 bp, 7 predicted proteins | sample Coa_R1_5_FD_187153 | JGI IMG/M metagenome (GOLD analysis project Ga0209580, IMG submission 187153) | Surface soil microbial communities from Centralia Pennsylvania, which are recovering from an underground coalmine fire - Coalmine... | ecosystem: Environmental > Terrestrial > Soil > Unclassified...
ATTGGCACAACCGACGAAATGGAAATCCACCTGGGCGGTGGAAGATTGGTCTGAACCGCCACGATCAAAGCCTTCGTTGTATCCAGAGAGAAATCCTTCATCAAAGTGGCTAAAGCGGAGATCGCCGGCCGAAGGCGCGTCTTCGAGGGAATCAGCGACGGACCGAAGCGTATCCACAGCCCGGAATAGCCGTCCTGAATAACCATCGCCGTAGCCGGCTTTCAAGCCAGCTACAAAACCGCGTTCAAATACATTGCGCGAGCCAAATTGCGGGGCGTAGCCGAGTTTTACACCACGGAAATCCTTGAGGTTGTGGCGTTGCGAACTGCCCAGGCTGATGTCAGTATTTCCTACGTGGTAGCCCTCTTCATACCCGTGACGATAGCCGTGAGCAAAAGCGGAGTGTGAAAGCACCACGGCAGAACCAGACTCGCTCAAATGGAGGTCCTGCGACCTTGCGGTAACGGCAACACCTGCAGCGAGAAAAAGGGTTAGCAGCAGACGTGCCATTGGGCCCGAAAACCTCCAGTTCCGTTCAATCAGATGAACCTAAGTAACCGCGGGATGTCAGCTCGCTTACGCATCCCTAAGGTCTATTTACCTACCCTCTAGGTTTTTCGATGAATGGCTGGAAAGTGTATGTAGCTGGATACTTATCTCACCTTAACCCAATCATGAAGAGTTGAGCTGACCTCTCCGGCTACGGCAGATTAAAAACCTGGGGGAAACGGAGCCGGATAAGGAAAGCGACTTAACTGATTTGCGATTTTCCCCGGGCGGTGAAACAGCCGCCTGGGGCACTCGTATTCTCCCCCCAGGGTTTAAGGTTCTTTCCCCGGAAGATGTTATGCGAAACCTGCTGCGTCACATGCCGCTGGTTTGTCTGCTGGTGTCGTCCCTGGCGCTTAACGCGCAATCTCGCAACCCTTACGATTTAGAGCTCGAAAATATCCGCTCGCAATGGCCTTCCGCCGGCAAGCTGGAAAAACTGGTGCTCTTAGACCACGTCCGCCGCTTGCGTGACCTTGCCGACGATCGGCGTCAAGTCCAGTTTTTCCTTGAGAATGTCGCGCAATCGGCTGCGGAAAATGATCTCGTCAGAAATGAGGCTGCTGCGTATATTGACGACCTCCGCGCTTTCAAGGCGCCGACACAACATCAGGCGCAGCACTGGTATGCAGTCGAGCAATCCCGCCAACGCATTCTGGCGGAAGCCCGCAACGCCACCGCAACTGGCGCATCTTATGAAATCCTGGCCGAACTGGAGCATCTATCCGGCACTCAAGAAGCCGCTGACCATATGTTGCAGGCGGCCGGACTCGATCCCACGGCAACGCGCTGGCTCCGGGCAGCTCAATTTCTGGATGAACCTCTTCGCAAGTTTGCCGCACTACGCAGCGGCCTGTCTTTGGAGCCTTCCAATTCGCGACTGAACGTGGAACTAGCCGCCTATTACATCGGCCGGCAACAACTGGAAAAAGCTCGAGACGTGCTGACTGCGGCCGCAGAGGCCGCGCCGAATGATTTTGTTATCCGTGAGCGCCGCGCCAGTCTCTTCTTGAATCTGGGTCTTCGCTCGCAGGCCCTTCCGGAACTACGTCGTCTGGAAAAGCAGTGGCCTTCTCCACTGTGGTTGCGGTCGCGGCTTGCACTGGACTACGAACAGATGGGCCTCCTGGACAACGCCGCGCGGCTGGCGGCTTCCGTAGTGGCAGAAACTTTCGACAATCGTGAGCAGATCGAACTGCTGGCGCGCTTCCATGAACGCCGGCATATGAAGTATGACTTGCAGGCGGATTACATCGCCCTTTCGCGATTGGAGCCCAACCAGCCAGACATATGGTCGCGGCTGGCGCAAGTACAGATTGATTGCGGCGATGCTGAAGGCAGCAGAAAATCCTTGCAGCGGCTGGTTGCCCTGGATGACGAAAACCCTGACGCACACCGCCGCCTGGCGCAGGTGGATGAAGTCCTGCACCTTGGTCGCGAAGCCCAACAGGAGTTGGCAAAAGCCTCCATCGCTGCCCGTCCAGACATGCTAGCGATGGATGCCCAATATCTGATCGACCCGGCAATGCTGGTCAAAGACGCGTTTGCCAATCCGCCGGCGCCAGGCGATACGGCCCTGGCAAATATTCGCGTGCAGGAGCTTCTCGCCAGCGGCCTGGATCGCGTGCATGTTCAGCAACTCTACTTTGTGGGATCAGAGTCGGCGCTCGATACGCATCGCGTCAGCACGATTCGCTATTCTCCGTCCACGGAGGAATTGCGAGTGATCCACGCGCGGGCCTGGAAGCCAAACGGCCTGGTGCTTGACGCGCAGGAACTAGGCGACCGTGAATACGCCGATACTCCGGTTTCAATGTATTACGACATGCGCCTGCACCAGCTTCGCTTTGCCGGACTGGAGAAAGGCGACGTGGTTGAACTGGAATATGTGCTCGCGCCCAAACGTCGCTCCGCGCCCCATAGCGGATATTTTGGTGAGCTGGTCTTGTTTGCCGGACGCGGGCCGGAACAGTTGAAGCGGTACGTGCTGATCGCGCCGGCAGCGCAAAAAATCTTCGTCCACGCGGAAAAGATCGCTCCCGCAAGCGTTTCTGCCAGAGATGGCTCGCAGATCTTTCTTTGGGAGTCGCGCTCGATCCCGGCATTGCCCCGCGAGCCGCGCAGCCCCGGCGTGACGGAAATTTCCCCTTACGTCCACGTTTCGACCATGGGCGATTGGAAACAGCTTGGTTCGTGGTATGCCGACCTTGTGCGTCCGCAGTTTGCGCTGGATCAGACGCTGCAGGATGAACTGGCGCGAGTGACGAACGGACTTCACAGCGATAAAGAAAAGATTTCTGCCATCCAGGAATTTGTTCTGCGCAGCACGCACTATGTTGCGCTGGAGTTTGGCATTTACAGCTACAAACCCTATCCGGTAACGCAGATTTATGCCCGGCGGTTTGGCGACTGCAAAGACAAGGCCAGTTTGATGATCGCGCTGCTGCGGGCCTCAGGAATCGAGGCCGAGATCGTGCTGGTGCGCACTCGCTCTCTGGGCGACGTGGCGACGGAACCCGCTTCCATTGCCGTGTTTAATCACGCCATTGTTTACGTGCCAAAATACGATCTCTGGCTCGATGGCACCGCGGAGTACGCCGGCCGTGAGCTTCCCTTGGAAGACCAGGGAGCCTTGTCGCTAACGGTGAGCCTGGACGGAGCGGCGGAGATACGGCACATTCCAATGAGCCGGGCTGTCGATAACTACACGCGGCACATCATCCGGGGCGAGCTCTCCGCGCAGGGCGTGATCCAGTTCAGCGGCTCAACCACAACCCGTGGTGAGGACGCACCCGGATTGCGCCACGACCTGGCAGTCCGCGAGCAGCAACTGGATATGTTCCGCCGTGAACTTGCCGAGGTTTTCCCCAGCGTGCAAGTGGATAGCGTCGCCGTCCACGGCGCTGAAGTGCTTTCCAGCAGCGTAAGCGTGGAATTTCAGGGAGCGTTGAATTCGCCGCAATACAAACGCGTGGTTTCTCTCAGCTCCTCGTGGATGCCGCGCTCATATGTGGCGGCCCTCGCCGGAACCAGCACGCGCACGCAGGATCTGGTGCTGCCTTCGCCATGGACCACGGAAGAAGAAATTCGCATTGCTTTGCCGGAGGGGGCAGAGGTCACTTCACTACCGCGCGACCAGAACATCGCTGGCGCTTTTGGTTCACTGCGGCTCCATTACAAAAAATCAGCGGGAGAAGTGATCATCCAGAGCCACGTGCAGTTTGAAAAAGCGCGTGTGAGTGCAGAGGACTATCCGGCATTCCGCCAGTTCTGCGCCCAGGCGGAACGCAGCTTCCGCAATGAAATCACTTTGAGCCTGCCCCAATGAGATTGATGGCACGCGCTCTACCTATCCTGCTGTTCTGCTTAAGCGCGAGTGTGGGATTCTCACAGAAGGTCCAGCCCACACATCCTGATAAGCCGGTTGATTCCCTGCTCAAGAACTTTTCCGATTTCAATCTCCCGGCGGCAGCCGACGCGGCCGATGCGCGTTTGCGTCACGCTCCAAAAGACACCGTGGCGCTTTTCATTCGGATGGAAACCGCCGAACTGCAGGACCGTCCTGAGGTAGTTTTGGACTCGGCTCTGCGGCTTTGCGCTCTGCCTGCGGCGCAGGAACTACATGAACTGGCCTCAAACCGGGTCTTACAGCACGCGGCAAATAGCTGGGCCTTCAATGCAATCCTTCGCCGCGTAAAAGCGGCGGCGGCAATCCGTAACGGCTGCACTCTCAATTTACTGCTGGCGCTTGTGGCGGCCGCATCGGACGGGGCCAATATCGACCTGGATATGGCGGCTCATTCCAGCGGACTGCTCACGCGCTGGCGCATCGCGGGCGCGTTCGGGCGTTATAACAACGTTGATTTTGAGCGCCGCTGGCCGCCGGAAACCGAGCGGCATTTCCGCGAGCGATATTCAGCCGAGCAGGATTCCCCCATTCTAAGAAATGAACATCACGGTCTTTCGACTGCAACGGCAGATCCTTCACGCACAACTGTGCCGGAGCGTTTCTGGTTTCGCGACGGCATGATTGCCCTCCCGGAATACTTCCCTTCCTCCGGCGTCTTTTATGCCGCCAGTGAGGTCGATCTGCCAACCCCGACCAGTTCGCGCATCGATGTTTTGAGCTCAGGAACATATCAGATTTTCGTTGACGGAAAATCCGTGCTGCTCCACGACGCTCGTTACGCGGCGGGGCCAACTCGTGACTCAGGTTCATTGTCACTCGCGGCTGGCCACCATCGCATCCTGCTCAAGTTCACGCCAGACGCTGCGCCCTTAAGCGTGGCGCTGCATCCACAATTTGAAGTGCGTACACAAAAGAAAGCTGCGCTAACCGCGGCGCTTGAACAATACACACAAGCTTTGGCTTCTTACTTCCGCGGTGATTTTGCGGAAATGGCCACCCTGCTTCGCGCGGACGCGCTTCGTGTCGGCTATGGCCATTATCTTCAGGCGCTGCTCTATTCCGCGGCAGAAGAGCATTCGCCCCGGGCCGATGCTGCGTGGAAGGCTGTTGCCACGGCGCAACCTTCGGCTGTGCTGGCGCGGCTGAAATCAGCTGAGAGTGCAATGGAACGCGGCCAACCCGAGGCCGCACGCGCGGATGTGATGAGCATTTTGGCCGAGCGTCCTCAGTCCGAGACGGCATTGCAATTGGCCTTCAGCCTTTCACGTCGTAACCAGGTGGATGGACCGCCGTTGCTCGCCCGCTTGCTGGAGTCACATGCTTCCTGTGCACGGCTTGCGGAGGCCGTAAAGTTCTATAACGCAGCCGCGCAGCAGGACAAATCCCGCCAGGTTGAACAGCAAATGGCGTCGTGCGCGCCGGAATCGCTGCAATATGCGCGGCTACTGGCGGAATCAGGCCGGCACAGTGCTGCCGCCGGATACCTCCAGCAGTTGGTCACAAGAAATCCTCTCCATCGTGCAGCCCGGCGACTGCTGGTGGAACAACTGTTACTGGACGACCAGATCAGCGCGGCAAAACTTCAAGCCAGGCAGTTGCGGGAGATCGCTGCAAACGGCCGTGACTACACACCGGCGGTCAAGGATACGGGAGTGGCGCAGGATAGCCGGAGCGAAAGGGCTGAAGGCTTCGCCAATGGCGCCGAGTTCTATGTTCCCTATCGGCGAGATGGCATTGAGCTGGTCCGCAAATCTGCGCAGAAAAGTTTCTCTGGCGGTGAAGCGGTGATTCTGCTCACCGATAAAGTGGTCCGCATTCCCCGTGATGGGGCTGTTTCGGTATACGTGCATCGCATCGCGCGCCCGTTGAACAAAGAAGGCATCAGCCGATACGGAGAGATCACGCTGCCACGCGGGGTTGACCTGCTGGAGCTACGCACAATCAAAGCCAACGGAGAGATCATTGAACCCGAGCTGGCCCAGCAGAAACCCACCATTTCCATGCCCGCATTGGAGCCGGGCGATGCAATCGAGGAAGAGTATGTCCTGCACTATGCAGAGCTGGACCAGATGCCGGAAAGCGCTGGCTCTCATACCTTTGGATCGTTCGCTGCACCCATACTTCATGCCCGGATGGTGCTGCTCACTCCCGCTGACTCCACAGTCAGCCTGAGAGAACAAGCCGGCCCGCCACTGCCGCTGGTGGGAGAAAACAATAGCATGGTGATCCGGATTTGGGAGCGCGACAACATTGCCCAGACGATTGCGGAGTCATTTCTGCCAGCCGTGAACCTCCTGCCGACCGTGACTGTTACTTCAGCTGAGAAAACCCGCTCCAGGCTGCGGGACCAGTTGATCGACGCATCGCGGGCCGGACTTCACGTGCATGAAGCAGTGGCGGAGCTCCATCTTTCGCAACCTGGCGGAGATGCTGAGAAAGCAAAACGCTTGTACCGGTTTGTCACGAGCAAAATCGATTCCACCGGCCCTGACTGGGCGTCAAGTCCGGCAGAGGACACTCTGGCAAACGGTCAGGGTAGCCGGACGATGGCCCTGTTGTCGCTGGCGCGCGCTGTTGGGCTTAAAGCAGAACTGCTGCTGGCGAGAAAGATCGAGCAGAGCTGCGGCAAAGAACTATTCTGCTACGCTGAACCGCTGGTGCGATTCTGGCTGCCGAACGGCGAGTCTGCTGATGTCGATGCTGAATCCGATGATCTTCCTTTCGGCGCGATACCGCCGACGCTGGATGCGAGAGAAGCGCACCTGATTCCGATGCTGCTGGAAGAAGAGAAAAAAACGGAGATCGTGGCGTTGAATCCACAGCTGGCAGGTGAAAAGAGTCTGGCAGAAGCCGACCTGTCATTCACTGACGGTGACCTTGTGGCGAACATCCATGTACAACTGGGCTCCGTCAGGGCGCAGGAAGTGCGGGCCATGTTCCGGAACTCGGGTGAACGGGAGCGCCAGGCATTTTTCGAACAGCTCGCCATGCGAATCTTTCCGGGGGCCACATCGGTTACGGGAATTGCCGCACACGAAGGCGATCCCGAGCAGCCGCTGGCGCTTTCAGTCCACTGCACCGTTTCGCAGTTTATCAACCGGCAAAGCGGTGCGGCGGAAATCGGTCAACTCGCTCCAACGCTTGGCCTTGCGACCCTATATGCCAAGTCTCCGACGCGCAGGTTCCCGCTGTTGATTGAATCTTTGTTTTTTGAAAGCACGGTGTTCCATTTGCATCTTCCGGACGGCATGGAGGTACACTCGCTACCCGGTGACTTTACGGAGAAGACAGAATTCGGTGAGTACGCGTTGCGCTTTGTGCGTATGACGCACCAGGTGGATATCCATCGCGACTTCCGCATTCCGGTGCAGGTGATTGCGCCGGAGAAATACCGCGCCTTTGTGAACTTTGCATCGCGGATAGATGAAGCTGAGCGTCAGCGTATTTCTCTGGAAACCGGGAGAGATGCCGCCAGCGCGCGTCCCACGGCCTATAAAAGGTAAAAGGCCGGAAGTAACCCGGCCCAAACTTTCGCACGCACGCGAGATCTAGAAGCGATTGCCTCCGGCGACTGGCATGTTGCGGTAGCCGCCTTTTTCCTGGCCCATCCGCTCTAGAAACGTGGACGCCATGTCGACAAACTTGCTGCCTTTTTCAATGTACTCAGGCATGCGGTGCCACAGTTCTTCAAACTTTTCCGGGTGCTCGGCAGCAAAAGTCGCTACGCCGATTCCGGCAACGGCCAGGCCTGCTGGCCTGCGTCCAGTCAGGAACAGAATTGCCCCCGCCGCAAAAGACCCGATCATCAGCGTTTTCTTCCAATCCATTGCTCCACCCTCCGTAATTATGCGTTGTGGCTGAAACTCTAATCTATTTTTGTCGCTCATGGAAGCCACCACAATTCTTCTATCCGGTTCATTAGAACCGCAATTACGTCTTTCTGTTGCCCCTTTGCCGAACTGCTTGCCATAATTTCCAGCGGCTGCGTCATTTGCCGTCTTCATGATCGAGGCAAACGAAATCAGGACGCCAACGCGCATGGAGAATAGGCCATGAAGAGCGGAAGAACTCGGTGGTCAATCAATTTTAACGCTGAGAATTTTGCGGGCAAAAAAGAAAGTGGGCGCCGGTATAGGGGCGACGCCCACGTGGGGGTACTGCGTATGTTGTTATTAGGATAGACGTATGATCGGGAAAAAAGTTTCAGCTTTAATTGAAATTAACATAACTAAATATCCCGAAGTTAATAGAACTCTGAGATCCGCAATTTAGCTAAGCGAAAAAAACCCTTCGCACCAGGCGAAGGGTTGGAGAGTAAGGAGAGAGAGGAGATACAATCGACGGCTTTACGACATGCGCGAAATCAGTTCCCGTATTTGCAAACGGGCCTGGTGCAGTCCAAACTGCGATTCTTTTACATCCAAGCCAAGGAGGCGGGCAATTTTTTCATGGGTGTAGCCTTCAACATCGTGAAGGAGGAAGATCATTTTTTCTGTCGCAGGCAGTTCCACAACTGCGCGCTCCAGATGTACCCGCTTCACGTTACCGCAAACGCTCTTGGTTTCAGCGGAGACACTGCTGTTCAACGTCAGGGTACCAATCGTGGTGAGTTCGCGGATTTCAGCCAAGAATGCCTGGTCAATCTGTTCGGTCTTTGGCTCAGCCGATGACGCGAAAGCGCGGAGGAATGTGTTCGTGGAGAGTTGTTCAGCGGTCAGCTCATTGTCGGTCATCCAAAAAGCCAGGGAGTAAATTCTGTGGCAGTGCTCGCCGTAAATCGCATCATAGTTAGCTGTGCGGGTTTCTCTTGCGGCAAGGATTCCAAGATTGATAACGCTCAGGCTGCTAGACATTTAACCTACCTCTTTTTTCGGCCCGCTGGAGGGTCCCTTTTTGATTACCGTCATCTGACGACTGTTACTACAGCAATCGAGATGCCCAAAGAACGCTAACCCCGGTCAAGTTTTGCAATGTAATTTAAGTTGTTGATTCTTAATGAGGAACAGCTCACTTCTCAGCTGAGTAGAAGAAATCCACAGGTTAGAGGATTAAGGCCCAATCCAAGCTGGATATAGTTTATGGGTATTCTGATACCACTTTTGGATATCCCGGGTTCAAATGCAATGAATGGCGGCAGGTAAATTTTACCGAACAACAGGCCTGCTTAAACCGATCACCGAACCATCAGGACTTCGCGGATGTTATCCCTGCCAAGGAAGAACTTGCGGGAGGCAAAGTCCTTAAAGAGATTTTCGATGTGCCGGTTATTAAAGATCCGTTGCAGCTTAAAGCCCTCGATCGGTTCGAATTCGAGCGTATCTTTCTGGACGATGTGGTGGCGGGAATAAAGGGATTCCACTCCTGCATCCTTGGTATGAAAGAAGGCGAGCAGGTGTCCCTTGGGCTTCAGCATGGCCTGCAGACGCTCAACCAGGGGCTTTACCAGGCTTTCTGGCAGGTAGTCAGCCACATCCCAGAACAGGATGGCGTCAAACTGGTCAGCGGCATAATCAAGGTTTTCCGCAAAGAATTTTGCCGGGTCGAACTGAAGCGTGCCATCTTCCTGCTTCAGGCAGTAACTCTCATCCTGCGATTCCCGCAAGATGTCCTCATTAAAGACACGTACACCCATCTCTGTAAGCAAGGCAATGTTTGTAGGTGAGGTTGGGCCCAAGTCAAGAACGCAGGTTTTGTGTTCACCGCTGCTGCTCAGGCTGCGCATGAATTCGCCCAGCCCAATGCAGGTGCGTCTGGTCCGTGGCGCAGATTGGCCACCCTCCTGAGGCTTGGACTGAGAGCCGCCCGCTCCACGGAACCATCGCATTAAATTGTTACCGGAGGAGCTCACGCTCCCTTAACTCTACCCTATTTACTATCCAAAAAGGAACCCTGCTGATCGGAGCTGGCACTGTAGCTTGATGCGCCCGAACCGGAGGATGAGCCGCTGCCGACGCTCATACCTGCGCTGGCCGCCACCGCCAGAGGCTTGCGTGCTTCCACTGGCTGGCTCTTCTCTTTGATATCGATGGCGCCCTTGAAGAAAGCGCCGTCTTCAATCACGATGCGTTGCGTGCTCACATCGCCAATCAGCGTGCAAGACTTGCGCAGTTCCACGCGTCCAGTGGCGGTAACGTTTCCTTCAATCCGGCCATGGACGACGAGATCGCGCGCGGTAATGCCCGCCTTGATTTTTCCGTTAGGTCCGATGATCAGGCTATGGTCTCTCAGATCGATCGTGCCTTCAATTGAACCATCCAGATAAAGGTCCTCACTGCCGGTGAGTTCGCCTTTGATTTGAACTGACTTGCCGATATGGCCTACGTCCGCGCGGTGCGGATCGCTGGCCTTCGGCGTTTCTTTAGGCTGGGTGGGAATACTGGGTGCAGCGACGGCAGCTGGCGGAGGTACAGGCTGCGCAGGCTGGGTCGGATTCATGCTCATGGGCTTGTTGTCTTCAGGACGTGGTTTCCACATTTCGGCACCTTTTCTTTCGATTAATCTGCTCTCTTCAAAAGAGAAGCCAATTCTCTTGTCTGGAACGCCTGTCGTAGATGTCAATCAGGAGTTTGACGGCTAGTTTACTGCTGTATCTCAAAATGCAATAGTTACCGTAGGTGTGCGCCGGAAAGGTAATCGTGTGCTCATTCACGGCATCTTGCTGCCGAACTTTACGTGTTTACAATAAAGTAAACAGTAACTATTTCACTACCTCCCGTTGGACAACATCCAAGATCATTTTTCTCAATACTTTACAGGCCTTTAAGAAACTGCTGAAACTCTGGCCAGTTTGGCTGTCTGTTTGCATTTAAGTTATGTGTCGACCGGACGGAATGTCGCGGCGCACGGGCGGAACCGAAACCAGGGGAACAGCGGTTCTGAACGCAAGTCGCGGCTATTGAGCCAATGGGACTGCCTTTCCGAGAGGGTCGATCAATAAAGGGGCGGCTGCAAAGCTGCCTCTTTTTACTTTACTCCCTAAATCGCGCCAGGGCCTTCCACAAAAATGTAAAATGCAACTAGCTGCTGGTTTTCCGGCGTCTAAATAAGTATCCGCTTTTGAACACTATGAATTACTCCATTCCCCTGCGACGCGTTGCGATGCTTCTGCTTTTTGTAAGTCTCGGCATGGCACTGCATGGACAGACGACCGCGGACAGTCTGCCTCCGCTTCCGAAGGACGCAAACCAACTGGTAAGGGATGCGATCAGGCACCAGATCAATGCGGATGCTGCTGACCACACCCACTGGCGTTACCACATCCATCGAGAAGACGAAAAAGGATCCCAGGATCGCGACGTCATCGATACCAAAGATGGACAACTCGCGCGCACCGTCTTGATCAACGGACAGCCGTTAACGCCTGAACAGAGAGCAGCCGACGAAGCCCGCATGAAAAAGCTGGTAGATGATCCCAGCGAGCGGGCAAAACGCGACAAACGCGCCAAAGACGATGAAGAAAAGGGAGTGCAGATGTTCAAGGCAATCCCGGACGCATTCATTTTCAAGTATGAGGGCGCCGAAAATGGCCAGATCAGGCTTTCATTCTTTCCCAATCCGCATTACAACGCTCCAACACGGGAATTGCAGCTCTTCCGTTCCATGAGCGGAATGATCTGGATTGACCGGGCTGCACTGCGCATGTCGCGGTTGGATGGCTCGCTGTTTGAAGACGTAACGTTTGGTTGGGGTCTGTTGGGCCGGCTGAATAAAGGGGGAAGGTTTTCCGTCACCCAGAGCCGTGTGGGAGACGATCATTGGGAAATTGTCACTCTCGATGTAAAGATGACTGGCCATGCGGTGATTTTCAAGACCATCAATGTCAAGCAACTGCAGCGCATCAACGGATTTCACCGCATCAGCGACAGCATGACCATCTCTGAAGCCTACCAGCTACTGGAAAAAGGCGACTCCACCGTCTCTGCCGAGAACGGCCTCGGCATGGGCAATTCTTCAGGCAAGCAATAGTTATTTTCCGGCGCCCGGGGACAGTCCTAAATCAACCAGGGCTTTAGGATTTTTCTCGTCGGACGCAACCACGTTGTGGCAAGCGCTGCAATCCTGGGTAATCGTTTTTCCATCCGAGCTGGCGTGCTGCTCATCATGGCAACGGAAGCACCCGTTAAAGTCCGTATGCCCCAGATTGTTGGGATAAGTACCCCATGTAATCTTCATTTCTGGAAAAACGTTGTGCTGATAGACGCCCAGCAATGCCTGAGCGCTGCTGGCCACTTCACTCCGCCGTTGCGCATAGATTTCAGGATAGGTCTTGCGGTAATAGTCCTCAAACGCCCCGGGGATCTTGGCCGCTGCATCCTGTCCGGTGGCATAGGTTTGTTTCACGATCTCCAGCCCTTGTTTCTTGGCAAAAGGCAGGGTCGGAGAAATGTCGCCAAAGGACATGGCGCGGTCAATGGCGCGCTCGGGAAGCTGGAAGGTGTGTGCCGGCCGATTGTGGCAGTCAATGCACTGCATGGCGCGCAGCTTGGTCGGGTCAGGCTTGGCGCCAGCCGCGGAAAATACCGTCGTCTTGCCGCCAGAGGTGTACTCAACATAAGGAATGTTTTGCCGGACATCGTCGGAGGCATAGTACCGCAGGGTCACGCCTTCACCAAGGTGCGC
>Ga0209580_10001141_pt1 | contig 12575 bp, 12 predicted proteins | sample Coa_R1_5_FD_187153 | JGI IMG/M metagenome (GOLD analysis project Ga0209580, IMG submission 187153) | Surface soil microbial communities from Centralia Pennsylvania, which are recovering from an underground coalmine fire - Coalmine... | ecosystem: Environmental > Terrestrial > Soil >...
AGCAGGTTATGAGAGATCTTCCCAAAATCGTGCGGGAGCGGATGAAGGCCTCGCCGTCCGTGTCGCAACACCCGGACCCCGACGTGCTAACGGCGTTCAGCGAGCAGTCTCTGCAGCAGCACGAGCGCGCCATGGTGATGCAGCATCTCAGCGCCTGTGGGGATTGTCGCGAGATTGTAGCGCTAGCCCTGCCTGCCAGCGAGGAGAGGCAGTACCAGGTTGAGCTTGCCGGCGCCCGACCCGGCTGGAATTGGCTCAATGCACCCGTGCTCCGTTGGGGAGTGGTTACCGCAGGTGTGGCGATTCTTGCCTCAGTTGGGTTCGTGCATTACCGGCCGGGCAGATCGGGAGCAACACCACCAGATTTGGTCGCGCACTCTACCCCACCGAAACTCGAGACGAGCGAATCTTCGCGGGCGCCATCGGGTACACCGAAGGCAGCATCCGCGGCGGCAAGTTCCGTTGCCGACAAGACGATGGCGGATGAAGTGGAAAAGGCAAAGTCGATTCGGGCTGAAGCGAAGAAGGCCCTGGCAGTTGCTTCTGGCTCCGACGCTAGTCGCGCCACTTCGAGAGGGACTGTCGCAACGCAAGCGCAGAATTCGCTCGAAACGGCGCAGAACCAAGTTACCTTACAGACTGAAGCGGCTCCTCCTGCCGTCGACTATGACTCTGACAGGGTAGTCGGCAAGGCCAAAGCGCCGGTAGCGGCCGAGACTGCTTCTGCGGGCAAAGTTAATCCGAGCCCTGCGGCTCGGTCTGCAACCGAATTAGCCATGGTCTCGGTCGGTCCCTCACTGGCGCAATGGAAGGTCAGCCCTGCTGGACATGTTCAACGCTCGTTCGATCAAGGAAAGAGCTGGCAGGATGTCGATGTCAGAGCTACCCCGTCGGCGGGACCATCCGATTCGAGCCTGACATTTCGCGCTGTATTCGCGGCGGGCAATGAAGTCTGGGCAGGGGGATCCGCCGGAGCGCTATTTCACTCGAGCGATGGAGGAAATAGTTGGGCGCGTGTGATCCCGTCGGTGGCAGGAGTGGTCCTGACAGCGGATGTCACTGCCGTGGAATTCGCCGATTCGCAGCGCGGGAAGATCAAAACCTCGTCCTCTGAGACTTGGACTACTCAGGACGGCGGCCAGTCGTGGCAGAAACAATAGCCAGCCGCCGACGAATGGATTTCTCCTGCTGACAGGCGTTCCGCAGCGCTGAAGCGCTGCGCCACCCAAATCCCAGCTGCTCCGCGGCTTGTCATACAAATCCTGAGCTTTCAGCAATCTGCCAGAATGCGCACATTCGTCCCCTACTGATATTTCCAGGGGTTACTTTCGTCAACTAGTGGGGTTAACTCCGGGCAATTCTTATTACCAAAGTGACGTTTACCCGAATTGGGGCGCCGACTACTATCCATCTCGTAGTTTGGCAGTTCTGGGGGAGGGCTGCCGGGGCGTCCTGGACTGAAAAGTCGAGGGCGCTTTTTTTCGTCCGCCTGACGGTCTGACCGCCGGCGGAGACTAGCCCTTGAGATACAAAATCATGTATTCCTCGTCGATGTAACGCCCGCCGACCTTCAATGCCCTGGGCTCACGGGCATAGGATGCAAATCCCATGGAGCGATAGAGGCGTGCAGCTGCCGCCTGGGTAGTTGTGACGGAAAGCCCGATTTGCTCAATCCCTTCCATGCCGCGGGCGCGCTCGATCAAGGCTCGCATTAAGGCTCGTCCCAATCCCTGGCCTCGTGCCGGCAGCGTCACGTAGACGCCCCACACTCGTCCTTTATGCCGTGTCTTAGGACCCTCCTCACGATAGAACCCGGCCATGCCGGTTAGTCCCAGGCCGGAGAAAGCGCCCACGACAAAGCTGTCCTCTTGTTCGGATCCTAGTCGCCGGCTGAAAACGTCCACGCTAAGTTTTCTATGCTCTTCCGCGGACGAACTGAACGCATCGGGCTCGCTTTCAAGCGCTTCCTGCCGAAGTCTCCATAATTCGCTTGCATCCGCGGGGTTCAAAACCCGGACGTCCATCATTCCCTCCCCGCTTGGGATCCGCGGCATGCCGAGCAGTAGCCGCCAATCTCGAGGCGCGAGATCAAGACTCGAAAGCGGCAATCTTTCTCGACCTGCTGCTTTAGTTTTTCAAACTCGTCACTGACAAACTCATTGATCTTGCCGCAACGAAGGCAAGCCATGTGGACGTGGTCGCGGCCCAACTTCCGCTCGTAATAATGTCCCTCGCCGTGAAGGTGCATGAGGTCGAGTTCGTCAATCAGGCCTTGTCGCTTGAGCAGGCGCAACGTGCGGTACACCGTGCTGCGGTCAACGCTGGCATCAAGACGCTGAGCTTTGCGCAGAATCTGGCTGGCGTCGAGATGCTTGCTGGCGGTTTCGATGACCCGCAAAATGGCGCGACGCTGCTCGGTCATGCGGATGCCGCGCTCCACAAAGTGCGCCTGTAGCCGGCCCGGCATTTCGGTTTGCGGAAGAGGCATGAAGCCACTCCTAGTTGCAACTAGTCGCATCGGAATTGCGACGGAAATTTTCGCCGGGGGTGGACAAGGGCGATCCACCTCCGGCATGATTATTGATGTTATTCCTAGATGCGACTCAGTTGCAACTAAATTGATCTCATTCTTCTCCAGCAAATGCGCGCTACACCCGCTCTGCTTGCTGCTCGCATTGTTCTACTGTGTTTGCGCTGATGCGCAGGAAAACTACTTCGTCACCTACTCCCATGAAATGGAGGAGCCGGGGAACCTGGAAATCGCGATGAAGGGCGTTACGGGCGCCCCCAAGGGAGGCGACGCTTTCGTCGGGGCTGCGCTTGAATTGGAATACGGAGTGAAAACCTGGTGGACGAGCGAACTCTATCTCGATGGCCAGGCCACCGGGGGTGAGAGCACATTGTTTACGGGGTTCCGCTGGGAAAACCGCGTACGCCCGCTACTCCGCGAGGCTTGGATTAACCCCGTCCTCTATTTCGAATTTGAGGACATCAACGGGAGCGATAAAGCGTTGCTGGAAGTCGTTGGACATGACAGCCGCAACGATTTCTTAGGGCGTAACAGCCGCAGTGAAAAACAGCGCGAGGCAGAACTCAAGCTCATACTCTCCAGCAACTTCAAAGGCTGGAACATTTCGGAGAATATCATCGCGGAAAAAAATCTCTCCGGGGCGCCTTGGGAATTTGGCTACGCGGCGGGCGCCAGCCGAGTGCTCGCCTTGGCGGCAAGTTCCAAGGCGTGTGTGTTTTGCAGGGAAAACTTTTCGCTCGGCGGGGAAATGTTCGGCGGACTGGGCGAACGCCACAGCTTCGGTTTGCCGGATACATCTCACTACGCGGGGCCGGTTCTGGTGTGGAATCTTCCGAAGGGGCCTACGGTGCGGCTCTCGCCGAATTTTGGGTTGAACAGCAACAGCAACGGTTTTCTGTTTCGCTTCATGATCTCCTACGAAGTGGACCAATTTTTCTCCCGGCTAAGGAGGAAATAATTGATGCGATGGATCGCTTGGCTTCCCCTGATGTTGGTTTTAGCTGGCAGCGTTGTGGCTGGGCCGGGAGACGGAGAGTGGCTTCTAAGAGTTCCCGCGAAGGCCCGGGTGCGTGAGAATCCCTTGGCCGCTAATCCCGATGCAGTCGCCGCAGGAGCCAAGATCTTTGCCGAGCATTGCGCATCGTGTCACGGCGCCGAAGCCGAGGGCAAACCGGAAGGGAAGCATCCTCGACCCAATCTGCATTCAGACCGTGTGAAGGAAGCCAGGCCCGGGGAGTTATTTTGGCTGCTGACCAATGGAAGCCAGAAAAACGGCATGCCGTCCTGGAGCCGTTTGCCGGAGGCCCAGCGCTGGCAGTTGATCACTTTCCTGAAAACGTTGCCATGATAAGGCTTTTGTCGGTATGCGAGGTCGTTGCGACCTTCCGGCATGTTCGCGCATCGAATGCAAGTGGTACGATAATAGGCTCCCAAACAGGGGAGCATTGATCGCCAGGGCCCGGCAACGCCAGCTCGCAGGAGCGTCCGCCGACAGCGCGGCGTTTACAACGAGGAGAAAGAAAATGGCAGGCAACGGAATCGTCGAAGTCACGGATGCGAACTTCGATGCGGATGTTTTGAAAGCGGACAAGCCCGTGCTAGTCGACTTCTGGGCAACCTGGTGCGGCCCCTGCCGCGCCATCGCCCCTATCGTCGAGGAACTGGCCAAGGATTATCAGGGTAAGGTCAAGATTGGCAAGATGGATGTGGACGCCAACAGCGCCACGCCCATGCGCTACAAGGTTACGGGTATCCCCACATTGCTGGTGTTCAAGGGCGGGCAGGTTGTGGAGCAGTTGGTCGGGTATCGGCCCAAGGAAGCCATCGCCCAAGCGCTCGACAAGCACGTCGGATAAAAGCTTCTGGCTTTAGAATCCGTGCCGCACGCTGCCGTCTGAGCAGCGTGCGTTCTGGTCATGGGCCTTCTACCCCGATTCCGCATTTGCGCAAGATCGATGGCCGCTTGATTGGCGGGAGGGGCAGCAACCCAAAAGAAGTCTTCAGTACTTCCGCAGCACTCCAATCACGCGCCCCTGCACATCTACCGACGCGGCGGGCACAATGATCGGCCTCATGGTTTCATTGGAAGGCTGCAGCCGAATCTTGTCGCCCTCGTGATAAAAGCGCTTTAAGGTCGCATCACTGGAATCCACCAACGCCACCACAATATCGCCGTTGTGGGCCGTCTTGGTCTTCTCGACCAGCACGTAGTCTCCGTCGACGATGTGCTCATCCTGCATCGATTCGCCGCGCACTTCCAGCACAAACACTTCTTTCGACCTGACAAAATCCGCCAGCGAGATGGTCTCATTATCCTGCACCGCTTCGATCGGCTGACCGGCGGCGATGCGTCCCACGAGCGGAAGCACCACAGCGGTGTTTACGCCCATTGCCTGTTTCAGCCGGCCTCTGGGAGGGAGCAGGTCGATGGAGCGGCTGCGGTTGTAATCCCTTGTCAGCAGACCCTTTTTCTCGAGGTTTGAGATGTGTTTGTGAACCGTCGCCAGCGAACTCAGCTTCAGCCCGTTTCCGATCTCTTCAAAGGACGGAGAGTAGCCGCGCTCGGCCACAAATCGCGAGATGAAATCGTAGACTTCCCGCTGCCTGCGTGTGATAGCCATGGGCGTATTATGGCGAATGGAAGGCGAAAAAACAAGCTCAAGATGAAGTGAGGGTGATCACGGAGATGCGTGTCTGGCATCACAAAATCTTGGGGAAATATTGGAATAAGCTTTCGCTAGTCACCCAGGCTCCACGTCACTTCTCGAGACGTACTCTCTGCAGTGGCGAGCCTTATTTGCATTCATAGAGGGAAGAGGTTTCCCATGGCATACGAACCTAAGAGCGACAGCAAGAAAACGGCTGACAACCCCGTGGTCACATCCTACGACTCGGGGTACGAGCACAGCTTTGAGCACTACGTTGACCTGCAGTGCATGGTGCAGACGGTAGAAGAAGAGGAAGAGATTCCCGCGACGCTCGCCTTCGCGTCCTAGCCGTCGATGGTGATGATCGGAGAGACGTAACTCGTGCGTCTCCGGACCGATGTTAGAAGTGGAAGCCTCCCCCGCAGATGAGGACCTCTCCGGTCACGTAGTCGGAAAGCGGCGAGCAGAAGAAAAGGACTGCGCCAGCAGCCTCGGCCGGAGTTCCGAGTCTGCCGAGAGGACAAGCGGTCTTCACCGATTCCAGCATGGCCTGCTGAACCCCGATCCGAATCTGTTGCCCCCGCATCTCAATGTTCGTTTCCCCGCCGGTCAGGGCTTGTGTGAGGCGAGTCTCAATGAGGCCAAAGCCCACGGCATTTACATTGACGTTATAGCGGCCCCACTCCTTGGAGAGCGTTCTAGTCAATCCGATGACCCCTGCCTTGCCGGAGGAATATCCGGCTTGCCCGGGGTTGCCGTCCGTGCCGGCGATGGAAGTGATGTTGACAATTTTTCGCATGACGCGCCTGCCAGCCGCAATCTCGCGCTTGGCGGCTTCGCGGATGAAGGTGGAAGCGGCCCGCAAGACGCGAAACGGCGTCATCAGGTGGATTTCAAGCATGGCCAGAAACTGCTCATCGGTAGTCTTCTGAATGACGTTGTCCCAACTGTAACCGGCATTATTCACAATGATATCGACCGAGCCAAAGGCGTCGACTGTGGCGTGGATCAGTTTGTCAGGAAAGTCTGCCTGCGTGAGATCGCCCGCCAGGTGCTCGACCCGCTTTCCGACTGATCCCAGCAGGCATTTGGTTTCTTTCAACGCCTGCTGGTCCAAATCATTCACCATCACGGAAGCGCCATATTCGGCAAGCTTTTCCGCAATGGCCCGGCCAATTCCGCGGCCGGAACCTGTGACCAGCGCTGTTTTGCCTTCCAGGGTAAATGCCATAGAATCACCAGCTTTCGGCAGCAGCTTGCCAAGCGCACGGGAGAGGTTTCTAATGGTATTGTGCAGCGCAGCAATTTGTTGCTGCACTGCATTAAACCACAATTTGCAGGCAAAAAACAGCCCACTTTGATCACAGCTTCAGCCGGGAGGCCGCCATGATCGATCGCATTGAAAACCGTACATTTGATGAACTGCAGATCGGCGACTCCGCCAGCATTACCCGCACCCTGACGTATAAGGATGTCGAACTGTTTGCCATCATGTCAGGGGACGTCAATCCGGCGCACGTGGACGCGGAATTTGCCAAAAGCGACATGTTCCACCGCATCATTGCGCACGGCATGTGGGGCGGAGCGCTTATCTCCACGGTGCTCGGAACTCAGCTGCCGGGGCCCGGAGCGATCTACCTTGGCCAATCTCTGAGGTTCCGCAAGCCGGTGTGCCTGGGCGATACGGTTACGGTCACGGTGAAGGTCAGCGAGAAGACGGAGGAAAAGAAGCGAGTTGTCCTGGAATGCCAGGCGATCAACCAAAAGGGAGAAGTGGTGATCACCGGCACGGCTGAGGTACTCGCACCTGACGAGAAGGTTTCCCGGGAGCGCGTGACCCTGCCGGAAGTCAAGCTTCTGGAAAAGGGACGGCATTACCGCCGGCTGATTGAGGCAACGCGCACGTTGCCGCCGATCCGCGCTGCCATCGTGCACGCGGTGGATGCGCCCTCGCTACTGGGAGCGATCGAGGCTGCGCAAGCCGGTCTGATTACACCCGTACTGGTCGGTCCGGAAAACAAAATCTACGCTGCGGCGCGGCAAATAGATCTTGACATCTCGCAGTACGAAATCAGGAATACCGAACACAGTCACGCCGCCGCCGAGCTTGCCGTTACATTGGCGCGGGAGCATAATGTCGCGGCCCTGATTCAGGGCAGCCTGCACGCCGACGAACTCATGCACTTCGTCGACAGCCCGCAAGGCCTCCGTACTTCGCGGCGCATAAGCCATGTCGCGGCCGTGGATGTTCCGAGCTTTCCCCGTCCGCTGTTCATCACCGATGCTGCGATCAATATCAATCCGTCCCTGGAAGAGAAACGCGATATTGTGCAGAACGCAATTGAGCTGGCGCACGCGCTCGGAATCGCGGCGCCGAAGGTGGCATTACTTTCGTCGCAAGAAGCAGTATCGGCAAAACTTGTATCCACGCTCGATGCGGCTGTCTTGTGCAAGATGGCGGAGCGAGGTCAGATCACTGGAGGAATACTCGACGGTCCGATCGGATTCGATGTCGCAGTTTCGACGGACGCGGCCCGGAGCAAGGGTATAACATCCGCTGTCGCGGGGGAGGCGGATATCTTTCTTGTTCCCGACCTGGAAGCTGGAAATATGCTAGTGGAGCAGCTGGAGCAACTGGCGGACGCGCAGGTCGCCGGCCTTGTGCTGGGAGCGAGAGTCCCGGTCATCCTGAGTAACCGCACGGACAATGCGCTTGCACGACTGGGTTCCTGCGCGCTGGCGCTGCTGCTGATTCAGCACCGGCGCTCATTACTGGCCACGCGAGCGGCAACGGAACTGGAAGCTGTGGTGGCGTGAGACCAGCGAGCCAGATGTCCGGATTGCTCGTTACATGTGGTATCCGCCGTTAATGTTCAGTTCCTGGCCGGTGATGTAATCTCCCTCGGCAGCCAGAAACCCGGCAGCCTTTGCAATCTCTTCGGGCGTGGCGAACCGCCCCAGCGGAATCTTGGTCTTGATCTGAGCCGCAATTTCTTCAGGAATGGCATCGACCATTTCCGTGGAGGTGAATCCCGGCGCAATGGAATTCGCGGTGATATTAAATTTTGCCATCTCCAGAGCGAGTGTTTTCGTGAATGCGATGATCCCGCCTTTGCTGGCCGAGTAATTGGCCTGGCCGAAAGCGCCCATCTGACCCACAACCGAGCTGATGTTGATGATCCGCCCAAATCTCTGATTGATCATCGCCGGCAATGCGGCATGAGTGCAATAAAAAGTGCCATTCAGGTTGACGTTGATCACTTCGACCCAGTCTTCATCGGTCATCTTCCGCATGGTGTGGTCGCGGGTGATGCCGGCATTGTTCACCAGGATATCGAGCCGCTGCCATTTGGCGAGCACCTCTTTCACCATGCGCTGAGCATCTTCCTTTTTCGAGATGTCTCCCTGGATAACGAGAGACTCGACGCCGAACTCGCGGATTTCGGCGGCGGCACTTTCTGCGTGAGCACTGTCGGAGTGGTAGTCGAGCGCCACGTTCGCGCCCAGGTGCGCGAGTTCGATGGCGATGGCGCGTCCAATGCCGCGCGAACCGCCGGTGACCAATGCGACTTTGCCCTTCAGGGAGCGCGCGCCGTTGTGGGCGTTCCCGTTGTGTTTGCTGGTACCAATTTCGAGGACAGTTTCCATGGGAGTAATCTCCTCATCAGATTTGAAACTCACGATTGCCGGATCGACTCGGAGAATCACGTAGCCGCCGACTGCTCCGGCGCCGAAGCCGGGAGCGAAGACGCGCATCGGGCGAGAAATGCGTCCCTGCTGCACTGCGTCATGAATGGCCAGCAGAATGCTTGCAGCCGAGGTGTTTCCGACGTGCTCGATGTTGAAGAACATGCGGTCGGGCGCAATGCCGGCGGCCTGGCCCAGAGCCACGATCATGCTCTTGTTCGCCTGGTGAGGGACGACCAGATCAATCGCATCCATCAGCGTGCCTGGGCCGCCGTCCGGATGCGGCAAGGCTTTCAGTTCGCGGGTCATCTGTTCCAGATAGCGTCTCGCGAGCGCCTTCACCTCGGGTCCGTACACCGTAATGCAATTGTCGTACTCGGGATTGGGCCAGATGATGGAATTGACCTCCTGCCAGGGTCCGCTGGCGTAAGTCTGGAAAACTTCGATGTCAGCCGGGACACCTTCCGGAGCGGGCCCAACCACGACGGCCGCCGCGCCATCTCCGAAGATCATGCGAGAGGTGCGAACCGTGCCAATTTTGTCGGAGAACTTTTCCGCGCAAACCACCAGGACTGGCTCCTTGATCTCCTGCAACAACCGCACTGCGTCTCCCAAGCCATAGGACATGCCCGCGCACGCCGCGACAATATCGCAAGATGTGTGAGTTTGCAGCAGTCCTAACTCACCCGAGAGCCACGTGGCAACCGAGGGAATCGACCGCGTGCTGGTGCAACTGCAAAACAAGACGGCCCCAATCTCCGAGGGCCTGCGATGGGCTTTGGTCAAAGCTTCGCGCGCCGCCAGCAGAGACATATCCTCGAGGCTGAGCTCGCTGTAGCAACGTTCCTCGATTCCAGTCTTTTCTGAAATCTCTGCGGCAGTCATGTGCGACCAGCAGTATGCATGGTTGCGAATCAGATCATCGTTGGTGCAGGGAATTTCGCCTTTGTAAACGGCAATTGCCTCAAGGTGGGGCAGGACTGCGAAATGCTCACGCACGATCACAGGAGGGCAGGGCTTCTCCGGCTCACTGAGAGCTAGAGTCTCGGGTCGCGGGGGATGCACTCGATGCGCGGAATTTCCATTGTGGCCTCCGAGATGTTTCACCCGTCGAATGAACTGCAGCACGTCATTGTTCCGCGGATGAAAGGCGATCACGTAATCTTCGCCACGAAGGTCGCCCACCGCGGTGAGCGTGCACTCCGAAGGAGGCCACCGGTACTGGTTGTGCAGAATCATCGCCTGCCGTACTAGTGCTTCCAGTTCTGGAATGGGGTGGATGCAGTCAACGATGCTTTCGTAGTCGTATCCAAGATAGTCCGGGTCGTACTTCAGCAAATGACAAGTGAGGTTGTGCGGATCCGCGAGGGCCTCGGCCACGGTCGGTTTGATGGCGCGAGTCTCGCCGCCCGCGCTCTGCTTGCTGCGGAAAACTTCCAGCAGAGTATGAAAGCTCTGGTCTTCGGTCTCTTCATCCCAACGCGCAGGAAGGCTGCGATAGCCTTTCTCAATTGTGACAGCCAGCGCCGCCGAGTCGTGCGGCTTGTATACGGGCAAGAAAATGTCGTCGCGATGACGCGGAACGTCCTCCCACCGCATCGGGCGCTTCTCATACATGGTGAGAACGTAGCGATTCACCCAGAACAGATTCAGCGCGAGGTCGCGGCAGATCTCATAACGATCGTGGTGGCTTCCCGCCTGTAGCCGACTAGCGATGTCAGCCTCTGTCGGCGCCTTCTCACCGAAATCCCTTCGGATGACAGCTTGAAAGTGCTCGAGATTCTCGAAGACCGAGAAGTCCAGCTCTGGAAAGAAATTACCAGGAAAAACCAGCCGGCCATAGCGATTGATCACAAAAGGTTTCAACATACGGCAACTCCCAGGCGACTATTCCAACTCGAGCAAAACCTGATTGGCCTTGACGGCAGCCCCCACCCCAACGCTTATAGACTTCAGTCTTCCGGGGGCCACCGCCCTGATCTCGGTCAACATCTTCATGGCTTCCAACTCCAGCATCGGATCGTCTTCTTGTACATGTTGTCCGGCAGCGACGTGTACCCTGATCACGATTCCAGCAATCGGGCTGCGGTAGACTCTGCCGGTACTCCCGTTGCGGTCCGAATCCGAGCCTGACACCGCTGCTGTCGGCAGCACAACAGACTGAACAGTCGCCGCGAGCAGTTCGGATGACACTTCGTCATCATCCTCGAATTCGATCTCGTACGGTTCACCGCCAATGACAACCTGAAACTTCAAGGGAAATTCCTCTCACGGTTCAAGATCCATGCAGCCCGAGATTGTGGGAGGACTGAACCGACGCGCGTCCCAGTTGTGCCCACACATCGGCGGCCGGACGCTTCGAATCCATCCGCACAGCTCGAATCAGAATCCTCTTCTCGGGCCTCCCGATTTGAGCTGGTACAGCGGCTCGCTCCGGCGTCCTGGTCAGCTGTGATCCTGCCGGCTTTGTCTCGTGCTGTTCAGCCGGCATCATCCGCTCGCGCATCTCGCGTCGCAGCTGCGCCGAGCTCAACGCCAACATCCTTCGCACTAAAGCGTAGAAGACCACCCATCCCATAATCATGAATGCGATCGTCAGCATAGGAATTCTCCAATCGCTCAGAGTGGAATCAGGCCGTGTTTCTTCGCCGGCCTTACTTCGCGTTTGGATTGCAACGCGTCGAGTGCCTGACCCAGATACTTTCTGGTCTGGGCGGGCTCGATGATGTCGTCAACAAGCCGCCGTCCCGCCGAAATGTAGGGATTGGCGAAGGTTTTGCGGTAAAGCTCAATTAGTTCCTGCCGGCGCTGTGTCTTGTCGGCGGCCGAGTCAATCTCGCGGCGGAAGACAATTTCCGCTGCGCCTTCGGCCCCCATCACCGCTATCTCTGCAGTAGGCCACTCCACTACCCGGTCCGCCCCGAGATCTTTGCAGCACATGGCGATGTAGGCGCCACCGTAGGCTTTGCGCAGAACGACGGTAATTTTCGGAACCGTTGCCGCGGAGTAGGCAAAAAGCACCTTCGCCCCATGACGAATGATGCCGCCATATTCCTGCTCCACTCCCGGCAGGAAGCCGGGTGTATCCACGAACGTAAGCAACGGCGTGTTGAAGGCGTTACAGAAACGAACGAATCGCGCGATCTTGTCGGAAGCATTGATATCCAGGACCCCGGCCAGCACACACGGCTGGTTGGCGACAATTCCCACCGTGCGCCCCTGGATACGGCCAAATCCGATCACCGCGTTGGCGGCAAATCCGGGCTGAATTTCAAAGAAGTCGAAGCGATCAAGCACACGGCGGATTACGTCGCGCACGTCGTAGGCTATTTTGGGTTCCGTGGGGACCACTCGGTTCAGCAGAGGATCGGCTTCCGCAGTCACGCGATAGGGGAGTCGCGGGCTCTCCTCCATATTGTTTGACGGGAGGAAGCTGAGCAGACGCTGGCATAGAGCGAGCGCGCCATCGTCATCCTCGGCAATGAGGTGAACGACCCCTGAGCGGTTCATCTGGGCGGCCGGCCCACCCAGATCCTCGGAGGAAACAACCTCTCCGGTTACCTGCTTGATGACCTGAGGGCCGGTGATGAACATCTGCGCGCGTCTGGTTTGAATGATGAAATCGGTCAGCGCCGGACTGTAGGCGGCGCCACCCGCGCAAGGACCACAGATGATGGAAATCTGAGGCACTGCGCCGGAGAGCAGCACAT